>Ga0163180_10000053_pt1 | contig 55212 bp, 41 predicted proteins | sample AtlANTMetagenome_2_FD_109647 | JGI IMG/M metagenome (GOLD analysis project Ga0163180, IMG submission 109647) | Marine eukaryotic phytoplankton communities from the Atlantic Ocean - Atlantic ANT 4 Metagenome | ecosystem: Environmental > Aquatic > Marine > Oceanic | place: North Atlantic Ocean...
AGTGCGGTGCGGGAACCTACGATGTGGAGTATCGCTATCCCTTCTCCGGTGGAGACGGCTTCGGCGAACTCGAAGGTATCGCTCATCGCTCCAACTTCGACCTGACTCAGCATCAGGAGCACAGCAAGACCAAGCTGTCTTACTTCCAAGACGACACCCGCGAACGCTACCTCCCACACGTTATCGAGCCGGCCAGCGGACTCACGCGTGGGGTATTGGTTCTCCTTTGCGAGGCGTACGATGTCGACGAGAGCCGGCCCAGCCCCGAACTGATGCGCTTCCACCCCCAAATGGCTCCCATCAAAGCTGCGGTCTTCCCGCTGGTCAACAAAGATGGCATGCCAGAAGTCGCGGAAAAACTGTACATGAAGCTTCGCACCCAGCACGTCACGCAATTCGACGTGAAACAATCCATCGGTAAGCGCTACGCTCGCATGGACGAAGCCGGAACCCCGTGGTGCTTCACCGTCGATCAAGAGACCTTGACCGACAGCACAGTGACCGCCCGGGATCGCGATACCGGCGACCAACAACGTATCTCCATCGACGCAGTCCCTCGTTTCTTAGACGAGAAGATAAACGGCTAGCCTTAGGAGCAAGTCGAAGGGTGTGCTTCATCAGCACCAGTGTTAGTGGCCCAGACCTCACCACAGCCCGTAAGGGAGAGCTCCATGACCACCCGATTTATCTACCGATTCGGCGGAGACAAGGCCGAAGGCGACGTCTCCATGAAACCCCTACTGGGTGGAAAAGGCGCTGGTTTGGCCGAAATGAGCAACCTCGGGTTGCCCGTCCCTCCTGGTTTCACCATTACGACCGGAGCGTGTGTCCATTTCTTTGAATCCGAAGAACAATGGCCCGAGACGCTCTGGGAACAAACCATCGATGGACTCAAATACATCGAGACCCTCACAGGCAAGACATTCGGCGACCCAAACAACCCGCTGCTCGTCTCCGTCCGCTCGGGAGCCCCCGTGTCCATGCCAGGTATGATGGATACGGTTCTCAACCTCGGCCTCAACGACATCACCGTCGAGGGTCTTGCCACCAAAAGTGGCAACCCGCGTTTCGCCTGGGACTCCTATCGTCGATTCGTCACCATGTTCGGGGACGTCGTGTTGGGGATTCACTACACTCGCTTTGCTCGGGTCACCGATCAACTCCGACAGGGACGGGAAGAATCCGAACTCTCATTGGATGAGCTCAAATCACTGGTGGGCGAACTCAAGAAGGTGGTCGAGGAAGGCCATGGAAGCTTCCCTGAGCACCCCGAAGACCAACTTCGACTCGCCATCAATGCGGTCTTCCGAAGCTTCAATACACCCCGAGCACGCTACTACCGCAAATCTCAGAATATCCCTGACAATACCGGCACCGCAGTCAATATTCAGGCCATGGTCTTCGGAAATATGGGGGACACCTCCGCCACAGGCGTGTGCTTCACTCGAGATCCCAAGAACGGCGAAAAGATCTTTTTCGGAGAGTGGCTACCCAATGCCCAGGGTGAGGATGTCGTCGCCGGAACGCACACTCCGGGCCCCCTGACTTCCGAACAAAAAGGAGCCGAAGGTGAAGCGCTAGCCGATGCCATGCCAGAAACCTACGAAGAGCTCGACCGGATTCAGAAAACCTTGGAGTCCCATTTTAAGGACATGCAGGACATCGAGTTTACGGTCGAAGACAACAAGCTTTACCTCCTTCAAACCCGCACAGGAAAGCGTACCCCTGCGGCGGCCGTACAAATCGCCGTCGACATGGTCAACGAGGGCCTCATTTCGCCCGACGAGGCTCTGGCTCGGATCGACCCTGCAAGCCTCGAACTGGTGCTCCGTCCCATGCTGGATCCAGACGCGAAGAAAAAGGTGATTGCACGTGGCCTTGATGCGAGCCCAGGTGCCGCCACAGGCCGCGTCGTATTCCATTCCGATGAAGCTCAAGAACTTGCTGAACGCGGCGAAAACGTGATTCTGGTCCGGATGGAAACCAGCCCTGAAGACATTCAGGGCATGACGGTATCCACGGGCATCCTCACCTCTCGAGGTGGCCAAACATCTCACGCTGCGGTGGTCGCACGAGGAATGGGTCGCCCCTGCGTCGTGGGGTGCTCCGATATCGCTGTCGACTATGCGCGTGCGCTCTTCTACGCCGGCGATACCGTCATTCGCCGAGGCGACTGGATCACCATCGACGGCGGAACTGGCGAGGTCATGGAAGGGCAAGTGCCTACGATTGCACCCCCTACCGATTCCGGTGCGATGGCACAGCTGTTGGGTTGGGCCGACGAACGGGCCCGACTGGAAGTTCGAGCCAACGCCGACAACGGACCCGATGCTACACGTGCACGCTCACTCGGCGCCGTCGGTATTGGGCTGTGTCGAACCGAACACATGTTCTTTCAGCCCGACGCGCTTCGTGCCATGCGGCAAATGATTCTGGCCAAGGACGAACGGACTCGGTTGAGGGCCTTGAATGAAATCCTTCCCATTCAGCGAGAGTCCTTCCGTGAAATTTTCCGATCAATGGATGGCCTACCGGTCACGATTCGATTGCTGGACCCACCCCTCCATGAGTTCCTACCCGACCGGGCAGAGGACATCACCAGCGTCGCTCAGGATCTGGGCGTCCGCACAGATGTTCTGAACGAGCGACTGAAAGAACTGCATGAGATGAACCCCATGATGGGGCACCGTGGATGCCGCATCGGAGTCACCGCACCCGAAATTTACCAAACACAGGTTCGGGGTATTTTCGAAGCCGCTTGCCAACTCACTCGGGAAGGCGTCACGGTCATCCCCGAAGTCATGATCCCACTCGTGGCCACCGAGGGAGAACTTCGCGTTTGCCGCGAATATGCGGTTGAAATCGCCGAAGCGGTCATGACCGAGCAAGGAACGACCATTGATTACCGGATCGGTACGATGATCGAACTGCCGAGAGCCGCTCTACTGGCGAAACAGATTGCCAAGCAAGCCGACTTCTTCAGCTTTGGAACCAACGACCTGACACAAATGACCTTCGGTTTCTCACGCGATGACATGGGCAAGTTCCTGACCCCATACCTGGGAGCAGGAATCTTGACCGACTCCCCGTTGGCCAAGTTTGATATCGAGGGCGTCGGTCAATTGGTCCAGATGGGAACAGAGCGAGGCCGACACGCCAACGCCCGATTAAAAGTCGGCATCTGTGGAGAACATGGTGGCGATCCCACCGGAGTCGGTTTTTTCCACAAGGTTGGACTCGACTACGTGAGCTGCTCGCCCTTCCGAGTTCCTGTCGCCCGATTGGCCGCCGCACACGCTGCGTTGGGATATCTCTAAACCGAATAGGCCTCAGCGGTTTCGATCCGCAGCCCCTCAACTACAGAATTCAGGGTCAAAACCGCACTCCTCGTGCGCGCGCATGTGGCCCTGTTGAGGCCATCAGGCTACGGTCCCACGCCATGCGTATCGTACTACCCAGTCTGTTCATTATCACCGGATGCATCCGCAATTTGGATTTTCCCTATGTCGGTGATTGTGCCGAGTACCCGTCTGGACAGTACGAATTCGGTCAGATCGGTATCGGCTCCTGTATCGCAGGCCCCAATGAGATCCGCTTCGCCGGCGATGAAGACAACCTCACCCTGTTGGTCACCAACGCCAATCCGTACAAAATCTTCGACGGCGGTAGCCTCCTCGCCATTCCTTGGAATGCCATCGATCTCGGTGATTCCACCAACGAGGTCCATACGCTCGACACGTCGACGATGGAATTGCCCAGCCTGGGTTTCGGCATTGAAGTCCACGAGGATCTGGGCTTCATCGGGCTGCGAGAGTCCGCAGAGGCACGCTCACGGGTTTATGATGATGCCGTGATGCTGGTCGACCTGACTGACCCGGCCCATCCCGAACCCAGCAGCCGGGGTACCGATGGTGGCACAACAGTCACAGTCATGAGCGACCCCGTTGACGCCGTCATCGATCCCGAAACGGGTTTGGCCTTTGTCGCCAACCGGACCGACCACACGGTCTCGGTTTTGGACACCACAGAAGAAACCATCAAAGTCATCAAGCCCTGGCCAGAGACCACCGTTACTGCTGCTGTCTACCACGACAACAGCGACATGAATGGCCAAGCGAGAATCACCCATGTCGATATTTTGGGTGACGATCTTCTCCGTGACGATGCTTGGACACTGACCTGGGTCGAAGGCACATGGCGTTTGTGGTTGCCCCACGAAGATGGACTCTTCAGAACAACCAGCCAACTTCAGCGCGATGAAGCCGGACAGCTTTTATTTCACGACAACGCCATGGGAACAGAGTTCCATGTGGATGATACCGACTCGAATATCATCGAGGTCAGCGACCCCACCCACAGCGTCTTCACCGGCCGTATGCTCTATGCCTCGGAAGGCACGCTTTGGGGAGCCGCGAGCGGTGACTATCTAGGGGATTGGGTACACGATACGGTGCCTTCACTCGAACCCGGTGTTCGAAACTGGATCGGGTGGATCGGTGGACCCAACGTCACACCCAACCTCAATGGGTTCCAGCTCTTCTTTGATGCACAAGATGACGATTCCGGAGGCGAAGGCCCAAGTGTCATCGGAACAGGCGCCGCAGAAGACGGCCTGGTGTTCTCAGTCGCCACCGACCCTGCCCTCGTCCCAATTCATCCGCATGAAGGGGACCACATTGCCGACCCACACGTCATCTTTGATGCTGAAACCCAGCTCTGGAGAATGGTCTACAGCGCATTCGACGGAGAGTTCTGGAGTATCGGGCATGCATACAGTGAAGACTTAGAAGATTGGATCAGCGATGGAACCCCCATCTTTGAAGCCGATCTGGGCGCGGCAGCCCCTGTACTCCACATGAGTTCAGGTCGCTGGCTCCTCTGGTACAGCGAATGGGACGGACTCACCTGGCGTATCGCAGCCGCTGAAAGTCGAGATGGCACCAACTTTGAACGGATCCCTGGAGCGCGCGATTTCCATCCGAGCGTTTTGGATGAGGACCCCCTACGCCCTCCAGGCATCGCCCTCCAAGGCAGCTCCAGCGACACCTTTCAAATCCGCGGCGAGGACTTTGGTCATCTGTCGGAGCCGCTGCTTCCGGGTTTAGCCTTCGCTGCTCCTGCGGTGGGCTGGTCCATTGAAGTTGTAGCGGGAGCTTGGCTGGACACGGGAGATGCCGGCCCGAAATCCAACGGGGGTATTCGCGTCGACTCCACACGACTGGAGGCCGACGGAACAGGGACAGCCTGGACAACATTGAGCACTCGTTCGGGAATCAAGAGTATCGGCATCGCCGAAGTCACAGATTCCGGCCATCTGATAGCGGGCAACGGGCCCGTATTTTCAGGCGGCAATGCCAAGTTTGAGTCCAAGGGAGTGAGTTACCCAGTCGTCTTCTCCCCCGAGAGCGGCTTGACCGAAGACGATACCAACTTGATGATGCTCTACGCCGGGAAGAGACATTCAAAGTACTCCGTGGGTTTAGCGACCAGTACAGACGGAATTAATTGGGTCAGTGAGGGTCAGGTCTTCAAGCCAGGCGGAGAAGATTGGGACAATGTTTCCGTTATTCCAAACAGCGTCGTACGCCTGAGCACCGGTGAATGGCGAATGTGGTACTCCGGCTTTGATGGCTCCCGATGGCGTATCGGGTCGGCTGTGAGCACAGATGGCCGCAATTGGACCCGCGAAGAAGCGCCTCGGTCCTACCAATTTGGACTTGGCGAGCCCGGTGCGTGGGACGACTCAGGCGTCAAAGACGCATGGGTGATCACAGACGCGACCGGCGAACACCTCTGGTACAGCGGGTCGGACGGTTCAAGTTGGCGAATCGGCTACGCCTTCCGAGCTAATAATGCGTCATCATTCACTCGACCCGAGAGCCCTATTACCGAAGAAACGCGTCCCATCATCACCTTTGAAGAGGGTCCCTTCCATCGCTCCGATGTGACGAGACCGGTGGTCCAGGCCACCGACAGCGGCTTCTCCATGATGTATGGCGGCTGGGCCTCTGGCACGGTTCGAGTCGGCCAAGCCTTTTGTTTCCGTCCAGACAGAGCCAACCTGACTCCTCGTTGGCCTCGGGTCGGCGACACCCTGACATTTCAGACGGAGCGAGGCGATGAAAATGCCAGAGCGATTCCCCTCGATGGACTCGTAGAAGGAAGGGAAACCACCGGTATCGGACTGACCGCACTCCAGGTCGACCACGAACGTGGCTTTCTCTACGCGGCCTCTAAACTGTACTCCGGACTGTTCGTTATCGACATTCGTGACGACACCGATACGTCCATCGGCTTTTTCGACAAGAACTACCTCGACATCGAAGCCGTGCTCTCTTTAAATACGAGCAGTTGGGCGACCGGATTCCGACAGATTCTGCCGGTACCGGGATCGAACTTTCTGTATACACTCGTCGACTCACCCGCGACCATCGTGACCGTGGATATGAGTTCAGTCATCGACGATGAATATGCTGATTACATCATCAACCCTGCGACCGGATTCTTGGCCACACCCAGGGGACTTGAACGGGACGAAGGTGCCCAAACTCAGTCCTCCGTGGGCCCCGGCCAGATGTTGCTTCATCCCGATGGACGACGGCTCTTCGTCTCCAACTTCAATCGAAACAGCATCACGACTTACGACCTCAGCATGGGCCCGTACGGCACCATGCTTGGAGACACACCCAATGTCGGCGAAAACCCGTACGCATTGGCCCTGTCCCCGGACGGGAACACCCTCGTGTTTGGCAACTATACCGGCGAGTTAGACGGCACTGTCGCTCACTCGAACATTGGCCTCCTCGATGTAAATGAGGAAAGCCCCAGCTATCTGGAGGTGCTGACATGGATCGTCAATCGCTGATCCTATTCGCCACGCTTGGATTACTGGGATGCGATGAGGCCTACGAGAAGGTCCATGCATTCGATGGCCCCGTCCATAGCGCCATACTCGACCACAGAGAGATGGGCCCCTTTGAGGACGCCGTCGGTTTCGTGACCAGCAGCCGAAATGGGCGCATCGTTCCCCTCGACCTGAAACATGGAACACTGCTTTCCGATCAGGTGGGCTCCCCATTCATCCGACCGCGTTGGATTGCGACAGGCACCAAGCGAATTCTGGGCCAGGTCGCCGTCCACTCCCCTGACGACATTCAAGTCAACGTCTTTGCAGCCGACACCGCATACGACGTGCTGATTGAAGCCCCGTACATCGTGGATATGGATCCCAATCCAGTCATCCGCGATGCTACCCATACCGACCCTATATTTGACGACAGAGACAATACTGGGGACTCACCCAAGGTCACCGGACTCCAAGTGACCAATGGTTGGACCACGACCGAAACGTGGGAACTTCTATTCGACGGTTCCGTCTGGAGGGCTCAAGGCAGCCGTTCTGGTCTTCAATCGCAACAAGCCAGTCCCGGTGAAGAGTTTAATTCGGACAACAACGAAATCTCGTTCACCATCTCGGGTAAAGCCACACGCGGCGACCGGTTCACCTTCAATACCGATACCGGAATCCTCGAGCACGATCTCGGCGGAACCATTCTGGCATTGGACCGGGTGCCCTTTGAATCGCTACTTCTCGCGGCTGTTTGGGATCCTTTGACCGAAACGAGCAGTCTGGTCGTCTGGGACATCGAGCTTCAGATAGAACGGGGACGATACGTGCTCCCCGAAGGTAGCCAAGCTTGGCGTTTCACCTTCGGTGCGACCATCGCCGATGTTTTTGTGGGTGATGCCCACAATCCTCAGATTCTAAAAGTTCGGCTGGACTACACAGAGCCCGACCTCAGTGCCGTAGAAATTATCGAAACCGCAGCACCCGTTTCTACCCTCGCTTGGGTTTCAGACTCGCTCACGGAGATGGAGCAGGAGTTCGAGGAGGCAGACACCGGAGATCTGTTCGACGACCCATCCACAAATAGAGAATTTGAGCATCTCTTTGTCGGACTGGTTGGATTGAGTCGCGTGGACATCTACGATCTTCGAAGCCAGACCTGGATCGATGCCAACCCAATGGATGATGTCGACGGCGGAATTCCACTGGAAAGCCCGATTGTGGGGCTGGCATCCACACCGGACCGAGTGTTCTTACAGGAATATAATGATGCCGGAAACCGGCTCATCGGGAAGGCTGTGGCCGCCACGATGTTCAATGGATCCATCATCCTACTGGAAGCCGAAACCGGCTGTGCCGCCCTCAATTTCCAAGGTCCCCATGTCCCGATGAGCCAGGGGTACGAGTCCATCGCATTTGAAGATGTCGGGAATGAATCCAACCCGGATATGTTGGTCGACCCTTCAACCGGCCGCCGTATACAGATGAGCAGTTGTGGCGGTGTCGCTAAAACAGAAGAGTGGTCTGCCGTCTACGATGAAGTGGAAGGAAACTGGGAAGTAGAAGGTACCCTGTCCGGTCTTCAAACACGGCGCGCCTTTGATGGCGAGCGCTGGGTATCCGACAACGGAGGCCTTTCCTTCACCATGGTGGCCGGTACATTCCCTGCCTCGGATGGTGACAGCTTTAATTTCTTTACGGACGAAGGCATCCTCCGAATTTCAATGGTTGAGCAAGGCAACGGGCAGTCCATACCGATGGAACTGCCGGGAGAGCCCACCGTATTTCAATATCGAGCGGGCCCAACAGGGGGCGGGTGGGACATCGTCGACGAACGCACCTTTGTTCTGGTCCCCGTTATCAACTCAGACTTCGTCCTACGGATACGCATCAAAGCATGGCGTATCGAGGCCATCTGGGACTAACGCCCACCCTATAGTCGGGATTTAGCCCGGTCCATTCCGTCGGGATCGTCCTTTCGTTTGCCTTTCTTCAGGTAGCTTTCGTAGTAGCCCTTGGCCTTCTTCGGCTGACTGGCCCACAAGAGATCGCCCAAAGCCAACCAACACACTGCTGGCGTTTTTTTCGACTCGATGGCCGATATGAGAGCCGCCTGGGCCACATCCACGAGCCCCGACGCCGTCGCCATCACCGCCAAAGATAAATGATCCTCAGCCGTATCCTCTAGCGTCTGAGCAAGTGCCTGTATCGCACGTGTGCCGGCCTTCGTCTCGCGACCCGGCTGTTCCCAGTCCACATTCACCAAGCTGTTCACAATGGTTCCGAGCCCGGCATAGTAGGTCCGCCCCCGAGCCTGGAAAGCAGGTCCCGCCTCAGCTTCACCGACCCGACGAATAAACATCCGCCGGTCGGGTACGAACTTCCTCTCCTCTGCCCATCTCTTACCGTCATGAACCAGGGCCGTAGCACCATCAAAAACGATGATGCTGGGGTGTAAGGAAGGCTGCGGATTGCGTTCGCCCGCATCGTTACCATCGCTATACCAGACCCCCCGAAGAGGGTGCTGCGCACCATCTAAAACCCCAAGCGCTTCCATCACCATTTCAGCATGAGTACCGCTCAATTGGAGATAGCGAATCAAATCCACAGCGGACATGTACCCAGACGCAGCGCAGACTCGAGCAATCTGTGCAACCGCATCCGGTTGATGACGGGTATCTGCCAGGAGTCCGGTGACCCGCTCTTCCAAGTCGGAGTCCTGCGCGACACCAATACTCGTACACAATCGCATCAAACCCACCGCAGCACCCAACCGAACATCGGCCTGAGGATCCCTCAGACCACCCAATACGACGGTGCGGCTCTTCGGGTGATCGAGGCAAGCCATGATGGGAAACAAGCCTGCGTTCACCGACGGGTTGATTCTACTGAACGTGGTGACGTAGACCTCACGCTGATCATCAGAAAGCAATCGGCGAGCATCTCCTACCCGACAACGAGAAAGAATATCCGCAGCCGCAGCCGCAGCACTCAAGCGCACACCGGGAGACTTATCGAAGGCTGCGACAGTGGCGAGAGTCTCCAGGTGTTCGACCGCTCCCATTTGAGACAGATCTCGGCAGGCTGCGGCTCGATCCGCAATATCCTTGGACTCCAGCGCGACCAACGGTTCAGACGTTTCCATCAGGGAATCTCCAACTCTACAGTGGCGACCCCTCGGCCCCTACTGCTAATCAACAGTTCATCTTGCCCGTCACCATCCAGATCGGCGTGGGCTATATTCGGTGCTTTGTCATTATCGAGCGAGATGCGAAGAGCCGCCACCCCATTGCCGTCCAAACCCACAATTGTATTTCTCTGATTCAGTCCGACAATCCGGGTGCTTCCTTCAGGGCCGAACCTCCCTGCGATGAGTTCGGTAATTCCTTCCCCAGTCCAGGTTCCATCGCCTGCGATTTGCTGTGCACCCTTGGCTTCATCTCGAAGCAAGGCTGAACCGTCAGGGCCGATGCGCAGGCGTTCCTCACCATCCACCGCCCAAATCCCTCCATCTTCTGCAGGTGCCAAATCATGGACGGACACATCCAGATTGTGGACAACAACTCCTGTCTCGTCGAAGGCCAACAAACCATCCTCCAACGCCACCCAAAGTTGGTCTCCACTACTGGCGACGGATACGATCTGATTGGGAGTGGTCGCAAACCACGACGTGTCGCCGTTTTCGTTTCTCGCCCGGACCCAATTGACCCCATAGGAAAGCGGTCCACCGAACCACGCTATTCCTTTCTCACCAGTGGCTTTCTGGGTTTCTTCAACTTCCAGACTACCGGCTATAGTGCCCGCTTCCAGGGGTGCACTAAAGGGGCCGTGGCCCCGAATCTGCAAAGCCACATGAGACCCGCTGGCGGCAATCGAGCGCACTTCCTCGTGACCAAATATCGACCGAACTGTGGGCTGATTCTCGCCCCAAGCCTTGCCATAAGGAAACGCAGATTTTTGTTTTGTGGGGTCCGACACCTCAGCGACCAAGTCATCCAACTTATTCACTAGCTTTTTAATGCTGCTTTTCGAATACCCTCGACTGGACGAACGCAGAGTTCCGTCAGCACCAATGACTCGCATAGAGGGCAAACCGGTCACCCCAAAGCGCCCATTCAACTCATCCGTGCGAGTGACTGGAAATGGAAGATCCCAATCTTTGACCAGCTTATTCACTTTGCCCGCAGCCGAACTCTTGTCCGTACTGATCGCTAAAAATTCAACCGGCCAGTTTGGACGCTTGCGTTTGAGGTCCGCCAAAGCAGGCATCTCTTTCTTACACGGCCCACACCAAGTCGCCCAAAACACAAGTACGACCGGCTTGCCTTTTTGACTACTCAAGGACCAGTCCGAACCATCCAGCAACTCGACATCCACTTCATCCACAGGAGGCAGTCGTACAGCCCAGGGTTCCATGGGCGTAGGGTTCGCCATTCCCACTCTCTTGAGCAAGAGGTCCACTTGACGTCGACCTACGATTTGGCGGGTAAGATCAATGGCTCCAGCCTTATCGCCCGATAGCCATAGAGAGTTGGCCAACCATTCCTCTTCCATTCCCCGAGAGCCAAGGCTCCGAGCGGTGTCATTCGGATAGGTTTCCAGCAGCGAAGTCAGCCACTTCACAGCCGTGGCATGTTCATCATCTAAAAACCAATAGGCTTGACCTATTCTGTATTGAAGTCCAGCAGCGGGGTTTGGCGCCTCTGAGAGCACCGACAAAGCGGCCCGAACGACTTTCTTTCGCTTTCTCTTGATCGCGCGTATGAGGTGGCGACCGATCGCATCTTTGGGGTCCTTACCGGCAAAATCAGCTTTGATGAGCGCCGTTGTCGCTCCCTTCACGTCACTGATTTTTCCGCTGTATATCGCCCCTGCAAAACGTGAAATCACTCGGGGTGAAGCCTCTTTCGGTTTGTCCTTTTTGGGCGGGGGTGGGCCCCGTGTCACGGTCAGGTCCCTTTTCTCGCTCGACAGCGCTGAAATGATGCCGAACTGCACCGATGCACCTTCAGGGCCCTTCAATGAAGGAGGCTCCTCAGCATCCACGACATCCACGCCATCGACAGAAACAATGCGGTCGCCAACAACGATACCTGCCGACGCGGCTCCGGACCCTTCCACCACCTTGGTGATCACCATACCCTCGGGTTGCTGCGAATACCGAAAGCCCAGAACGCCTTTCTTCTCAGCATGAGCCAAACCCGCCCATAGCAGGCTCACCATCAATAAAGGTGTACGTTTCAACATGGTCGAGAGCCTACCAGAACATCGATCAGAAGACTTCGAGCCATGCCATTGCTGCCGTACCGAGGAACGGGTCGTCTTCTACACTCTGTGTGACGATGCCATCGGAGCCATCGCCAGACGGATTGGATGTGCCATAGACCAATGAGCCTTGTTCCGTCACGGTCACGCCGGAAAGGTATTCATCCTCTCGCTCGATGTAATCTTCATCGGAAGAATCCACACCATCTAAACCGTCAGTGTCCATTCCCTCGGAGCAATCCTCGAAGTTGAGCCCATACAAGCGCCCCACCCCACCATCACATCGATCTTCATTCGGTACCCAGGTCGTAAAATAGACCACGCCTGCGTAGACCAAGGGATCCGCCGTTAAGCCCTCGCCCGAGTCGAGTTCATAGACGCCGTTATCTCCACAGTTGGTAATCGGGTTGACATCAAAGGATGTGCAACTCTTTGGGTTGGAGTCCTTGACCGCAAAGAAATACCCAGGGTTGGAACTGTAGTCTCGATCATAAGGGGTGCCAGTCCCCCAATAGACGCCCAACTGACCATCCGAATGCCAAGATGTCGTGGCGGCATAGTAAACTTCAGGGCGCAGATCGAGTTCTCCATCGTCCTTCGGATCGAAGAACTCCACCCAGGTCAGATCATCCGGATCTTCAGTGTCGATGCATGCCTTATACATCCAGGTACTGCCTGGATCCTTGACGGATGCTGGGCCGGACCCGCCTTCACTTGTTGGCTTATATGAGGCGGTAACCGGGAAGTAAACCGTATCCGCATCACCATCAGAGTCGGTATCCACGACGGCGAGCGCAGCGGAGATATACCCATACTCGTAATGAGTATCAGAGTCATACTGGAGGTCTGAACCCTCAGTGCTGGCCTCGGGGTGTCCATTGTCACCCCGGTCAGAATACAAATACGTCGACGATGAATTGAAGTAGGTGTCGCCGACGTACCACATATAGAGATTAGCTTCAGACGACTTGTAATAGGCTTCTTTACGCCCATAGGGAACGGCACGCCCCGAACCCCACATGGCTACCCATCGGTCCTTGGCTTCATCACCCGAGGCGTCGTAGACATTGGTAACGACCGGGCGTCCCACCGTGTAGCCCATTGCGGTCGGGTCATCCTCATCGGTTTGTTCCCATAGGAACTTTGGCCACTGTGGAATGGTGATATCCAAAGCCAGCGTCACCGGTCCGCCCTTACCTTGTTGAACAACCAGAATCCGATGCCATTCGCAATCGTCAGGGACAGAATCGCAATCCTTCTCATTGTTGCCGTTGGCGTCGATCCACACGTCCTCAAAGATGGGACTGCCATCGAATAGAAACGTTCGCCCATAGAGCATCATGTCGATGGCTCGACCCGCCCAATCGTTATCGTGCTCGCGTTCCAGCAGATACCCTGGCATCCATGCCCACGCCTCGCGACCCGCCTCTTCGTCGTAATGTTCGGAGGTCAAACCTTCGTAGGGTGCCCCGATATCTTTCAAGAAGAATGCATGAAGCAGCCCGTCGTTAGCGGGCACATAGACCATATCTGGATACTCCTTGGCTTCCAGACCAGCCAGGAAGGTCCGATACGTCATATCCATGGAGTACAGGTTGTTGTTGTTCTGTACCACTAATGGAATGGCATGAGGGGAATCGTACAGTTTCCAATACCCCTTGTTGATTTCAAGGTACCGATACTCCGCTCGAGGATAACCACGAATGAAGTCGACGAGCGCTTGAAGGTCTGCTGCCGTGACCTCATCATCCGTTGTGGGGTCATCACTCATATCGAGGTTGTAGGGAGAGTCCTCATCCCCATCCACATCGAGAATTTTGTCCATCACGGATTCATCACCAGAGACATCATCGACGAAGTTCACATCCAGTGGCTGACGTCTGTCGTCGGTCGATTCCGACATCAAATCGGCCGCGGGCTCGAAGAATGTGTAAATCTCACGACGACCGAAACCATCGGGTTCTTCCGGGTTCTCTTCTCCGCTGGTCACCAGTCGACTGACGAGAAGCTCACCCGCATCCCACAACGCACCGCCGATGTCATCATCTCCCTCCAGGGTCAGTTCGCCGTAATTATCTTCGGTCGGGTCATCTTCGATCTCGTAGGCACGGACGTGACCTTCTGCCTGCGGATTAATGAAGGCTCCACCCGCACCGCTGGCCGTGCCCCCGATTTGGTAGAAGCTGTAGATCAGGTGTGCACCATCGGCGGTAATCACCGGTGTCGAACGCGAATAAAAACCAGACCGGATATCTCGCAGCATGAACATAATGGTGCTCATGATTTCATCACCATCAGAAGTGGTGGAATACACCGTATCTCCGCCTGTCACATCACTGCTATTTCCGTACATCGCTTCCGAGAGCGAACTTCCCGACACGCCCAAGCTGACGGTATGAACGAGCACGTTGTTCGTCGATGAGAGGTCGGAACGCATGTCCTTCTCCCACAGATGATGAACCACATTGTCGTACATGCAATCTTCGTCGGTGCTACTGCTGCCCTCGGAGTCACACACATGATCGGGACTGATGGAATCCACGTATGAAGAGCTGACTTGGTCATCGTGCCAAGGGATGTCTCCCGTCAATACAATGACGTGATTCTGCTGACAGTGATACTGAATGGGTGCCCGATTCCAGTCGGCAGTGTATCCATCACCATCATCATCATCGTCGTCATCTTCAATCGTGTTTTGAAAATAGTTTTCCGATAGCGACTCTAGAACCTCGGCGAGATTTCGGGTCTTGGTGGCGTAGTCGTCCACGTAGTCGTCGAGCGATTCCACAGCTGAGGACAGTTCAGAGTGCGATGCTCCAAGCGGGACTATCTTGGTAAACCCGTCGTCCGACTCGGATGATGAAGTTCCTACGACACCGTAGCGGGCCCAGTCATAATGCTGGGTCAGCTTGTCGATGGCCGTCGCCACATCATCGATGCAGGCATTATCGTCATCATCCACCTCACTGTCCCCACCGTATTCACACGGCTCTGCCATATGGGATGAGAGGTCCACCACGAACAGAATGTTGGGCTCCACCGCATCGGTGATGGCCAGCCACTCTTCCCCTGAACTGGACGAGCTCGCCAAGGCCATCGAATGGGTCCCCAGAACCAGCAATGACGCGATGCCCATACGCACTCCAGATCTTATCGTAGACGTCATCATCGGACCTTGCACGTTCCTTTGACCACCTTTCTCAAAAGGAGCGCTGTGGTCGAGGAGGTCTCATTGACGTTGGCATAGGACGCGTCTTGCATTCGGGCCTGGGATTTCATCTCCCAATAGTCGCTTCGGAATTTCGTATTGCCGATCTCTGTCGAGTAGCCGGGAGGTGGATTCCCACAACGCTGGTAGGTCGCCTGTACCCAGTACACTCCAAGATTGTGGGCGTAGTTTAGTCCTCCGTACTTTTCTTCTGCCTCCGTGCTCTGCACAAAATCGGGCCAGGTATCTCCATCCGGATCAATGCCTTCATTGGGAGGGTCTTCGTGCTCGAGTTGGTAACGACCATGCTCGGTACCGGCATCGGAGGTATTCAAAACCATCATGTGCTTTCGGTTGTGCAGCGCTATCCGTTGATCCACTCCCGCTACCGACAATGTCGTCGCACCGATCACCGTCAAAATGGCGATCAAAAGCATGGCCAAAAGCATGGCGTAGCCTCTTCGGGTGCGTCCAGAGTCGGGAACAGAAAGATTCACAGGTTGGCCTGATAGCGAAGGTTACGAACGGCGACTTCAGTCACCAAGATTTGACGGTAATAGTGGTCCTTTGAGCTGGCCGCGCCGTGGTTGGCCAATTCCGGCCGAATCGACGTTCGCAACAGCTGCGGATCTTTTCTCGAGCTGCGCCCTACCAACGAAATGCGAGTCATCCACACATCTGCTTCGCTGCCCGAAGCGACTTCGTCAGTCCAAGAGCTGGAATCGGTACAGTCGGGCTTCGTAGAGCCATCATCGATGCAGTATTCCAACTGCAGGTCTTCAATGTTGTCCACCAAAGGCACATCGTCTGCAGCGGGCCAATCCAGATTCAAATCCATCATCAAAACGGGGTTGCTACTCGAGCCGGGACCGACTCCATCCGAATCATCCGCATCAATGTAGAAGGTCAACACATGTGCCTTCGAGCAAAGCATCGATGGAGAGAGGTTCTCCGTGCTCCCACATACATCTTCATAGTCGGCGTACGAGGAGGCATCCTCGACGGTGATGACCCCTGAAGAGGAGGAGACCTCCGAAATGACCCACATGTAGGTCTCAATGCCCGTCAGATTGGCGTAGTCCGCGCACATGATGAGTTCATCCGCATCGTACTCCGCTATCTTTTCATCCTGGTCCAGAATGGTCATATCGAAGTTCAGTGTTTCGGTGTCACAGGTCGAAATCGAAGGTTCGGTGTTCATTCGAAGGGACGGATCGCCGTAAACCACGGTGATGGCATCTGTGTCGTTGTCCCCCTGCGCATCCCAACTCATGATGACGGGTAGTGTCGAGTCGTGTGTGGACGATCCATGGTAGCCCGTGACCGTTCCACCGGCGCCAAAGCCCGCCATCCGAATCGAGCGAGTCAAGACATCGGTCGCAAAGCGAACGTTCTGGTGCATTTCCATCTGCAAATCTTGGTAGAGAAACTGGCGAGATTGGAGATTGAAAATGGAGTACAAGCCTGCGATCACCATGCTCGAAACAACGACAGAAATCATCATTTCGATAAGCGTAAATCCGCGCCGGCTCATGCGTTCCATTACTCGTCCCTAAAACGGTAGGAAGAGACTGTGGTCCCCTTCCATTGGTTGAAAGCGACGTCCTGGTACTGACACCGAACCCGCATACGAATCCAGGTCGGTTCTGAATCCATATTTTCGATATGCCAGCTGACGTAGTAGTTGGTCTCTCCAAAATCTCCGGTGGTGGTGTTGCCCGAATCCACGGCCGCCGGTCCGTCAGTCGGATGGGGGAGATACGTCCAGCTATCACTGTCGGAATCATCCGTGTCCGTTTTGACAAGCGCGTCAGGCACGTCATCTTCGGTCCAGTTCAAAGCGATGAGCCTCTCCATCTGCAACTGGGCAAGGTACGTACAATCTGTCATTTTCCGTGCGTGAAGATTCGATCGGACGGCCTGCGTGTGAAAACCAAACATCACGATCAGCGAGAAACCGAGCAAAGCCGTGGCAATCAATGCCTCGATCAATGTGAAACCTCCGCGGGCGCGTAGCGCGACCACGCGCGTACGAGTGCTCGCGCGCGAGAGGTTCGAATTTCCATTCTTCAAAATTGTCATCGCGCCGTGCTGCTCCCACCCAGTCCTACAGGATTATCGATCATTTCATGGCCTAATGTCGAATGCATCTTCACCATTCCTGCCCGGGACACCAAAATCTTGACTTTGTCTTCCACCCCTTTCTGAGCAGCCGCCTGATTGGTCAAAGTCAACTCCATGTAGCCAGACCCGTCGAAATCCGTTGCTGGGTTCCGCAGCCATCCTCTGGGACTGAAGACGATCGCATCGGCGTTGCCAGAACCCGGTCCCCGGATGTCTCCCCACGATTCCAAACACACATCCTTTTGTTGACGATTTCCGCCCTCAGCCAGGTTGACCTCACCTTCGCCGCGTTCTTCGTCTTCTCCCTCAACCTCCGTATCGATGGGGAGGAATTCCCAATTATCGGAGCCCCGCGAACGGTCCCCAGCCTGGAGATGCCACTGGCCCCCGTACACGTCGACTTCGTCGCAGTCTCCCGGTGACGAGACCAGCAGAAGGCGTGTTTCTCGATTGGTTAGGACCGCCAAGTTTTTGAGATTAACCAGATCGCCCTTGAGCCCTTTGGAGGCTCGAATCAAGCGGTAACGAGGCATTTGATCGCGGGTCGACCCCCAACCGATCGCAGCCAGCACCCCAAAGAGTGCGACGACTATCAGCACTTCAATGAGGGTAAAACCGGTTCGATAAGTTCGCGCGCGCATAATGTAGTGTATCTAAGCAAGAGTCGTACCACCTATAATCGGCCGATCATCCCCATCGAACCGTGGCACCTACCCTACAGAATAGGAAATTTTTTCCCGATCGGAAATTTTTTCCTATTTTGGGCAAAGTTCAGCCACGCGAGCGCGCTGACGGCGCACACGTCGTTTTACCACGGGCAGATCCGGTAATTCGACCCCCATACCGTCCGCCGACTGAACGGCCTGATCGGCAGCATCCAACCATGCGAGCACAGGCGAGGCTGACCCCTGACAGTCCGCCGGATCTAATCGCCGGCTCGCTGTCGCTACCAGCGCTCGACCTTGAGCCTGAAATAGCACCGCACGGGAACGTTTAGGCCCTTCAGGAAGCTCCAAACCCACCTCGATTTGAGACAACGCTTCTTCATACCGCTTGGCCCGAATCAGAGCCTCAGCAATGCCCATGCGGTACTCCATTCTTTGGGGTTCACGATCGACCAGCGATTGATATCTATTAATCGCCGCATCCACTTCACCCGCCGCCAACTCAAGCAGCGCCAAACTGCTTTGCACCCCCGCGTGGTGCGGAGACAAACTCACGGCCCTGTCCAGGTGTTTCCGAGCCAATACAGGGTTTCCTCTGGCCGACGCCACCCCGGCACTGCCACGGAGGCACTCCAACTCTTTCGGTGAAACATCAAGACAATGACCAAAAGCTGCGGATGCCGCATCCGGCTGTCCTGCCAACAAATACACCCAGCCCAAGCCTGAAAGTGAGTCTATGTGGTTGGGTTCCCGCCCCAATCCTGCTCGGAAATGTTTCTCAGCTTTGGCCAAATCATGGTCATCGAGGGCCGCTTTACCCTTAGAGGAATAGTGGCCCGCCGAACACCCCAACGCCAAAATGATGAGCATCCATCTCATTCGTCTTCCAACCCATAGCCTCGAATCTTATAAACCAAGGCTTTGTACGAAATATCTAACAACCGTGCGGCTTGACTCCGATTGCCCCCGGTGGCCGACAAGGCGCGTCGAATCAGCAAGCGCTCCACAGCCGCTGTATGGCGTTTGATGGAGAGGTCATCGCTGGCGCCAATCGTGAGCGCCGAATCCGCCTCTGAGGCGACATCCATGGGTAAATCTGAGGCCTCAATGTAAGCCCCAGTGGCCATCAAAAGTGCCCGTTCAAGAGCATTCTCCAATTCTCGCACATTGCCCGGCCAGGCATGCGCCATCAAGACCTGCATGGCCTCTTGAGAGACCGGAATTGGAGCCCGCCCCAGGCGCTGAGAGGCCCTCAGAATCAAGGCATCCACAAGGAGTGGAATGTCTTCATTCCGCTCGCGCAGCGCCGGCACCGCAATGTGGACCACCTTTAGGCGATAGAGCAGATCCTCGCGAAAAGCACTCTCCGCGACCATCGAGCCGAGGTCTCTTGATGTGGCCGCTACGACCCGAACATCGATGGGGCGGTCTTTCTGACCCCCAATTCGCCGGACAGAACTGGCTTCCAAAACCCGCAGCAACCGCGTCTGTAGCGCGATGGGCATTTCGCCAATTTCATCCAGCAGCAGAGTCCCTGAATGAGCCTGCTCAAACAACCCGGCATGGGCGCGCACAGCACCGGTGAAAGCCCCCCGTTCATGCCCAAAGAGTTCGCTTTCCAACAGCGATTCTGGAATGGCCCCGCAATTCACCGCAACAAAAGGCCGCTTGGAACGGTTGGAGCGCGCATGCAGCGCACGGGCCAGGACCTCTTTGCCTGTGCCCGACTCACCCGTCAACAAGACCGTACTCGGATAGCCCGCCACTTTCTCGATGACCTCAATGACCCGTTTTGCGCCCGGGCTCCGTCCCACAAAACCCTCAAATGCTTCCGCAGCCCCGACGGTAGCCCGAAGCCGTGCGTTCTCCGCTTTCAATCGATCGCTTTCTACCAAACGCTCTAATGTCACTCGAATTTCGTCCGGCCTAAACGGCTTAGAAATGTAATCGACAGCGCCCCGCCCCAGCGCTTCCACCGCAGTGTCCGTGGTGCCATAAGCGCTCATCATCACCACACGCAGTCCTCGCCCGGCTATGGCATCCAAAAATGCCATGCCGTCCATGTTGGGCATCCTCAGGTCACAAAGAACAAAGCGAATCTCTGGATCTTCATCGAGTTTTGAAATCGCATCCGCCCCATCGTGGGCCTCACAAGTATGGAAACCAAAACTATTCAGCATGGCCCCCAACACCTGGCGGAGGGTATTCTCATCATCCACGATAAGAATCTTGGGTCGGATCTCATTGGCGACAGCATCGGTCATGCTGGGAATATACCGGTGAGACTCCAACTCGGCACTTAGGTTCCCATATGTCCACCCCCCTCACCGTCATGCTCTTGTCCCATGGGTTCCCGCCGCGCGAAACGGCCGGAACCGAGCGGCACACTGAAGCATTGGCCGCAGCCTTGCGTTCGAGAGGACACGCCGTGACGGTTGTCGCGGCCACCCGAGCACCCGGCGCGCCCCAATACAGCCGTGAAATCAGTCCGGGCCTGATCCGCATCGTCAATAACGTCGCGACTCGGGCACTTGTCGATGGAGAGTCCGATGCCAATATCGACTCAGCCATGGCTGAAATCGAAGCCGAAATCCGACCTGACGTGGTTCACGTGCATCATCTACAGTTTCTATCATCAACAGCTCAATTCACTGCGCCGACGGTGGTCACCCTTCACGATGAATGGGCATGGTGTGCTTCGGGAGGATTAGGCCTGAGGAATGGAAACACACTGTGCGATGGGCCCGAACCCATGGCCTGCTCAGAGTGCCATGCGAACTGGCGACCAAGACCCAGTAAAAGCGCAAGATGGCTCACAAAAAGTGCCGGCTTGATCTCACCTTTCATCGCTCCGCAACGCCTCCACGGGCTGTACAAACGCATCCCGGCTTCGTTTCGACCCAGCCCCATTGACAGGGGCCAGCCTCCTGAATCTCCGCGAGCAGCGGCATATCGAAACCAAAAGGTGATGGAATGGTTCGCAGCCGCAGATGTCCGCATCGCTCCCAGCGAGCACCTACAAAAAAAAGCCGAGTCCGTCGGCATGCCAAAGGTCCAGGTCATCCGGCACGGCCTAGACGCCGACTGGTTTGGTCCCCCCAAAGCCTCTAAGCCAAGAGCAGGGCTGGTGAGCATCGGTACCGTCGCGCACCATAAAGGGACAGACCGGGTGGTCGAATCTTGGCGAAGAGTGTTTCCGAACGGCCAAATAAAGCTCGAACTGTTTGGTCCCGTTCTCGACCCCGATGCCGCCTTGGGACACCCGGTGGGCCGCATCCTCAACCGGGCAGAAGTCCGACAGGCGCTCACCTGTTCGAAGGCGCTGCTCTTGGGATCGCGGTGGCCCGAGAACGCACCCCTCATCATTTTGGAGGCCAGGGCATCGGGATGTCCTGTAATTGCACCCGATTTGGGAGGCATTTCCGAATTGATCGACGATGGTATCGATGGTTTCCTATTTGACCCCGATGACCCCGAAGGCATGGATCATGCCCTACGCCGGCTCGACAACTCAGATCCCATCCGCCCTCGACCTCCTCCTCGGTTTGAGGAGTCCGTGACCCAGATTGAGACCATTTACCGCCAACTCAGTCGGGGTGCCTCGTGCGAATAGCTCAGGTACTCCACGGATGGCCCGCCTCACAGATGGGTGGCACTGGGCTCTATGTTGAGGCGCTCACTCGCGCGCTGATGACCATGGGGCACGACTTAGCCATTGTGTTTCCTTCGACTGAACAGACTGACCCGGCTCGCCAGGACCATGGGTTGGACCTGCACCCATTGGTCTATAAACCCGCTCAAAAATGGCGAGACACATGGGATGGACCGATTTCACCATGGCGGCAATGGCTCGACCATTGGAAGCCCGACGTGGTCCACTTCCATCACTTGTCCGGGCTTCCCTTGGGGCTGATCGAAAACACACCCTGCCGCACGGTACTGACCTTGCACGACTACGCTATTCCCTGTGCGAGAGGACAGTTGGTGACCGACGACCTGTCTGCCTGCGCAGGCCCCTCCGCCAAGGCGTGCACACGCTGTATGAGCGCTGCCCTGAAAAGCCATCCAGCACTGGTGTCGGCGGGCCGATTACTCGCTCGATTTCCTGCCCTGTATCGCCTGGGTAAGCGCAGCCTGAAATCGTCCCGATCGCCCGTTCACACCGATATTTCCGAGCGTATCGATGCAGCACACCGATGCATCCAAAGCGCAAACGTCCTCCTATCACCCTCGATGGACCTGGCGGCAAGACTGGCGGCAATGCGCTTTCCCGAACCCGGCATCACAGAACTCCCATTGGTTCGCCCCATTTCGCCATTCCCCAACGCAGAAGACGGCCCTGTCCGCTTCCTTTTTGCCAGCAGCATCATCCCTACAAAGGGACCGGACAGGCTGTTTCAGGCATTTTCCAAACTCGAAGGAACCGCTGAACTCACGATCGCTGGGCACGCCCCCGAATACCCTAGCCATCCGGGCTACGCCGACGCCCTAAAGGAAAAGGTCAACCACCACCCCCATGCTCGCTGGGTGGGCCACATCGATCCTTCCGAGGTGGAAAACCTCATGAGCAACCACGACGTCCTGGTTCTGCCTTCCCGATGGCCCGAAAACAGCCCACTGGTCATCCGCGAAGCCGCAGCAGGCGGCCTATCGATCATCGCTAGCGCAGAAGGCGGAGCAGGGGAACTCGCAGATCACGCCATACTCATCCGAGACGATGACGATCTTCTTCAGGCCATGCAGAATGCATCAAATAGAGGACGAACGCGCCATCCTCCCATCAAATGGCCAGATCCCATCCAGCACGCCACCACATTACTGGAAACGGCATACGCCTAGAAATGAGCATTCTTTTTGGGAACGCGCTACACTAAAAGCGGAAAACGGGGACCAAAAAAGGGGTCATTTAGCATGTCGGATTCTTTTGTACTTCCAGATGGCATCAAGCTCTCCATGACCGACAAAGGTCTGGTCATCGAGAATGAAGGCGACATCGTTCTTCATGGTCAAATTGATGGTGGAATCCACGCACTGACCAGCCGACAAGGCAATGTGGTGCTCCACAACGACTTTGAACTCCACCGAGTCGATGCACCGAACGGTGCCGTTGAGGTCCACGGGAAAATCGAAGCCGACCGTATTGAAGCGGCCAGTGTCACAGCAGATGGTGAAGGATTCACCGTGCGGGTCGTTCAGGCCAGCCAGTCTATTTCCGTGGGTGAAACCACCACCCACGCAGAAGTGCTTATCGCACCCGCTGTGACCCTATCCAGCAACGCGGTGGGCCGGATTACCGTCGTCGAAGCGCACAACGAATTGGGCGCTACAAAAGTAAAGGGATGCCTCAGTTTGGCAGACCTCGAAGAACTCTTCGATGGTTCAGAAGGATTCATTCGCGGTTGGGAAATCACACCGCTGCACAAATCCGGTAGCCGAAAGACGGCCACCAAAGCTAAGCCCGCCTCCAAGAAGGCCGCGCCCAAAAAGGCCGAACCGGAGCCTGCACCTGAACCCGCACCTGAACCCGCACCAGAGCCCGAACCCGAGGCCATCGAGGTGGCTCCGGAGCCTGAGACTGCTCCAGAACCCGAGCCCGCACCAGAGCCCGAGCCGACACCGGAACCCGAGCCGACACCGGAACCCGAACCGACACCGGAACCGGAACCGGAAGTCATCGCAGCCGAAGTCGAAGTGGAAGAGGACGACGAAGAAGAACCCGCACCCGCCATCACCATGCCGACCGCCTCAAACAACGGCGGAGGGCGCGCCGAGCAGGTCGAGCAACTCTTTGACTTATTTGATGAATCCGACGAGGACACCAGTTCTGACCCGGCTCTCGATGCACGCATCAGCGACGCTGTATCCGAGTTGGTGGGCTATTATTCTGAGGTCGACCTGCCTCCGGTCGTACAGCGCTTGGCCCAACTGGTCGCCGAGCGAGACTACAAAACGGTGCGCGACGAAGTCGATGACATCTGGAACCAACTGCTCCGATATCACAAGCAGAAAAAACTCCGTCCCAAGCCGTCATTGACCACGACATTCAATACCATTCACGCCATCGTTCGCGAAATGTAACGAACCCCTTGAACGAAAAAGGAGGGCGACTATGCCCTCCTTTTTTTGTGCCTCTGAGGAAGAAACTTAGCGCCAACTCGCCAGCAGGTTTTCGACCACACCTTTATCGATAGTGGATAGCGCAGAAAACCGAACACCCATTCCAGGTGTCATCGGAGCTGCCACATCGGTGGGAAGCGTCCAGCGAACTTCCGCATCCGTCTCGATAGGCCGGCGTCCACCGGGGAGTTGGATGCGGAGATTAAATTGGGTCCCAACGGCCATCGGGCGTTCGGTCTTAATAAACATCCCCCCGATGGTCTCATTCGACGTGTAGTCCACCAAAAAATCTTCAACATTGGTGTATTCAACACGAACCTGAGGAGTGGTGTTGGATGCGGGAACTTCAGCTTGAGCAATGGTCGCAGTGGCCAGCATATTCGCCTCCTTACGCTCCCCCCATCGGGCAGGATTTCCACGACTTCAGCCGAATTTGCATCCCATAAAAAAAAGACCCTCCCGCCTCGCCTCACATGCCCATCAAACGTTGCACGTCGGCCCATTCGCACATTCGCCCACCCAAAAGCGATCGGACGCTGACTTCAGTTTTGACACCTCTTTGTCCGCCTACGCGCGCGAGGCCTGCCATGCTCTCGGTGGAATCCTATAAGGGTGGGTTAGGCCTGTCTAAACCCCTGTTCGAGGGTCAAACAATGTCCAAAATATCTTTATCCCGATTCATTCCCTGGCTCGCCGCCATGGTGCCTATTGGTCTGTCCGCCTGCAACCAATACGAAATGTTTTTGGTGACCGGTGAAGAGCAGGTGGCTTTCAACGGCAAAGTCGACGTATTGTTCGTGATTGACAATTCGAAGTCACTCACCGAGGAAGCCTCTGAACTGCTCTCAAACTTCGACACCTTCATCGACGGTCTCGCGGGTGAAGGGAGCTACGGGAAACAAACCGAAAATCTCACCGATGCAGTCCGAGACTACATCACCTTCACATCAAACCGCGCTGAAGCCATCGATTACAATTTGGCGGTCATGACCCACGACATGATGACAAAGGGCACTGCAGACCCGGGTGAAGTCGGATTATTCGTGGGCGATGATCCCGTTATTTCCCGTGCGGACGCGGACGGTCGCTTGCGTTTCCTACAGCATATCGGTTGCTGGTCCACCTGTTGGGTGGGGGGCGATGTCGATAGTGAAGGTAGCTTCACCTGTGTGGCGGGGGACCCAGACTTGGAGTTTCCTTCAAACGGCCGAGTAAACAGTCAATACCTTGACTGCCTGTGCAAAGATCTGGATTACGGCGCATCACAAAACGGTGGGGTTCCGTTTCATGATTCCCCCGGATGGAACCAAGGCACTGTTTGCCATGGTGACGCAGAAGCCGCGGGGGCAGGGGACGGGGGTGTTACAGCCAAGGCCGATGTCCACCTCGAGGCTTCCTTGATCGGCATGTGCCGATCCGTCGAAAATCCCCCGGAGGTTTGCTGGCATAACGGATCTGTTTTGGACGAACCTGAAAACGGATCCGCCGACTGGATCATGAGCAACAAGGATTGGCTACGTCCAGACTCTAAAGTGGTGATCATCATCATCACTGACACCAATGATAACTCCACCACGGCTAATGATGGACTTCACAACTCCGATTTTGACCATTGGGACCCCACTCCGTACCTGCGTGCTTTCGAGGCATTCGACCGTCCCATCACATTTGCTGTGATCGGTCCGGACCTTCAATGCGAGGGGGGTGACTGCACTGGAATTGTCTGTAAAGACCCGGCGGAAAAACCTCAGACTGGCCCCACAGAACGTCTACGAAATATGGCCTTGGCTACTGGAGGCTTCTACCGTCCCATCACCGAAGGTGACGACCCGTCCAATCGGGACCCGGGTTGCAGTATCTCTAACTTTTCCGAGCATCTCGACGAACTTGGAAAACTGATGATCAACCTTCAAACGGTGTTCAAACTTCGCGCTGTCCCAGAAGAAAGCTCAATCCGCGTCTATGTGGACGATGAGACCATTACCAAAGCCGAACCCCTCACATCGGGGGCCGGCGATAATACCGTGACCTTCGGTGACGCTTATGACGATGGTTGGTCCTATGACCCCGGCGAAAACGCCGTGGTGTTCTGGGGCGACACCATTCCTGACTTCAACCAAGATGTGGAGATTTTCTACCGTCCTCTCGATGGAAATCCCCGCGAACTCCCCCTCTAGGCCATGACGATGAAGATTCTCTTGCTCGCTATCGCAGCCATCTTGACCGGAACCCATCCCGCCTTCGCACAGAATGCCGTGGACGTGGGTGTCATCCAAAACAAAGACGTCAAGGTCGTCCAGAAGCTCCTTTATCCCAAGGCTAAACGCCTGGAATATGGCGCCCAACTCGGCTTGATGCCCTTTGATGCCTATACCATCGCACCGCTGGCCGCCGGAACCCTGGCCTACCACTTCCGAGAAGACATGGGCATCGAAGGTGTCTTCATGGGCGGATACGGCATGAAAAGTGCCACATACAAGGAGCTCGAAGCGCCTCCCTACGGCGTCGCTCCCGATGCGTATGGCTTTCTCGGCAGCGTGATGGCCGACTTTCAGTACTCCCCCATCTACGCCAAAATGAACGTCGCTGGCAAACGAATTTTTCACCACGATATGTTCTTTACTGGAGGCCTGGGCATGACCTTGGAGCAAGCGCTCCAACCCGATTCGACCACGGCCTTTTCACCCACGATTGGCCTCGGTATGGGGCTCCGCGTATTTACCGGTAAAGACATGACCATCCGTCTCCAACTCAGAGACGACTTCATCATTCAGAAACGAGACAAGACCGCTGATAAACAAGGCACCTTCCTGAAGCAGAATGTCTCCTTCATGATTGGCTTCAGTAAGCTGGGTGGCAAATGAGGGTTCGACCATCCATCGTGCTCAGCGCCTTGTTCTGGTGCAGCTCTGCGCTCGCCGAAGGGCCGACCATGGAGCAACGGAGCGAAGCGTTTGCCGATGTGAGCGCAGCGATGACTGCCGGGAATCAGACCGGGGCGGCCGATGGTCTTATCGGTGTCATCAACGACCCCAACTGGGACATCTTTGACGGCGAAGCCCATGCCCGACTCGCCGTGCTGTTGAAGAATTTGGAACTCCCCTACTCGGCCCTTCTGGCCTACACCAAGGCTCTTGAAGCCGATCCCGAAGGGGTGGGCTCCGAAGCCAATGCGGCCGTCGATCTGGCGGACCAAGTGGGCGACCAAGCCATTTTAGAACCGGTTTTTGCCAACAACCTGGGACTCGACGTCGATGACGCCACACGCAGTCGTATGGCCTACCTGGCCGCTCGGGAAAACCATAGAGCGGGCAATCTGACTACGGCTGCAGCGATGCTCAAACTGGTCAAAGCCAACGACCCCTACTACCCCGAGGCCAAGGCCTTAGAAGGCGTCATTCTCTCTCTACAGAAACGTCATGGTGACGCCTTAGCGCCCTTACAGATTGCCTTGGCCGTCGGCGACCGCTCTAAGCGTGGTGAGGTCTTTAAAAACGTCGTCATCATGAACTTGGCCCGCGCTTATTACGCGGCAGGAAACTTCCCTCAAGCGGCCCACTATTGGGCGCAATTGAAGCGAGGAGACCCCAAGTGGCTGGACGCCCAATTCGAGCGTGCCTGGGCTCACTTCCGCATGGAAGACATGAACGGCACCCTGACGCTGCTGCAAAACCACGTGTCACCCTATTTTGCGGACCAGTACTACCCAGAAGCCGCCATGCTTCGACTGTATGCGCTCTTTCTCCTCTGCAAATTTCCAGCAGCCAGCGAGCAACTTGAAGCATTCCAAAGCCAATACAGACCTCAACTCGACGACCTCAACACGGTGGTCAGCATGAGTCCCGACGCTGTTTTCGATGCTATTCGACGTCACATCGACGGCGAAGACTCGGCTCTACCCACCACCGTCACCACTCCCTTTGAAAACGAGGACCGCATCAAGGACAGCATCGTGGCGGTGAGCAATGCGGAAGAGGAAATCGCTCGACTGCGCAATGTCAGCGCCAATGTGTTTGCCCAATCCGCCATGGAGTGGGTGTCTGCACGCAGGGATACAGTGATCAAAGCGGAGGGCGAACGCATCCTGAAACGGGTTCGCCGCATGGCTACAGAATTGCACGATCTCTTATCGAACTCCGACGTCACAAAGCTCGACCTCATGCAGATGGAATCCCGCTTGTACGAACGCGCGAGCTTTACGGGGAAGATCCCCGAAGGCAAACGGCAAGTGAAACGCAAAGTCCGAGGGTCCGCATCCGAACGGGTCTGGGATTGGCAAGGCGAATACTGGGCCGACGAAGTGGGCTATTACCGCATCGACACGACCCCCGAGTGTCCCGAAGATCTCGTCCAAGGCCGATAGCGATACGGCTATTCTTCTTCTGTCGAAGCCTCTGGGTCCGCCTCTGACTCCGAGTCTCGCTTGGGCATCGCCAATCGACCCATCTGAGCCGCAGCCCCGAAAAAGTCATCCATGGTGCCACTTCCCAGCGTGGGCATGGGCCGACGAGGTGGCGGAGCAATCTCTTCTGTGATCTCTTCAGCGGGCGCAGCTTGTTCCTCCACACGCCGCCTCACCACCGGAGCATTGGTGACTTTTTTCGCTTGCATGCGAAACCGGCCGGTCGTTCCTCGCGTCGACCGATTCGTGCGCTGAGGCTCTGTTCCTGAATCTTCTGTACCCTCATCAGGGGCCATTCGTGCACGGATGGCCTCCTCCGCATCCGGCCGAATCGGCAGACTCGGCGCCGAAGTGGCGGGGCTCACCGTCTCGGCGACCTCCTCACTTTTCCGGCGCCATCGGCCTCCTCGAGCCGCCTCGGCAGCCCGCATCCGCTCCGCCACTTCAGCCGCCAGCGCATCCTTTTCTGCAAGACTTGGCGCCGGAGCCACAGACTTGGACTTCGACACTTCTGCTTTGGATGACGACGCGGCTCGTCTAGCCTTCGGAACATTAGGCAAGCCCGCCAGCGGGTCCCTGGGTCCATGCTTTTTCTTCTGCTTAGGCGCTTTAGGCCGAAGGTGAGGTGCCGGCTGGCGACGCTTCTCACCCAACCGTAAACTGACGGGTCCCAGACCGATGGGCGTACTGTCTTTCTTCGCGCTGGGGTCCCAGGGATCGGGCACACGATACTGCTTATAGAGTCGACTCGATATGGCCACCCTAGGCCGCTGCCAGGCTCGACGCCCCACACGTTCCATCATGACACTGCCACACACTTCGCGTACGGGCAGCCGATTCAGAATGTCGCGAACCTTTTCGTCTGACACGCTTCGATGACCCTCCCCGTGAGCTAGGATAGTTTACACAGACTGGGCATCAGACAAGCCCAGGAACACGATTGGGATCGGAATCCATGCCCGACGATTACGGTATTTACGTTCATACGCCCTGGTGTAAAAGCCGGTGCCCATATTGCGCATTCAATGTCTTCGTATCCGAAAATAGAGATTTCCAGGGATGGGCGGATGCGGTCATAGCAGGATGGAAAACCAGTTCCACCCAGTTCAACGGAGACGCTCACAGCCTCTATTTTGGAGGAGGCACCCCCTCTCTCGCCCCTCCGGCAGTCATTCAAAAATTAGTCCAGGCGCTCCCTTTGGCACCCCGTGCCGAAGTGACTGTTGAGGTCAACCCAGGGAGCATCGATAAAGCAGGCTTAGACCGCTTTGTTCAAGCGGGAGTGAACCGCCTGAGTCTTGGCATCCAAACCTTCAATCAGGCTCACGCACGACGACTCGGAAGAGGACACACCATCGAGCAGGCCCACACTCTTTTGGCCGAAATCCCTACGCTCGGTGTTCAAAGCTGGTCGTTTGACCTCATATTTGCTCTCCCCGAACAAACCCTTGAGGAGGTCGAAGATGACCTGGACACACTGCTGGAATACCAACCGCCGCACGTGTCCTTATATGGACTGACCATCGAGCCGGGCACCCCCTTTGAGCATGCACAAAGCCAAGGCAAACTCTTCACACCCGACTCGTCCACCTGGAGAAGTATGTACGACAGGATCGTCGATCGTCTGACACATGCTGGCTTCGAAAGGTACGAAGTCTCCAACTTCGCTATGCCTGGCCATCGAGGCCAACACAACGAGCGCGTGTGGCGAGGAGGGCACTACGCTGGGCTTGGCCCCGGGGCTCATGGATACCTGCCCTCGGGCGACCGAACCATCAGTGCCTATGACCTCAAGGATTGGATGCTCGCCCCCACACCTTTGGCTGAAACACCCTCCAAGCCCGAAGCCGCAGCCGATTTCATTCTGAGCACCTTGCGCCATGTGGACGGCACATCACTCCAGCAGTTGTATCAACTGACGGAATTCAGAATTCCCGATCGCGTGACCCAAACGCTAGCCGCCCACGGTCTGATCACCACCGTGCAGGGCCACATTCAGCTCACCCATGCAGGCTTTCCAATCGCCGATGGCATCGTCCGAGAGTTGATCGATCGGCTCGAGCCGACGGATCCTACTTGACGAGTTGGGCTCAGGAAAGGAAAGATCGCAAAGAGCGCGGAGCCAATCGTGGACCTTTTAGAAAATGAACCGGACGAAACATCAGACGAAGACAAGCAGTTTGATATCTCCATCGATGACTCCATCCTCAACGAAGCACTCGCATCGGTTGAAAAGCGAATGGGCCGAAAGAAGCGATCAGACCAGGTCGACGTGGGGCCCCTCGATCTATCCGCATTGGCAGCAATGGAAGAAGAACTCGCTATCGAGATCGAAGAAGAGGAAGACACAAACGCTCCCGCCTCCGACCCTTCTCCCCATGCAGCAGCATCCGTTGAAGCGCGACTTCGAGCGATGGAAGCCGAACAAGAAGCGGAAAACCTCCGAGATAAGCTTGAAGGCCTCTCTGAAAACCGGGACAACATCGAGCACCAACTGCGCACGCTTTCAAGCCGTGCCCAGAAGGCTGGCGAAGCTCAGCGTGCCGCAGAAAAGCGTTCTCACAACCTTAAAGATGCCCTCGAGAAGCAACAACGAGATGTTGAACGACTTCTCGAACGGCGCAAAAAAGATAAATCAGACGAGTACAACCGTGGACGGGCCGCAGCCATAGAGGCCATGGCGGACGTGATCGACAATTTCCACCTTGCACTCAGTCATGACGATGGCGATCCAGCAAAACTCCTTGAAGGTGTACGGATGTGCTTGGGGCAATTCGACAGCAACCTCAGTCAAGCTGGGGTGGAGACCATCGCACCTGAACCTGGCGATGTGTTCAACCCGGAATTGCATGAAGCCATCGCTAACGAAGATGCCGATGGCATCGAACCTGGGCACATCATCTCCATCATGAGTCGAGGCTATATGGCCGGAGGAAAATTGATTCGAGCAGCCAGAGTGTGTGTCGCCAAGGGCTAGACTCGGTCGCTCTCACGCCTTCAATGCACCGAATTCAGCGCTCATAAGCGTCCATGAAATCGGCAATAAAGGCTGAGCGACAAATTTAAATAGTTCAGCTTTAAGCTATATTATCGTTTTTTATCAAAGGTGCGTGTACAGTCCCTCACACCTTGTTACGACTCTTTGGTTGCCCCATATGGTAAAAAACCAAGGATTTACGGGCATGGAGTTCATGCATGGCGTCTTCGTCGAAAGCCATTGGAATAGACCTCGGAACCACAAATTCGTGCGTGGCCATAATTGAGCACGGGGAACCCGTCGTCATTCCGAATGACGAAGGCACCCGAACCACCCCATCCGTCGTCGGATTCACTGATGATGGGGACAGACTCGTGGGGCATATTGCTCGCCGTCAGGCCAAGACCAATCCAGATCGAACCCTGTACGCCGTCAAACGACTGATCGGTCGCCGATTCGAAGACAAAGAAACCGAGCACTCTAAGGGACTTGTTCCCTACGAAATCGTGGCCGCAGATAATGGCGATGCTTGGGTGAGCGTGGAGGGTCGAACGTATTCACCCGCCCAAATCAGCGCGATGATCCTGGAGAAGATGAGGAGCATCGGCGAAGCCTACCTGGGCGAAGAAATCACTCAGGCGATCATTACCGTCCCCGCCTACTTCAACGATTCGCAGAGACAAGCCACAAAGGATGCCGGCCGAATCGCAAACCTTGAAGTGCTCCGGATCATCAACGAGCCCACTGCCGCCGCACTGGCCTACGGTATGGGAAAGACCGAACACGAGCGGATCGCCGTCTTCGACCTTGGTGGTGGGACCTTCGATATCTCCATACTCGAGTTGGATAAGGGCGTTTTCGTCGTCAAATCAACGAATGGCGACACCTTCCTCGGCGGAGAAGACTTCGATGCTCGAATCATCCAAAGCCTGCTCGAACGCTTCGAGGCAGACACCGGAATCAACGTAAAAGGGGATCGTGTGGCGATGCAACGGCTCAAAGAAGCCGCTGAAAAAGCCAAACACGAATTGTCCAACATCGATGAAACCGACATCAACCTTCCCTTCCTCGCTTCCAATGAAAATGGTCCCGTTCATCTTCAATCCAAGTTGACGCGTGCGGAACTGGAAGAGATGGTGAGTGACCTCATCGATCGCATCGCGATTCCATGCAACACCTGTATGGAAGATGCTGGCATTACGGGCAAGGACTTGGATGCAGTACTTCTTGTCGGCGGCATGACTCGGATGCCTCGTGTACAGGAAAAGGTGCGCGAAATCTTCGGTCGCGAGCCAGAACAAGGGGTCAACCCGGATGAAGTCGTCGCCATCGGTGCGGCCGTTCAGGCCTCTGTTCTACAAGGAGACGTGACCGACGTCCTCCTTCTCGATGTCACCCCATTGACCATGGGTATCGAGGTCAAGGGTGGAATCACTGAGCCCATCATCCCTCGAAACACCACCATTCCCTGCCGGAAGTCAAAGGTCTTCACGACAGCGCTCGACAATCAGGACATGGTCCGGGTGCACATCCTTCAGGGTGAACGAGAGATGGCCGACACAAACAAGAGCTTGGGTAAGCTGGAGTTACACGGCCTTCCTCCTGCGCCGCGCGGTGTACCGGAAATTGAAGTCACCTTCGAGTTGGATGCAAATGGCATCATGAATGTCCGGGCCAAAGATCTGGGTACCGGCAAGGCCCAGAGCGCCCGTATTGTGTCATCAGGTGGCCTCTCCGAAGTTGAAATCGACCAAATGATCGATGATGCTGAAAAGCATCGTTCCTCCGATTCGACCCGAAGAGAGCTCGCTGAGGCCAAGAACCAACTCGACGGACTGGTGTACAACACCCGGCGCAGCTTCGAAGAGTTCGGCAGCAACTTAGCCAGTCAAGATGGTATCGCTATCCGTGATGCGCTGGCCGAAGCCGATAAAGCTCTGGACAAGGGTGATCTCGATACTGTTGAACAAGCACACCGCACCTTGTCCGAAGCCGCACAGACCCTTGCCGATGCCATTTATGGGTCTCTCAGCGACAATCTGGACGGTGATTTCGACGACGATGACTTCGACGATGACGACTTCGACGATGACGACTTCGACGATGATGACTTCGACGATGACGACTACATTGACGACGACGACGACGACGACGACGACGACGTCGATATCGAAATTGAAGATGATGAAGCCCTACAGGGCGCCTAAGCCCGCCCACCACCAAGAGGGATAATCTGTGGCTCGACGCGACCTGTACGCAGTGCTCGGTGTTTCGAGGGGATCCAGTCCCGACGAAATAAAGAAGGCCTATCGCAACCTCGCCCGACGGTATCACCCCGATAGAAATGCAGACAACGACGAAGCGGCCGACCGATTTAGAGAAATTGCCGAAGCGTATGAGACGCTGAGCAGCCCAGATTTGAGGTCACGTTATGACCGTCTCGGCCCCCTGTATCGACCCGATGGTAGACCCCCCTCTCCAGAAGAAGTCACCGATTGGGTCACCGACACGATCGGCGGCATGTTTAGGAAACGAAAGCCCGATCAAGGTGAAGACCTACGGTACACTTTGACCATAGCCCTAGAGGATGTCGCCACAGGAGACGAGCGAGAAATCGAAGTCAAACGTCAATGCACCTGTAGAACATGCGCAGGGACCGGAGCCGATCCAACGGATGGTTTGACCCTCTGTACCCACTGCGATGGGTCCGGACGCTCTGGGGGGCGGCGTTTATTCAAAACCCAATGTCCACACTGTAACGGGCGCGGCCAAATCACCGTTCGAAAATGTGGGAAATGCACCGGTACCGGACGAGTCGACAGTCTTGAAAAACTCAAAGTGCGAATTCCCAAGGGTGTCGCTACCGGGCAAAAATTGAAGCTTCGAGCCAAAGGAAATGATGCACGAACTCCAGGGGAGACGGGAGACCTCTACGTCATCATAAACGTCTCTGAACATGCCCTCTTTCAAAGACGCGGAAGCGACCTGCTCTGCACCGTTCCTATCCGGATGCCAGATGCTGCTCTCGGTGCTGCTGTAGACGTGCCCACATTGGACGGGAAAACAACGATAAAGGTGCCAGCAGGAACCGAGGGTGGAAAAGTGCTTCGCCTTGCTGGGAGAGGCCTACCCACCATGAAGGGGGGGCGGAACGGCGACCTCCACATCGCGATCGAAATCGAGACACCCGTGTCGTCCACCAGCGCGCATACAAAAGCGTTGAAAGCCCTCAATAAAGCATTGGGAGACGAGCCTTATCCAAAGCGCAGCGCGTTCATAACGAATATGAAGGAGCGGTCATGAAACGATTTCTTCTCCTATTCTTGTTCTTGCTCAGCTGTGCTACTCGGGCGCCATCCGATACACAGCCCGACATTATCCAACGTGCATCTGTTATCGCCAGCAGCGACCGAATGGCCGCTATCCGCCTGTTGGAAGATGAGCTGAAAAGTGGTCGTAACGACCCCAATGTGACCCCATGGGCCTTGCTGTGGGCTGGAGAACAACGGCGCTTGAGCGGCGACCTAGGGGCATCTCGAAATTGGTTCGAACAACTGGCTAAACGATATCCGACTCACGTACTGAAGGACTCTGCAATTCTCGGCATGGCCATGGTCGACTCGGCCTCAGCACTGTCCGGGAACACGCTAGCGACCCTTCAATTGATGGGAGATAGGAACGTTCCTGACACCATGAATGCCGATCGATATCGCACCCTCGCACTGGTGGGCGCCAACGAAGGCACGCCAATGGTCAAGGTTCGTTCAATGGCGAACAAGGCGATCAATTACGCCAGCAGCGATCCAGGTGTGCTGTCTCGTGTACAGGACAGCCTGTCCAGCATCCTGACGGCGCCCAGCACTGTCGAAAGCCCGTCAACAGCACCCACCGGCACCCCCGAAGAAATCGCTCTCAAGCGGGCTCGAGCCGCTTTATCTAGCGGAAACTTCGAAGAAGCGAAATCTCAGGCCTCCGGGGCCATCGAGACATGGCCTGCCTCAAGCCACCTTTTGGAGTTCGAATACATTCAAAAACGAGCAGCTACGGGCAACCCCACCCATGCGGGGAAGGTCGGTGTTTTACTTCCGGAAACCGGCGACTATGCACCGGCGGCTAAACAACTCAAGGAAGTCATTCAGCTGGCCAACGCAGAGGCGGGCTCCCCTATCTCTCTCGTCTTTGGAGACACAAGAGGTACCGCAGAAGGCACCGCTCGGGAAATCGAACGATTGGTCGTCGAGGAAGGCTGCGTCGCTATTCTCGGACCCTTGTTGAAAGCGAATGGCGACGAAGCAGCCAAACATGCTCAGGCTCTACGTACAGCTCTCGTGACGCTGACTCAAGGTGGTAACCCCACCGAAGCAGGGCCCTTCGCCTTTCGTGGATTCATGACCCTAAAGCATCAGGTTGAAGCTTTACTGGACCATGCCTTCGAAAAGGAAGGGCACCGTCGCTTTGCCGTGCTTCACCCCGAAAATGGATACGGCGAGAGCGCTCGAGACGCATTTACCGCATCGGTCACACGGCGTGGAGGAGAGGTGCTGAGCGTCATTGGCTATCCGGATGACGCCACAGACTTTCGAACCCATGTTCAAGAAATGACCGGTAAGGACACCGAAAGTCGAGCTGAAGAACTGTATGAGATTCGTCAGGATGCCCGACGTCGCGGAATTGACCCCAAGAAAATCACATTGCCACCCATCGTGGACTTCGATGCCATATTCATACCCGACAATCACCGTCGGTTGGTCTTGGTCACCAGCTCCCTGGCCTACGAAGAAGTGCCCGTGGGATCCTTCCGAAAATATGTAGACGAAGAGCCCGTGCAGCTATTGGGACTCAACGCCTGGAATCACCCCCAACTGGTGCTCAACGGGGGCCGATACGTTCAGGACAGTGCCTTTGTCGATGCATTCTGGGCTCAGTCTGAAGCCGAAGAGGTGAAACGCTTTATTGAAACCTTCAATGCCACGGTAGAGCGGGCCCCACGGGTTATCGATGCGCTGACCTGGGATGCCACACGCTTGCTCACAGCCGCTGTACTCGAAGGCGGCGATGATCGAGAAGCCATTCAATCGGCCATGAATAAAGTGGAAATTGACGATCCCGTCGCTGGAGGCGAGCGTTTCAACCCAGAGCGCGAAGTGGACCGACGCTTTCATGTTTTGACCATCAAGAAAGAAGGGATCAAACTATGGACACCCCAGCCTTCATTAGAAGAAGAAGAATTACCCACGCCGTAGCGTGCTAAGCTAGCGATCTGGAGAAAAGAAACGGTCCATGCCCGACGACCCGGACGAATCGTTCGTCATCAATACATTGTTGAAACACAGAGATGGAAGAGCCGCCCCACCAATCCATTCTTCAGATAGGTGCGTGCCACTCTTTGCACCGGGTGACGATGCTGCGATGGTCAGTCCAGACGTGGCGGTGACCGTCGACACGATGGTCGAAGGCGTACATTGGGATGATGCTCTCTCTCCTGAAGATGTGGGATGGAAGCTGGTCGCCTGCAACGCATCCGACATCAATGCCATGGGAGGCATACCCATCTGGGCCGTTCTCTCCATCGCACTCCCCAGTCCCTTAGACCGGTCGTGGGTGGAACGATTTTCCCGCGGTCTGGCCGAGGCCATGAGTGAATGGAATATTAAGCTCGTCGGAGGAGACACCACCCGCAGCGAAGACAGCAGAGTGCTTTCACTCACTGTGGGGGGCCAAGTTGAAAAGCCTCTCGGTCGCGCCTTTGCATCGCCTGGGCACACCATTTGGGTCAGTGGACCCTTGGGAGGGCCCGCTGCCGGCCACCTCTTGAAGTCAACTGAAACCGATGCAAGCCGCGCCCTCCGAAGACCCCACCCTCCTATTGGACTGGGAGCCGCCTTGGCCAAGAGCACTCACTTGGGAGCGATGATGGACCTCTCGGATGGGCTGGCCCGAGACCTCCACCGTCTCTGCGAAGCCAGTGGCGTCGGAGCCCAAATCATGCCTGAGGCGCTGCCCCCACACAAAGCCATTTCCACACACCCGGACGCCATCGCCTTCATGACCGGATTCGGTGAAGAATACGAGTTGCTATTCACTGCTCACCCCGACGGTCAGAAGGACATCGAAACCATCTGTGAAGGGTTTGGCCGAACCCCCACCGCCATAGGTCACATCACAGATGACTCGAACAGCGGACCCATCCTCGTGAACCAAGAGTGGCCCCCCCTCCAGTTCTCACACTTTGGAGGAGAAGCATGATTCGCTGGCTCCTCATTTTTAGCTTGGTCGGTACGGCTGCGGCAGCCAGCGGAACCGGTGAGGTGACCGATCATGCCGCCCTCATTCCCACGGCAATCCTGTGTCTGATACTGCTGTGTTGCTCCGCCTTCTTTTCCAGTTCAGAGACAGCCCTGTTTGGATTGCAGCCGGTCGACCTTGAATCCATGAGTGGACGGTCGGAACAGCAAGTCCGAACCCTCCTCGATGAGCCCAGACAGACCCTGGCATCGATCTTGATCGGCAACGAGACCATCAACATCGCCTTATCGACTGTCTCTGCGGGCTTACTTCTTCAGCTTTTTCCTGACCTACCTTGGCTCAACGTCGTCATCGTAGCGCCCTTACTCCTCATTTTTGGAGAAGTTCTTCCCAAAACCTTTGCCTTTCGATTCGCCCGGCAACTGGCCCCACGTTCCGCTCAACTTTTACACCCCTTCGCCAAGCTGGTGACCCCCATACGAATTGTCCTTGGACGGTTGGCCGATGCGGCTTTGGTCATCACTGGAGGCAGTAAAGCCCCACGGCAAGCGGAACTCCGGGAAGCCCATCTACGAGCGATGATTGATCAGGGGAGAGAAGAGGGCAATATTCGAGCGATGGAGCAACAGATACTCCACCGCGTTTTTGAATTTGGTGACTTGTCCGTATCCGAGTTGATGACTCCCAACCCAGATGTCTTCAGCGTCAACTTATTGACCCCTTGGGACGAACTCATCGAGAAGCTCCGGGAGGCAGGAATCAGTCGTGTTCCCGTCTGGCAGGGTAGCCCAAACAACATTGTCGGCATCCTTCTTGTCAAACGGTTGCTCGGGTTGGTGGCGGCCCAACGCATCAGTGGTCGGAACCGCTCACCCAGTCCCCGCCAAATCCATAAACTCCTTCACCCTCCTCGATTCATTCCAGCGACCAAAGCGGCAGACGAACTGCTCGCTGAATTTCAAGCCAGACGATCCCATATGGCGATTGTGGTCGATGAACATGGCGCCGTTGTGGGGGTAGTCACCCTCGACGACCTTCTGGAAGAGCTGGTGGGCGAGATGCTCGATGAAACCGATGCAGAAGACCCCGCAGTCACCCCTCTGGAGTCTCACTCGTGGTCTGTTCGAGGGGATATGCCCGTCGACGATTTCGCCGAGCGATTTCACCTCGACATACCGACCGGAGATTATTCGACGCTCAGGGAGCTTGTCTCGACCATCACCGATGAGCCGCTGATTCATGATGGAGAGATTGAGTGGAACGGAATCCGGTTTCGAGTAGAGAACCATGACGGGAAAAAGGTCACCCAGTTCCATGTGACCTTGGAACAAGCCTACCAAGAAGACGACCCCACAGCTGAAGTTGACCTTGAAACGGAGGAGGTACCATGAGTACACCTCTATTGCTGGCATTAATCGGGGTTCTGATTGCTCTGTCCGGGTTCTTTTCTGGAGCCGAGATTGCGCTGGTCAGCGCGGATCGCCTGAAGCTGAGAACCGACGCAGAGCGTGGTAGACGCGGTGCCGCCTTAGCCTTGAAGATGCTGGGCCAGCCGACACGCATGCTGGGCACCTGTCTGATTGGTACCAACCTCTGCGCCATTTCTCTGGCCACCTTGGGCACCCAAGTGGCGCTGGACCACACGGATCTCCATCCATCGCTCGCCTTTCTTGTCGTGGTCCCATTCACCCTGACTTTGGGAGAAATGGTGCCCAAGGCGGTGTACCAGTACCACGCGGACAGTATCGTCCCCTACTTGGTTTTCCCCCTGCGTCTCTTGTCTTGGATTTTTGCTCCCGCACTGTGGCTTTTTGAGGCCATCGCACGATTGGCGGGAGGTGCAGATCATGGCGAGCGGCCGGTCAGCCGCGCCGGCATCTTGCTGTTGCTGGATGCCTCTGATGACCCCAACCTGTCCGCCGCCGACAAGGCCATGATTCGGCGCGTATTCGCCTTCACTGAGGCAGTGGTCGAAGACGCGATGGTGCCATTGATTCACGTCGTCGCCGTTCCGGAAACGATGAGTTGTGGTGAGGCTGTTGAGCAAATGATCAAGAGTGGCCATTCTCGGCTTCCGGTCTACCGCGAGCGTGTCGACGATATGACCGGTGTCATCTTGCATCAAGACTTGATGAACACAGCGGATTGGTCTCTCCCTGTCTCCGAAATCGCACGGACCCCACTGTTCGTGCCGGAAACCAAGCGCGTGGATCATCTCTTGCTGGACCTTCGACGTGCCCGGATTCGCATGGCTGTGGCCGTCGACGAATACGGCGGTTCAGTCGGCATCATTACCGTCGAGGACCTCCTGGAAGAAATTGTCGGCGATATCGAAGATGAATCCGACTCTGAACGGGCACGAGTTCGCCGGGTCGGAGAACACGAGTGGATCGTTTTAGGCCATGCAGAAAGCGAACACTTGGAGGCTCATATCGGCCTGGAACTTCCCGATGGCGATTTCGAAACCGTTGCGGGGTACATCCTGAGCAAAACCGGTCGGATTCCTAAATCCGGCGAACAGGTCCCGCTCGGGAATCATCTTCTTACGGTAAACAAAGCCAACGAGCGGGCGATTCTTGAAGTCCATATTCGCCGGACAAAACGATAGGCATAGAACTGAAAAACCAGAGGCATACACAACCTCACATCCAGCCTGTGGTCCGATGAGAGGCTAGCATCACATGGAAGCCGCAGCATAAAACGTGGAAAGATCTTATTGGTGCACTCATGAAACAAAAGCACTTCATCGACAGCCACAAGGGCGCCACAGTTTTCGCCTGCCTTGCGCTCATGCATCACTTTGATCAGTGGGACAACCCAACCGCATGGGTCTACACGGCACTTCATGGAACTTACGGGCTACTTTGGGTGCTGAAGTCCAATATTTTTGGCGACAAGAATTGGGAAAAGCCCACACCCTTATGGTACGGCGTGGTGATTTGGATCAGCCTCACCCTGTATTGGACAGCGCCATACATCATTTGCAGCCAAGGCCTTCAAATGCCTTTACCTTGGTTGGCGGCATGCATCAGCGCGTACACCATTGGCGTGTTCATGCATTTTGCTTCCGATATGCAGAAGCATACGACGTTATCGCTTCAACCCGGGTTGATTCAAACAGGCCTTTGGACGCGACTCCGCAATCCCAACTACTTTGGAGAGTTGTTGATCTACCTGGGGTTCGTCGCCATCCCACAGCACTGGTTTCCACTGTGCGCATTGGGAGCCATGATCGTCGGATACTGGATTCCGAATATGCTGAGGAAGGACAAGTCGCTGTCCCGTCATCCGGGATGGGAAGAGTATAAATCCCGAAGTTGGCGGTTCATTCCACTGGTGTGGTGATCGACAAACCCAGCTCTACCAAACGCTCAAGACCACCATCAAAGAGCAATTCTTGATCGTCCTGACCAGCGGACATGGGGGTGTAAACCACCCAGCGTTTGAGTTCAGATTGCAAGCCCAACACGGTACCGTCAACAATATCTCCACCGACAACGGCCACCTTGTCTGCTTTACCTTCGACTTCAAAGCGAATCGATGCCCCTTCAAAGCTGAGCACAACGTGCTTTTTCGTTCGCGAAACCGTCAGATGGCCTACTGCCTCACCAAAGGCAAACAAGTCATCTAGAAGCTCGAGTCGATCTTGGCTCAGTCGAGCTTGCTGCGCAGCCGCTTCCGACTTGCGCGCCGCCTCTTCGGCCGCGCGCGTTTCAATTCCTGCCTTCAACTTGGCAGCCAACTCCTGTCCACGCTTTGTCGTCATGCTGCCTATTTTATGCAGTGTGTAAGCTCTCGCCAGTATTCAACCGTTCATTTTTAGCCATCGGGGTCACGTGGCTCTTGATGTAGGCGTCCGCGACAGCCTCACGCTATGTTACGTTTCTATCGGTTTGGAGCGCGAAAAAATGGCGGTTGCGATTGGCATCGACCTGGGTACCACCAACAGTTGTGCGGCCATTATGGTGTCGGGCACACCGAAGGTCATCACAGTCAATGATGGAGCGACTCAGGTCCCCTCTGTGTTCGCCATTGATTCGGATGGGAAGGAAATCGTGGGTAGCGCTGCACGCAGCCAGGCTCAAAGCAATCCCGACGGAACAGTCATCGCAGCTAAACGATTGATTGGTCGCAATTTCCACAGCAAATCGATCAACGACACCCGGCAAGTCTTCACCTACGAGATGGTCGAAGGATCCAACGATGAAGTGTTGCTCAATGTCGCCGACCAACTCTATACACTCGAGCAAATTTCAGCCGCCATTCTGGTCCGGATCAAGGAAGTGGCCGAATCCAACTTGGGCCGTTCTGTCCAGCAAGCCGTGATCACGGTTCCCGCTTACTTCAACGAAAAACAACGCTCCAGCGTTCGTGAGGCCGGACGTATGGCGGGATTCGAGGTGCTTCGAATCCTAAATGAGCCGACAGCCGCCGCCCTGGTATATGGGTTGGGCAAACGTATGGACAAGCGCGTCGCCGTTTACGACCTGGGTGGCGGAACCTTCGATATTTCCATCATCGATATTCAAGGTCGAGTGTACGAGGTCATTGCGACTGGCGGAGACACCTTTTTGGGCGGCGTCGACTTCGACGACCGTCTGATGAAATTTGTGCTCGAAGATTTCCATGACAAGCACGGCATTGACCTGAGTTTCGACCGGGTGGCGATACAACGCATCAGAGATGCTGCTGAGGCGACTAAAATCGCTCTGTCATCACACGACCAAGCCCACATTCAGCTCGTCGCTATTCATCACACGACCGACCAAAGCTGGGATGTCGACCTGATCATCACAAGAGCCAAACTGGAAGCGCTCACCCGCGACTTAGTGAAAAGAACCATCGAAACCTGTGAACGAATATTTGAAGATGCCGGATGTGCCCCATCGGACATCGATGAGTTCCTCATGGTCGGCGGCCAATCCCGAATGCCACTGGTCCACCAAGCGGTGTACCAGATGACCGGAAAACAGCCCAGCCAAAAACTGGATCCAGAACATGCTGTGGGATTGGGTGCAGCCATCATGGCTCAAGCCGTTCGTAAACCCGCATCGACACCGGTCACCCTACGTGATGTGCTCTCCATACCCATCGGTATTCGAGGTGCTGAGAACAAGATGCACGTCTTGTTCGAAAAGCAGAGCCGATTGCCAGCCAGGGAAACCCGTTCCCTCACCACGCATCAGGATGGTCAACGTTCCATCATGCTTCGTATTTACCAAGGGGAGCACACCTTGGTGGACGACAACGACCTTATCGGAACCTTCGTGTTCTCTGGTATTCGCATTGCAAAGGCCGGTGCGGTTGGGTTGCAAGTGACCTTCGATTTGAATGCGGAAGGCGAACTCAAAGTATCCGCACACGATCCAGACTCCGACGATCATGTGCAAGCCCGGATCAACTTTGACCCCTCCGGGAAGCGTCCGAAGCCCAAGCCAAGGCCGCACCGTCCCATGCAGCCCAACACGCCCGCCCAAGACGCACCACGGGACGACGAACTTCTACCGCCTGCACCTTTTTTGGGCAGTCTAAATATGCCGACACCGACATTCGCGGAAACCATCGAGGGAGCCGACAAACAGGAAGCACTCGAGGACTTGTTTGACGACCCTGCCCCTCCCTCACCCAGTTGGCTCAGCCGATTGGGGCGGACCCTATTCGGACGATGATGTGAACAGCGCCCTTGCGCACATCACCATCGTCTTGGTCAGACCTCAACAGTCTGGGAATATCGGCGTGGCTGCACGGGCGATTGCCAATCACGGCATCGGTCGACTCGCCATGGTAGCGCCACCTCATTTCGATCCCGAACGTGCACGCTGGATGGCACCGAAGTCGCACCACATCATTAACGACGCCCACTTTTGTTCTTCCATTTCAGAGGCCATAGCAGGAGCCCAGCGAATCATCGCGACGACAGCTCGACCCCGAACTCGCGAATGGCCTGTTTTTCCTCCTGAAGAACTGAGTGCAGCCATTGCTGAAAAACCGGTAGCTACGGCCATACTGTTTGGGCCAGAAGATAGCGGTCTCAGCAATGAGGACCTGTCCTTAGCCGAATCTCTACTGCATTTTCCCACCACTGAAGTGAGTTCCATGAATCTCGGCCAGGCTGTGACCGCCACCGCCGCCACATTAGCTGCTGCCCATCGGAAGCATACCGGGCAGCCAATAGCGGTCCCCGACGATCTGGCACCCGCCGGGCGCCGGGAAGAGTTAGTTCGACGCACAGTTTCTGTCCTCGAATCGTCAGACTACTTGAATGGCCGTTCGAAGGCGGTTGTCACCAACACCTTGATACGGCTGACCGGTCGTTCCAAACTTCAAAACGATGAAGTGAACAACCTCCTAGGCATGGTCAAACAGTTGGAGTGGTGGTTCAAAACCCACTCCAATTGAGCGTATCGGGCTATCCCGTCGGACGGATATGAAAGCCAGTCGGCAGTAAAACGGGCTCGGCATCCGTCCTCTCTATTGAGGTCACCTGGGCAGCCTCTGGCCCAGCCTGGCACCAGACCACCAATCGTTCGATGGCTTCACGGGTCCCCTGTGCCACGAGTTCAACGGTTCCGTCTGGCCGATTTCGCACCCAACCATCCAAACTATTGGAACGGGCAATCTCCAGTGAAGATTGTCGAAAATAGACCCCTTGAACACGACCGGAAATGACGAGATGAATACGCATCATGACGGAATCATCGCCAGCAGTTCAGACTCATCGAGGACCGGCACACCGAGAGTATTGGCTTTTGCCAACTTGCTTCCCGCAGCCTCCCCCGCCACCAGAAAATCCGTTTTTTGTGAGACAGACCCGGTCACCTTTCCACCGGCCTGACGAATCAGAGCAGCGGCTTCTTTGCGACCCATAGTGGGCAATGTACCGGTGATCACAAACACCTTCCCGGCCAAGCTGGCTCCTTCATCTGAGCGGGCTTGAACTGGGAATTGGACGCCGAGCGTTCGGAGGGCCATCACCTCAGCACGATTGGCCTCCATGGCGAACCAGGCATGCAGACTGGATGCGATCTCCGGGCCCACGCCATCCACGACTTGCATGGCATCCACATCGGCGGCCATTAGCGCATCGATTCCACCGAAATGACCACAGAGGTCTCTCGCGACGGCTTCACCCACATGGCGAATACCCAAACCGAACAACACTCTCGCCAAAGGCCGAGCCTTGCTATCTTCCAGTGCAGCGATCAAATTATTGGCGGAGCGCTCGGCCATGCGTTCAAGGCCCGCCACTTGTGACAGGGTCAACCGGTACAAGTCAGACGGTGTTTTGACCCGTCCTGCCGCAACCAATTGATCGACAAGCTTGTCCCCCAAGCCGTCGATATCCATGGCGAGACGACTCGCAAAATGTTTGAGTCCAGCCTCAACCTGCGCTTGGCAGCCCAAATTATTCGGACACCGATGAATGACCTTTTCGGGTTCCTTTGGGTTCTCCTCTCGAATGAGTGGAGTTTTGCAATCGGGGCACTCCTTCGGGAACACAGCCAGAGGTCGATCCAGACGTCCAGGTTCAACCACCACCGCCTCTACTCGAGGAATCACATCGCCGGCACGTTTGACGCAGACCCGGTCGCCAATTCGTAAGCCACCCTGGTATTCCGGTTTTCGCAGCATCTGGTGTTCGTTGTGGAGCGTGGCATTGGTGACCGTGACACCGCCCACCATGACGGGTTCCATGACGGCCACCGGCGTGACCACCCCGGTTCTTCCGACCTGAAACCCGACAGTCTTCAGCGTCGTCTCCACGATGGGAGCCGGGTACTTGAAGGCAATGGCCCATCGAGGGCTCCGCGTCACAAATCCGAGTTCTTCTTGCAAGCGGGTCTCGTCGACCTTGATCACAGCCCCATCGATCTCATAGGGCAGCCCGTTACGAGCCGCACCGATTTCTTCAATGGCCTCCACGACAGCCTGCACGCCTTCGCAGAAACGAGTGAGCTGAGCCGTCTGAAAGCCCCATTGATTGAGGTGATCGATCAATATGCTGTGAGCATCCAGGTCGGCCCCTTCCCCCGCCGAATGCGCAAAGAACTGTAGGGGTCGGTTGCGAGCCACTTCTGGGTCGAGTTGACGAACTGTACCTGCTGCTGCATTTCGTGGATTCTTGAAGGCAGGGTCCCCATTCTCGACACGCCGCACATTCATCGCTTCGAAACCAGCCAAATCGAAAATCACCTCACCCCTGACGCTGACATAAGGCGGGAAGGGTGGATTCAATGCGAGCGGAACCGTGCGTACGGTTCGCAGGTTGTGCGTCACATTTTCTCCGACAGTGCCATCGCCTCGGGTTCCCGCACCGGTCAGTTGACCATCAACATAAACGAGTTCCATCGCCAAACCGTCAAACTTGGGTTCAACCACATAGCGAAACGCCGTCGGCGCCATTTCCCCCAACAGGCGTCGGATACGTTCTTCAAAATCATAGAGATCTTGAGCCTCAAATGCATTCGCCAGACTGAGCATCGGCACCCGATGGGGGAACTTCTCTAAGGAGTCTACAGGCGCCCCTCCTACCCGTTGAGTGGGACTGTCGGAACGTCGAAGTTCGGGATGCTGGACTTCTAAATGCTCCAACTCCTGAAACAAGAGATCGTAGCTTCTGTCATCAATTTCGGCCGCATCGAGTTCATGGTACAGGCGGTTGTGGCGATTCAATTCGTCCACCAATTGGTCGATACGGGCGCGCGCTTCCGCATCCGTTTCTGACTCGGTCGACTCTTCCCCAAACCCAAGGCCCATTTGACCCATGCGACAAACCTCTTGTAGCTGCCAGAGAACGTATCCCGGTTCGTACTCCGACAAGAGTCTCATCATGTAGAATGCTGGAGGCTTGCCAGGATTGATCCCTCGTGCGAAGGAATCAATGCAGCCCACCAGGAGCCCTTCATGACCAGCAGCACCGGCGAACGACAAGCTCGAAAGAGCACGTCGATCCCTGCCCCACCCGCGGCACTCGCAAAAGTGATCCGTGCTGCGAGTGATCCCAACGGCTCTCTTCAGGACCTCGGACGGGTCTGCGCACAAGATGCTGGGCTCACCGTAGAGTTGCTCAGAATCGCCAACTCGCCCCGATATGGATTTGCCGATCAGGTGCGCAATGTGCCTCAAGCGGTCGTTGCCCTCGGATACCGAACGGTGCGGGCTCATGCCGTCACGTACGCCATACGTGCGGCGATGGCCTCCATCTCGGTGCCTGGGTTTGATATCAATTTATTTTGGGAGGATTGTCTGCGCCGAGCGGCAGCGGCACAGATCCTCGCAGAATTGATCGAATACCCAGACCCTTTCGAAGCATTTGCGCTTGGACTCTGCCAAGACCTTGGAACGGTCCTACTGGGACTGAGGCTTCCCCATCTCGCTACATCGATACAGGCACTTCGAACCAAGCCCGGTCAAGCCCGTACCGATGCGGAGCGGGTTCTCACTGGAAGAAGCCACACGGAAGAATTCGTCGAATCGCCTATGGCTGAGATGTTGCCTCCCGACCTCCAACAAGCCCTCCGTCAAATTCATGATGTGGCCAATGTCGGTACAGACAGAGTCAGCATGCTGACCCGGCTCGCCATGGGAGCCGACACCTTGGCTGACGTCGTCCAGGCTTGGCCAAAAGATAGTTGCGTGGCTGCAGCCGAAGAGCTGCTCAAGAGCTTAGACGTCAAAGAGAGCCTCAGCAATCTGCTCGATAGCGTGAGCAGCCGGATGTGCGACCTCAGTCAGGATCTTCGCATGGAAATCGGTCAACAGCTCACTTTGGAAGAGGTCGTCGCCGAAGCTCAAGCCGCCGTGCTCCAAATGTCAGCAGAGCAAGAGCAAAAGGCCAGCCGACTTGAAAGTCTTCTTCGCAAACAAGAAGAAGCCACTCGAAAGTTGGAAGCTCACAACAAGAAGCTGCTGGACTTGGCCAGCAAGGACCCGCTCACAGGCCTCGACAATCGCCGAGTCTTCAACAGGGCCCTGGAGACAGAGCTCGACCGAATTGCGCGGTACGATCAAGGGTTCTCCTTGCTCATTGTCGACGTGGATTACTTCAAGAAAGTCAACGATTCTCACGGACATCCTGCCGGCGATGCGGTCCTTAAGGACCTCGCCACGCGCATGCAGCGAGCGATGCGTGATGCCGACCTGGTTGCTCGACTGGGTGGCGAGGAGTTTGGTGCCATACTTCCTTGCACCACGCCCACCGGTGCACGTGTGGCGGCCGAACGGCTCCGCGCAGCCATTGAAATCGTACCGTTCGATATCGGTGACCAGCACATCGACTGCACTGTGAGTATTGGGGGCGTATCGATCGGGCCCAGTTCCGATGTACAAGGTGCGGACGATGTGGTCGAACTGGCCGACAACGCCCTTTACGAAGCCAAGAAAAATGGACGCAATCAGGTGCGATGGGCCAAACCCTCGCTAAAGGTGGCCCACTAGCTCAAGAGGGTACTGATAGCGGGAGCCCTGAGCTCCACATGTTCATCCCCGTGGTGCTTCACAGGTCGAACCAAACCCGCCATCGCCAGCGCGTCGTCGACTTCTGGCGCTCGCTCCAAGGGCTCTCCAGGTATCAACTCATACAATCTGTCGGCGAGTGCAGAGTCCATGTGAACGATGTCTACTGCACCGCGAATCTCATCGACTACGGAACCCAGGCTCGCCAGCAATTCATCCGCTTCTAAAGGCAGATCTCCATCCGCCCTGGCACGTGCGCTCACCGCATCCACCAATCCGGGTACACCCCCAGTAAAGTGAGCCGCTTTTCGCAAAGTATTGAAGGGTAAATCACCGCCTTGACCCACAATTGCTGCCGCCGCTTCAGCGGTCCCAAAATCGACTAAATCCACACGTGGAGCATCATGGAAAGGCCACCAGTCGTTTCCTATCGATCCAGCCAAAAGCATGGTCGTTCGACGGTTTTTCGGGTGTCGACGTGCATAGTCGCCCCAAGCCACGGCCATATCCTCGATGACCTCCATGGGCGCATATTCAGCCCCATGAGCCAACAAGGCCACAGGATGTGGAACCGTCTGATGCGCCTCTTCGATCAGCAAGGACAACGCGAATCGAAATCCACCCCGATCGGCGACCATTTGGGGCGGTCGATGACGCCACTCTCTCCGACCGAGTTGCGCAAAAACATGCAATGTAAATTGCCACGATTCACTGGCTTTTCTGCCCTTGAGCGGTCGAAGATTGACCGTACGGCAACCGACACCCGGCTCACCCACCGCTAAATCCAATGCCAGATCCTCAAGGAATGAGGCCGGCTCGCTCCATCGCGGCGTTCGGACTGTCACCGGCTGCATGCGGCGCACAAACAAGCGAATTTGCCGAGCAGCACGGCTCCTCATGGCCTCTTCTACAAAGTGCTGGGTCTCGTCGAAAGTCGCCGATTCGGCCATCCGAGCACGCTGTAACAATCGATTGATGCGGGGCATCCGTACGCTCTGGTTGAAGTATAGAATCAGTGTAGATAGTCTGGTCTACTCATGTCAAGACCAGTGCTCAAGTGAAACTTTAAAATAAATTTCAAGTGGGTGTATGCTTGGAATATGTCGCCCAGAAAACACCGAGCCGATCTCATCCCAAATGCGAACAATCCGCGCTTACTTCAGCGCCTTGTTCGTTTGGTGGCATCCGGTATTCGTAAACAACGCGCGCTCGCTGAAGTCCTACAGGTCGAACTTCGCACCGTTCACTACTACACCCAGGCTGGAGAATGGCTCGGACTTCTGGCGACAGATCGCGAAGTTCACCTGACCCCTCGAGGTGTGGAGTTTGCCTTCGCTGAAGCCAAAATGCGTGCCAAACTGTACGCGAAAGCGGTGTGGAGCATACCGCTCGTCCAAGCCTTACTTTCAGGTCGAGGAGAGCTTCCAGACACCGAGGTCATCGCCTCCTTCATTCTGGAAAACGAACCCAGTATGGCACCTCGAACAGCCCGACGTAGAGCGACCTCGCTACGTGGCCTCTTGGAGCCTGCGCTGCACCATCGGCCAAAACGGACCGATGCCGTCACCCAACAGCTCTCTTTCAGCTTTGCCGCCTCCACAGAAGAGGATCCTGTCGGACGCACCCCAACGGCATCCAAAAGCGCTGTCGACCTTTCGGCCGGCACGGAACACAACCCAGATATCTACGCTCGCCTGCTGACCTCGCTGCTCGATCACGGTGAAATCACTACCGGACAAATTCGGGCTCTACTCGATGAGATGGGAGCCCGAGATTGCCCGTTGGGTGGCTACATCGAAATGGCCATACGTCGACATGATGCCATCCGACAAGCCGACCGCTTGATCGCTACTCACGGCGCGACCCAAAGACGAGATTTCGCGGCGGATGGTGTGCTCGTCGCGCTCACAGATCCCGCGTACCGGTCCTACCTTTCAACGCTGATCAGAAATGAGGACACCCCGCTCGCCCAGCGAGAACGCACCAGTCTCGGCAGGCGATTCGTCGACTGGGACAAACGGATTTTCGGAGCGAAGCTGAGCGAAGAAACGGTATCCGATGCCGTGAGTCGTCCCCTGGTGGGAAGACGCCTCGACAGTCTTCCCACCGCCGGGTCTGCCGGTCCTCCTCCCATCATCACCTCTGCTCCGTTCATCGAAATGATTGGAAGCAAATGCCTGATGGTGTCTTTCCCCTCTGCACTTCGAGCCCTTCATGGGGGTGTCTCTTGGGTCAACGAAACGCTGACCAGAAACAGGAACGCTCCTGCTGGAGTCCGACTCCCCAGCCCCGTCGACACCCGTGCAGGGATCCATGGTGGACTTCTGTGCCCTGGAGAAACACCGCCTCGTTCCATTCCCGATAATCTGACGCTCCGTCTGCGTATGCTGACCCACTGTCCCGCATTCGCACTGCTCTCCGCTCTTTTATTGCTGGATAGAAAGTCGAGCGTGAAACTGCGCCTCATCGAAGACCAACATGGGCCTGCGGTGCACTGGGGCAAGAAACGAATCGGTGGGCTGTTGGACGTCTTCGATCGCTTCGGAACCCACCAAGACTGGATTGTGGTGCGCCCCTTGTCTGGGGGCCTAAAGGGCCTCCACCTGATCGATACTGGAGTGGCCGCGGGAATGTGCTCTCGAGTGGGACGCCGTATCGTACTCAACGAACAACTATTTCTACGCCTTCAAGAAGATGTAGAAGCCCGTATGACGTACGACGCCCTACTACCCCTCGAAGACAGGCTTCATGCTTGGCTCGACACGGCCACCGCCGAATGAGTCACCTCTTCGTCTATGGCACCCTGATGCGCGGCGAAGACCGCGACGGTTTCGTGAATCATTTAGAGGCTCGAAACGCTTCGATTATGGGACGTTTATGGAGGGCACCAGCCGGTTACCCCGCCCTTGAACTGACCCCTCAAGGCATCCCCATTTCGGGTGAAATCTTGGCTTTGGACACTCCGTCCATTTTAGTGGCGCTCGATTTGATTGAAGGCGTCAATCAGGGGCTTTACGAGCGAGTCCAAGCCACTGTTCAAACCGAAATTGGCCCTGAGATGGCATGGGTCTACGTCATGAACTCCACGCAACTGAGGCGGGCCAATTGCACCCTCCTAAAAGGAAACGATTGGCGCAAGTTCAGGCGTCGGCGGTGACGGTTGAATCCGCGAGCCCGGTGAACACTATGATAGAGGGGATTTCGAAGCCTTTCACCCATTCAAGAAGCTAAAGCTTAGCTATTACTGTGCCGGCTCATGGGGAGGTCAGCAAATGGCAGACAAGCACACCGCACCAGAAGCCATCATTGGGCCGTCAGAGGAAATGACCCAAATCCATCAGGTGGTGAGCCGCATCGGACCCTCGAGTTTACCCGTCTTGATCACGGGTGAAAGCGGCACAGGAAAAGAAGTCATTGCCAAAGCTGTTCATCGAGCGAGCACCCGCGACAAGAAAAAGTTCATCATCGTCGATTGTGCTGCCATCACGCCCACACTGATGGAGTCAGAACTTTTTGGTCACCAAAAAGGTGCCTTTACGGGCGCTTCAACAAGCTCTCCTGGGCTCGCCAGAGAAGCCGACGGCGGCACCTTTTTCTTGGACGAAATCGGTGAGCTTCCTGGGCCCGTACAAGTCAAACTGCTTCGGCTCCTTCAGGACGGCTCATTTCGCGCAGTCGGCTCAAGCAAAACTGAAAAGGCAGACCTGCGCATCATTGCCGCCACCAATAGAGACCTTGAAGCTGAAGTGATCGCCGGGCGATTTCGTCGCGATCTCTTTCATCGACTGAACGGGGCTCGGATTCACATCCCTCCCCTCCGCTCACGCCGACAAGACATCCTTCCGCTCATGAAGCATTTTCTGGATCGATTCTGCGTCGCCAACGAACGCCAACGCCTCCATCTGTCAGCCGAAATAGAAAAAACTTTGGCAGCCGCCCCATGGCCAGGAAATGTTCGAGAACTGGTGAACTGCGCCAACTACCTGGCGTCTCTCTGCACGGGACCCACGGTCAACCTGGTGGACTTACCGCCCTCGTTTATGACCCATAGTCCCGAGGACACCGTACGCTGGCTTCCGGTGGACACAAAGTCCACACCGATCTCAGCCATTCGAACCGACTTGCCATACAAACACGCTAAACGGGCTTGGTTAAACATCTTCGAAGAACACTATGTCAGAGGAATCCTCGACCGTGAAGACGGCAACGTATCTGCCGCGGCCCGAAGCTCTGGAATGGATAGACGTAGCATTCAACGCATCCTTAAACGTCAACGTGAAGACGAGTGACGCGGTCCAATTCAACCAGAGTATTTAGGAGTGGGCCGACTGTATCCAAATGCAACTGAGTCGATGCATCGGATTGGGCCCGTTCAGGGTGATCATGGACTTCAAGGAAAATTGCATCGACACCCACACCCACAGCGGCTCGAGCAAGCAGCGGAGCCTTGTCTCGATCACCGCCGCTAGACCGTCCCAGCCCACCGGGATGTTGCGTGCTGTGGGTCGCATCAAAACAAACCGGAACACCCAGAGCCTTCATCGTTGCCAGCCCTCCAAAGTCCACAACCAAATTATTGTACCCAAATGATGATCCCCGCTCCGTCAGCATCACGCCACCATCCCCCGCTTGGCGAACCTTCTCCACGGCTGGACCCATGTCCCAGGGCGCCTGAAACTGACCTTTCTTGATGTTGACCGGCCGCCCTGTACCGCCCGCCGCCACAAGCAAATCGGTTTGACGACACAGAAAGGCTGGAATCTGAAGAAGGTCCACCACAGATGCAACAGGTTCAGCTTGCTGAGGCGCATGAATATCAGTGGTGACGCATACGCCCACTTCGTTTCGAATCTGAGCCAGGATATCCAAGCCCGCCTCCATTCCGGGCCCTCGAAACCCATCCGCAGAGGTTCGATTGGCTTTGTCAAAGCTAGCTTTAAAGATGAACGGAACACCGGACTGGTCAGCGAGACTCTTCAAATACTGAGCCATTCGAAGAGCATGTTCCCTCGACTCGATGACACAAGGCCCCGCAATCAGCACCATTTGCGACCCGCCCAAAGTCACGGGCGCCACACTTCCTTCTTGGCCTATGGCAATGCTCTGCACCCTTTTCACCTCTTCCTGAGTTGTATTCGTTGAGTATTAGGCCCACCTCGGTGTAGCCTAACGAGGTGCTCCAGCCTAATCCCGGCTCCCCAGAAGAGCTAGCTGCTTTTGCGGCCTTGCAAAGCCAGTTGCCAGCGCTATACGAGCGGGTGTCTCACGACCCCCGCAGTGAACACCTCGTAGTGGTGGTCCCCAGCCTCTCGATGGACCCACGAGAGCTGGCAAAAATATCGGGTGCCCACCATTATGAAGAGCGGTTGCTCTTCTTCTTGATGCTGCTCAGACGTCCGCGAACTCGGGTGTTGTTTCTGACCTCACAGACCATCCACCCCACGGTGGTGGATTACTACCTCCACCTGCTCTCCGGCATACCCACCAGTCATGCTCGAAAACGTCTCATGCTGATGGATTGCTCAGACGCATCAAACGTTCCACTGTCGGGAAAATTGCTCAGCCGGCCGCGTATGATGAGAGACGTTCAGAGAATCATCGCGCGCTATGAGTCGGCCCATATGGTGTGCTTCAACTCGAGTAAGCTCGAGAGAACCCTAGCGGTTCAACTGGACATCCCCCTTTACGCAAACGATCCATCCCTACTGGATTTGGGCACAAAGTCAGGCTGTAGGGAGACCTTTAGAGAAGCGGGAGTACTGTTCCCAGATGGCTTTGAACGTCTCCACACCGAAGATGAAATCGTCGAAGCGCTGGCCACACTAAAAGGCAGAGACCCAGGGATGCGTCGAGCCGTGGTCAAGTTGAATGAAGGGTTCTCCGGTGAGGGGAACGCGTTGTTTTATTTTGATGGGATCGACGCGGCCGGCGCTACCGATCTCGAAAACCAAATTCGCAACCAACTGCCCAATCTGAAATTTGAGGCCAAACACGAACAGTGGGAAAGCTTCAAAAGCAAATACAATGACATGGGCGGCATTGTGGAAGCATTTGTGGAGGGTGAAAACAAACGATCACCTTCATCACAGTGTCGTGTGAATGCCATCGGCGGGGCTCAACCCATCTCCACTCACGATCAGGTGCTGGGCGGCCCTTCCGGACAAGTCTTTTTAGGCTGCACTTTTCCAGCTGATGAAGCCTACCGGTTGGAGGTACAAACCGCAGGGATGCGCGTTGCAGAAGTGCTCGCCAGCAAAGGCGTGCTGGGCCGTTTCGCGACCGATTTTGTCTCTGTACCCACCCCTAGCGGTGGTTGGAAGCATTACGCCATCGAGGTCAACCTTCGCAAGGGCGGGACGACGCACCCCTTCTTGACGCTCCGCTTTCTGACAGACGGCAACTACGACATGCTGACTGGGGAGTTTTACGCCCAAAACGCGAACCCCAAGTACTACTACGCCTCAGACACCCTACAGTCCGACCGCTACAAAGGGCTATCGCCTGACGATCTCATCGATATCTCCGTGTACCACGACCTCCATTTCCATGCGAACACCGAACGTGGGGTGGTATTTCACTTAATGGGCGCCCTCTCTGAGTTTGGGAAATTGGGTGTCGTCTGTATCGGCGACAATCCTCAGCAGGCCCAATTCCTATACAAGCGCACACGCAGTGTGCTCGACGAAGAGGTCGGGTTCAGTGGAGATGAGGACTGAGCCTCAGGTCCGGGATTAAAGTCGCGAACTTAAGAAGATAGCAACCCGCCCCGACACCGCGAGTCCGACAGAAGCCGGCGTGGGGTGGTGGCTCGACCCAATGATGAGGTCATCCAGGCCGTCTCCATCCAAATCCGCCATACCCATCGTATGACCCATCCGTTCCGATGGATATTGAGCGCGGATACCG
>Ga0163180_10000054_pt1 | contig 55178 bp, 53 predicted proteins | sample AtlANTMetagenome_2_FD_109647 | JGI IMG/M metagenome (GOLD analysis project Ga0163180, IMG submission 109647) | Marine eukaryotic phytoplankton communities from the Atlantic Ocean - Atlantic ANT 4 Metagenome | ecosystem: Environmental > Aquatic > Marine > Oceanic | place: North Atlantic Ocean...
ATGTGGATGGCGATGGAATCGCTGACATCGTCATTGGCGGTCCGGGTGAATCATCGGCCGGAACGGGGGCCGGAGCGGTCTGGTTGCTTTCGGGGGACACGGTTCGGCAGAGCACGTCACTGAGTTTGGACGATGCGCTGTATACGTTTACAGGCGAAGGCACAGGCGATGCGGCCGGATATTCGGTCGCTCTCATCGACGATGTCGATGAAGATGGCTTGTCAGACATCCTCATTGGCGCCTATCTGAACGACGATGTGGGAGCCGATGCCGGTAAAGCCTATTTGATCTTGAGCTCCAGTCTGGGAAGCGACACTGAGCTCTCTCTGAGTTCCGCCGATTACCAGTTCCGCGGAGAAAGTGCAGGCGATTACGCTGCCGCACACGTGGCGAACGCAGGCGATGTCGATGGGGATGGGCTGGGCGACTTCATGATGGGAGCGCGACTCAACGACTCGGGGGGTGCTGACGCAGGCGCTGCATACATTTTCCTTGGTGGGAACCTGGATACCACCACAACGATCGGTATGGGCGATGCAGACTATGTCTTTACCGGTAATCGAGGCTCCAAATTGGGTGCCTCCGTTGCGGGAGTCGGCGATGTCGATGGTGACGGATTCGATGATGTGTTGTTTGGTTCCATCGGCACCACCGATGGTGGAGATAATGCCGGTGGGGCCCATCTCTTGCGTCGAGACGATTTGATGGAAGGCAGCGGCGGCATCGATCGCAAAGGCTATAAATTCGTGGGTGAAAGCGAAGGCGATCAGGCGGGATGGTCGGTGGCCGGTGCGGGTGATGTGGATGGTGATGGCCGAGCGGACTTCCTGATCGGTGCACCTCAAGATGACGATGGTGGAACCAATGCGGGTGCCGTCTATGTCTTCAAAGGGTCGAGCTTGGGCGCGTCGACGACCATCGGTTTGGAGGGTGCGGACTACAAGCTCGTTGGCTCAGGAGCCGGCTATAAAGTGGGCGGTTCGGTGTCGTCAGCGGGAGATATGGACGGCGATGATTATGATGACATTGTGGTGTCCCAGCGCGTTTACGAGGGTAGCCCATCCGGTAAGGGTGCCGTCTATCTGTTGCTAGCGGATAGCTTGGACTCCACGACGGCGATCGATCTCGCGAGCGCCGATTACGTCTTTACTGGACAAGGGAGCGCAGACGCGGGCGGAACGGGCCTGACGACTGTGGGCGATCTCAACGGCGATGGACTCAGTGACCTTCTGATTGGCGCGCCGGGCAATGATGACGCGGCCAGTAACGCCGGCATGACTTACCTGGTGTTGGCGGAGAGTGGATGCAACACCGAGCCTACAGCGCCAGAAGTGTCCATCGCTCCGACCAGTCCGACAGCGGGGGAAGACGATCTGATCTGTAGCATCGACGAGGATGCCTACGATCCAGATGGAGATTCGGTCACCTACACCTTCGAATGGGAAGTGGATGGGGTCAGCTTTACAGGGGCCACCACCACGACCGAGACCGGCGACACGGTTGCGGCTGACGAACTCTCAGGGGACGAAGTGTGGACCTGTACGGTCACCCCAGACGATGGGACAACAGAGGGCGATTCTGCGAGCAGCAGCGTGACCGTTGAGGGTGCATCGTGCTCTGCAGATTCGCAGACGTACACCACGCCGGCATCTTCCACGTTTACCGTTCCTGAGGGCTGCACGATCCTGACCGTGACCCTCTGGGGGAGCGGCGGCGGCGGCGGCTCGGGCTGCGAGGGCTGTAGCTATGGCGGCGCCGGGGGTGGCGGTGGCTACATCTCGGGTCTCATGAGTGTGTCGGCAGGCGAGACGTACACCGTGACTGTCGGTGAGGGTGGCAGTGGCGCCCGAGCGGGCGGCTTTGACGGTGGCGATGGAGATACCACCTCCTTTAGTACTTTCTTCTCAGTGAGCGGGGCTGGTGGAGGGGCCAGCGGAGGGACCACTGCCGTTGGGGGTTCGGGTGGTGTGGCGACAGGCCCAGATGAGCCGGGTGAGACCGGTGGTGATGGCGAGAGCGGTAGCTTTGAATCGTGGGCAACCGGTGGGGATTGTGCTGGAATTGGCGGAGGCCGTGGCGGTGGCAATGTTCACGAAGGTGGACGCTCTGCTGGAGATCCCGGTGGGGGCGGTGGATCCGGCGGTGCGTCGGGTCAGACAGGCGGCGACGGTGGCGATGGTCAGGTGACGATCGCCTGGTCCGATTAGTCGTCGTCCGTTCGAAGCGCGTACAGTTCCGACTGGGCGGCACGCTCGTCCGCCAGCGAAGCATCCTCTGAGGCTGCATTGATGATCCGCTTCGCGGCGCGGAGCGCTTCAGGCTTCAGTTGGGTCAGCCGTTGAGCCCAGGCGGTGGCCGTTGCATCTGCATTCGCGTGGCCATCCACACCCAGGCCCCAACGGATGGCTTGATCAGCCGATATGTCTTGGCCTCCGAGAATCACCGATTTGGCCACGGACGCACCCAGCAATGTGCTGATGCGTGTGCATCCCCCTGCGGCTGGGATGATGCCAAGCCCAATCTCGGGCAACTTGAATACCGCGTTTGCGCCAATCACCCGTAGATCGGCAGCCAATGCGAGTTCGCATCCTCCCGCTACTGCAGGGCCATCGATGACCGCTATCGATACGGTTGGGCTGCGCGCTATGGTTGTGAACACAGTTTGGCTTCTGAGGTTTTTTGCGTCTTCCGGAGTGGCTTGCTTCAACTCGTTGAGGTCGGCGCCGGAACAGAAAAATCGAGGGTCTGAAGACCGGATGATCACCACACGGCATTGAGCCGATAGCTGTTCAAATGCCAGCTTCAAGGCATCCAGGTGAGCCCGGTCGTAGGCATTCGCCTTCTCCGGTCGATTGAGGCTGATGATCCCCACTTGATCAACGATTTCAGACTGAATGGACATGAGGCCTCGTCGAACGCTTCACAATTGAGCATACTCTGTACATGGACTTGCGTGAGCAATTGGTACACGACGCCGAGGAGAGTTGCCCCTACTTGACCGAACAAGTGGCGCGTATGCCTTTGCGTTGGCAGATGCGGAGCTTGTCGGGAGAAGAACTGGATGCGTCGTTGTCGGAGGGCGACCGGCGCGTCGGACGGATGCTGTATCGCACACAATGTCCGACCTGTTCCGCGTGTGAGCCGCTCCGTGTGGTCGTCTCCGAGTTTAAGCCCTCAAAATCACAACGGCGGGTGTGGAAGAAGAATCAAGACATCAAGGTCACTGTCGGGCCCGCAGTCTTTTCTGACGATCGCTTGCAGCTTTACAACCGGCACAAGATTGATCGCGGCCTCTCTGTGGATGGCAAAGTCATGACCCGCGAAGGCTACGAAGGATGGTTTTTGCGAAGCTGTGTTCAGACGGTTGAGTTTTGTTTTGAACTCAATGGACGTTTGGTCGGCGTAAGCATTGTCGATGTAGGAGCGAGAGATACATCAAGCGTTTATCACTTTTTCGATCCAGATATGTCCACGCGGTCAATGGGGACCTTCTCGGCTTTGGTGGAGATCGCATGGGGTCGCAGTCGAGGAGGGCGCTACCACTACTTGGGCCTTTATGTGGGGGATTGTGACAGGCTGAACTACAAGGCCCGCTTTAAACCCAATGAGCGGTTGGCGTCGGGTTCCTGGGCCAATCGAGACCAGGAGTTGATCGATGGGTGAACGTCCCCCCTGCGCTGGGTTGTGGAATACGCCGATGGTTCAGGTCAATGGCGACGTCACGACGTGCTGTTTGGATGAACATTTAGAGAATGTCATTGGAAATCTGCAGGAAAATACGTTGGGTGAATTGTGGAATGGAGAAACGATGAATCGCTGGCGTATGGCGCAGATAGAGGGGCGATTTGAAGACTCAGGGCCACTTTGTCCCCACTGCAATTGGCGGAGCGCGGGCGCCTATCCGGAGGAAAAAGTGCAGGACTGGGTCGAACGATTCAAAAAGAACCGTTAGCTTTTTTTGAGGTTCTGAGTTTCACCGATGACTGCTGCAATATCGACGGAAAAGCTTGGAAAAATTTATCGCGTCGGCTTCTTTATGCGAAAGGTAGAGGGGCTGCGGGATCTGGATCTACAGGTTCAACCTGGAGAGGCCTTTGGGTTTATCGGTCCCAATGGGGCGGGTAAAACCACCACGATCAAGATTTTGATGGGACTTCAGGGGGCGACGACAGGGCGGGCACAAATCTTTGGCGTGGACTGCTCGAATGCGCATGCACGGCGACGAGTGGGCTTCTTGCCCGAACGTCCCTTCTTCTATGAGCACCTGACCGCTCGAGAAGTTCTCCACTTTTACGGTCAGCTGTTTGAGATACCGTCCAAACTCCGGCGGGATCGCGTGGAATCACTGCTTGAACGCGTCCAACTGACTCGATTCGCCGACGTCACACTCGCCAAATATTCAAAGGGCATGCTGCAACGGGTAGGCCTGTGTCAGGCCTTGCTTCATGACCCCGATTTGATCGTGCTCGACGAACCCATGAGTGGTTTGGATCCCGTCGGTCGGGCATTGGTGCGAGACCTGATTCTCGAGCAACGCGAAGCCGGCAAGACAGTCTTTTTCTCCAGTCATATTCTTTCCGACGTCGAGGCCATCTGCGATCGGGTGGCGATTCTTGTCGGGGGTCAACTGCGGGAATCCGGATCGCTATCGGATGTGATCGCGGATCGTGAGAGCCTGGAAGCGGTGTTGGTGGGTGAAATGACCAAGGTGACCGATGAATCCACGCTGGGGGTTCTCTAATGCAGAAGGTTTGGGCCCTGGCACACAACACGTTTCGAGAGGCTGTTCGCGACAAAATCCTGTATTCGATTTTGTTTTTTGCCATCGGTGTGATTGCCCTGAGCTTGGTCATGCAAGAGATCACGGTGGGCGATCGGGACAAGGTGGTGCGCAGCGTGGCTCAAGGGTCCATCGCTGCCTTTGGTTCCATTATTTCCATGTTTTTAGGCATCAGTCTGGTTTGGAAAGAGGTGGAGCGAAAAACGGTCTATACGATATTGAGTAAGCCCATCAGCCGATGGATGTTTGTCTTGGGCAAGTACCTTGGCATGATGATGACCTTGACTGTCGTCGTCGTGGTCATGGTTCTGGTGTACACCGTATTGCTCAGCATTCAGCAGACGGTTCCACCGGTGATCGTATACGTCTCTGCCTTCATGCTCATCGTGGAGTTGATGTTGCTCACCAGTTGGGCCACGTTGTTTTCGACCTATTCGGCGCCCACGACCGCAGCGGCCTTTACGCTCGCCATTTTCGCTATCGGACATTTAGCGGATGACATTTGGCTGTACGGTAACCAGCTGGAAAACCCCGCTGGCCAGTCTGTGGCTCGGGTTTTGTATTGGCTACTTCCCAATTTTGAGATGTTCAATATCCGCGACTACGCCGTTCATGAATTGCCGATTCCATGGGACCAGGTGGTGGGCGGTAGTGTGTACGGGCTGTTTTATACCGCTGCTGTATTGGGCCTGGCGATGGTTGTTTTTGAACGGCGCGATCTCAAGTGAGCGAGCCACTTCCTTGGGTTGATCTCGCTGATTCGATCGACCATCCAGCGGTGCAGGAGGCCATTACCGGTGTTCTGAAATCAGGCTGGTTGGTCGGCGGTCCCGAAGTGGAGGCACTGGAAGAGGAGATTGCGGCTTGGATGAATCGCCCCCATGGTGTGGCGGTGGCGTCTGGAACATCCGCTTTAGAATTGGCTTTGGCGGCTTTGGATATCGGGCCCGGTGACGAGGTGATCGTGCCGGCCGTGAGCTTTTTGGCAACGGTGGGCGCCGTCTTGAGTACCGGAGCGACCCCAGTGGTGGTGGATGTGCTGCGGGACGGACCCTGGATCGATCCGGATGCGGCGGAAGCAGCCGTCACGGACCAGACGGCACTGGTGATGCCTGTTCATTTGTACGGCTCCCGGGCCCCCGCACTCCGGTTGGGTATTCCCGTTCTCGATGACGCCTGCCAAGCGGTCTACCGGGGCGGACCCGCTGTGGGCATATGCACAGCCTTGAGCTTCTATCCCACTAAGGTTTTGGGTGGCCTGGGAGAGGGCGGTATGGTGCTGACCCAGGATGAAAATCTGGCATCTCGTATTCGACGGCTTCGTCAGCACGGGTGCGATGCATCGGGGACAGTTGTGGAGTCGGGCGGAACCAATGCCCGTCTTTCCGCCATGCTTGCCGCGGTGTTGAGGGCTCGCATGCCCCAGGTAGAAAAAGAATGTGCGCGGCGTCGAGAGATCGCTGACCTTTACGATTCCGTCATTGGTCACCCGGTGGTCAGGCGTGACGTGAACAGTTCGGTTTCGGTTTACGCCTTCCTACACCCCAAGCGTGAGATGGTGGCCGCTCAGCTACAGGAGTTGGGCATCCCCACCGCGGTTTACTACCCACGGTTCGTGCACGATCACCCGGCGTATAGATCTCGGGTGCGGGTGCCGCATCTGCTTCCCAATGCCTTACGGTTTTGTCGGCAGACGCTGGCGCTTCCATGCCATGGTGGAATGAGCGACAGCGATGTGAGTCGCGTGGTGGATGCTCTGGAGTCCGTACTGTGATGTCCCTTTACGCCCTGGCTCAGGTCTTTGCGACGGCCCTTGGATTGTGCGTGGGTTCCTTTCTGAATGTGTGTATCGCTCGGATGCCTGAGGATCGTTCCGTCGTGCGTCCGGCTAGCCATTGTCCGGCCTGTGGTTCAGATATTCGACCTTGGGACAATATACCGTTGCTTTCGTGGCTGATTCTCCGCGCAAAATGTCGAGATTGTGGGAGCCCGATTTCGGTGCTCTACCCCATCATTGAGTTGATGGTCGGGCTGACCTTTTGGCTGATTTTTCGTCGGTTTGTGCCGGGTATAGAGGCCCTCCACCCGCAGGGCTTGATGGCGTTTGGACTCATGGCGCTCTTTGTCTCCATGCTGATAGCCATGACCTTTATTGATCTCCGTCACTACATCATTCCCGATGAATTCAGTATCTACGCGGTGCCGGTCGGTATTCTCGGCGTGATTCTCTACGCTGAACTCGGGGGCTCCCACCCCGTGTTGGCCAGCGGGTGGAAGGACGCAGTGCTGGGCGCCTTCATCGGAGGCGGATCCCTCGGTTTGATAATGGGCCTATATTGGTTGGTTCGTCGGGAAGAAGGCATGGGTATGGGAGACCTAAAACTGCTCATGATGATGGGCGCATTTTTGGGGACTTTACCCGCGATGCCATTCATCTTGATCGTGTCCTCGTTGGCCGGCGCTGCGGTGGGCTTACCTATGGTGCTCATCGGGAAAAAAGGCCTTCAAGTCGCGATGCCGTTTGGTCCTTTCCTAGCCTTTGCGGCCATTCTATACGTCCTGCATGGGCCTGAGATCGTCGCGCGCCAGTTCCCCGGTCTGAGCTTTATGTTGCAGTAGGGACGGCTCCTATAGGGTATCCTGTTCGCCTGGGAGGGCGGTATCTTGCGGTGGGCTGGGTATGTGATGGTGACGCTGGGTCTTTTGGGGTGCTCCTCAAAAGTGGATACAGGCAGTGCGGGTGAGGGTCCAAGCGAGCCTTTAAAGCCGGACACGGGCAGTTCGGTTGAGGTTCCCCGCGAGCCTTTAGGCGAAGCGTTGAGCCACGATTGGACTGAATATCGGCATGAGAATCGTGAAGACGATGTGGGGTGCTCAGGAGTCGAGAACTCTGGTGCAGTGATTGAGCAGGTTTACTTCGCTCAGACCCATCGGATGACACCGGAATGGCCATTCTTTTTCTTGGTGGCCGATCGGCCGGCCATGGTTGAAGTGTGGGTGACGGGCTCGGGCGCTGCGCCGGAGGTCTCTGTCACCGCGTTCATCGACGATGTGGAGCACGATTCCCTATGCATGGCTGGTCCGGGTGCGCTTGCGGCGACCATCGACGGGACCACGCATACTCGGGATGATCGCTTTATGGTGACCTTGCCGTCAGACTGGCTGCAGCCGGGTTTGTCTGTCGAAGTACGGGCGGGTAGCGATACGCGAGCCTATACCGCATCGGAGTTGGGTCTACTGCACGCTCCCGAACTGAATCTGATGCTCGTGATGATGGATGTGCTCAACTACAACCACAGCGGTATTGATCTGGCTGAATTTGAACCCCCAGTGGATTTTCTTGAAGGACTGGGTGGTGCCATGCCGACATCGGCGACCCGACTGGGTCGACATGCGGTACGAATGCCCGTTCCAACCCTTGCGGTGGGCAGCACAGAAGTGGAAGACGGGAGCCCGCCTGTCGTTCTGTCAAAACGACTCTGTCATGAGGAGGAGTTGCCGAGTGTCGATGACTGCGATGCCAGCACACCGGTGGGTTCATGGGACGTAAATGCGGCCTCGCTTCGGCTCATCGACGCGCTTCAATACGCCAATGGCCATTGGGGTAGTCACTACTATTATGGCCATACGGGGGGGTTGTTTCCCGGTGGCTGGGGAGGAGGCAAAACCTTTGTTTCTGCTGATTACCACTGGGTCACGATTCATGAGTTGGGTCATGCCGCCTCGCTCCCGCATTGGGGAGACGTCTTCGTTCCGGAGGAACAAGATGATGCCTGGTACGAGTACCCTTGGGGAGGCGTGGGCTTCGATGGGGGCGGCCGTGGGCCGACATGGTCCTACATCCAGCAGGAAGACCTTTTTGTATCTCCGATCTGTGAGATTGATGGGAATGACCACTTTGGCCTCGAGCGCTCCGATGCCATGCAGCGAAACATCAGTTGTGGGGAATGGTGGATGGATGAAGAAGGGCCATGGGATGGCTTTTCGGACTTCTCTGCTTATGCGATGTTCCGCTATATGATAGGTGCTTCGGAGCACATCCGCGACTGGGTGGCCGACCCGGTTCACGGAGAAATGGAATACAACCTGCCGGCTCAGGGAGGGTTCCCTGTGGTTGACGTCATGTCGGAGAGCCCCACCTATATACGGGAAGATCCAGACCTCGCGATACACAACTGGGAGACCCTGGATTTTCTGATGCCCCAAGAGCACAATCGGCCGGTGTTCACTATTTATGGGAGCTATCACCCAGGCTATCCGGAAGTGAACATTCTCTACGAACCGCTTTACTACAACGGTGACTTACCTCGTCTCATTGATCCCACGGACCCCGTCACCTTTGAGCAGCTGGCTCTGGGTGGAGAAGGACCCTTCAGTGACTACTTTTGGTGGTCGAAAGACCTGACGTTTAAAGTCATCTATGTGGATGGTTCCGAATTGACGGCCTTGTATCCCTACGGGTCCATCGATCGAGAATGGACCGATGGGTTTGGACCTTGGCGATGGGACATGCTCTATTTTGGGCTCAACGTTCCGGCGGATGTGGACATCAAACGCATCGAAATCTACGAGCGACCGTTTTTGGTCCGCTATTCCGATTGGATTGATGAAGGCAATATTGCCAATCCAGACTTTGGCATCACGGCGGCCAATTTTATGGACTCGGCTACTCTCATCATGACCCTCGAACGATAGAGTCCGCCGTTGTACTAGAAACTCTCGGCTGCCCGTAGGCGGTCGCCATCGGGGACCGCCATGCCCACGGCTCGACAGGTCTCGGCGTGGAGGCGATCGGCTTCGTCTTGTTCGCCACAGTTCAAGGGCCTGAAATAGATGGAATCGCGGACCTCGCTGGGCCAATCATAGGTGAGTGCGGGGCTCCTCAGGCGCGGCCGCCAATGGTTCAAGAAGTCCTTGGCTTCGGACGCGTTGGCTGGCTGAACCACATAGGCGATGGTGACTTTTGGCCATTCGAGTTCGAGTGCGTCTCTCAGGTGCAGGAACCGCTCGATATTTTTCCGTACCTGGGGTCCGCGATCCGCCCCTTTGACTTCGGCGTAGACCTCGGGCGAGTGTGCATCCACACTGAAATGAATGAAGCGGAAGGTGTCTTCTGCTTGCCCCGGAGCATTGGCCAGCCGCAGCAGTAATCGGGAGCGCTGTTCGGAGAAGACGACGGCATTCGTGTGGAGCTTGAACTCTCTGAACAATTTGTTTTGGAAATTGATGCCAAAAGCGTATTCAACGAATTTGTCGAACTCAGGATGAATGGTGGGCTCTCCCAGCCAGTGCGGGCACAGATGCACGTCTTCTTCAATGTCGGCCAGACCCCGTAGCGCTTTTCGCCAAGTATCCCACTGCATAAATTTCTTAGGTCCGCCGTGTGCATCGTCACGCATGGACTGGCTGCACATCGTACATTTGATGTTGCAGTGATCGGTCAGCTCGAGATTGATGTGGACAGACATATCAGAGATGGCGCCGGATTTCGGCTTCGTGAGAGAGGATGTTCCAGGAGCATTCTGAGCAACGGGGAAGAGGACTTTTGGCCAGCATACCGTCGCGCACGGTGTTCATAAACTCATCGGTTTGCCAAACCGTCTGGAGGTCGGATTTGGCCACTGAACCGCCTTCTCCAGCGAGTACACAGCAAGGGCTTGTTTTGCCGTCTGCCTGAACGACCAAATAGTGCCAAGCTTTCAAACAGGGGGCTCCCTTGAAGCCCTCTCCATCCGGTGCTTTGGGGGGCTCTGTGCCGCGCTCCAGCCGGTCGGGGTGAAGAAAGTTCTCCAGCGTGGTGACGATGCCCAGAGCGTTGGCCCTTTCCAGTGCACGCTGGGCTTCCTCTTGGACGGCTTGGCGTTCTGCGCTGCTCAGTTGAAGGGCAAGTTGGTCGGGTGTGTAGGCGATCAGTGCGTCAAAGTCGATCCGGAACGCGCCAATGGCGGCAGCCAGATCAACCATTTCCGTCAAATGCTTGTGGTTGCGGTTGGTGAGGACGAAATGAATGGCGATTCGCGGATGGTCCAGACCCCGCTTTCGCTTGAGGACGGACAGTTTGCACGCGTTCCGGACGGTTTTCTTAAAGGCACCGTTTTGGCCTCGAAGGGCATCATGGATTTCGGCGGATGGTCCGTCGATTGAAAAATGAATCTCGTCCCAAGCCATGTCCAAGATCTCTGCATTCAGTTGATCGTTAAGGAGCGTCCCATTGGTCGTCAGGATGCCTTCCATTCCATGGGATTTTGCTCGCGCCATAATGGCCGGTGTGGCTTCTTTTCGGACGAGAGGCTCGCCTCCCCCCAATAGAAACAGCCGTTTGACACCCATTTGCGCCGCTTCATCCACGATCTCAAGTAAACGTTCTTGACTCAATTCATCGACGGGGGGGCGGTGGCGATCGGTCGTATCGCAGAAGGTGCAATTGAGATTGCAGGTCAGCGTTGGATACAGCTCTAGTGTCATCGGACCCTGGGGGCCGTGGTCTTTCCACAGGGCCACTCTTTCGGCGACTTGGGCTGGATCAGGCATGCTCTAACCGTACCATTCGAGGCGAAGGCCGGCTGTGATGCTACGTTAGAAATGTGATCAGTACGGTAAAACTCCCGGGCAGCTACTTGGTGATCGAACTCGCCAATCGGTGTTCGCTCGCCTGTGTGCACTGTGCGGTGGCCGATACGGAGCACCCCCACTTTGATCAGACTGGCTACATGGATGTCGGTATCGCCGAGTCTCTCTTTGATGATTTGACGACCAACGGGATTGGATTCGATGCATTGATCTTGTTCTGGCTGGGTGAGCCTCTGATTCATCCTGAGTTCCCTCGAATTTGGGCCGCCGCCATTCGTGCTGCGTCTCGCGGGTCTTTCAACAAGGTGGAAGTGCACACCAACGCCACGCATTTGAATGCCAGAGCGACAGCCGCTTTGTTGAATGAATCTCCGACGCCCCAGGTGATCCATTTTTCTTTGGATGCGACCAGTCGGGACCGGTATTTGACAGTCAAAGGGCGCGATCGCTTCGATGAAGTGGTCGAGAATATCCAAAACTTTTTGGCTGAGAAGGTGCGCTTGGGTGCGCAATGGCCACGGCCTGTCTTTCAATTCATTGTGGGTTCGAACAACGTGGATCAGGTGCCCGTATTTCGGGAGCAGTGGGAGAAGGCATGTCAGGTGGCGGGCCTTCCTGTTCGTACTGCTGCAGGACATGTTCCCTCTGGTGAGGATGCCATCATCTTTTTCCGTCAACTGGACTGCCCCACGGCGGAACTTCAAGAAGCTGAAAATTTGATTTTTCGAAAGGCTATGGCTGACCAGGGACTCGAGCTTCCCGGCCAGGCGAGCCAAGGCGAGGTGATTGAAGCCGATAATGGAGGCATTTGCGCCGGGTTTTGGAAGAGTCCGGTGGTGGGATGGGATGGTCGTGTCACCACGTGTACACGAGACTCCCATATGCACAACGAGGTGGGAAACCTCTCCAAAGAGCCATTTTCGCGGTTGTGGTGGTCTGAGAATATGCGGCGAAGACGGTCCATGGTCGCCCAGCGAGATTACAGCGACATGACCCTTTGCCAGAGTTGCTTCATTCCTCGAAGCTTGAATTACACAGGCATTACGGATGACGAGCTACGCCTTTTCGGGGAGGGCGCATGATCGGTGTGGTGGATCGGGTTCTGGATAAGGCCCGTCTTCGTCGAGCGCCTGGACGTCCCAGTCAGGTGCATCTCGCAGTTACGGATCGATGCTTTTTGCCTTGCCTTCATTGCGACATTTGGAAAAATAAGACACCCGATATCGAAGAGGATGTCTGGGCGAATCTGATCGATAGGTTGGGGGATTGGTGTGCTCCGGCCGGAATGAATTTTGTCGGTGGAGAGCCGCTGTTGCGGAAGGATTTGGAACGGCTCATGGCGAGAGCCGTTCGCAATGGGTTTGAAGTCAGCTTCAACACCAATGGGTGGCTCGTGACCGAGGACCGAGCCCAGGCCATCAGCGATGCGGGTGTATCTGTCGCTTATGTCAGTCTCGACGGTATTGAGGCAAAAACGGTGGACCATAGTCGGGGGAGAGAGGGGAGCTTTGAAAAAGCGATGCAGGCGATCGATCGGCTGGATGCTTTACCCAACCCGCGCGTGGTGATTGCAGCGATTCTTCATGGAGAGAACGCGGATGAAATGGCGGGACTGTTGGAGTTTGTTCGCGATCGGAATCTTCAGCTTGTTGTTCAGCCCTTGTACCAGAACTTTGGGGACAACGAGTACGACCCCCAGTGGCATGAGAACACGGCCCTTTGGCCTCAAAGCCCAGCCGCGTTGGCATCGATTGATGCGGCCATAGAGCTTTTGGTCAGTGAGCGGATGCGCGGGGGTGCCGTCTGCAACCCCGTTGGACAAATTGCAGCATTTTCTAAGCACTTCCGATCACCGGGAGTGGACAATGGGTACCAATGCCGTGCGGGACATTCGGACCTATCCATCGACGCTCATGGAAATGTGCGGATGTGCTACTTCCTCGATCCTGTTGCCACCATTTTCGATCCGAGCCCATTGCCATGGGTTTGGGATGGTGCGACCACCCTCCGTCGGCGTTGGGAAGTCAGTCGATGTGATCGGGCATGCAACCTCTTGAACTGTAATTTTGAGCGAGGGGGCGTGTGAGCGGAAAGTATTCCAGCAATCTGCCTTCTTTCAAGGGTGAACCCACAGAGGATGATGAGAACACCAAACAGCCCGATTACGATCGCTTCAAAACGTGGGTAGAAGACGGTTTTCGAGAGGGCAGGCGTCGTACCGCCCGACCCATGGCCAGAATAATTGCGTTGCTAGTCATTATTTTATGCTTGGGCTGGGGGGCGTCCCGTCCCGACGGCATCAAACGGCGGTTGCTGGCCAGTGAACACCCCCGAACGCCGATCCCCGTGGGGATTTCAGCGGGAGAGACGCCGGCTTGGACCGTCGAGAATGTTCGGAATGCCGTGGATTCGGTCAAGCCGCAGGCTCAGGCATGCCTTCAAGGGTGGAGTGGAATGGCGACCAACGATGACGGTATGGTCGTAGCCGAGGTCGTGCTCACTCCGGACGGTCCGGAGGAGGCGGCCCTCTACGATCAAGTAGGTGAGGTGCCCGAGTCCGTCGCCTTATGTTTAGGTGGCGCGATCGGTTCGGTTTCGTGGCCTTTACCTCCTAAGAAAGAGTCGGTTCCATTTCCGATTCTTGGCGGTCAATAGGCAAAGAAAAACCCCGAGAGGCGCGGATCATTCTGATCCTCACTGCGGACTTCTTGCCGCCCGGGTAGTGCTGCCCGGTGCCTCTCGGGGTTCGGTGATGACCGGGACGTTGCCGGTCTTCCTCTGAATTTCGTGGGTATCCCCACAACCAGAATCAGAGGGTGGTCCTAGCTACGGTGTCAACACCTTGCATAGCACGTAGGGAATATTCACTGGATCACCTCCTTTGTCTGGTGCGGGTGGGGTGGGGTTGCAGGTCCCGACCTGCCACTCGTGACTGCCACCAGTACAGCACGAGTGTAGAGCGTCGCCATCCGGCGAGACTCAGCCGAACGGGAATGCTGATCCGGTTCGGGTGACCCGGTGGTTCGACATGAAACACCATGGGTGGGTCACAACCTCATGGTACCGTTCAGACAGCTAGACCCCCAAGACTTTTATTTCTTCCATGAAACCGACAGCCGACATGTCCCGCGAAGAACTCATAGACTTCGCGCTTAATTCTCCCGAGGCTGCCGCTGAACTCGAGCGGCGCTACCGATCAATTGTAGCGGTTTTGGTCGTGGATTTTTCTTCGATGCGTGCCCGGACGGATGCCTTCGGTATTGTCCACACCCTGTCCACCATACGAGCCGCCATACGGGCTTACGATCCAGCCATAGAGGCGAATGGTGGGGTGCCGGTAAAGACCGTCGCAGACACAGTTTTTGCGACATTTGACGCGCCCGAGCATGCGCTGATGGCAGCATTGGACGGAAATCGACGGATGCGGATTTTTAATGCCGACCGCGATGGCGATATTTGTAAGCGGATCCCCCACGCGCCTATTCATCCTAAGACCGGGTTGGGTTTCGGGAGCGCGTTGGTTTTTCCAGATGAAAATCTTTACGGTTCGGAGGTGAATCGCGCCTTTATTCTGGGCGAGGATGTGGGCGATCACTACGAAATACTCGCATCCGATGATTTCTCCACGGCCTTAGGTACGCCACCCGCGGGCGTAGGGGCTCATGCCGCCCCGCATGACCGAGAAATGGAGGCTGGATTCCCTTTTCATATCTACACCGATTTCCGGTAGGTGCTGACCCTGTCAACCGAAGTCGATAAGATGGGTTGACAGGGCCGAGCGTTGGGCTACCAGAGCGGCGATGGAGGTACCATGAAGCTGGATTGGAAAGCCATTGTGGCGCGAGGCAAACAGGGCATTGGTGTTTCAGAGACTGAAGCGCTGGCCATTACAGCATTGCGGGAGACCGAAGACTTACAAGCCATGATTGCGGCGGCCGAGGCGGTTCGGTTTCACCATAAAGCCAATCACGTGAACACCTGCGGTATCACAAACGCGAAGTCTGGCCGGTGCCCGGAAAAGTGCAATTTTTGTTCCCAGTCCGCCTTCTTCAAGACTGCTGCCCCCAAATATACGACGAAGGAATCGGACACCATTGTTCAAGAAGCAAAAGAGGCTTTCGACGGTGGGGTGCGTGAATTTTCGATCGTCATGGCGGGTCGCCAAATCGACTCTGAGGCCGACCTCACGATGCTGGAGGATGCGTTCACACGGATTCGCGAACAAACGGGAATGCAGACTTGTGCGAGTTTGGGGCTGATGAGCAAGGACAACCTTGAGCGACTTCAAAAGGCGGGCATGCAGTCCATGCACCACAATCTCGAAACCGCACGGAGCTACCACAGCAACATTGTGGAATCGCATACCTATGATGATGAAGTGGAGACCTTGCGGCATGCAAAATCCCTCGGCATGTATGTCTGCTCGGGGGGTATTTTTGGCATGGGGGAGACGTGGGCTCACCGTGTCGAAATGGCCTTGGACTTGCGCGAGATCGACGTAGACTCCATTCCGATCAACTTTTTGAATCCACGGCCCGGAACCCCACTTGAAGGTCAGAACGATCTGACTCCTGTGGATTGTTTGAAAATCATCGCGCTTTACCGTTTGGTACTTCCCACTAAAGACATTTTGGTTTGCGGTGGCAGAGAAATGAATTTGCTCGATGAGCAAGTCAATATGTTCAAGGCGGGAGCCAATGGTCTGATGATGGGTAATTACCTGACGACTGCTGGCATTAAGCGGCAGGATGACTTTGACCTTATCGAGTCATTGGGAATGTCCATACGGCCTCCTCCTCATGCCCCTCACCCCCCATCTGTGCCGCCTGCGGTTCGGGAGGAAGGAACGGATTTGGCTGGACTTGAGACCAAGAATTTGGCGGTTCCAGCGAAGTGAGTCGATATGCGCCCATTGAGGCTGCTGTGGCTCAGATTGAAGCGCGCGGTCTCCGCCGTGAACTGCGGTGTCTCCAGATGCAGGGCCCGGTGACGGGGCAGTTGGATGGCGAGCAGGTCACCGTTTTTTGTTCCAATGACTACCTGGGGCTGGCGCAACACTCGGAGGTTCAGGCTGCGTTTAAGGGTACAGGCACCGGCGCCAGCCGGCTGATCAGCGGCAATCGGCCGGTCCATGAAGCGTTGGAGGAGCGGCTCTCAGATATGTACGGTCGGCCAGTGACTCTGTTTTCGAGCGGATACCACGCCAATTTAGCGCTGATGAGTACCGTGGTCGGGCAGGGCGATACTGTTGCTTCGGACTCGCTCAATCATGCCAGCTTGATCGATGGGCTCCGGTTGTCTCGCGCTCGACGCACCATTCTTGAACACGGTTGTGCGGATGGAATCGAGACGGGTACGCGCATGGTCGTCGTCGAGGGCGTGTATTCCATGGACGGCGATATCCTTGACCTTGAACGGTACCAGGGAGAGCACTGGTTGGCCGTCGATGAGGCGCATGGATTTGGTGTTTTAGGTCCCGGTGGTCTGGGGGCTGCATCCGCTCAAGGGATCGAGCCTGACTTTGTTGTGGGCACGCTCGGCAAAGCGATGGGGACGTATGGTGCTTTTGTGGTCGGCCCGCCATCCCTGCGTGAGTTGCTCATCAGCCGCGGCCGAAGCTTTATATTTACGACAGGCATTCCGGAGCCTGTCGCTGCGGCTTCTCTGGTGGCCATACATCTCGCAAATGATGAGCGTCGGTCTATTCTGAACCAGAATGTGCTGCGTTTGAGGAGAGGTTTGTCAGACCTCGGTATTCCGGCATTGGGGGCGGCTCATATCGTGCCCATCGTTCTTGGCGCTCGGACGATGCCAGTCGCAGATGCACTTTTGAAGAAAGGATTTTGGGCGGCAGGAATTCGATCGCCCACCGTGGCTCCCGGAAGCGAGCGCATCCGCATCACGGTGTCCGCCGGACACACAGCAGAACACATCGATGGCCTTCTTGAGGCGCTCGAACAGTTGGTCCAGGAGACCTCATGACCTCACCTGACACCCTTCACGCATGGGACTTCAAACACGTTTGGCATCCCTTTACTCAGGCCACTGAATGGGAAAGTGCTGGCCCCCCCCTGATCATTGAGCGAGCTGAAGGCTGTGAGTTGATCGATGTGCACGGTCGTCGATATTTGGACGGGATTTCAAGCTTGTGGACCAACGTTCACGGCCACAATCACCCTCAACTTAATCAGGCATTGCATGATCAGATTGAACGCATTTCGCACAGCACCCTTTTGGGGCAGGCGGGAGTGCCCAGTATTGTTTTGGCGAAACGATTGGCGGATCTCCTGCAAAGAATCCCTGGAGATGAGCCCCCGCTGACACGCACGTTTTTTTCGGACGCGGGTTCCACAGCTGTTGAAGTCGCCTTGAAGATGGCGTTCCAGTATCACCAACAGACCGGGCAGGTTCAGCGATGTCGGTTTGCCGCGCTCACCGAGGCGTATCATGGGGATACCATTGGCTCTGTCAGCGTGGGTGGAATCGATCTGTTTCATCAGATTTACCGACCGATGCTGTTTGATGCCATTCGTATTCCTGCTCCCGATCGGGCGGCAGCGGCGGAGGAAGCGGCATGCCTGGAAAGGGCACGTCAGCTGTTTGCAGAGCACGGTCAAGAAATTGCGGCATTGGTGGTCGAGCCCTTGGTTCAAGGGGCTGCGGGTATGCGCATGCACTCGAAGGAATACCTGCTCGAAATTATGGCGCTGGCTCGTTCGGCTGGAGCGCTGGTTATCTGTGACGAAGTGGCGGTCGGCTTTGGACGAACAGGGACTATGTTTGCCATGGAACAGGTGGGTGTCCGGCCGGACATTATCTGCTTGGCGAAAGGCATTACCGGAGGCTACCTCCCTCTCGCAGCGACGGTGGTCACCGAGCAAGTCTATTCTGCATTCAGGGGTCCCTATACGGACTTTAGAACCCTGTTTCATGGCCATACCTACACGGGCAATGCCCTCGGGTGTGCTGCTGCACTGGCCTCACTCGACATCTTTGAGCAGGACCAGGTCCTCTCTCATTTGCCCGCCAAGATCACGGCACTATCGGATGCCTTGGACAACTTGCCTCAACAGCATGTAGGCGAAATTCGACAAAAGGGAATGATGGCCGCTGCCGTGCTTTCCCACACGAGAGCCGATTCGGCCCGAGTGGGTCATCATGTATGCATGGCTGCTCGTGATCATGGCGCAATCGTTCGGCCTCTGGGAGACAGCATTATCTTCATGCCTCCCTTGGCGATGTCCGTCTCGCAAATTGCCCAACTGGGACGCGCGGTGTCGTCCGCCATCGGAGACGTTCTGGACTAGTGGCCTTGGAGCTGTGTCTCGATATCTTTGAGCAACTGGGCAGCAGGCTGAGTTCGGTGTGTGCAGATGCACCGCTTATACGCCTTAAACAGCTCACCTAAAAAGGTGTCATCGACGGCCTTGTGCTCGTTCGGATTGGAGTCGATCACAGGAATGTTTGAACCGGTGTATCCACGTCTGTCTAGGATGCCCTTCAGGCCTCGGACGAGCAGTTGATCGGCATCCGCCTCACCGCGACCTCGAAGCTCTAAGTACATGCCCCACAAGTTGCTTTCCGGTAGCGTGGTGCAGTTGTCGGCTTGCCGCACGCTGATTCTCATTTCCCGTTTGATGTCTCGTGATGATGCGCCCTTCATCTCTGTCTGCATTTCCCCTCCACCTTCGGCCCCAGCCTTTCATTCGCCCGATGAAACCGTGATGGTTCTGCTCCCCAGCAGAGACAGGTCACTCGAACTGAGGCAGTTTATCATGAGGACGTTAGTGGACCATAAAGCGTTTGAAGGTAGGCCTTCTATGCGACAGTTACGGGATTGAGGATCAGGTTTGTATGATGGTGCGGATAGGGGAAAACGATCGATGAAAACTCATATTGTCCGATTTGTCTCGGCCGTTTGCATGGGTGTTGGCGTGTTCAGTCTGGGCTTGCTGACGGCTTGTGGTGGGGCCAAGTATGAGAGAGGTATCGTTCCATTCGCCGAAGCTGAGCGAGATGTCTCTGTCCGTGTTCATCCATTTGAAGGTGATCTGGCTACGGTCGTGATCGGGGTGCGTGCGGGCAGTGCCCATGACCCTGTGGGTCAAGAAGGGTTGGCCTGGCTCACAGCGGAGCAGGTGCGTCATAGCGAGGAGCTACGAACACGCGTGACGTCGTGGGACGGGCGGCTATCTGTGGATGTCGGCGGAGAATTGGTGGTGTTTACCCTTGAGGTTCCGACGGCCAAGTCTGCCGAGGCCGTGGGTGCGCTGGCCAAAGCGATAGCCCAGCCCGCATTTTCCGAGGACGCATTCGAACTCAGTAAAGCAGAGGGTATCCAGTGGCTAAATGAAGGGCTCGGAAGTTCGGCCGCTCGTCTGGCAGAGGAGGCCTTCGGGCTTTGGGTCTATCAGGGCCACCCTTATGGTCATGCTTCGCAAGGGCGTGCCGGCGTGCTGGATACGCTGACTGTTCAGGATGTACAACGTTTTTTCGAACGACGATACATTCGGCCAGCGTTGACCATTGCCCATACGGGAAACCTGCCTGAAGAAGCAGCGAAAGCGCTTCAGACAAAATTGAGTCAACGTCCAGCGCGCTTGTACACAGATGTGACGCCTCGTCCGGTACCGCCCGTTCGAGACCTCCAGGTGATGGCGTTGGTTCAATCGGGTTCAATACCCGGTGTTTATCTGGGCCATCCCATCGACGTGAAGGTGGGGGATAAGGCTTGGGCGGCGCTTGCCCTCGCCAAGTCAGCTATCGAGCCGACCGCAAGTCTGGATGCGCTGACGGGTGCGGGACATTTACAGCAGACCGTAGGTCTATGGTTTTCTGCGGATGGTGAGCAATCGGCAACGGCGTTGTTGGATGCGGCCATCACAGGCGTGTCGACCTGGGTGGATGAGGGTGTGGGGGAACACGGGTTTGAACAGGCCAAAATTCGACTGTCGTCTCGTATTGATGAAGCGCTGTCCGTTCCGGCGGTTGTTCTCAAGGATACCGTGGAAGGGGCTCTGCTACGGTACCCCGCGACTCTATCTGCCCTTCGGACGCATCTGGAGTCATTGACGCTTACCGACGTCAATGCCGTTTTGGCTGAACGTGTGGACCCGGGTGCGCTCCGCGTGGTGGTGCTGGCCGATGAATGGAAGGCGCCGACGGAGACTGACAAAAACAGTGTCGAGACCCATATCGTGCCCACAGAAGGGCTCTTCCGCTAACAACCGTCCTTCCCCGTGGTAGGCTCTGACACCGGAGGCTATTCAATGGATGCCGAAGATTTGGTGGGCCTGGACAGGCTCGCTCGCTCCTTTGCCAGACAGATCGCGCGCATGCCTGCGCCATGCTTGATCGCTGTTCACGGTGCGCCCGGCAGTGCCAAGAGGGACTTCCTTAAACGGTTGGCTACCCTGGTGTCCGACCCGCGCTCACTCGAACTCAGTCCAGGTCGCGAATTGTATCCGGAGGTGGTCTGGTTCGATGCGTGGTCGTATGCCAAACAGGGCAATGTTCTGGCGGGACTGGTCGCTCGTGTGGCGCGAGAGGGCCCGGGTGGGGCGGCGATGCAAGAGCGGGCACGGGATGTGATTGCTCAAATCAATCGTCTGGATTTGTCTGATGAGAACCCCGACGGTCCTGGACCCGCGTTTACCGATGGTGAAATCGAGCCTGTTGAACGCTTACAGCGTGGATTTGCAAGCCTCGTTCAAAATGTTCGGTCGGGCCGTCCGGGTAAGCTCATCGTCTGTGTTGAAGGGCTCGATCGGCTTCGGCCGGATGTCCGATGGCAGGTGTTGGACTGCATTCGTTTAATGTTGGGAGGCCAAGCTGAGGTCGCGATTCTGGTCGCCATAGGCGGGCAGGCAGCGGCTATGGCTGCGCGCTACGCGGAAGGGGACTTGCCCGGAGCGAGCATCGACCAAGTGCTTACCGATCTATTTGATTTGTCTCTGACGGTACCGAGCTTGGAGGTCCGACGGATCGGATCCATGCTTCAGCGTCATCTTGGGCAGGACGAGACTTTGCTTCGAAATGCCTTCGGACCCGATGCGGTCAGAGGTTTGGCCGCTGCCGTGGCTCATCGTCCTTTGGGATCGCCACGATTTGTTTATCGACTCGTCCAACGGGTACTCCTATTGGCGGAGTATGCGGTGGAGTCTCGGAATCAACGAGAGTTGACCGAGGCACAGTGGTGTTGGGTGATCGTGAGTGAACGATGGCCGGCGTTTCGGAGATTCATGATTCGAGGCGGTCGGCGGCGTTGGGCGGGCCTGGGTGTGGCGGTCAGTGCTCTGGCTTCTGGACAGGCCTACGGAGCGACTGCCAGTCAGGGTGAGGTGGGCCAGTTGCTCGATACGGACCCCGTTTTGTCGGACTATCTGCATCGCCATGCGGATGGATTTGAACGGGATCCAGAGGGCATCTTGTGGTTGGAGAATATGCTCCTATCGGCTGGGCTCTAGGGGCGATGTCGAAGCACAAGTTGGGGCTGGCTTTGGGTCGGTTCACCATGGGAATGGTGGGTTTGATGAAACCTCTACTTCCGCGGCGGGTCATCAAGGCCATGGACGATCGGTTTTTTGGAGCGGTCTTTCACGTGACTCGTGTCACCAACGATAATTACGACTCCAGCACGAAAGAACGACCGGCCAATTTGGACGAGAGCGGATAGCCAGAACCCGAATCGAGAGGGTGATATGGCGACGATGTTCGGAGAACGGATGGTGACGGCAGCTCGGGATGCCGGGAATTGTGCTGTCGTGGGTCTTGACCCTCATTTAGATCGGCTGCCATCGGTGTTTCGTGAGCGGTACGTGGGACGAACAGGTCTCTCATTTAGGACCGAGGCGGCGATGGCGGTTCTGGAGTTCAATCGGTTGGTGATCGAGGCTGTCAAAGGAAGAGTGCCCGCCATTAAACCTCAATTCGCTTTTTATGAAGAGTTGGGTTCTCCAGGATTTTCAGCTTTGGAAGAGACATGTGCTTTGGCGAGAGAAGCGGGTCTTCTCATTTTGGCGGATGCTAAACGCGGAGACATTGCATCGACTGCGGCAGCCTATGCTCGCTCTATTTTGTCCTTAGATGGCCCTTTTCAGGCGGATGCTGTCACGGTCAATGCATGGATGGGTGCGGATACTCTCGACCCATTTATTGAGGTCTGTGCGGAGACCGGTGGCGGAATTTTTGTGTTGGTTCGCACCACAAATCCGGGAAGCGCTTTTCTGCAACATCACGGTCAGCCACGGGCTGCCCATGCGCTCGCTGAAGTCCTGAATAAGAAGGGCGAGTCGCTCGTGGGGCCCAGTGGATTTTCAAGTGTGGGCGCGGTGGTGGGTGCCATGACAGGTGATGAAGCTAGCGAGCTTCGCGATCTGATGCCGGCAGCCTGGTACTTAGTGCCTGGAGTGGGGGCTCAGGGTGGGTCGACGGACGATGCGGTGGCCGGTGCTCGAAGTGATGGACTGGGTTGTTTAGTGAACTCCAGTCGAGCTGTTCTCTATGCACCCCAAGACGAAAGAGCGGTATACGAGGCCGATCCAGGCCAATGGATTGCGCAGGCGGCTCGGGCGCTTGCCGATCGTTTTCAACTCGACGCATAGAAAGATTCGGTTAGGCCATGTTTGAGGTAAAACATGGTTTGTATGCGAACTTTGATGATTTTGGGTCTGTCTTTTCAAGGTGTGGGTTGCGGCGGAAGTAGCGCCTATTCGGGCCTGATTGTGAATGGTATGGATGGTGCGGGTTTAGGCGATGTGCGCATCGTGGCTCGCTCCTCACCGCCCAGTCCGGATCTCACTTGCCGCGTTCGTGAAACCAAGACCAAGCCAGATGGAACGTTTGTGTTCGCAGACCTGTGTCGGAATCAAAACTACATCATGTCGCTGCCGTCACCGACGCTTCATCTTTCCGGTACCAATGTCATCGGGGGTTCTGAAACAAACCAGGATGGAAAACACCAAGCTTGGCATGCGCCAGATGGACAAGGAGTCTATCGATTATCGAGTGGCAGTGTGCAGGCTCTGCCGACCTTTTCCGATGTGGTTCGCGATCAAACACAGGACGGTCAACCGGTGATCTACCCCACGATGAAACCCACTGGAAAAGTGATCACCATCGAGGACGGTCAGCATCTGGTTATTTCAGGCAAGAACTGGGTAAAACGGCAAAAGATTAAGCCTTTGAACTCGGATACAGGTCGTCGTCGTTTAGCCTCAGGAATCATCCGAGATCATGTCTATATCGGTGTGGAGTGGAAGGACGGGGAACGGGTAAGTACCGAGGCTCAGCTTGATGAATCCAAAGTGAAGGAAGTGCTCATTCGAGGGGAAGGCGTTCGCTATTTTGCGCACGATGCGGTTCCAGCGGGACGCTATGCGCTTTTGGGCGAAGATGATGCCCGTGTCACGATTATTGATTTTGGCGTCAGTCAGGCCCCTGCAAAATAGATCCCAAACCGTTCAGAACTCGATAGAACGGACCCATGAATATTCTGGTAACCGGTGGATCCCGCGGGATCGGACGCGCGATTTGTCTGGAAATGGCCGCTCCTGGTCGGACAATTCTGATCAACTATCTGCGGAACGACTCCGCAGCCGAAGAGACGGCAACTCAGGTCCGAGAACGGGGGGCTGAGGCCATCGTCATGCAGGCGAATGTGCGCTCTGAGAGTGACTTAAAGACGCTCGCCGAAGCCATGGATCCTGTGGATGTGCTCATTCACAATGCGGCAGTGGGTTCGTTGCGGCCTTACGATAAGATGCGGACCAACCACTGGGATTTGACTCTGGAAAGCTCCCTAAGACCGTTTTGGCTGCTCACGAAATTGGTCAATTTGGCGGAAGGTGCTTCTGTGATCGGACTGTCCTCATTGGGGTCGAGGCGTTTCACGCCCGGCTATGCCGCTATGGGTGCTGCCAAGGGTGGGATGGAGGCGCTCACTCGGCAATTGGCTGTGGAGTTGAGTCCGAAGAAAATCCGGGTGAATACGGTCTGTGGTGGCCTGATCGCTACGGACACCTTGGAGTATTTCCCCGACAAAGAGCGCATGATTGAATTTGCTATTGAGCACACGCCCCTCAAGCGTCTCGGCCAGCCGGAAGACCTGGCTCGGGTGGTTCGGTTCTTGTGCAGTGAAGATGCGGGATGGGTGACGGGTCAGGTGATCGTGGCGGACGGTGGTTTCTCTGCCCTATAGTCGCGTTAGATAGCCCGCGGAGGTCGCATGTCGGCGGTGAATTTGGACATCAGCGGTAAGACGGCTCTGGTGTGTGGAGCATCCGCAGGAATTGGCCGTGCCACCGCGCTTGCCCTCGCGAGTCAAGGAGCGTCCATCATTGCTCTGGCTCGGCGTGCGGACAGGCTGGAAGCCTTGCTGCCCGAACTTCTTGAGGCCGGAGCACCCGATGCCATGGCTCTTGTAGCGGACTTGGATGACACCGAAGGCCTTCATCGTGCAGTGAGCGGTTGTCAGGCACAAATTTTAATCAACAACACGGGTGGACCTGCATCTGGACGGCTGATTGATGCGTCTCCGAAATCATTGGACCACGCATTTCGTAGGCACGTGGTGGGGAGCCAAGTCTTGCTCCAAGCATTGCTTCCTGGCATGGAAGCTCATGGCTATGGACGCATTGTGAACGTCCTTTCCACATCGGTACGGGAGCCCATTCCGAATCTTGGCGTGAGCAATACCATCCGGGGTGCGATGGCGAGTTGGGCCAAGAGCGTCTCGAAGGAGTTGGCTCCGGGTATCACCATCAATAATGTTCTGCCGGGATTCACCGATACGGAGCGTCTCGCTCAATTGAAAACGGCGATTGCTGAACGGAAGGACTGCTCGGAAGAACGGGTGATGTCCGATTGGATGGATAGCGTTCCGGAGGGCCGGTTGGGTCGCCCGGAAGATTTGGCTGCGGCCATTGCCTTTTTGGTCTCTCCTGCGGGTGCATACATCCGGGGACAGAGCTTGGCCGTGGATGGCGGTCGAATGAATACGATTTAGGACAAGCCGATGCAGTTCGATATTTTCTTCTCTATTTCTCAGACACCAGTAGCAGGCGTCACTCCCTCAGAAACGCGAATGTTCGCGAACTTCTTCGAGCAAGTAGAAGCCGCAGATGCGTTGGGTTTTGGTACGGCATGGATCGCGGAGTCTCATCTGTCGACCGAGGTTCAGAAACAGCACGAGAATGCCGTCGTTCCACATTGGAAGGGGGAAATTGGCCTGAATACCGACATCTTTCAGATGGCGCACTCGGTGTTTCGGCGGACCCAAAATATTAACGTGGGCTCCGCAGTCATGAACCTGGTCTGCAATGGCGGTCCAGTGGCTCGAGCCGAGCAGGTGGCAGCATTTTGCTCGCTTCATGGGATGGACCCGGAGGAACGTCGACGTTTGTGTATCGGTTTCTCCGCGGGTCGATTCCAGTTTATGAATCGCGCCTACGGGATCGTGCCTCGAAACGAAGTGGAGGCGGCGGCTTGGCCTGCTCTAAGAGGCCAGGTTTTTGCAGAGGCCTGTGAGATTTTTCTTCGACTGCTGCGCGGTGACACTCTGTCGGGCAATGACATTCGTGAAACCTGGCTGAGTCGAACAAACTTCCGTTCCGATGAGGATTGGGAGCGTGTGAAATCCGCCGCGGGTGACCCCAAGGCTGAACGCATTCCCATCGATCGACGCTGGGCTTTCGATGTGTTGAAAATCATCCCTGCCGACTGGCGTCGCGAATTGTTGGAGTTGATTATCGGTAGCCATGATCCGAACTTGCAGGTTGATGTCAATCAATACATGCCTGTCAAAGTGTTCAATCTTTCCATCACACAGCCCGAAGTGATCGATGCCACTCATGCTCGCATGAGCGAGTGCTACCACACGAGTGGAGGGCGCTGGACTCGACCAGATATGCCGAGGACCGTCATGGTTTTCCTCAATGAGCAGCCGGGTTTGTCGCCCACTCAGCGTAGCGCTGCAGCGCGAGAGGAGGCCAATGCGGCTCTGGGAGCGTATTGGACGGCTTTGGAGGGGACTTTAGACCCCGCCAAGGTGGCGCGTGCTGCGAACAATGCAGTGATTGGAAATGCCGAAGAGATCGCTGCGCAAATCCGAGAGCGGTTCCATCCAGAAGACCGCCTGATGTTGTGGTTTGATTTCTTCAATCACGATTCGGATCGGGTGGTCGCGAATATGGAGGCTTTCCGCCATCAAGTCATACCTTTGGTGAACGCATGAGTGATCGACCATCAGCCGTGGCTCCGGGTCGTCCTGGATCCGAAATTTTTCCAGATAGCCCATTGGGTGAACAGCTCGAAGGCATTCCCACTGGACGCGAGGTGGAGTGGGAGCCGCTTGTGGACTACCGCCGGAATGGGGTCAGCGAGACGACCATTCATGGCGCTGTGGCTTGGGCCTCCGGTGATCAGATCATTCATAGTTTTGGCGGCAATGTGTTGTGCTACGGCCGGAGCATGATGAAACCCATCACGCTCAAAGTGTTTGCAGATGACTTGGACGGATTGCTGAACTGGGAGCAAAAAGCCATTTCTGTGGCGAGTCACAATGGCGACACGGAGCATGTTGCAGCGGCGCAATCGATCTTGGCCAAAGAGGAGTGGGGTCTCATGCAGACACCTCTCGATGTGCCATTGATTCAGTTTGGACGCCAGGTGCGTCGAAAGCGACGCTGGTACCATACGTGTTCGGGCGAGCATGCGGCCATTCTTCGGGGATGCCGAACCCAAGGGTGGAGTCGGGCCGGCTACACATTGCCTCATCACCCCTTCTTTCAGGCCTTTGTCGACGTGTTGAAGCGCACTCTGGGAGAAGACTGGGAACCCAAGAGGGTCGCTCGGGATGGATGTGGGCTACCCACGGTGTCCAATACGGTGTCTGAGTTGGCCTTGCTATACGCACGCCTGGTGACCGAAAAAGAAGACGATTGGATCTGGGAGGCGATGATTCGCCATCCCGATCTTGTGGGCGGATTTAATCGCCTCGATTCCACCATCATCAAGGCCGGTGAAGGACGGGTGATCGCCAAAGAAGGTGCCGACGGTCTGCTCGGAATGGCGATTGATCATCCCGACTATCCGGACGGTTTGGGAATTGTGGTCAAAATAGCCCATGGCTGGAACTCGAGTGCGACCTGGTTTGTAGCCCGAGCCATCTTGGGTGTGCTGGGAATAGAACTCCGGAATCCGTACCCGCTGCACCGCCAGAAAGCGTTTATCGTACCCGGTGTCGTCCCCGACAATCTCGTGTCTGAACTCGATAATATTCCCACCTGGGAAGAGTGGGATCCGGATGATGATCGCTGGTACTACGACTGGAAAAAGTACGCGAAAGGGGGGGACGAATGAGTCTGAAAATTTCCAACATCATTGCGGGTCAACTGCAACCTGCTCTCGATGGGGCCATCCTCGAAAACCGGTCGAGTGTCACAGGAGAAGTACTCTGTACTATCCCTCGTTCCAAAGCCGCAGATGTGGAGGAGGCGGCTCAAGCGGCTGCCGCGGCAGCGAAGGGCCCATGGTCAGATTGGACGGTGGCAGAACGGGCCGACTTGTTGGATGCTGTGGCGGATACCATAGAAGACCGCCTGGAAGAGATAGCGGGAGTGGAGTCGCGAGACACGGGCAAACCCTTTCGACTCGCGGCGACAGTGGATGTCCCTCGAGCGGTATCCAATTTTCGGTTTTTTGCTTCGGCCGTACGGCAGCACCACGATGGATTTCATGAGATGGCGGGTGCTCTCAACTACACCTTGAGACGACCCATTGGAACGGTGGGCCTCATTACCCCGTGGAACTTGCCGCTTTACTTGCTGTCGTGGAAGACAGCTCCAGCGTTGGCGATGGGCAATACTATCGTGGCCAAACCCAGCGAAATGACGCCCATGAGTGCGACGATTTTGGGTGAGATTCTTCTGGAGGTGGGTTTGCCTTCCGGTGTCTTCAACCTCGTTCATGGCCTCGGGCATGAGTGTGGTCAAGCCCTAGTGGAACACCCTGATGTGGGAGCCATCTCGTTCACTGGAGGAACATCGACCGGTGCGATGGTCGGTCAGACCGCCAGCAGCCGTTTCAAGAAGCTCAGTCTCGAATTGGGTGGAAAGAACGCCACGGTTGTCTTCGACGATTGCGATATGGACAAGGCGGTGGCTGGAGCCGTTCGGGCGGGCTTTGCGAATCAGGGACAGGTCTGCCTTTGCGGATCGAGAGTCTTGGTTCAGCGTGGCATCTACGATGCGTTTGTCGATCGGTTTGTGAATGCGGTCTCGGAGATGAAGGTGGGCGACCCTGCGGATCCAGATTCCAATTTGGGAGCGCTCATTTCCACGGACCATCGGGACAAGGTGGAAGGCTATATCGCTCTTGCAAAGGAGGAGGGCGGTACGGTGGCCACCGGAGGAATCCGGCCCACTCTCGGAGCACCATTGGATAGCGGCGCCTTTCTTCGACCCACGGTGATCACAGGACTGAGCACCGATTGTGGAACGGCGACCGAAGAGATTTTTGGACCTGTGGTGACCGTTCATGCCTTTGACGATGAAGCGGACGCGGTCCGAAAGGCCAATTGTGTGGAATATGGCCTTGCTGCCAGTGTGTGGACGACAGACCTGGGTCGCGCTCACCGTGTGTCTGCTGCACTCGATGTCGGAATGGTGTGGGTCAACACTTGGTTGATGCGAGATTTAAGGGTGCCCTTTGGTGGTGTCAAAGCCAGTGGTGTGGGCCGAGAAGGAGGGCATTACAGCCTGGAGTTCTTCTCTGAACCCAAGAATGTTTGCATCGCTTTGGATTAGGCAGCGCTAACCCAGCAGTCCGTCCAGAAATCGGCTGGGGTGGCATGGTCCTCTCTGGTCGCGTTGGTAGAAGCTCAGTGTCAGATGTTTCTTGGCTCGAGTGGCGGCGACGTAGAAGACTCGCCTGTCTTCTTCCGTGTCATTGTTTTCGATGGCGCTCCACATCGGAAAGCGCCCATCGACCATGGCAGGGACATACACATGGTCGAATTCGAGTCCTTTCGACTGATGAATTGTGATGACTCGAACGCCTTCTGTGTCGTCGAGTAAATCCTGCTCCTTGACCAAAGCTGTGCGGTCGAGGGCTCGCCGTGTGGCTCGGATGGGGTCGAGTTCGGGGTCGTCGAGGGCCGCGATGCGTTGAGACAGCTCCTCCAGGTGGGCGAGCCGACGCACATCGAGCTTTTTTTGGTAATAGGCGAGGAGTTTTCCTTCGTGGAGAATTCGATGAATCAGTACACCTGGCCGTTCGGACAACGATGCCCAACGATCAAGGGCGGAACGGAGTTTTTCGAATGCGGGTGAAAATTGACCGGTCAGATCGCGTCGAATGGCACGACCGGAATCCGCAAGGCGACTGAGATGGAAGAACAAGTGAACCGTTGTCTTCACATCATCCAGTGCTCTGTGAGTGGCCTCGGCGGGTAAATTGAGCGCTTCGCACAGATCGCCCAGTCGATAACTGTCCTGACGAATCAGTCGGCGAGCGTAGTTGAGCGAATCAAAGTGCAGGTCGAACTTCATGGGTGCGTCGACTCTTGAGCTGTGTGCTTTCAGCATTCGAATATCGAAACGCACATTGTGTCCTGCAATCGGGCTGTCTCCGATAAAGCTTTGGAATTCTCTGAAGACCTGCGCGGCATCCCGGCCTTCTTTCTGTAGTTTGCTGTCGGAAATCCCATGAACGCTTTCGGAGTCTCCGACGGATCGAGTGGGGCGGATCAAGGCTTCAAAGCTCTCGACCATTTCGCCGCAACGGACCCGGACTGCAGCGACCTCAATCACTTCGTCGGTATGGGGGTCCACACCGGTGGTCTCTGTGTCGAGGACGACGTATTCTTCGCAATCGAGACCCCACAGCGGGTCGCCTTTTTCGACAACGGTGGTGTCGAGCATATCCACCAGACGAATGCCAGCGTCGCCGCCATCCTGCCGAATTCGCTGAAGCGTGACCTTGCCCACACCACGAACCAACTTCAGCGAAATGCGTTGGGCAGCAGCTGGAGAATCTCTATCTACCACCAGTTTGAGAAGCGCTAAGGCGTCCTTGACTTCCATTCGCCGAAAAAATCGAAAAGCTTCCACAGTGGCGTGGGGTACACGATGAGCCGTCAGCGCTTTGGCGATGAGTTCTGCGGTTCGGTTGGCTCGAGTCAAAACGGCGATTTCCCGGGGATCAGTGCCTGATCTCAATTGCTCTGAGATCCGTCGAGCTACGCCGATGGCTTCTTCGTCCGGTGTGTGGAATGACAGCACATCGGGTGGAGAGCCCTCGCTTAAATGACGGGCTGGGGTCACATGGGTCGATCGATCTTGAAGTCCAGATGCGATGATGTCGGCTGCCCGAAGCAGAGCGCGGGTGGACCGGAAATTGTCGGTCATTAGAATGCGCGTTGCCGGGCCTCGGGTGGCTTCTATTTCCGTGATGAGGCTTTTGGGTTTCGAACCCCGCCAGCCATAAATCGTTTGGTCCAGGTCTCCGACCAAGCACAATGAACGCGCCTTTGCGGACAGGTGTTGGATCACATCGTATTCGCTGATGTGGGTGTCTTGAACTTCGTCGACTTGGACCCAATCAAAGCGACGGGCCCATTTTTCAGAGATGGTGGGATCCTCGGTGAGTACGGCTCGAGCCAAGTACACCAAACTGGCAAAATCAACTGCGCCCCGTTCGGATAGTGCTGAGAGGTACTTGTGGGCCCAAGGCTCGGCGCTAAAGGCGGCGGTGGAGTAGCGTTGAAGACTTGCGCCACCCAAAGGTTCTGCCGACATTTCTGCGTGTAAGCGAAACATGGCCTGACGGGGCCGATTCACGCCCAAAGAACGAATCAGGTCTTCTGCATCTTCTTCGTCGTGTACCCATATCGAAGGGCTGAGTCCGAGCTGTCTCGCCTCTGTTCGGAGAATCCAGGTGCACAGTCCATGAAAGGTGTGAACATGGGCTCTTCGGGCGGTAATGGCATCGCGCGCGCTGAGGCTTTCACGCATCCGTTGGGCTGCTCGATTGGTAAAGGTCAGCGCAAGAATACGTGCGGGCTCGACACCCATGGTCGTGGCGTGTGCGACGCGTTCGGACAGCGTGGTGGTCTTCCCACTTCCGACAGCGGCCAACACGACGACGGTTGGATCCATACATTCTGCAACATGTCTCTGGGCATCGGTCAGTTCCATAGCGATCAATAACCGGCAAACAGTCCGGGCGTGGTGGTCTGTGGGTGTCGCCGGCTCGGTGCTTTGACGGTCTTTCACCGCATAGAATTGAAACAACCGAAGGACCCAGCGACGCAAAACGAATACAATGTTCAGACGAGGAATCACTATGTCTGGAAGCATCGTTGCCGGTGTCTTGGCACCGCATCCCCCCCATCTGGTTTATGCAGATAATCCTCCTCAGAATGAGCCCACGGCTGAGTGTGGATGGGAAACTCTTCGTTGGGGGTATGAGCGCCTGCGTAAGGATTTAGAGAAGATAGATTTCGATACGATGGTCGTTTTGAGCCCGCATTGGCAGACCTATGCAGGCCACCACTTTTTAGGTGTTCCCCACTTTAAATCTTTGAGCGTGGATCCTGTTTTCCCGAACCTGTTCCGGTACCACTATGAGCTCGATGTCGATGTGGAGTTGGCTCAGGCGATTTGTCGTGCGGGTCATGACACCGGTCTCGTGACGAAAATGATGGAGAATCCGGATTTCCGAGTGGATTATGGCACCATCGTGAGCTGTCACCTCACTCGTCCGGAATGGGACAAACCCATTGTCGGTATTTCTTCATGCCGATCGACCGCCTACTACAGCGTTGAAGTCATGCAACAGCAAGCGATAGCGCTGGCGGCGGCGACAGTGTCGGCGATAAAGGCCAGCGGTAAACGGGTTGTCCTTCTGGCATCAAATTCGTTGTCCCATCGCCACTTTACGACCGAGTCTGCCGTACCGGAAGACATGAGTCGCGAGCACGTGATGAATCATAGTCAGTACTTATGGGACATGCGTGCGATCGATTTGCTGCGGCATGGAAAGACCGCTCAGTTTATCGATGAGATGCCTGAATTCACTAGCCAAGCCATATCGGAGACAGATGCGGGCGCGTTGAGTTGGATGCTCCATGCGCTCGATCTTCCAAACTACGCCGCAGAATTGTATGGCTATGGCACAGTCATTGGTACAGGTAATGCGGTGATGGCATGGTTCCCGGAGGCCACATGATCGTTAAAGGTGTCATCGTTCCGGGTATTCCACACCCTTTGCTTTGCCCCGAAGCCAATGAGGGTTGGGGGCGACTACGGGATGGCTTTGCCGCTGCGCGTCAGCAAATAGAAGAGAGTGGAGCCGAGCGGCTACTTATTTACAGCACCATGTGGCCTTCGGTGATCGGTCATCAGATTCAGGCGGATCCGGAACCGGAATGGGTGCATGTCGACGAGCTCTTCCATGATTTGGGATCGATTCCCTATCGATTCAAAATCGATGCACCTTTCAGTCATCGTTTTCGTGAAGCTGCCGAGCAGAGGGGCTTGCAGGCCCGCACGGTCGCATACCATGGTTTTCCCATCGATACCGGGAGCGTTGTCGCACTGAAATTACTCAATCCAGACAACCGAATACCGGCCTCTATTGTGTCCAGTAATGTCTATGCGGACCGAGCGGAAACCATCGTCCTGGGCAAAGCCGCTCGTGACGCCATTGAGGCAGATGGGAAGAAGACCGCCATTGTGGTGGTCATGACGCTCTCCAATCGCCTCTTTACAGAATTCATTGATCCCAAGGATGACCACATTCATTCCGCTAAGGATGAGGAATGGAACCAGAAGCTGTTGGAGTTTTTTGGTGATGGTCGTCTTGAAGATGTGGCGCAGCTCTCTCGGACGATTCAAGACCAGATCCGAGTGCACAAAGTCGTGAACTTCAAACCGATGTGGTGGTTGAGTGCCGTCATGGGCCAGCACAATCGGTATGAAGGTGACGTGCTGGCCTATGCTCCACTCTTTGGAACCGGTGGGGCGGTCGTTACTTTGACGCCATCAGAGGATAGTGCGGGAGATAAGGAGTTCGATGAAGAGGATGTGGAGCACTACAAAGGCGACCGCACCGTACTGGGAGACAAGGAGTCCAGCGCATCAGAATCATCAGCGAGAGCCATCGACCCATCGCCCAGTGCTGACGACCTCGAATTGGATACGAGAGCCCCTGCTTCATGAGTGAAACGATCATCGATATCAGCCCGCTGATCAGCTCACAGTTGGCGGTCTGGCCTGGGGATGTGCCCTTTGAGCGAACGGTGAATCTTTCCATAGAGGCGGGGGCGAATATTGATCTGTCGTCGATTCAGTCCACGGTCCACTTGGGCGCTCATGCCGATGCGCCCAATCACTATGCGAAGGGTGGAGCGAGCATCGAGCAACGCGACTTGTCGCTTTATATCGGACCCGCTCAGGTCATCTCCGTCGACGTTCCCTTGGGCCAACGGGTACGCCTAGAGCACATCGGATGTTCAATTCGGGCGCCGCGCGTGCTTTTCAAGACGGGTTCTTACCCCGATCCGACCCATTTTAACCCGGATTTTTGCTCATTATCGCCTGCGCTTATTGAGCATTTGGCGGGTGAGGGGGTTCGCTTGATTGGGATTGATACCCCGAGTATCGACCCAGCGGATTCGAAGAATTTACCCAGTCATGCGATGGTAGCGACTCATGATTTGGCCATTCTTGAAGGAATCGTGCTCGACCATGTGGATGACGGTGTCTATCAATTGGTAGCCCTCCCGCTTCGGTTGGAGGGTGCCGATGCCAGCCCAGTGCGGGCTGTGCTTATAGAACACGATCGATGACCATCTCCCTTAACTCTCGAAATCGTATGCGGCCGCCGGCTCAGATAGGGGTTCGGTTGATGTCGGATTTGAGTGCGCTTGAAGGGCTTGGCTATACGCTTGTACCCATCGAAACCCTCAAGATTCTCAACTGTGATCCCAGAGCCCCTTACCCCGATCCACCGCTGAGGTTTTTGGCGGACCAGGGGGCTTATGATGCGGTTTTGAGTGGCTCAGATACACAGCTTGTATTCGGCGTCTATCCCCGGCCACCTCATGGGCCCGTGCTGCGAAACGGTAGCCTGGACACCGAAGGAAACGGCCGCTCGCATTTTCGTGGCACGGTCGCCGTTCTCCAGGATCACTCGGTGGTCATGGGCAGAGCGGACGGGGCGAGTCATCGTGATCTGAAGAAGCATTTTGGACAGCCAGGGAATCCACTGACCGATGCCTTGGGTGGGGGTGCATTGTTGATTGAAAATGGAGCGAAGGTTCGCCACCTCGATCTCATGCAGGTGCAACTCATTGGTACAAGGGCTGAAGGTATGGATGCGCGCTGTATGAGGCACGATGTTCATGTGCTGATGGGTATTCAGAAAGGTCAGGCCTATGCGGGCTGGTGCGTGGGCAAGAATGCTTACGACATCCAAAATGACTTCCATGCCTTTGAATTTGGGACGGTCATCAAATTCGCGTACGGTTCAGCCGTGTTCTTTGATGATTGTATGGACCGGATGAATGGGATGAATGGCACCGGCTTTGGTATTCACCGAGCCTACTGAGTCGCTATTATTCGGAGCCGTTAGCGTCGATCGGCTCCTGAGGTGCAAGCTCTTCAGGTGTTTCCATCCCAAGGGTTCGAACTAAGAAGGCATAGAGGTCAGCGGTTTGTTCGATTCGTTTCGACATGGGCGTTCCACCCCCATGCCCAGCGCGCGTTTCGATCCGGATGAGTACGGGATTGTCGCCCTGATGGGTCCGTTGGAGTTCTGCGGCGAACTTGTAGCTGTGAGCTGGAACCACTCGGTCGTCATGGTCGGCTGTGACAATCATTGTGGTGGGGTACTGCGTTCCAGCCTCAAGGTTGTGGAGGGGGCTGTATCCCTTGAGGTAAGCAAACATTTCGGCGCTGTCTTCACTGGTTCCATAGTCATCGCCCCATGCCCACCCGATCGTAAACTTGTGGTATCTGAGCATGTCCAGCACACCCACGGCAGGAATGGCTGCCGCGAAGAGATGGGGGCGTTGCGTCATGGTTGCTCCCACCAAAAGGCCGCCATTGGAGCCGCCCTGAATGGCTAGCTTTTCGGAAGACGTGTAGCCCTGTTCGATCAGGTGTTCGGCAGCGGCGATGAAGTCATCAAAGACGTTCTGTTTGTTCATCTTTGTGCCGGCTTTATGCCATTCCTCTCCGTATTCTCCACCGCCCCGAAGGTTGGCGATGACGTAAACACCACCCATTTCGAGCCAGGCCAACCGAGAAGAAGAGAAGCTCGGGGTCAGTGGAATGTTGAAACCCCCATATCCGTACAGTACGGTTGGGTTTGATCCATCGAGCGCTATCCCCTTTTTGTGAACGATGAACATGGGGACTTTGGTGCCATCTTTACTGCTAAAGAAAACTTGCTTTGCTTCAAAATCTTCGGGATTGAAGTCGACATCGCTTTCTTTCCAAAGCTGGCTTTTTCCGGTGGCGACGTCGTAGGTATGGATGCTTCGTGGGCTGGTGAATCCAGTAAAGCTGTAGAACGTTTCGGTGTCATCCGTTCTCCCGCCAAACCCGTAAGCGGAGCCGATCCCAGGCAAGTCGACTTGGCGAACGAATTGACCTTCCAGGTCGTACACCTTCACCACGGACTGGGCGTCTTCGAGGGTGGTGACGACCAGGTGGCCACCCACCATGCTGACCCCGCGAATGACGTGCTCAGATTCGGGGATGACCTCGATCCATTGCTCTGCGGCGGGTTTGGCTGGATTGACGGCAACGACACGACCTTTGGGCGCGTTCTTGTTGGTTTTTATCCAGTATCGGGCTTCATCCTCGGCTCGCGGAGGTCCAAAGAGTGTCTGCAACCAGCTGCGCTCGTCTTTAATGACGGTGTCACCGAGAACGGAGTAGCTGGCGTCTTTGTGGTCGAAGAGTTTGACGACCTCGGCGTCCGCCTTCGTAAGATCGAGCGTGTAAAGCGTATTCTTGTCGTCCGTCCCTTCCCAGCCGTAGATGAAGAGCGTGGTACCGGCTTCATTGACATATCCACCAAAGCCCATTTTTGGATTGGCTGGGTTTTCGTAGATCAGTTTGTCGTGTTCCTGAGGCGTGCCGATCTGGTGGTAGTACAGTTTTTGGTGCTCGTTTACGCTTTCCAGCTTGTCTTTCGGCTCGGGATAGCGACTGTAGAAAAACCCATTGTTGTCATGGGTCCAACTCGCTCCTGAGAACTTGACCCAGTGGAGGTTTTCAGTCAGATTTCGCCCGCTCGCTATGTCCTTGATGTACACGGTTTGCCAATCGGATCCCCCATCGGAAAGCCCATAAGCGATGAGTGAACCGTCCTCGGAAATGGAGGTCATTTTGATCGATATGGTTCCATCATCACTGAGCTTGTTCGGATCGATCACGACGGTAGCTGAGCCGTTGATAGTATCCGAGGTATACAGGACACTTTGGTTTTGAAGACCATCGTTATGGCGGAAGAAGTAGCGATCGCCTTTTTTGCTGGGATTAGAGAAGCGTTCAAAATTCCAGAGTTGTGTGAGACGCTCTTTGAGTGTGTCTCTCCGGGGAATGCCTTCAAGAAATGCGGTGGTGAGTTCGACTTGTTGATCCACCCACGCCCGAGTTTCTGTGCTGTTGGGGTCCTCAAGCCACCGATAGGGGTCGGCTACGGAAACACCATGGTAGATGTCGACTACATCCCCACGGCGGGCTTCTGGATAGATGAATGTGGGCTCTTCGGGCGGTTCGCTGGCCGTAGCAATGGAGGCGAAGAGAGCGACCAGGGAACTGGTGAGAAGTGTCATGTGGCGAATCCGTAGAACTCGGTGTTTTGGAGTGGAGGAAGCATGTCCTTTGGCATCATGACTGTGCGGACCGCCCACAGATCAGTGAAGATGCGAACTTTCCCGGTTTGGTCGAGGTAGTCCACGCCACTGGACCCACCGGTTCCCACGCGTCTCCCGATCATGCGTTCAACCATGCGCGCGTGGCGATTTCTCCAAATGAGCGTGAGTTGCTCCAACTCGACGACAGAATCCAATAGCAGACGAGGCCAAGCCAATAGGGGTAACGTTCGGTAAGACTCGATGAACAACAGGCCGGCTCGAATCCGGCGGAGTCGGGGTCGATCCTCTACATTGGCATCTTCCGCATGAAGGAATTCCTGTGCGGCCGCCTTGGCTTCGTCGAATCGTTTGGAACTGTCTCCGGATTCCGGCATGCTGGACTTTAGTTTTTCGCATTGCCGATCCATAAAGGTATTGAAATTGTTGAGATAGTCTCCGATGAAGGCATCGACAACGCTTTCATCGTTGTCATCCCCTGGCATCGAACCGTGGATGGGTGTTCGGTATAGCCACGTTCGGAGCGCTTCCTGAAACGAGGTTTCAGCTTGTACCGCTTGTACCCGTGCCCAAGCACAGGCACCGGCTTCTCCGGTTTCGGAAAGCTTCTCCAGATGCTCGATGGGATCGACTTTTCCGTACCGCACTCGTTGTTTGCTCTTCATCCCTAAAAGAATTTCCATTTCCCGCATCTGGGAGGACTGGAATCCGGAGGCTGGGGTGATTTTTTCCCGAAACCCTAAGAAGTCCTGAGGGGTGAGTGTTTCCATGACCTGGAAGTGATCGACGGCCAACTCGAGTACACGGTTGACTCTTCTCAGGTGATGTACGACGTGGGGTACGGTTTCTTCTGGGACATTGGGGGCGCTTAGATTATCGCGGGCCAGCCTCAATTCTCGGTTGACGATCTTGAACCACAATTCCAGTGCTTGGTGAACCACGATGAAGAGAAGTTCATCGGGAATGAGTTGGTTTTCATCATCCTCCAAGCCACCTTGCAGTTCTAATAATCGTCCGAGCTTGAGGTAATCGGTGTAGTTGGGAACGCTGTCAGCCATGAGACCCCCCCAGTTGGGCACGTCTTGGTTAACTCCCAATCGCCTACAAGTCTTCGGCTAACGTTCCCTTGCCGCCCTTTATGAACTCTCGCAGGTACCGTAGATCGTGTGCTCTGGCCTCATCGGGTGTTCCCACGAATGCAATTCGTTTTTGATAAACCAGCGCTAATCGATCCGTGATGGTGAACACCGTATCCATGTCATGGGTGACCACGATGGATGTGACTCCCAACCTTTCTTGAAGCGACAGAATTAAGCCGTTGATTCGACGAACGTTTACGGGGTCGAGTCCTGTTGTGGGTTCGTCGTACAAGATGACCTCCGGTTGGATGGCAATCGAGCGTGCTAAGCCGACTCGTTTTTTCATACCGCCGGACAACTCTGCGGGTTTCAACTTTTGAATCCCAGGCATATCGACCATTTCGAGTACGGCTTCCACCCGTTTGTCCATTTCGCCGGGCGTTCCCCAATTGTGCTCGATGAGAGGGTATTTGATGTTTTCCTCTACCGTCATGGAGTCGAATAAGGCGGCGCCTTGAAAGAGCATGGCAATGCGACTTCGCAATCGAAGAAGTCCCTTTACATCCAGATCGGGGACGTTTTCTCCAAACGCATGCACAGTACCGGCGTCCGGCTGGAGAAGCCCGATTAGAATTTTCAGGCAGACACTTTTACCGACGCCAGAGCCCCCGATGATGGTCAGGGTTTCGCCTCGGATGATATCCAAATCCAGGCTCTCGTAGACCTGATTGCTACCGAACGCCTTGGCGATGTCTCGGAAAGAGATGATGGTTTCAGCCATAAATCGCCAAGAAGATACGGGTGAGTGCGAAGTCTGAGACCAAAATGGCGATGGAAATGTAGACGACCGTCCGAGTGGTGGCAATCCCGACCCCTTCGGTTCCGCCATAGGTTCGGAGTCCGTTCCAGCACCCAATGATACCGATGAGGTAACCAAAGAAAACACTCTTTGAGAGACCGTGCAGCAGGTCGACAATCCATAGGGTTTCGACCATTTGCTCAAACACAAACCGACCGGTCACGCCCACTTCGATCATGGTGATAATACCGCCGCCAGCGCACCCCACAATGTCCGCCATGATGGTCAACAGCGGAAGGGCGATGGTCATGGCCACCACTCGCGGCATCACGAGTTTTCGGATGGGGTCGGCGCCCAGCGCTTTGATGGCATCGACCTGTTCCGTCACGTTCATGCTACCAATTTCTGCGGTGTAGCCCGACCCCACGCGTCCTCCGACCAGAAGGGCGGTCAGCACCGGACCCAATTCGCGGACGATTCCCAGGCTCACGACTTTGCCGGTGTACATCGAGGCGCCAAATGGCTCCAGACCGATGGCGAATTGGAGGGAGAGCACCATCCCAGTAAAGCCAGCAGCAAGGACTGTGATGGACCACGAGTCGTAGCCGCCGAGTACCATTTGATGGTTGATGAGTCGCCATTCAAACGGACGTTTAAACAGCTCTCGAATGGCCGCTTGCGTGAGGAAGGTGATTTCCCCAATCGCATTAAAGAATTCTTTGTGGTGTGCCTTCATGCGGGAGTTCAGCTCTTGAAACCATCGAGGACGCTGCGAAAACTGGCCATCCCCGCATCAAAGTCGGACGGATTGCTGATGTACAGGCCGTCGTACAAGCATGAGTTCTTTTTGATCACGACCGCTCCAATCCGAACCTTCACCCCATCGACAGCTCCAGAGTAAACGCGAAGCAAGGCGCTTCGACCGCCCAGAGAGAGGGCTTCTTCGCTAATGGGGTCACCTTGGGCCATTCCGAAAGTCAGGTGTTTCATTAGATCGGGGAGGGGTTTGTCCTCGAACCGGGCTTTGCAATTGGAATCAAAGTAGATCGTTGAGCCTGTTTTCTTGTGAAACCATGCTTTGTCTGCTCCGCCAGGAGACACTCGGGACCACCCTTCGCCTGGGGGGCCTGTTGTATACCGTCCTTCGTCCCTTTTGGGGCTCTCCGCGACAGGTTTCTCTTTGGCGGCACAGCCCACCAGGAGAACACTCAAGAGCATGGTCTTCATGGGTTGGCCCCGCCTCGATTGATCTCTTCCTCTTCCTCCGTAATTCGGAGAAAGACGGCTTCGAGATCGGTGTCTCCAGAGTTCATGAGTTCGTCTACTTTACCTAAGGCAACGATACGACCTTTATACAAGATGGCGACCCGGTCGCAGACTTCCTGCGCGACATCGAGAGAATGCGTTGAAAGGAAGACGGTGTGACCCCTTTGAGCCAATTCTCGAAAGAGATTCTTGATCCGGCGGGCGCCGTGAGGATCGAGGCCAACCATCGGCTCGTCGACAATCAGGACGGGAGGATCGTGCAAAACGGCCGCCGAGAGCACCAATCTTTGTTTCATACCATGGCTATAGGCTTCGATGAGTTCATCGGCGCGATCAAGCAGACCGTTGTCATCCAGCACTTGATTTGAACGCGGGTCTATGACGTCTTTGGGCATGCCATAGATACCGCCGACAAATTTCAGGAATTCTCGCGCCGTTAGCTTTTCATAGGTGAAGGGGCGGTCGGGAATAAAGCCAATTCGACGGCGGCACTCCACCGGGTCCTCAGCCATGTCGATTCCATCGATAAAGATCTGTCCGGCTGTGGCCGGTAGAACACCGGCGATAATTCGGTTTGTGGTTGTTTTTCCTGCGCCATTGGGCCCGAGAAACCCAAACACCTCACCCTTGCATACGTCGAGATCCAGTGGGTGAACGGCTTGAAATTTACCGTAGCGCTTCTCTATGCCTTTCAGGCGAATCATTTTCGGCCCGTCCTTGGGTCACCAAAGTAGCACAGAGGGCTCAACATTAGCGCGTTTCGACCAGTTCAAGTTTGAGCTTACCGATGACACCCAGGATTTCGACTTGTCGGTCCAAGTCGCCTTCGACCAACTTGATGTGTGTGGCATCTGCAGGAAGCTGACCGAAGGTGGGATCCACAGGAATCCAGTCAGCCGGTCCACCCAATTGTACCTCGGGCCAAGCATGGTAATAAAACTGCCCTTCCGGACCGATTCGTTCAGAAAAGACGACACCTGCGGCAATGCGTGTCGGTATACCCGCGGCTCGAGCGAGGGAGACGAACAGCGCTGTATGTTCGTTACAGTCACCCCGTTTATTGTAGAGAACCTGGAGCCCATTGGGCACGCCCACGGACGGCTCTTTGGCCACCGTGTCGAATACCCAGGTGTTGATTCGGCGAACCGCATCGAGACGGTCGGTGCTTCCCTCTACCAGTTCGCGAGCTTGCTCGACAATGTCGCGGTGGATCACGGGCAGCGTGGGTGTTGAATTCAGATACTCGGGTCGTTCATCGTTGCTATCAAAGTCATCTGGCAGGCTGGATACAGGCAAAGAAGGCAGTTCCAGAAGGAGTGGCATATCCACGGTGACTATGCCGTTTTCGACCCGTTGCTGTGGGGGTTGGGAGACAATTTTATTTTGGGCGATTCCGGAGAATCGGACCTGAAGAAAGCGGCTATTTCGCGCATCGGTCAGCGTCCCTTTGAACGGCACAGCCGATAATGAAATCAAGTCCGTTGGAGCCTCTTCTGAAACGGCTTGGGCTTCCTCTGGCGTCATTCGCACCATTCGCATGCCCAATGCTCCCACTTGGCGGAGCGTCTCTCCTGCTGGCGTGACCAATGAACGGGTTTCGACCTCACCAAAGCGACTGATGAGCCAATAGGCCTCTTCGCCACCGGCAAAGACCTCGACATCCACCACCTCTATCTGCATTTCGCCTTCCGCCAGAGTGAGCGGGTCGAAGTAGGGGACGGAGAACTTCAGTCCGACGGCCAACTCATGCTGTCGAATCGCGCTTTCGAGCGACATACCCACGTGGGGTGGGCTGGAGACATCAAACCGAATGGTAGAGGTTTCACCAGCCTGATCGACTTCCATGATGATTTCTTTGTCTTTGACCTCACCGCGAGCCACCAGACGAACCTGATCGGCCAGCATGACAAAGTCGAATCGTTCCAGCAGCCCCTCGGCATTCACCAATGCCGTACCGGCCGTCATGACTTGTTGGATTTTTCCAAATGTGGCGACCCGAAATTGAGATCGGCCTTCAAATAGAGTGCCTCCGGTTTGTATCGGCGCCGAACGAGACACCGAGAACCCTACATGCTGGTCCTCAAAAAAGATGCCCATCCACCGCTCTTGGCTGACCCCCAAGCGGAGTGCTTTGGGGTCGATGGCCCGGACGATGCGCTCTTCTCCGCCCTGGAATACGAGTGCTCCGGCGAGACCCAGCCACAGGCAAAGCGCCAGCCCCTCCATCCATCCTAGCCAACTGATTCGCATTTGCTCCCAACGAGACCCCTTTTTGGGTTTCTCTCGTGCGATACTAATCCAACCCTTCCTTTGAAGGTTCGATTTCCGTATGGAGAGGCGTTGTGAAGTTGTCGATGTGGGGTGCGACGGACGTGGGCCGTGCGCGTAAAGTCAACGAGGACAGCTTCCTCTTGTCGCCCGATCATGGTTTCATTGCCGTGGCCGATGGGATGGGGGGCTACCAGCGGGGCGATGTGGCTGCGGAGTTGGCGTGCAATGTCGTGAAAGAAACCCTGAGCGCGCATAAGCACGTGATCGACTTGTACCGGCGAGCGCCATCCGAAGCCTCTCAGAGTGCGGTGCAGACGATGCTGGATACAGCCATGCAGCGCGCTTGTAAGGAAGTGCACGAAGCGGCCATCGCCATGACCGGTAAAGGTGGCCGAATGGGCACGACCATGGATCTGCTGCTTCAGTCGGGCAGGACGGCCTTTATCGCCCATGTGGGAGATGGCCGTATTTACCTGATCCGAGAGGGAGAGATTCATCAACTGACACAAGACCATACGCTCGCTGCTCAGCAGGCCCAGGATGGTGTCCCGACCGCAGAGGTGTCGGGCCGAAATGTGATCACTCGCGCCTTGGGCGTGTTTCCAAACGTGTTGGTGGATTCGCTCGCCTTTGATCTCAATGTCGGGGATCGGCTTGTTGTCTGCTCGGATGGTTTGTATCGCTACATCGACGAAGAAGAACTGGTTGAAGAAATGCCCAAGGGCGGCGTGGCCGAGACGGTGGATCGTCTGATCAATATGGCGAACCAGCGAGGGGGGCGGGACAATATCTCTGTGGTGGTCCTCGAGGTGGAGGCCGAGACGGGTCATGTCGATGATTCGGCTACGGTACGCCGGATGGAGGTGCTGCGGCGCGTGGGCCTGTTCCAGTTCTGTACCTACCGGGAGTTGATGCGCGTTTGCCAAATGGCGGAGACCCGGAACTGCCCAGCGAGCACCGTGCTCTTCGAAGAAGGCAATCACGGACGGGAGTGTTTCATCATCGAAGAAGGGCAGATTGTCATTCAGAAAAAAGGCCAAGTGCTCGCCCACCTTGGACCTGGGGACTATTTCGGTGAGATGAGTTTTATTGATGTCCCTCGTCGAAGCGCGACAGCCATTGTCATGCGGGATGCGAAGCTTTTAGTCATCCGTCGCAATCAGTTTTTGCAGTTGCTGAAGCAGGACAGTGAGTTGGCCGCGAAGCTGATGTGGCAACTGCTTCAGAAGTTGTCGAGATTGGTCCGACTGACCAATCGACGGCTCGTCAAAGAAGTCTCTGCCTTTGATGGTCAGGAACTCATTGGGAATGCGGCAGGCGATACGATTCTTGACGAAGGTTGAGGCGCCGTCACTTCACTGAAAGTCCGAAGCGATCTCCACGCACATCACCGAGTATCGGCATGCCTTTTTTACACTGGTCGTAGCTCAGCCAGATGAACCGAGCTTTGCCCTTGATGTTCCGAAACGGGACCATGCCCCATACGCGAGAGTCGGCGGAATGATCCCGATTGTCTCCCATGACGAAGATGTGCTCTTCTGGGACGGTTGCGGGTCCATAATCTCCCATTCGGAGGCCATACCGTGTCGCATTGAGCACAGCATGCTTGGTTCCATCCAAGTCTTCTTCGAATTCTCGGGTGGAGTGTCGCTTGCATCGATCGTCGACAAACTCATACTTGGCCACGTGGGACCGTTGTTGCGACACCCCGTTGATGAACACGACATTGTCTCGGACTTCGATTTCATCGCCCGGTAAGCCCACGACCCGTTTGACGTAGTCGAGGGTATTGAACGGAGGTACCGGAATGTCGACCCAATGGCTGGGCTTGTCTTCACTGGATCCTGGAAAAATGAACACGACCACATCCCCGCGCTCAGGCGCTTCCAGGGTGGTCATGGGAACCCGTGTGATCGGCCACCGCAAACCATAGCTGTATTTGGTGACCAAGATGTGATCACCAATGGCGAGGGTTGGGACCATTGAACCGGAAGGAATTCGAAATGGCTCGGCGATCAGAGAGCGGATGAGCAGGACGGTTAAGACGGCGGGTCCCCAAGTGAACCCGATTTCAAAAGACCAGTCCCGAAAGCGTTCTGTTACGGTGCGGTTATCGATGTCTGGAATGAGGTCGTCCACGTCTATCCAATGCTCCGCCGTGGGTAACCCGGCACCGGGCAATTATCCTCCACCTATGCTTTTAGAACAGCTTGAACATGCCTTGATGGCCCAGCCCGGCAAACGGGAATTGAAGTTGCGCCATGCGGCTCAGGCCTCTGTGGCTGTCTTGATTCGTCCCAACTACGATGTTTTGTTTATCCGGCGAGCCGAGTATGAAGGCGACCCTTGGAGCGGACACATTGCTTTGCCGGGTGGGCGAGTGGATGCGACCGATACCGATTCGGAGCACGCCGCTCGTCGAGAAGTATTCGAAGAAGTGGGCGTGGACTTGAAGGGGGCCCGTTTGCTCGGCATGCTCGATCAGGTGGCGTCTCCGGATTTGGCGCCTCGCGTTGTGGTTTCACCGTATGTGTATGCCTTGGATTCGGATCCGAAATTGACCCTGGATTCAACGGAGGTGGCGGACGTTCATTGGTTCGGGCTTGAACGCCTGTTGAGCGGAGAGGGGAGAGGCAGATTCGATTACGAGTATCGCGGCCGAGCGTTTGAATTGCCTCGGGTCGATTTGGACGGGGCCCGCATATGGGGAATGACTCTTCGAATTGTCGATGACATCATGACGCGTTTACGGGCCGGACTGTAGAAACACAGTGTAGGATGACAGGGTCTGTAGTGTGGGGGATACGATGCATCACTTTTGGATACTGCTGTTGGCGGTCTCATCCAGTCCAGCTGTCGCTGGCTTGCCCTGTGGCACGATGGATCACTTTGATCAGTTTATCGATGCAGTGCCCACACCGATGCCACCCCGACCGCCGAATGCATCCAAAGGTGTACGCGATGCGATGAGCGGCGTGTGCACAGGAGAGGAGAGATCAGACAATTTTGTTCTGAAGTGGGGTACCGCTCAGGTTCCTTCTGACGACAACATTCAAAAGATCATGGAATCGTTGGAGACGAGTTGGCAATATCAGTTGAATGTGATGGGTCATGCCCATCCTTATGGCTCAAGCTCCTACCTATTCAATGTTTACATTGGGGATTCGGGCGGCTGTGCGCCCTCTGCGAGAGGAATGGGTGGCTACTACACCACAGATAGTGATGGATGGCCGTTCATCGTTTTGTCGCAAGGCGTATTCAACTATCCCGAAAGTGGAATTACTACGGTGGCTCATGAGTTTTACCATGCTGTTCAGGATGCCGAAGGCGCGTATCGAACGGGGTACGATGTCCAATGGTGGTGGGAGGCCACAGCGATGTGGGCTGAAGGCGAGGTCTACGCGGCCACGGAGGACTACTACAAGTTTCTCCACGGCTATGCGTTTCAGCCTCACCACCAATTGAACGCATTCGAATCCGTAGACAGTGTCAATCCGTCTCTGGATCAGTACCATCAGTACGGTGCGTCGATATGGCCGCGCTACCTCACAGAATACGTCACCGATTGGCGCACCATACGAAACTCGTGGTCGATGGCACAGAGCACATCGGATCCGATAGAAATCATGCGTGTCGATCTCGCCACGGAGTTGGGCCTCGACCTCGATGTGGTATTCGGGGACTTTGCCGCCCACAACGCAACATGGGACTACCATCATGGCGACAATATCTCCGACTTTCTCGAATACATCGCCGATACGTCGATGGATTATGACTACGAAATTCTAGACCAGAGAGAAGTCGCGGTATTGGGTTCCAGAGGAACATCGTCTGGTTTACAGCGCGCCCCTAGCGAAACCTTGCCCGAGCGGTACGGGTACAACATTATTCGTCTCTACAATCCCCCCGAAGGGGACGTGATTTTTCGTTTTGAGGGCGATTCGGTCGGCAGCGATGATTCCGAGGCGGGCTGGCAGGTGCGTGTGGTCACCGAAACGCCATCCCGCGTGCGATACGCGACCATGGAGGTTGAGGATTACGCGGGTGAGCTCGAGTTGGAGACAGTGGGTACAGAAGAGAATCTCTATCTGGTTGTTGCCGCCATCAGTCCTCGCTGGAATGAGGGGGAAACGTTTGGTTATCGGTACGAAGTCGAAGTGGATTCGGTTTCTTCGGGACAGACGGAGAATGACGGCGCGGGTGCGAGTGGAACCCAAGCCTTCAACCCGGGAGAAAAAGGCGGTGGCTGTAGTGTTCAGCCCGCTTCGACACCGGGGTTCATGAGGTGGCTGGGCTTGGCTGCGCTACTCGGCTTTCGGCGCCGGACTGAGCTCCAATAAAAGCACTCCATCTCCCTCATCGAACCGAGTTTGTTTGATCACCTTTTTGCCGAGTTGGTTTAAGAGGTGCCCGAGCCCCTCTTCGTCGTAAGCCCCCAAATCGACCGCGATCCAGTGAAGGTCGGCCTGTTGTAATTTCCGCAAGCCACGATTGCGCTGAAATTTCACCCCAGGGTCGTAGGCGCTGGGAGGGATTCCTCGTCCGGTGGATTTGGATGATGCCAAGTCGGACCAGTCTCGTAAAACGCGGGCGACATCTTCATCGGCTGGGCTTGCATTAAGCGTTTGGAGACTCGGAAAGCTCACCATGGCACGGTTGTGCAGAATCTGAAGATAGAGGTCATCCGCCGAAGCGAGTGACGGGCCGAGGTTCGCAAAGACAGGCAGTTTTTCACGGGTGACACCGGCTTCGACTGCACGGGTTGCGGGTAATAGCAGCACGGCCCCTTCATGTGTGGATTTTGCGATGGCTTGTGCGAATTCCACATGGGGTAGAGCATGTGCAGGGAAGGGTTGGTGAAGCCGAGAGGTCTGGAGTCCGACATATAGAGTACTGGCCGACAGGATGGCGGTGACCAGCAACTGTAATGAACGGGGGCGGAGCCACTTTTGAAAAACTGCTTGCAGCCCAATGGACGCACCGACCGCGAGACTCAAAGCGCCTGGAACCAGCCAGCGTCGAGGAAATCGCACCTCCCCGGCAATGGGAAGATCATAAAACTGTTGGTTGACCGTTAGGATCAACTCCGTGATGTCGGTTGCCCATGATCCCAACCAGGCACCCATCAACTCCGGCGTGTTCGCTCGAGTCCCAAAACTGAATGCGATCATGAGTAGGCCTGAGATCAGCCACGGAGCGCTGCGTCGTCGTCCGATCAGACACAAGAGCACCGTGAAGGTCAGTATCCAATTGGGAATGAGCGTGGGCGGTCTCGATAGATCCCGAATGCCGGGTCCCATACCCATGTAGCGCCACCATAGGCGGAGATCGGTCGCATTGGTGCTTTGGAGAACAGCTGTGCCGGGTCCCCCCACTTCACCGCTTTCAAAGCGGCTGTAGAGTGAAAAGATAAAGCCGATGCCCACCACGGCCGCGATGAACATGGCCCCGGTCGCTTTCCATAGGTCGGTTTCTCGGCCTTTGACGGTTCTCAGAGCAAGAGGCAACACGATGGTGCCCAAGATGAGCGCATAAAGCCCGTGATAGGGGCTATCCAAAGCGACAACAATTGAAAATAAGCCGGCCCCAATACCCCATTTAGGGTTTTGCTCGTTGAGGGCGATCCACGATGCACCAATAAACAGGGGTACCGCCCAAATGGCGACGTGCTCCGCCGTGCCATCGGCGAGGGAGTGGTGCATCATCGGTTGAGCCAGTAAAACAGCGCCGGCAAAGAGGCCGGTGAGCCAGCTGTTGCTCATGAGTTGGGCCAACCACGCCGTGGCGAGTGCGGATCCATAAACCAATAGAATGATGGTCAAATTCCAGCCAAGCAGGGCATCGAACAGAATCATCGGGCTCAGGATTAAACCTGAAGCCAATGGCAAGACCATGACATCAGCCCCGAACGGAAAGTTTACGCGGGTCGTTCGCCATGGAAGCTCAGCATGACTCAGCGAACTCGCGATGTGATCGAAACCCCATGCTCCACGCACGGCGTCCGTTTGGGCGTCTCCGATCATTTGAGTATCGATCAGTGGTAGCGCAGGGTTGAATAGGTACACGACCATTAGCGCTAAGCCGAGTGCGGTCCACAAGAGGCCGAAGCGAGCAATCGGTGGGGTGTTTGTCACGGGGCCAGTGTAGCTGAAGGGGGACTACAGCACGTGGTCTAAGACCATGAGTGTGAACAATCCGCACAAATAGACCAGCGAATACAGGAACAGGTCCCGTGCCCAGATGGGGCCTCCGTTGGTTTTCAATCCCTTCCAGGCTTTCCACAAAAATACACCGCCGAGCCCGAAACTACCGGCCAAGGTCAATGCACCACCGAGGCCGAGGTACACCAACCATACATTGGCTGCCACCAACCCCACGGTCCAGGTCATGATGTGCTGGCGAGCAATGTTGTCATTTTGCTCGATGGGGAGCACTTTCATGCCGGCTGCCGCATATTCGTTTTTTCGGTAGATACCGATGGCGAAGGTATGTGGCAATTGCCAGAGAAAAAGAACGGAGAATAAAGCGATGCCTCCCGGATCGATCGCACCGCGAATGGTCGTCCACCCAATCAGTGGAGGCATGGCTCCTGCCACTCCACCGGCAATCACACTCAACCAACTGAGTCGTTTGAGAGGTGTGTAGACGAATACGTAGATCAGCCATGCGATCAAGGCCAAGCTCGTGGCAAGGACTGTTGTAGAAACAAACATCCAAGGGATTGCGATACACAGCAAAACGATGCCGTAGACGAGTGCTATCCATGGCTCCATCCGTCCAGCAGGCAGCGGTCGAACGCGTGTTCTCGCCATTAATTTGTCGCTTTCACGCTCAATGTAGTTGTTGAGACTGTTCGCGCTACAGACCACCAGAGTGGTTCCAAACATGCCCGCGAGCACGCGCTCGAAGGTGGGTTGCCCCCCGGCCAGAAACATTCCACCGCCTGTAGTAAAAATTACAAGCGAGCTAAGCCTGGGTTTTCCAAGCGACCAAATGTCTGCCAGAAGGCTAGGCGATGACGCCTTATCCGTCGGTGCTTGTACCGATTCAGCCATGGTGCTCCGTGCGATCCCGAGGTGGGTGGGTGTTCTATGCAGCCCGTATGGTGTGTCAAGCTTGCTAAAGTCGGTATATGTCTCATGTGGAGTAAGAATCGTGGATTGGCTTTGGCCCTTGTATAAAGAACACATTTTCCGCATTTTGTGTCTCGCCAAAGATGCCGATGCCGATCAATCTGTGTTGCAGCATCGTTTTCTTCAATCGCTGGGAAGCAGTACGGCGACCTTGTACGTCATGGAACCCGTGGGGGATACGATACGGTTCAAGGGGTTGGGACGGTGGAAACTTCCAGATGTCCCACATTTACTGGCGGATCCCCATGACTTTATTGCTGAAGGGTATGGTGGCGGTAAGTACAAAATTAATTTTCATGATGGGTTTACCTTTGTCGGTACCCATAATTTTCGCACTTATGGCGATGAGCGCTGGCGCAGTATGGACGAGGAGATTTTTGAGTAGTCATGGCACTGATTCTTGTTCATAAAATCATGATCGCCAGTGCACTAGCGTTTTGTGCACTTTTTACTCTGCGGTGTTGGATGGTGGATCAAGTCGAACTGTCAGCCGGGTTTGCGCTGGCTACAGTCGGTTTGGTGATCTACTTCCGATGGTTTCTTCGAGCGAAAGCAGGCCCGGGCTCAAGCCCCGGTTTGGACGATTCCCAATCCTGAAGACGTCGATTTGGCGGGTTGTAGGCCGTTGACAACCTCATTGGCGATCGCATGAGATTGGGTCGTACAGGCATTGATGCCCACCCCGTGAAGAGATGTGCCGGCGAGGTACAGGCCTGGAAAGCCTTTCAAGGCGGTCTCAATGGCTCTGACACGATTGGCATGACCGCATGTGTACTGCGAAATTCCAACCCGATGAGGGAACACACGAACGTGCATGGGCGCGTCGGTGACTCCCAAGGTTTGGGACAGTTCGGATCGGGCTGCGGCGATCATTCCCTCCATGTCTTCGACCAGTTCGGGATCGCGTGTTCCGCCGATGAAGACCTGCATGAGGGTATGCCCTTCGGGTGCGCGGCCTTGGGGGAAAATACTGGTGGTCCATTTGACCCCAAGAACCGATCCTCCCTCTGAACTCGGGATCAGATAGCCAAACCCATCCAGTGGGTGAGGGACAGCACCAGGGGCGAAACCGAGGTTGACCACCGCCACAGGGGCTGAGGGTATCTGGCTCAAGTTCTCGTCTAATGTCGAACTCAAGGGCCCGATGAGTTCTTTGGCGACGGCACCATGGGCTGTGAGCACCACGGCGTCCGCAGCAATGACTTCGTCGTTAGCCGTGACGTGCCACATTCCCCGTTCGCGATGAATACGAGACACTCGGCGTTCCTTTTCAATCCGATCGCCGAGCGCAGCTTCCAGCGCCTCGACTAGCGTACCGAGACCGCCAGAAATGCTGACCATGGAGCCCTTACCGAGCCGCCCTTGGCCTTGTCCAAGAAGAGCATCGCAAACGCGTCCGCCTTGGTCTGCCAGTCCGACCAATTGTGGGAGTACTGCTCTAGCGCTGAGTTGCTCAGGTGCCCCGGCGTAGATCCCTGCCACGATCGGGTCGACCAATATAGACGCGGCCTCTTCACCCAGGTGAGCCGCCGCAAATTCGGTCACGGGACGATCGCCCATTTCGGGAGGCAACACGGGGGAAAGCTGCATCCTTCTGCGTCCGGCTTCGCTCAATAACTCTGTGCGTGCGAGGGCTTCTGGACTGTCGGGGAATGGATGAAGTCGACCCTGATGTCGGATGTAACGGCGTCTGACCGCGTTCCCCGCGCTAATGATTTTGCCTCCGAGCCCAAGGCGTTCAAGCAACAACCGAGTCGATGGATCGCGGTCGACAAATGCACCGGGCCCGGCTTCACAAATCCAGCCATCGGCACGATCGGTGTGAATAATGCCACCCAAGTTGTCGGAAGACTCAAGTAGACGAACGTCTGCATCTGGACGCTTGTCCGCGATGTGCAGTGCGGCGGATAATCCTGAGATCCCGCCTCCGATCACGACGACCGTTGCCATATCTACTTGCTTTCCTCCATTCCTATTTGTTCGCCGGAGCGGCGGATAAGCTCTTGATGTAGGCCAAGACTGCTTTGGCACCAAACTCAGCCAAGTCTTCTTTTTTGACTTCGATGCCTTCTTTCTTCAGGCCCTTTCTAATCTTCTTCAGCTCAGACATTGTGGACGATTGGGTGACACCGAACATCTGGATGTCATAGCTTTTACCATCTGTCTTGGACCAATCCCAACCCAGATCAGGGTGGTCCTTGACGAAGCTCTCATTGAACTTCTTTCCACCGTTTGTGATCAAGTAATACAGCGCAGTATCAATCTTGGCTTGATCGCCGCCGAGTGCTTTTGTCACGTCCCAGGAGCTTGGATCGGTCAGGTTTGCGGCCTGTTCCAAGCGGCCCTTCTTGCCGTCTTTGCCATGGCAGTCGTTACAGGTGTTTGAGCCTTTAGCTAAGAATACGCGTTCACCGAACTTGAGTAAGTCCGCGTCATTGACGGATTCTTTCCAGGGCTTGAGGTTGGTTGCTTCGGGCGTGACCACAGGAGCCGGAGCGGGTGTGGGTGCAGGCTCATCGCCTCCACATGCGATCAAAAGGCTGCAAACTAATGCCGCAGATTTAGTGAACATGGTGTCCCCCCCTTGTTCCTACTTGGTTTCGATGGTCGCTAAATACAAGATCACGGCCTTGGTGCCGAAGGCGTTCATTTCACTCTTTTCCAATCCATATCCGGATTTCTTGAGCTCTTTTCGGATCTTCTTGATGGCGGCTTGTGTGGACGATTGGGTGACGCCGAACATTTGGATGTCGTAGCTATCCCCATCGGTCTTAGACCAATCCCAGCCGACGTCGGGATTGTCCTTTACGAAGTTCTCGTTGAATTTTTTTCCGCCGTTACTGATGAGATAGGTCAGCGCTTTGTCGATCTTGTCCTTATCTCCACCCACCGCTTTAGTGACGTCCCAGTCGCCGGGTGTGGTGAGATTCGCCGCCTGCTCAAGCCGGCCTTTGACGCCGTCCTTACCGTGACAGTCGTTGCATGTGTTTGAGCCTTTCGCCTGATAGACTTTTTCACCGTAGGCCGCGAGGGCTGCGTCATCGAGGTCTGTCCATGGCTTCAGGTTGCTTTTCGGCGTGGCTGCAGCAGTTTTAGCATCTGCTGCTGGAGCCGCTTCTTGCTGTGCGACGGGTTCTTCGCCACAGGGCACTTCAGGCTCCGAGTCACCGCATGCGACAACTGAAAATAAGACACCCAGGGCGAAAGCCCGATTTGCGTATAGCTTTGTCATGGTTTGGGTCCCCTTCGGGTTCTGTGCGTTACCGCACCCGGCCATTGTATTAACGGGAGCGGAGGCGCCTTGCACGGTTCCGGGGTGGCGTTTTCTTCTCGGCTGAACTATCAAGAGGCTCAAGGGAGGAAGATGAATGACTGGTCGTGGAGACAAATTCATCAAGCTTGGTTTTTGGTCCCAGTTGATTTTACTTTTTTTGGTGGACTGGGGAAGCCTTCTTGCGTTCTCGAAATATGAGGTTGCTTGGTACCATTACGTGGGTTTTGCCATCGTTAATGTGGCCCTTCTTTGGGCAACTTGGCTGATGTGGGGTTGGCTGAAACCCCAGAAAATGGAACCTCTTCCGACCCTAGGTGGGGCGGAAGAATGAGTGAAGAATCTTCAGAAAAAAATGATGATGAAGGTTTGGATCTGGTCCATGTGGGTGTAGCCACTATGATCGTGGGTGGGGCAATTTGCCTTGCCATCGGGTACAAAGTGGGTGGCCCAGAAATCAACGAGGTTGGCTATCCACTGAAGCCTCGAGCTGAGTTGCAGGATGATGGCGCTAAGTTGGCCACTTTGAATACCTCCAGTCAGCAGGACTGGGTGTCATTCTCCTTTGACTTGGGCCGTGAAGTTCCGGATGGTGCGGCCGCTGATATTGCTATACGCCGTCACTATTGGCAGGCACCCGGCGGAGCAGCCTCTTTGGGGAAAGTCCCTTTGATGGAGGCTGTGATTCCCGAAGGTGATCGGATTGAATGGACTGAAGATGGTCTAACGGATGGTTTTGGCGTCAATCCTGTTTTGCTTCGCTGGTACAGCTATAGTTACTGGACGCATCTATTGGAAAGCAAGCACGAGATCTATGCCATACGCTTGCGAGGCGATAGCAGTCGGGCGGCCTTGGTGCGATTGGAGAGCTACTACTGCAAGCCAGAAGGTTCTGGTTGTATGAGCTTTCGATATCGGATCGTCGATCTGTAGGTGACCGTCCAAACAAAAAAGCCCGCCATTCCGGCGGGCTTTTTTGTTTAGTTGGGGTCTCAATGGTGACCAGCTCCACCTTCTACACCATAGAAGGCTGACGCGGCCAAATCGAGGATGTGTTCGATGTCATCTGTACCAGAGAACACGTAAACTGTACCATTGTCGGCCCAGACGGCTGCCGTGGCACCAATGCCTTCATATCCGCGCATCAGGTTGTGCCCGATGTGACGACTGTGTTCGGTCGTTCCTCCACCTTCCAACTCTGCGTAAGTCTGGAGGACGTAGGTTTTACCGTCCTTGGAGTAGCGGAAGGCTCCGGCTTGTAGATCACCTTCGATGCGAATTCCACCCTCAAGAGTCAGGTGCTCAGCACTCAAGTCATGGGGTGTCGCCAGTGCAGGTGACAGTCCGTCGCTGACCAATCCATCTCGGACCGCGTTGACGTCGGACGATTCCACGAACTTACCGGTAGCTAAAGCCACAGACTGGTGTTTGGCGATCGCGACGGCCACAGGATCTTCAGTGGATGATGCGGTGATGCCATCCATCAATGGTCCTGCCAATAGCAGACCCACAAAGCCGACGAGGATGCCAATTTTGCCTGTCGCTGACGGAGTCGCTTCACTCAAGAGAGGCTTGGGTGCGTCCTGTTCACCGGTCTCGACCTTGGACCACTCTCTGGTGGTGCGCACAAGGAGTCCCAATGCCGCCAGGCAAAGCAGGAACATCGCGGGAGGGAGAACATGAGCTTGCGAGGGAATCTCGGGCTCAAGGAACAACCAAAACCATGTGCTTACTGAACGACGTTGTCCGATTTCACCCTTGTTTCCATCCCAGACATTGAACCCAATGGGGGTCCATCCGCCTTCCGAAAACTGGACATCGCCACTGTCTGATGTGGTGAGGGCTCGCGTAAGGAACAGGGTGTAACGACCATCTTCATAGGTGACATTGCCGTTGATTTGCTGGCCTTTGGCATCCTGTTCTTGGTACTTGCCAAAGCCTTTTGCATTGATTTCTTTGATGGTCTTCGTGTCAGATCGCCACCACCATGTGTTTACGGCACGCTTTTTGTCTCCAAGCAGGAAATAGGGACGCGCACCGTCCTTGTCTTCCTTTGCCGGAAATTGAATCGCGAATTGATCGGGGTGATCCGTGTCTCGGTAGACAGTCCCGTCCCGATCC
>Ga0163180_10000056_pt1 | contig 54628 bp, 42 predicted proteins | sample AtlANTMetagenome_2_FD_109647 | JGI IMG/M metagenome (GOLD analysis project Ga0163180, IMG submission 109647) | Marine eukaryotic phytoplankton communities from the Atlantic Ocean - Atlantic ANT 4 Metagenome | ecosystem: Environmental > Aquatic > Marine > Oceanic | place: North Atlantic Ocean...
CAAACCCGAAAGCCGCCCCGACTTCCCCGCCCTTGAAGAGGCCATCCTCAAGCTGTGGGAAGAGGGCAAGATTTTCGAACGCTCCGTCCGCGGCGACAAGGACTTCGTCTTTTACGACGGCCCGCCCTTCGCCACCGGCACCCCCCACTACGGCCACTTGCTCGCCGGCACCTTGAAGGACGTCGTCCCTCGCTACTGGGCCATGCGCGGCTACAAGGTCGAGCGCCGTTTCGGCTGGGACACCCACGGGCTGCCCGTCGAGATGGAGATCGAGAAGAAGCTCGAACTCAACGGCCCCGACGACGTCCGCGCCTACGGCATCGATAACTACAACGAAGCCTGCCGGTCCATCGTGCTCCGCTACACCGACCTGTGGCGAAAAACCGTCACCCGCCTCGGCCGCTGGGTGGACTTCGACAACGACTACAAAACCATGGACCCCTCCTTCATGGAGTCGGTCTGGTGGGTCTTCAAAGCCCTGTGGGACAAAGGCCTCATCTACGAAGGCTACAAGGTCATGCCCTACAGCTGGCGACTCGGCACGCCGCTCAGCAACTTCGAGTCCAACATGGACTACCGCAAGGTCCAAGACCCTGCCGTCACCGTGGGGCTTCCCGTCTTGGGTGATGAGAACACCATCCTGCTCGCCTGGACAACGACACCGTGGACGCTTCCATCGAATATGGCGCTCTGTGTCGGAGAGTCCATCACCTACGTCAAAGCCCAACTGGAAGACGATGGCCCCGTGTATGTCGTAGCCGAGGCGTTGAAAGATGCCGTGCTCGGCGAAGACGCCACCGTGCTCTCCACCTGTACGGGAGCCGACTTGGTGGGCCTGGAGTATCAGCCCCTGTGGGACCACTTTGCGGACGCGAAAGAAGAAGGCGCCTTCCGCGTCGTATCGGACGACTACGTCACCACCGATTCGGGAACCGGCATTGTTCACCAAGCCCCCGCATTTGGTGAGGACGACGCCCGTGTCTGTCAGCGCGAGGGCATTCCCATGCGCGATGCCACCGACATGGAAGGCCGCTTCACCGATGCCTTTGCGCTCACCGAAGGCGAGTTTGTCAAAGACGCCGACAAGACCATCATCCGCAACTTGAAAGAGAGCGGACGGCTGTTCAAGCAAGCGACCATCGATCACGACTACCCCTTCTGTTGGCGGTCGGGAACACCGCTCATCTACAAAGCCATCTCGACCTGGTTTGTGGACGTTACCAAGATTCGCGAGCAGATGGTGGCCAACAACGAACAAACCAACTGGGTCCCCGACTACGTGGGCGAGCGCCGCTTCCACAACTGGCTGGGCGACGCCCGCGACTGGGCCATCAGCCGCAATCGCTTCTGGGGAACCCCACTGCCCATCTGGCGCTGCGATGAATGCGAGACCCTCGAGGTCATGGGCAGCATCAGCGAACTCGAGGCCAAGTGCGGCGAAAAGGTCGACGACCTCCACAAGCACTTTGTCGACAACCACACCTGGAGCTGTGCGGAATGTGCCGGCCCCATGAAGCGGGTGCCCGAAGTGCTGGACTGCTGGTTTGAGTCCGGCGCCATGCCGTACGCCCAGAACCATTACCCCTTCGAAAATAAGGACCTCGTCGAGAACAACCTGCCGGCCGACTTCATCGCCGAAGGCCTCGACCAGACCCGGGGCTGGTTCTACACCTTGCTCGTCTTGTCCACCGCACTCTTCGACCGGCCGGCCTTCAAAAACGTCATCGTGAACGGACTCATCCTGGCTGAAGACGGCCGGAAGATGTCGAAGTCGCTCAAGAACTACCCCGACCCCAACGACGTCATCAACACCCACGGTGCCGACGCCCTGCGGGCCTATCTCATCAATTCCCCGCTCGTTCGCGCAGAGCCCATGCGGTTCTCCGAGTCGGGCGTGCGCGATGTGGTGCGCTCCGTCGTTCTGCCCCTGTGGAACGCCTACAGCTTCTTCTCCACCTACGCCGCCGTCGATGAATGGGCTCCACCCAAGACACCCACCCCGGTTTCCGAACGCGCCCTCATGGACAAATGGGTCATCTCCATGGCCCAAAGCTTGGTGCGCGATGTGAACGTGGAGATGGAGGCCTACCGGCTGTACAACGTCATTCCTCGAGTGCTCGGCTTTATCGACGACCTCACCAACTGGTACATCCGTCGGAGCCGACGCCGCTTCTGGCACAACGACAATTCGGCCGACAAGCAACACGCCTTCGAGACCCTCTACGAAGTGCTGTGCTTATTCAGCCGACTGCTCGCCCCTATCCTGCCCTTTATGGCCGACATCCTGTACCAACGCCTCGAAGCCGGTAAGCGTGACGGTGCCGAAGACTCCGTGCATCTCGAAGCCTTCCCGCTCGCCGATGAGTCCTTGGTCGATGCCGACCTCGAGGCCGCCATGGCGGTCATGCGCGAAGTCGTCACCTTGGGTCGCAACCTCCGTGAGCAAAACCGCATCCCGGTCAAGCAACCCCTGCCCGGTATCAAAATCGCCGCCACCGGCGGCAGTTCAGCACTGCGCGAGGCGCTCACGGACGTGGCTCAAGAAGAGCTCAACGTGAAAGCCGTCACCTGGATCGCTGACCCTTCTGAACTGGTCAACCTGTCTGTGAAGGCCAACTTCAAGGTGCTCGGTCGCCTGCTTGGGCCGAAGATGAAACCGGTCGCGGGCGCCATCGGTCAACTCGGTACCGCCGAAATCGCGGCCCTCCAAGCAGGAGAGACCCTCACGATCGAAGGCGAGTCCATCAGCCTCGAACACGTGCTCATCGTTCAAGAGAGTAAAGGCGAAGGAGCCGTCGCATCCAGCGGTGAAGTGACCGTCGAGCTCGACACCACCATCACCCACGAACTCAAGCTCGAAGGTCTGGCCCGCGAGGTCATCTCCAAGGTACAGAGCGCTCGCAAAGACACCGGCCTCGAGGTCGAAGACCGCATCCGCCTCAGTCTGCGCTCACCGTCTGACGACCTATCGCAGGCGATCCAGACCCACAGCGCGCTCATCGCCGCCGAAGTTCTTGCAACAGATCTCTGCGCTCTCGACCAGGAACACAGCCAAACGAAGGCCGGTGGAGAGCCCCTCGAAATCGCATTGACTCGAGCCTAGCGAAAACGGTCATCTCATGTATACTCTCCCGGCTGATTTCCTCCAGCCAGGAGAAACAACACCATGCGGAAAGTCTCGTTTTACCTACTGGGAATCCTTCTGGCCGGCCCAACTCACGCGAACGAGACCGGGGTCCAAGAGATTCGCCTCACCAAAAAGGAAATCGCGATTTCAGGTGAAGTCTTGTTCGAGACCGGCAGCGCCAAACTCAGCCCAAAAAGCTACGCTCTGCTCGATCAGATTGCCAGTTTGGTCAAGAACAACCCCAAACTGCCTCGGATACAAATCACTGGGCATACGGATGACGTCGGCGATGCGGATCGAAACCTCAAATTGTCTGCCGACAGAGCCGAATCGGTCCGACAATACCTCATCTCGGCCGGGGTCAAATCCAACCGCTTAGTCGCCATGGGCTACGGTGAGTCTCAGCCACTGGAACGAGGTACATCTCCTGCAGCCCGAGCGAAAAACCGCCGGGTGGACTTCATCATCATGCGCCCCTTCAGCATCTCCGCCAACATCGGATTTGCGCAGTCCATTCCCTCTGGCGTGGACGACGCTTCGGGCGGCATGGGTCTACTGATCGGCGGCTTGATCCATTACGGAATATCCGATCAGATCGAACTGCAGGGCGGGTTGAACTACATCAATCGCAACGTGACAGTGGATGACAGACAGGAATTCGGTATTGGTTACATCGAAGTTCCCATCACGGCCCACTACCTTCTGCCCACCATGGCGGGCTCCATTCACCCGTTTGCCGGTGGTGGGTTCAGCTTTGGCTTGGCGGCTGGAGCACACATGGACGGCTCATCCATCGACGCGACGGGCCTGCTGCCGTCATTCGTGATCGAAAGCGGCGCCACATACGAAGCCCCCTTTGGACTGATGCGCGCCCAACTGCGCTACAGTCAAGCGTTGGGCTCCGCACTCGCCGAGAACGATGATCTTAAAATCAGCGCTCTCGATCTTCAGGTCGGCTACGTCTTCTAAGAGGACTGTGGACTAATCACTGGATGGACCAAAAGTGAGTTCAACCGAAGTCTCTTGGCCAGGGGTGAGTCGAACGTCCTGCGACACCACCGTTCCTTGTGCATCTTTGCCATGGACAGTCACCGCTGCACCCACGCCTCCCAGCCGTAAATGAACCGGACGCGCCTGTTTGACCGATGCGCTTGCAACCGACCGACCCCCATCCCGAGCAGAAATCATGTAGGGCGGTTGACCTCCCGATATCCGGACGTGAACTGAGGGCACTCCGATGTCCGAAGGACTGCCCGAAGGCGAGACTTCAGCGGTGGCCTCAAATAGGTTTTGAACGGGCGACCGATCCCCTTGAGGCCGGCCCGCACGCGATGCGGGCGTGGTGTCCTTGAATGCCGCGAATTCCATATCGTCACTCGCCGTCGGCCGGATGCGATCCGTTGGCCACCCCCGTTCCTTCAGCACCCGACTGATCAGCTGTGCCATCATCCCTTGACCTTCAGAAGTCGGGTGAAGGTCATCCAAAAAGAACCTCTCGATGCTCCCGTTCTCTCCCATCTCATATGCAGACCTGAAGACCGGCGTCATATCGATATGCGGAATGCGGTAGTGCTGAGCGACGGCCTTCTGGACGCCTCGATACGGCTCCCATTGATGCGGCGGGCGGACCTGATTTTCGACCTCCACACGGGACGGTGGGGTCAAGATGACCATACCGACTCCCTTGGCCGCAGCCTGTTGAGCCAACGCATCCAGATTCCGTGCATAGTCCTCAACGGATACCCGGCGTCGACCCGCATCGGGAAGCTCATCGCCACGAACCCACGTCACGACTTGGGGACCGCCGTCCGGTCGAAGTCGACTGACCCAAGGCGCCATCCAACGCACGAGCGCGGATGCGGACAACAGCCGATTCTGTGCCAGTTGAGCACTGGCCAACAGGTCCTTGTCCGAGAACGCCTCATAGTTGGTGTCGCTCCAAAAGTTGGCCACGATCAATAGCGACGGCTCCAAGTCCCAAACCTGTTCTTCCAACAACAACAGTGACTGGTCGGTGGAATAGCCGGGAATGGCTGCATTGATCACGCTGCTGCCCGGCCATCGGCGGCCTAAACGAGCCGCCAGGGTTTCATCATCCGAAACCCCAAAACCAAAAAAGGACGAATCCCCCACCACCGCAATCCGCTCTTCGCCCTCGGGTCGGGGGACTCCGGGAGTGTCGCCGCGAAGCCCGAGTGCGTTCACAGTGGCAATGGTATCCACATTTCTACGCTCTCCTGGCGCCAGACCCCACAATCGGGTCGGATGACCCGTCATGACAACCGACGGATTGTCGGCTGCGTTCCAACGCGGCAACACCGGATTCACCTGCCGCGCCACCACCTCACCCAGCCCAAACACCGCGGCGGTGACCACACAGGCAAACAGAATGCGACGGCGAGGGGGAACAGCCATGTCAGGAGTCTACTGGAGGCTGCCTTATCGTGCAGCATGGAGCGAATCCGTGCATCAGTAGAAGATGCACAGACCGTCGCACTTGCTCTCGATGATTCCTGTCTCAAAGAATTGCTCGATCATCTCCATACCGGCGTCGGTGAGCGCCGCAGAGTTGTGGCCCCCATCGTCAACGGTTGGGGATTCATTCCCTCTTGGTGTGTCGCGGTCGCCCATGTGGAAACTCACAAATGCCGATTCCGTGGTTGGCCCATCGATGATTTCGGCGCCCCAAGGTTTGTAGCTCGAGTCTGTCAAGACAGGCAGGCCTGTCATTCGAACCAAGATGTCGCTCGCCAAATTGGGTACCTGACTGTCGTTCTCAGCCACCAGATACAAAAATTGCTTCGGCCCAATGCCCTCGAGCCCCTCTTTCGCCGCACCGATATAGGCCGCGCTCTCCGCGTAATCCCAAATATGCTGGGAGAAGGCCATCAACTGTGCCGTCACCATGCGATGAAGATAGGCCGGCATCAAGAAGGTTTCATAGGTATTGAAGTGAATGCTGCGCTCAATCATGAAGCTGAAATTAGCGCCGCCCACAATCAGAGCACCGCGCTCGATATCCGGTGATTGGGTCAGAAACATTCCCCCCAAAACAGAGCCCTGGGAGATACCCAGAAACCTGGGGTTACTCCCCGCTATCGCCCGTCCTCCGTCGTACCGTACGAAGTCTGGGTCATCGGCGCATGTACCGATCAAAGATCGTGTGAGCGCATTTTGAATGATCATGCCCTGCTGAAGATTTTCACCCAACATGTAGAACTTCGAGACGTCAGCCAACGCAGACATCAAGAAAACCAGGTCCTTGGTGCTCATGCCATGCCAGTCCGTCGCCGCCATCGGCTGGGCCATGGTTTCAGCCAAAAGTTGAACCTCGCTATTTTCGACAATCGGCGGGCCACTACCGAATAGACCATGGCCCCACAACACCAGATCCCCGGGCTCCGGATTCGATAACAGCACACTGGGAATGTAAGCCGAAAAGGCTATTTCTTCGGTGCCCTGATAGATCGGATTGTGGTCGGAATCTCTCACCAACTCCGCAGGTGCAAGGGGACCATCCAAGTACCAAGGCACGGTGACAGTGCCTTTGATCAGCCGACCGCCGGGCCCTACTTCTTCAGCGGACTCCACGGTGCATGCCAAACCGTGGTCCCCCAATCGATCCATTGAATCTTCACGCATTGCCAGAAATGGACCACGGGTGGATTCGTCTGATGCGGTGTGGAACCACCAGGCCTGCTGCAAAGTGTCGCGCGCTATGCCCGCTTCGTCCAACGCATCGAATAGCGTTTCGAATTGAGCGCGTCGGCGCTCCAGCTTGAGCATCGGCGGGTCGATCTCTAAGTTGTCACGCATCGCCATGAACCCCGCCGATGACGAAATGGGTTCTCCGCTAATGCCATTCAAACCTCGAATCGCGACACCGTAGCGCCGATTGGGCTCCAATCGAACAGTGGGACGGATAAAGAACACCGTTTCCGCTGGATCGATGGCGCGTGCGTCGACCTCCACCCAGTGGGGCAATCGCTCGCCAGTTTCCATGTCCAAGAGCACAGTGGGGTGGTCCGTGTCGAGGGACAAATCAATGGAGTCCCAAAACGCCGTCCCCTCAGTGTCGACAGGCTCATCAAAAATGGTCAAGATTTGGCTGCTTGGGCTATAGCCATCGAGTCTCGAAAAAGTCGACACATCGACCTTTTCGCCATCTGCATTTTCCCAAGCAGCATCGGCCTCATAGGCGATCCGATATCCGGTCACATTTGAAATCTTGCGCCGAAGGTAGCGGTCCGACGGCCAAGGAAGCATGCACGCCCCTTCCGCAATCGGATCGCAGACTGGGTCCACATAGACGGTGATCGCATCGGGATTGGATGGGTCGCCCGTATCGTCGCCTTCGCCCGTGTCATCAGGATCATCGGGATCATCGGGATCATCGGGATCATCGGGATCATCGGGATCATCGGGATCATCGGGATCACTCGTGTCATCCGCACCGGTTCCCCCAGCACCCTCACCATCAATCGGGCTGGACTCTTCAGGGTCAGACTTGCCCCCGCAGCCCACCAGACACAGCGCCAAAGACCATCGAATCATACGTCCTCCAGTGGCCAACATACAGCAAGTCAGCCTGACCTCAAACACAAAGTCCACCAGACTGCGCAAATCCGTCGTATGCTGTGGGTCTCACGGGAATCCAAAGGGAGGGCCCCATGACGAACAGCTGGAAACTGCTGCTCTGCGCAACACTCATCGGGTGTGGCGAAGATTATTCTAAAGACATCGATAGCAAAACAAGTCTGGGCTTCTCAAAGTCGCTCGAAGAACGCATTTTGGCACTCGAGGAACAGCTTGCTGAGAAAGATCTTCAACTGGAGGAAGTCAACACCGCGCTGGCCTCTCTCGAAAGCGAAGTGAACGGCCGAATCGACGGCAATGTGACCGACATTGCCACGCTACAAGAGGCAGACTCCACCGTTGTTTGGGGAGATCTCGATCTCGACTTGCAAGACCGAGTTGTCCAAATTGAGACCGATATCTTGGCCAATACGGCAGTGATCAGCACCGGAGATGAAAACCTCGTGGATCGCGTCGAGTACATGGAAGGCCTCAGTTACGTGACCGAAGCCGAGCTCGCGGGACTTCGCTATGCCACCGCGGACGATCTCGAAGAAGCCGAAGTTGTGATTACCGCCAATGAGACGCGGAGCACGGCGAACGAAACCAGCATTGCGACCAATGTGACCAGCATTGCGACCAATGTGACCAGCATCGCCGAAAACGGCGCCCTGATCGCAGCCAACACCACGGAAATCGAAGGTAATGACACCGAACTCGAAGCCAATGGCGAACTCATAGCGAGCAATACCAGCGGGATCCTCACACTCGAAGAGACCATTACCTCCCTCACTGGGACGGAAGGTGAAGGCCTCAGTTTGACGGACATCATCTCTCGAATCACTGACATTGAAGAAGCAGGCTACGCCACAGAAGTGTACGTGGGCGACGCCATCGCCACAGCGGTCACCACGGTCAGCACGACCCTCAACGACGCCATCGATGCCGTCGTCACCACGGTGACAGACAATACGACGGCCATCGCGACGAACGTGACGGCCATCTCGGCCAACGGCGAGAACATCACAACAAACGCAACAGACATCGACGCCAACTCGGCTCTGATCGCGGCGAACACCACGTCCATCTCCGACAACGCCACGATCATCACCAGCAATACCGCCAATATCGAGGACAACACCAGCGCGATCGCCACCAATACAACCAATATCGGTACGCTCGACACCAGCTACACCAGCCTCGACACCAGCCTGGCCACACTGTCTGACACGGTGGATGCAAACAGCACACAGATCGACACCAACACCACAGCGATTTCGGATAACGACACCGACATCGCATCGCTGGATAGCGACTACACCAGCATCGACACGAGCCTGGCGTCCCTGTCGGACACCGTGGACTCCCAGAGCTCACAAATCAGCAACAACTCTGATGACATCGCGTCGAATAGCGACGCGATCGATAGCAACTCGAGTTCGATTAGCGACAACACCACAGCCATCTCGGCCAACGACAGCGATATCTCATCGAACACCACAGACATCGCGACAAACGTGACCGCCATCTCGGCCAATGACGAAGACATCACGACCAACGCTACCGATATCGATGCCAACTCGGTTCTGATCGCGGCGAACACCACGTCCATCTCGGACAACGCCACGGACATCACCAGCACCAGTGCCGACATTGAGACCAATCAATCCGCTATCGCTGAAAACACGACGGATATTGAAACCAATGGTGACGCCATCGACGACAACAACGCGCTGATCCTCGGAAACACCGAAGATATCGATTCGAACACCTCTGCAATCGATAACAACGCCAACGACATCGACGATGCGGAAGACGACATCGACACCAACATCAGTGCCATCGCCAGTAACGGAGACGAGATCTCGGACAATGCGTCCAACATCACGTCGAACCTGTCGTCAATCAGTGACAACTCGAGCAGCATTGGTGAAAACTCCACCGATATCGCCACCCTGCAAGGCGAAATGTCGGCCGCTCAAAGCGACATTGAGACCAACCAGGACGACATCGACTCCATCGACTCCGACATCACCGGTGTCGCGAACTTCATGGCCTACGTGGAGGTCGATACGGGCGAGAACTCTGTCGCCTTCACGGGTGCCAATGTCTTCGTCCAGAACGGCTCCGGCAGTACTGGCGGAAGCGTCGACGGGCTGGGCAACCTCATCGTCGGCTACAACGCCAAAGAGTCCAGTGACCTTCGAACCGGTTCTCACAACCTGATCGTCGGTGACAAGAACTCCTACAGCAGCCACAGCTCTATCGCTGTGGGTTCCCAGAATGACATCCACGGCACCTACACAGCCGCCCTGGGTGGAATCAAGAACTCTGTGACGGAAGACCACGGCGGCATACTCGGTGGTGACCAGAACACAGTGAGCGCCAAGGGTGGTGCCACAGCCGGTGGTCAACTCCACACGGTATCTGGACAGTACGCCGTCGTCGCCGGCGGTAAGAGTCATACCGCTTCTGGCCTGGCCTCGGGCGTCTTCAGTGGACAGTCCCATGAAGCCTCTGGCAGCTACAGTGCCATCATCGGCGGTCAGTCGAACGATGCCACCGCAGCGCACAGCATGGTAGCGGGCGGAGACGACAACGAAGCCACCAACTCCAAGGCCGCTATATTCGGCGGTTCATCCAACACGGCGGATGGGACGAGCAGCGTCATCGCCGGTGGTGACGAAATCATCGTCTCCGGAACCGGAGGTTCTGGCTTCGGTGGTCAAAACAACGACTCTGAGGGCAACTATGCCGTCATCGTCGGTGGAAAAGACTCCGAGACCGACTCTCAGTACGCGGCTGTATTCGGTGGATTCGACGCCGCGGCCAGCGGAAACTACTCGGCCACCATCGGTGGAACCGGCATCACGGCCAGCGGAAACTACTCCGTGGCGGTGGGTGGCAACGGCACCACTGCCGACGACAGCGAAGAAGTCGTCACCGGCGAGTAATCAAAGCCCGACCGGCACCTCCGGGTGTCGGTCCGCTTGAACCCTATCAGCAACAGCCGCCTGCATCCGCAGCAGAGGGGTCATCCGGGCATGCCCGCGTCCATCGGTACACAACGGCACCGGTCACCGCACCCAACACGGGCACGACCATATACAGCCACAGATCGGCCATTTGACCCGATATCAAAGCAGGACCCAGTGTCCGTGCGGGGTTCATCGAAGCCCCGGTCAACGGGCCTCCAAATAAAGCCGCCATGGCGACAGTCCCACCGATGGCCAAGCCCGCCATGGCCCCTTCGGCGCGAGAATCCGTGGCCACTGCAGTAATCACAAACATCAGAAAAAAGCTGAGTAAAAACTCCACCAGAATCGCGCCCGGAATCGATATCTGAACTGCCGTTGCGCCCAGATTACCGACATCGCCTAATACCACTCCCAACAGACCTGCTGCCGCAAGAGCACCCCCCAATTGAGCCAGCACATACGGGCCAATTTCGGCCACTTTGAACCGCCCAATGGTCGCAAAAGCCACGCTCACTGCTGGGTTAAAATGGGCGCCAGAAATGTGACCCGTGGCGTAGATCATCACCATTATGACCAAGCCAAAAGCCGCGCACACACCCCCATGGCCAAGCGAACCCGAAATCGCTTGCGTCATCACCGCGCCACAACCGACAAAAACCAATGCAAATGTTCCCAAGAACTCCGCCATCATTTTCCGTTTCAGCATGTCCGTCACTCCGCCAGCCCTCTACCAATTGAGCCTTCCACCGGCAAGTGATTGCTGATCGTTATAGTGTACAGGCCATGCGCTCAGCCCTTACCATCGCTTTATTTACGCTCGGGTGTGAATCCAACTCGAAGACAGCAACATCTGCTCCGAGCCAAAATGACACGGGGTCAGCCAGCACTGTCGATAGCGGCCAGGAAGAGGAAGAGGAAGAGCAAGAGGAAGAGGAACCGCCTCCAGACTCTGGGCAATCCGACACGGGACTGCCAGAAGAGGAGCCTGACACGCTCGATCTCCACCTGTCCGTCGACCCCGAGTGTGTGGTCTGCGTCATCGCGTATACCACTCAAGATATGGCCGCGGAACTCGTTCTAACTGTGGGCGAATCCGGGACGTCCCTGGCGCCACGCGTCCAATGGCATGCCGACACCATCGACACCACTCCCATTTTGGAACTGCACACCGAAACGACCTACGATGTCCAAGTCCACCGAGTGGATGATCCGAGCATTCAATCCGAAGTGATGAGCATCACCACCGGCTCACTCCCCGACGACTTTCCGCCCATCGTCACCACACATGCCGATCCAGACCGAATGCAGCCTGGCCTCACGCTCATCAACATTGTCGAATGGCAACGCCACTACTCCATGGATCGAAATTTCCTGATCGTTCTCGACGCCGAAGGCCGGGTGGTTTGGTATTACCGGCTTCGGGCCCTCAACCTGGGACTGCAGTTCGATGACAAAAAGACCATCTACACCACCAACTCCCTGGTTCGGGGGCTGGCCATCAACCCCTACCACCAAACCACTCGGGCGTGGGAAGCCGAAGACTTAGGGGTCGACACCATTCATCACGACATCCAGCCCACAGACGACGGAGGCATGGCCTTCTTAAGCACGGAGCACGAAAGCGTGCCGGGTTGGTTCGACGAGACCACAGGATGGGAGATCACCTACGACATCATCGGCGATGTGCTGACCACCATCGATGCCAGTGGCCACCAAACCTGGTCCTGGTCCATCTTGGACCACATCGATCCGCTTGAGCACCATACCTTCGACCTGCACATGACCTTTTGGAACCGACCGCCCTATGAAGACCTGTCCTTTCCAAAAGACTGGTCTCACGCCAATGGAATGGTGCCTCATGAGTCGGGCTGGTTGGCGTCTTTCCGAAATCTCGATTGGCTGATGCAAATCAACCCGGACACCGATGCGATCGAATGGATCTTCGGGCCGGGAGGAGACTTCGAACTCGAGGAAGGCAGCCGTTGGTTTAGTCGCCAACATTCCCCTGCCATCACAGAGGACGGCCGCATTCTGTTGTACGACAATGGGAATGACCGCGCGGATCGAAAGCCCGGGGAGCAGCCTTTCAGTCGGGTGGTAGAATACGAACTCGATCACGAGACCGGAACCGCAAAAGAGGTCTGGACCTGGGATGGGGGCATACCCAAGGTGTATTGCCCCATTGTGGGCGATGTCGATCGACTCGAAAACGGCAATCATCTGATCACCGATGGCGCGGTTTATAGCGGCACTATTCACGAGAGTGGTGGCCCTCGCCCTCACTTCAGTGGTCGGATTCGAGAAGTCGCAGGAACCGAGACACCAGAGGTGATCTGGGAGGTCATTTTGGGCAACCCAGACGACATCGAACTGGAAGGCTGGTTCGTCTACCGCTCCATCAGAATCGACTCCCTATATCCCACCGACGTTCAACCGCTCTGATGGATAAAGCCACCATCATCTCCGCTTGGCGAAGAGAACTTCAAGCTCGACTCGAGACCCTTCAAACCAGTCAGGATGCCGCCCGATCCGGCACACGTGTCGATGGAGAACACCGCCCGAGCAATCGGGGAGAACGTGCCGCCGTGACCAGTCAGGGCTACCTGGCCCATGCCTTTGGCGAACGGAGTGTGGCCCTTCAAAACAGCCTTGAACACCTCGAAGATATGGGCACCGAGACCCGAGATGAAGTCGTTATCGGTGCACTCATCTCCGTCGTTATGGAGGGCGGCCAACCCCAATCGATCATCCTGTTGCCCGGTGGCGATGCCACCAAGCTCGACTGTGCCGGGGAGCAGGTCACTGTTTTGAGCGCCCACTCTCCTTTGGCTCGCCAGCTACGGGATGCCGAAGTCGATGACATTCTCGAGGTCGACCTGGGCGGACGCGTATGCGAACTCAGTCTGATTTCTATCGCCTGAGTTCCACCTCTTGGCCCGCGAGGTCCACCAGCAAAACCGATTCGAGCAATGCATCGATGGGAATCGAGACAGTCTCGCCAGGAGTGAGGACGACCCACTGGCCATCGATTTTTAGGCTAGCACCCGCCGGGCCCGCCACTTGGGTGGCCTCAAAGCCACTGGCTCCCAATGCGATATCCACTTGGTAGACACCGCCGGTGTAGCTCGCCCGCTGTTCCTCGCGGTCATCGGCTGCATAGCGCATCTGCTGGATGTCTTCCTGTTCTTCGTAGACCCAGGTGCCCTCCATCATTTCGTCATTCGCCAAATCCGTAGCGGCTCGGTGAACACGGCCCATTTGAGCGAGGGCAGCCACCCACGCTTGGTCTCCCTGATGGTCAGCTTTTTTATCGAAAAGTGCGTTGTAGATTTCAGCAGACATGGGGGACCTCAAGAAAAGTCGTGGGGGAAGAGTTCGGCCAGCATGGCCATGATGGGTTCGAGGAGTGTTCGGGGTGTAGCATCGGGCGATGCCTCTCCTCCAACCGCGGAAATGACTTGATTCAAAAACAGACTGCCCACGCGGCTCACCGCCCGGCTCACCGCCACTTTGTTGTTGAGATTCGGTTGGCCTGCAATCAACTCTTCATAGGAGTCCCCTCGGGCCAGTGCGATGACAAGTGCCTTGTCTGAGTCCTCGAGCGCTTCCCAGGCCTCCGTGACGGCTTGCCGTACACCCATCCGGTCCGGGGTGTGATCTTCGCCATACCCGGCGTCCGGCTCATCGCTGGATGGTGTCCCCAAAACGGACTCTATGATGTGCGTCAGCTTAGACTGAGTTTGCGGACCGCCCTGCCCAAGCGCCTCATGCACAAGGGTCTCCAGTGTCGGTGAGTCCATCGATCGCAGCGTGGCGATCACCACCTCGGGGGGACTGAGCATACGAAGACCAGAACCCGACCGCTGCCACTTGGGCGGCACACCGCGTCCTTGTGGGACCGATTCGCAGGTTGCCTTCAACACATCGCCGATGTCGGCGTAAAGTTCAGCGCGCCAGCGCAACACCGGATCTCGACGCAGATTGAAGGCGTAGTCGTCACGCAAGAGCTCGCGCGTAATGGCCAATTTGGCGTAGAAGCTGTGATAGCGAATCGTCCGCCCATCGAACTGCTCTTCGACATAGGCTCCAAACGGGGTGCGTCCACTGAATGGGAAGCGTCCTTTCTCAACGGAGGCACAAATGCTGAAGGCCCGATTACCGAGGTCATCCACGGCTTCTTCGTTTTTTGTACCTAAAACAAAGTAGGCGTCGGGATACGGCCGGGCCACCTTGGCGACGTGGCGCATAAACTCCCGAAGCAGGTCGTGCGCATACGACCCCTCTTCGACAAAGAGGCGTACGAGCTGAGGCATGGTATCGGTGGATTGCATGGGCACCCAGGGCAGGCGTGTTGTCGCCGTGTTCACCATATCAAGGACGGCTGTGGCTGCGAACATGAGTGGCTCCGTTTACCCTTGTGGGCATTCTCAAACCTCTTCAAGGGTGGAGCAGACGCTTAGTTTCAGGGCATGAGCTGATTTTCTGCGTCGAGACCCCAACATGTGATCGGCGTTGCCTCGTCGGCGCCTGCATGGAGTCCACAGGTGTGCAAACTCGTCGGACCGGCCACCACTTGCTTAAACGAACCCGAGGGCGCTTCTGTCTGCCCCGCTTCGTTGTCACCCCAACACTGAATCAGCCCGTCACGGTTCAGGCCACACCCGTGACGCGCACCGGCGGTCAGGGAATCGTATCGGAGACCGCCGGGAACCGCGTGCTGCCCTTCGGCGTCGGAGCCAAAACACGACACTGCCGTCGAGGACTCGGCGCAAGCCCAACCCGAACCGCTAATGACACTGAGATGGCCTTCTTCGGGGGTGGCCTCTTTTTTCAATTCTCCCCAACACACACTGCCCGTGGCGTCATCAGAAAGAATGGCAATGCCACACGTGTGCTTCGCACCCGCAGAGATACTCAAGAAGCGCTGATCCGGCGCATCGGTCTGACCCACATCATTGCGGCCCACACATTGCACACGCTGCTCCGCATCCAAGCCGCACGTATGGGCACCTCCGGAGCTGACGGCATCAAAGCGACCCTCAAGGTCCGTTTGACCATCATCATTACGGCCCCAGCACTGAACGTCTCCCACCTCATCGATGGCGCACGTGTGCGCATGGCCGACAGAAAGCGCTTCAAAAGATCCTGTCGGCGCATCCAGTTGGCCCTCATCACCGAGACCCCAGCAATACAGCGATGCGTCATCCATAATGCCGCAGGAGTGGGTGGCACCGGTTCCCACCGCCGAAAACAACAGCTCGGGTGCCGAACCGGTTTCTTCCACAGTCGGTGTCGACGTGTCGCACACCTCATCAATCAACACAATACTGCAACCGGACAGCAGGCCGACTATGGGCAAAAGCCGCATCATAAGCTCACCCCACCGCCCAAGCCGACCGTCGCCTCAAAACCATCCCCATTTCCGCCGGCTCGAGCCATAGCGGCCACGAAGAACCGACGCGTAATGTCCAGGGTGTATCGACCGTGCACATGCCCACCCATGTGGAGGGCAGCGTACTGACCACCGCAGGCGTAGCGCCAACGTTCTAGGGTGACCGAACCGGATCCTCCGACACTCAAGCCGCCCATAACCACCTCAAGCCCTAGGCCCGAGCCGGTCCGCAAGCTGTCAGGTGTAAAGCCTTGGGCACCATCCGCGACGACATTCAAAAAAGGCAGCACCCTCAACGCCGCAAAATAGCGAAGGTCTATTCCCGCCTCATCACCGTAGACACTCCCACTCGCAAGCGCGCCGACTTGAAGTTGCGGCCGTCCCAGTGTCCAGGCGTTACTTCTGGCCGCCTGGGTGGCGGCAAGAGGCATTTTCGTCGGCAGTCCGGGAGCCAGAGCCGGTGCAACCAACACTTCCTGTCCGCGTTTGACTCGAACCGCTTGACCCGCGTTGCTGACCTGAACCGCGCCTTCCGTCACCGCTACCGATACGGGACCTTCCGCGCCATCTTTGCCCACCACCGCGAACTCCGTACCCTCAACCGCAGTCTGGACCGTCCCGTACTGAACCGAAAAGACATCTCGCACCTGGTAGTAGACCTCACCCAGCTTCTGGATGACGGTCCGTTCTTCAATCACCAAATCACTGGCAGGAGAGATGGTGATGTGTTCACGACGGGCAAGCCGCACGGTGACTCTCGCCTCTTCGGTCACGATTCGGTCGCCTTTGGAAAGCGCCATACCCACCGTCAAAGGTCTACGAACCCCGTCCTCCATCTTGGCGGCAGCAGGCGAGATTTTCACCGGGCGCCAACGGCCTCGGGTGTCCGGCTCCGAAATGGCCGTCACTTCTGCAAATGTTTCCGCCCATGCATCGCCCGACACACCCCAGCAGCACAACGCCACGAGGAGCCACAGCCAGCCTTTACGGGTCAGATTGGTGTTCATCGCTTCCCATTCAAGGGTGAGTTCATCTCTTAGTTTCTACATTGTCCGACAAGACAAGCCATAGAGCCAATGCTGAAGACACCAACATAGGGCCAAAAGCAACCAAAACTCCGGCCATCACCAACACCACGCCAACGACGCAGCCAACAAGTGGAACGGCAACAGCCATCTTCCGGCGAGATCGAGGGAGAGAGAGCCCAAGCAAGGCAGTAAATACACCGACAATCAGAGCCCAAATGGCGTTCACCTCTGGGCTTGCGAGGCGGGGAGCTTTCTGTTGAAGCAAAGTCTCAATCAGGGCGGCCTCAATTTCGACACCGTACACAGCTCCGGAGCCGGTTCGGTGCACATCGTCAGCACCACCCATTTCACCGACCAACACCGACCGACCGCGAACTCCGCTAAAATCACTGTCCAAACCATAGGTGATGACAGGACTTGGATCCGCCGGATGGAGGTAGCTGAGATCAGCCCACACCGGATTTCTATTGGGACCGATAATTAGCTCTCCGGAATCGATCCGCGGGGCATCCTCGACCCCGAGATGCGCTCGCACCGTCTGGGCCGCCGCATGCCAATATTCGCCACCCTCCATACTTCGAACGCGCATCGGTGCGCGCCGAACATGCCAGAAGGTGGTGTCGGTCTGCGCCAACACAGCCCCAAACCACGCGGCATCCCTAAGCGCATCGGCTTCTGGAAAAAGCACTTCTTGATTCTCTGTCATCAGTGGCAGAATGACGGGCACACCCGCGGCAAAAGCACGATTAATGGCCGATGCAATGGCCGCATCGTGTTCGGTTTCAGCCAGAAGAATCACATCGAAAAATATGGCCTTGGCACCTGCAGCCACCAACGCATCAATCACAGCGGGGTGCTGTGTTCGAAGAGCGCGCGCATCCCGTTGTGGAGGAAAGGCAAGAATCGCGGTGTTGTCGGCCGGAAGAGGACCATTGATAGCTCTCAACAACGGATCGTGAGCCAAGGGTTCCACCCGAGCAGTCAGACTGGTCAGAGCCATGAGTAAGGGAATCAGAAAGACCAAATACCGTGGCTTCCACCCGATACTACCGCGTGCTTTTGGACTTGGAAATAGCCGCTCAATGACCGTTTCGAATCGACGAACCGGAACCACACTCGTGCCACTCGGTGGACTCAACTGTCCCAGTCCATCCGCCGGCACATACACAGAATGGCTACCCGCGGAAGCCGCCGCCCTGAGCTTAGCTGGAACGCCAGAAACGGGTGCCACCCGTCCATCCAAGTCCATCCCTCCAGTGAAGGCAACCCCATGAGGAACGACCCGATCGTGGGCCGCACTCCAAATCGCGACGGCGAGCGGTAAACCCAGAGAGGTCCCTTGGATTTCGGCAGTGAACCCGCGGACCATCCATCGTGCACCAAAGGATTCCGCATCGCGCCCAAGCGCCACAGCGAATGCGAGCTGCGCAGCCACCGCAGCGTCTCTGCCCACATTTGGGGGATGCTGGATGCCCTCGCCCCCAGAGTCGAGAACGACACTCAACTCCACCTGATGTCCCTGTCCCACATTGTCCACGATGAGCGCGGACAACACCGTGCCCTCTTGACCGTGGACAATCGTCGGCTCAGCAGGCCGCTTCTCTGGCTCGGTCTGGACCTGCCCTCCCTGTTCCTCGGAAGATGACGGGGGTGACGGCGCGTCGGCGACCCATGACATGGTTTGCCCCGGATCATCCAGCGCCTCCGGTGACCACAGGTCCATCAAAATCTCTCGAGCAGACTGATATCGCTGCTGGGGGTCGACCCGGAGGCACTGGGACACCAATTCGTCCAGCCCTCGGCCCAACTGAGGACCCACCATCTGGGACAAGGGGACATAATTACCCGAGGCCGTCGAATTCATGACCTCCAATTGGTCCGCCCCTGTGAACGGTGCGCGTCCCACAAGCATGGCGTACAAGAGCGCACCCAAAGCGAAGACATCCGTTCGAACATCCGCCGAGTGAGCATCCCGAAGCTGCTCTGGCGCCATGTACCCCAAGGTGCCCATGGCTACGCCCACCGCAGTCTGCCGCTCCTGCCCTTCCGGAGGATGAAGCAAACGGACCAGACCAAAGTCCGTCACTTTCGGAACGGCGGGGTCTTTTGAAATATCCAGCAGCACATTTCCAGGTTTCAGATCCCGATGCACCAGGCCTTTGTCGTGGGCGTAAGCCACCCCAGAGACAATCAGTCGAAATAGTCGGATGACTTCATCGGGGTGCAGCAAACCCTCCTGAAGTCTGGACGCCAAACTGGGGCCAGGGACAAAGTCCATCAACAAGGCCGGGGCACCATCATGGTCCAGTACGTCGCGAACAGGAACGATATTGTCGTGCGCGAGCTTGGCTTGAGCCTTGCCCTCAGCAATCAAACGCGCGCGAATCTCGGGATGATCAAGCGTGAGCACCTTGAGAGCATGTACCGTTTCCAACGTGGTGTGGCGCACACGGTAGACCCGTGCAGTCCCCCCCTGACCCAAAACGGATTCGATGCGATAACGCTCGACAATATCGCCGGTTTTGAGGGGTTCAGACACGGGCCGAGTATACCGTTTGCGGCCGACAAAATGAGCAGTCCGCTACTCATTCCATCCGTTGAGTTGGCCTTCGGGCACGCCCCAAGCCCACTCGTAGTCCTCGGTAAACTGGGCAATCGTGCGAGGTGCCTTTCCTGTGATCTGCTGAACAGCATCGGTCACATTGGCTGTATCGAGCGATTCGCCATCTGCATAAAGGGCCAACGCGTCATCGATAAGGAAAGCGGGGACTTGCATGCCTTCAAGTATCTGCCGCGCCACATCCGGAAGCACAGGAATGTACTCGGTCGGCACGCCGCGGGTTTGTGTCAGCGCATCGGCCACATCATTGCCATTGATCGCATTGGGGCCGGTCAGCATATAGGTCTTTCCGGCGTGTCCCGACTGAGTCAGCGCCACCGCAGCGACCTCAGCGATGTCTCGCGCATCGATCATGGCCACTTGGCGAGCGCCCAAGGGGAGAAGAAGCTGATTCGTGGTTCGAATCATGTCCGCGTACACACGGACATTTTGCATCAACATAAAGAGGGGGAAACGCAGATGCGTATACTCCATCCCCGTGTCTTGAAGCAGTGTTTCTCCCGCGGCGAGCATCCCGCCCACCGTCGTCTGAATCGATGAGTTTGCCGCACTGCCGGACAGGTTGACCATTCGCTTCACACCGGACTTTTGGGCGGCATCAAAGAAGTGGCGTTGAAGCGCTACAGGGTCTTCTCCTTCGTCCATGATCGATGGAAGGATGAGAATCGCAGAGTCGATGCCATTCATGGCGTGCGTAATCGACTCTTTGTCCTCAAAAGTCGCAAAGGCAAACTCAGCCTTCTCAGCGAGACTGGGGTCATCCAGGTGCTCTTCGAGCCAGCCCTTCATGTGGCGAGCCGCACCGGCATTGGGAACCATGGCACGGACACTCATGCCCTGTTCGACCAATAAAAAAACGAGCTCTCGACCAATGATACCGAGTGACGACGAAACAAAAATCATAACAACCTCCGCTCCCCTTCAAGGGTGCAAAAGAAGACGAGTTTCACGCCACGGAGCTTTCTTTGGACAATTCCTGAAACACGCCTTCTACGGCGGACAAATCGGCAGGTGAACCCATCTGGACAATGCGACCTGAATCCATCACGATGACGCGATCTGCCTTACTCGCTTGGTCCATACGGTGCGTAATCACGAGGGTGGATCGACCCGCCATGAGCCGCGATAGGGCGACGGCCACGGAGGCCTCGCTGTGTACATCCAAGGCACTGGTGGCCTCATCAAGAATCAAAAATTCCGGATCGGACAACAGGGCTCGAGCGATGGCGACACGCTGTTTCTCTCCACCCGAGAGGCTGCTGCCACCCTCGCCCACGTCCGCTTCGAAACCGTCGTCCAGTCGTTCGACAATCGGCAACACCATCGCTGCTTCCGCCGCCGCCCAAACTTCTTCGTCCGTAGCGTCGAGTTTACCCATGCGAATGTTGTCGGCTATCGAGCCGCTAAACAAGACGGGCTCCTGTGAAACCACCCCGATGCCGGACCGTACCCCATCCGTATTGCAATCCATCAAATCCTGACCGCCTAGCCGGATTTGGCCTGTGGTCGGGGCATAGAGTTTGGTGATCAAACGGGCAAGAGTGGATTTTCCTGCTCCTGATCGACCGACTACAGCCACAGTTTCGCCTGGAACGACCTGGAATGACACGTCATTAAGAACCGCCTGATCAGGGCGTGAGGGGTAGCAAAAGGAGACCCCCTCAAAGGACAGGGTTCCATCCAAAGGTTCTATCTCTCCGGATGACTCGGGCATCGCCTGCATCCATTCCGCAACGCGCTTACAGGCACCGCGAGAGCTCGACAACTCACCCCAAATACCCGCCAACTCCCCCACGCTCACCGCCAACAACATGGTGTACACAACAAAGGCACCCAGGTCACCCATGGTCAACACGCCAGACTGGGTCTGAGAGATTCCCACGGCGACGATGGCCGCCAAGCCTCCAAATCGGCTGAAAGCCGAGGCGGCAGCAAACTCACCCGCAGCTTTTGCCCGAAGCATTCCGACACCTTGAACCGAATCGATGGCAGAGGCGTAGGCTCGCTCAGCCTCCGACTCGGCTTGAAGTACGCGCACCGTCGCGATCTGACGGATTTGCTCTACAGCAACAGTGGCCGATGCCGCAACAGCGTCCGACCCCTTCGTTCCGAGTCTACGAACCTTTCGTCCATGGAGTCGGGCCACGACCACCATGATGGGCAACGTGACCAGTGCCACCAATGTCAATGCGGGCGCAATCCAACACATCAACATCAACGCACCGATAGCGGTCGCCCCATGACGGGTCAAATGGCCGATGGTCACGCTCAGCGCATCCTGGACGGCCGACGCATCATGAGAAAGACGACTCGACAACTCACCGCTGGTGTGACCATCGAGATCCGCCATCGGCATGTTGAGCAGAGCGACAAAGAGCCGTTTTCGAAGTCGAGCGACCACACGCACACCGACTTGAGTGAACAGCATCGTCCGCAGGTAGCCGGATCCCCCCTGAATCACGGCCAAAATGAGTGCGACGACTATAAAGCGTTCAAGGGATCCCGAGACCAGCCCATCTCCATCGATCATCTGACGAATAAGCTGAGGAAAGGCAAGACTGGTGGCGGTGCTGACCAGCAAGGCCACCACCGCAATACCGATACGAGGCCGTTCAGGACGAAGTAAAAACAAGAAAGGACGCATGATGTTCACCGATGAAAGACGTTCTGAAGGGAGGCAGATACAGATCCTGTGATGCTGCGTAGCGCTGGCGCCACACCACCCCACTCACCCGGACTGGACCGCCACCAATGAGTGACGGACGCGCTGAAATCAATACCCACGGGGACATGCAGCCAATGAACGGGGATGAACAACGCATCCCCCGGCTCCAAATGGATGGTATGGGCGCAGGCCTCTCGAAGCAGCGGGAAGCGCTCTGCTTCAAGAGCATGGAAGTTGATCCGGCTTTGAAAAAAGCCGTCTTGCCACCACGGGTGGAGATACAGTTTGTCGAGATCCTGAGGGGCGTAGAGCACCACCTTTTTCCTCCCCACAACCTGCGTCAATACCGCCTGCGCAAAAGGATGCATGTGGCCCAGACACCGGGTGTTTCGACCAAAGAATCCACTCACCGCGCGAAGGCGAGTTTTGGAAAGAAAATTGGGGGTGTCGATGTCTTCAAACAAAGCGGGGACCGACTTAAAGGGCACCCCTGGAATGTAGACCTCATCGGGTCCATCGCCCGCACATTGGTTCAACAGCTCCGCCATAGAGAAAAAGCCCTGATGAACCTTTTCGACACTGAGTTCGGGCTCGTCGAGTGGAGTTCGACGGAGGGGCACTTCCATGGTTCCGAATCGCTCGGCCAAGGAAGTGGGGTTCCACGCCTGGAGTGCTCGCCAAGTTTTGGCCGCACCTCGAAGCACCACCGGTGTACAAGTCGACACAAATTGAGCCTGAAATTCGTCCGGAGATATGTCTGTGACGGTGGAAATGGTGGTTTCAGATTGCATAGTCCCACCGCTCCAAGTTGAGATGACGAATCCGGGTGAGATCTCGATTGCCGTCGCGATACCGCCGAACAATGCGAAGGCTCTGATTCGGGGTGCAAACGACGGCCCTCCCCTGGCGTGGATTTCGGACTTCACCATCGCCCCAAACCTGCAACCCTTCGCTGGTATCGGCTTTCATCAATGCACAGACCTGGGCCACAAATAGGGCACTATTGTGGCGCATCAACTCGAAGGGCACGATGTGCACCTGGCGAGAGCCAAAACGTGAAGAGAACCGCTGTTCCACCTCTTGATAGTCAAAGACCGACGCCCCTTCCGCATTGCTAAAGTAGGCCTCAAACCACTGCTCAAAGCCCATTTCTCCGATCAAGCCCATCTGTTGCATGTGGTGGTAGAGCGACGGTATGGCCTCTTGCTGACGGCGAATGGTGATCAAGATTTGAGCCTGGGGAAATAATGCCAACAACCGATCGGCAATCTCGTCTCGGCTGATGCGACTCGTCGGCGTTGAACTGGAGAACTCTTCTTCCGAGATGACCAGTGGAAGCTCGGACTGACTCATGAGCGGACGCACAACAGACCGTTCGAATTCAGACAATCCATCCGGATTGGACAGTGCGGGGTCATAGGTGATTCCACGGGTCAGCTGTGCGATCTCGTGACTGAATACCGTCAGGGGCTTGCCCAGATACTGAATGCCCGAGTGACGCACAAATAAGTTCATCTGAAGTGACGTTGTGCCGGTCTTGGGCATGCCCACATGAATGAGAATTGGACGGTCCATGATTAGCTCGCCATCCGTCGACGTTCAGCCGCCAGGTTCCGCAACATCACCTGAAGCCCGTTGGCCTTCATGATGCGGAAGTAGCGCCACCCTTCCCAGTTTTCAGGCTCGGCTTTGACCGCCTCCTCGACGAACCGGAGCATCTCTGCAGCGGCATCCGGAACACTCATCTGATCGTCCGCATGACCGACAGAAATGGCGGGGCCAAACTCAAGGGTGTAACGATAGGGGGCGGTACGAAGCATTCGAACGCCCACCAGCCGGCGCTGAGTCATTTTGGCCAAGCGAGCCACACCCGTGGGGAGGTGGACCGTTTGGCCCAAGAAGGTCGTGGTATGCCGGCCCAATCGTTTGGAGCGGCTGTACTCGGGGTACAGCGTCAGGCTCTGTCCCGAGGCCACAAGGGCAGCCATCGCACGGCCAAAATTGTCCGAAAAGTCCACAGCTTTAGCGGCATCAATGGGGATCTGGAGCCGGTCTGCCCAGGCGAGATGACCCTGACCAAAGTCGTCCGTCAAGGCTCCACCGACGGAACATTCAATGCCGAGCTTCGCCAAGAGGAGGTGAACCAAAAAATGAGGTCCGTGGTGAGCCAGCGCAAACTGAACCCCACCGTCTTCAGCAATGATGTCCTTGACGCGATCGAGGCCGTTCACCGTCACAATGCGATCGAAAAAATCTTCACGACCGGCGCTCATCGTGAGCAAAGCCTGCTCCAAATAGAACATCCGGAAGAATCCTGTCGCAATCCGACAGGCGAGTTCAGCGGGTCGTTCTTCAAACCCATCGATGCTACTGAGGTGTCCCTCCAACTCTTCGCGAAGCTTTCTATGCTCAGCGATGCGTGCAGGAGTGCTCGACTCCGCCTCAAAGCGGGCGGTCATGGTCTCGCACAACTCGGCATAGGGCTGCCCCACAAAAGCAGCGTAATCATCGGGATGCTTAAAAAGCCTATCGGGGTCGAACCAGCTGGCATGAGACATGGGAGTTCTCCAGGTTGGGGTCGGGCCAACCGGCCCTTCACCTCCCTTTCAAGCCCATGTCAGCCAACAAGTTTCACAGCGGCCTCAGTTTTTCCTCGAAGTTCTTCAAAAACCGTCGCCAGCAGCTCGGCGGCTCGGGCTTCCAAGTCCCCTTCTCCCGAGCCAAGTTCCGCACGAAATTCAGTATCTAATGCCAGCTTCTCTTTGACCAAGGCCATCGCTCGGTCCAGACCATCCAACTCCGTTTCTGGATAGAAACCAAAGGTGATGTGGACACTCTCATCATCGATGGTCACCACCCGATGCCCCCATCCTCTCGGCACGTACAGCACATCGCCAGCTCGAAGCTCAACCACCATTGCCGGACGATTCATGTCGATCTCGGGTGCGTCAACCGTACCCATGGTCTGCCCTTCTACCGGATGCTGAAACACAGGCGGAAAAAGCTCCCAACGCTTCGCTCCCGACAGTTGGATGGCCACCAGTCCGTGGGTGTCCCAATGCGTGGGGTAGGCAAAGGTGCCCATCACAGTTCGGTACGCATTGGCCCGCACGGTACAACCGGCCGTTTCCATCAACTCGGCGGCCATATCGCCCAACCCACCGACCACACTATGGGCACCATTAATGATGAGTGCGTGCTCTTCAGCCCAGATCCGCTGTACGGCTAAAGCACCGTCCACGGTATCGGTTCCATTGGATACATCAATCGGCCCCATAAAGCCTTTGACGACCACCTGGCTGGACGGAAGTTCGCCGTTTTCAACAGCGGATTTGAGCACCCCCGCGTTGAATCGACGAAGCACAGCTTGGCCGCCCCCTTGTGCAAAGCAGGGGGTTTTGTCCCAGATGCTTTGGCGAAGCACAAGGGGATCTACATTCAACAGTGACGAGAGAGACAGCATCGCAGACCTCACCCAAAGCACAGGGTCACGGCAAGCTCATCGAGTGACCGGAACACAAGGGAACGGGAGGCACCATCAGCGCCTGTAAAAAAGAAAACGTGACGTGCGGGACCAAAGGAAACCGCATCTGCTGGACGATGACCACTGATCCAGTGCACATCAAACCAAGTCGTCTCCAGTCGCACAAAACTTCCGAAAGGCGTCGCCATCCGACCTGTCGAGTCGAAGTCGAGCGCACCCAAACTGCGGACGGCGGCCACCCGATCTGGGGTGCTCAACACCGGCTGGTTGCGCTGACGAAATTCCGCCCATTCGATCCGAACGAGGTCCTTCAGTCCTGGATGCCGAGCCGCTCCAAAGGCGATTCCCGCATAGTGCTCAAGTCGCCATTCCAACGATTCGGTAGTGGGATTGAATGGGCTCAAATCACCCCAATCGGACACCGATGCATTCGCTGCAAACTTAGGAAAAAAGAAGCTCACGGCATCGAATACATTCTCGCTGTGCAGCGGACGGATAGTGTGTTCCAAAATGATGGGATGAGGGCGACTCAAGTTCTTCGCCATCCAACCTCCATCCGAGGTCTCACCGGCAATGATGGACGCCAATGTGGCCGCTTGAATCTTGGCCAGTTCGGCCCGTGCGATTTCAGTGGACGATGGCATGAATGCGCTCCAGATCTGAAAAGAGTTGGTCCGGGCTGTCGAACACGTGCTCACGCTCCACAACGACGAGATCAGGAGATGCCTTATCCATCAAGCGAGTCAACAGTTCGAAGACCCGCTCGGGAACGGTCTCATCATGACTATCGAGGTAGGCCCCTGTACCTTCGATTTCACGCCCGCCCGCCAAATGCACCTCTCGGATACTGGCCGGGTCGAGCGCATCGATGAGGGCTTCTGCATTCACGCCCGTGTTGCGCTCATCGCAGTACAAGTTGTGAAGGTCCACCAAGGCGCCACATTCGGCCTCTTGAATCACAGCGGCGAAGGTGTCCTGCTCATCCATGGTCGATGCATTGTGTCGATAGTATGCGGGCGTGTGCTCCATGAGAAAGGGGCAGTTGAGTCCCATTTGGTCCACAAACATCCGAACATTTTCTGCATAGATATCGACGGCGGAAGGCGTGCAGACCACGGGAAGATTGCAGTCTAAATCGTAGGGGCCCGATCGATGAGCTGTGAGGTGATCCGACACAAAGATGGGATTGAAGTCCGTCAGAAATTCAGCGACCTCTGCGGCCTTGTTGTTGGTCGGGTAATCCGCCGAGGCCAGGGAATTGTCGATGAAATGAAAGCTGTAGGGAAGCGCCAGGGTATCGAGCCGATGCTTCAGGAGGCCGCCCAAGCCGGACTTCACATAGCCGGATGGCACCACTTCAACGGCGTCGATGAGGCCGCGAGAAGCTGCCTGCTCGATCACATAGCGAAGCGGGTCGCGGTATGTCAGTGCAACGCGTGGCATGGCTCAAGCCGCTCCCAAAAACTTATGGGCGATGGCGTACCGAACTTCCGGACAATCGTCGACGGGAACACCGCCACGATGCACCAGGGACCCATCAAATACGACCACACGGCCGGGCATGGGAGGGATTCGGAGGACTTCGTCGTCGCCATCGAAGAACACGAGGTCTCCCGACCACTCACTCTTCCACTCACTGTTCGCAAAGCAAACCGCGACGAGCACCCGGCCTTTGGCGCCGTCAATGTGCTTGTGACGCCGCTCTCCGGGTGTGATGCAGTTGATGTGGACTCGACCCGGGCTCCACTGCTCACCCGCCAACTCATTCACGAGAGACTGCAGGGTGATCAAGGGCAGGAGGGCGCGCTCATCTTGCGCGACGGGGTGAATCCACTGGTAATCAAAGTTTAAAGGCACCGAGCTATCGGCTCTGTAGCCGTATCGAACCCGAGTGAACGGCAGCATGCGGCACAGCGCGTGAGTGCGCTGGAGGTCAGCGGCATCCAAGGCTCCATCCACGACATGGACGGGGCTGTTTTCAACGATGTGCTGGATGACATTCATGCCGAACTCTTGATGGAAAGAGCGACGCCGTAGCCGAAACTACGGCGCCGCAGGGGTTGCTATGAAAGCAAGGGGAGATGGGACCTACTTGCCGCTTGGCGTGCAGGTGCCTTCGCAGGTGTGACCGCAGCAAGACTTCCCAGCGCGAGCCAACATTTGCTCGTTGACGTTCAACTTGTCGCCCGTAGGAAGGATGCCAGTTTCAAGAACGCTCTGGAACTCAGAGATGGAGCTCTTGGAAGCGATCATGGAGTACAGAGCAACCGTAGCTTTGCACTGGCTGATGTCGCCTTGGAACATGCCGTTCGACATGATCTGGCTGGCGATAGCGTTGGGCACTTGGTCAGCCTCGATGGGGCCGAGCGCGCGAAGAGAATCGTAAAAGACTTGGGTTCCGTTCATGGTTTTATCCTCAGTTGGGTTGAAGAGCGTCTCCAGGGACTGGCCCGTCGTCACTCACAACTCATCAAGGGGGGCGCCGCATCAAAGTTTCAGTCTTCGCTAAAAAAAAATCTGAAAAGTAAAATAAACTTCCCAGATCAAGCGACGTCCATCATTTATCAGGATTCAATCCCATTCAAAAAACCACACGCTTCCGGTTTCAATCTCCAGGCTACCGCCATCATCAGAATCCGCACCGAAGCCACCCACGGCCTGCCAGATCAATGCGCCCGTGGACTCATCCACAATGCCACCCAATGCGGTCCCTAGGTGCGCACCGCTTCCGAGCCCATCGATGCGTGCGTCGGGAGTCAGCACACCTGAAGCCCCACTGCTCCAATACACATAGACACTGCCTTCGGAGTCTGCGATGGGATCCGCGCTTGGCGCACCGAGCACCACTTCATCCATGCCATCGCCATCGAGGTCACCCGCGGAAGACACGGCGGTGCCCAGCTCACCACCGCTCGCCTGGTAGGTGGCCAGCGCCATCCCCGACGCGTCCACTCCATCTCCGAGAGAAGTCGGCTGAAACAAAAATGCCTGACCTTCATCCGAACTGGAGCCCGGTGCCGAAATCACCACATCGGTGTGGCCATCACCATCCCAATCATCCATGGCCGACATGGCAAAGCCGAAATCATCCCCCGCACTATCGCCCGGGATCACATCATCGGCGTCGAAGACATCCAAGCCCGTGCGATACGGGCTGTAAAAGACATAGGCTGCACCGTGAATGGCATCACCCACCGACGCACTCGGGGCACCGACCATCAGATCATCAAGCCCATCTCCGTTCAGGTCGTGCCCACCGACCACAGCATGGCCAAACTCATCGCCCGTGCCACTTCCCGCCACACTCATAGCCAGAGCGACCGAAGACTCACCGGCACTGTAGATATAAAGCCCGGGCGCATCACCCGCCTTGATGGAGCCGTAGACCGCAAGAGACCGGTGACCGTCCGTCAACATGCCGGCATCGGCCACCGTACTGCCAAAGCTTCCGCCGGCCGACGACAGAATTTCTGCGTCCGGGGCTGACGTCGCATCCAAGGTATCGAGCGGTCCGAAATAGATTTGAACCGTCCCAATTCCGCCCGATGGAGTGGACTCTGCTGGAGAACCGACGGCGAGGTCAACCAAACCGTCTGAGTTCAGGTCCTCCAAGAACGTCACCGTGCGTCCAAAGGATGCATCGGTACCGGTGAGCGTGACCATCGCGTCGTCGGCATCACTATCGGATCCGAGCGATGCCCCTGAGAACAGGGTGACGGTTCCCGATTCGTAGGCCCCGACAACGAGGTCTGTGATGCCATCGTCGTCCAGGTCCGACCCACTCCCGAGGCTGTAGCCAAAACCATCCGCGAGCCCCGAACCATCCAGCCGCACATCGGCATGGTCGGTCGTCAGATCATCCACCTCATCGCTGCAATCGTTATCGATTTTATCAAGTTCTTCTTCAGCGCCCGGATGGATGGTGAAGTCCGCATCATTGCAATCCAGGTTGTTGAGTACCCGCTCAGGATCCGGCGAACAGGCCGCAACGGGGCCGTCTGGATCGCCGTAGCCATCCGCATCCGCATCCAGGTACCACAGTTCGAAACTCAAGCCGTCATCGGCCTCACCACTGCAGTCGTCATCGAGCCCATTGCAGACCTCTGGCGCCTCTGGGGAAACCGAGGGATCGGAATCATCGCAATCCAGATCGTTCAGGACTCGGTCCGCCAGTTCAGCGCAGTCACTGACGGCGTCCGAGGGATCGCCGAAGCCGTCACCATCTGCATCGGCGTACCAGTCGCGTGCTTCGGAGCCGTCGTCGATCGCGCCATTGCAGTCGTCATCGATGCCGTTGCAAAGCTCCTCGGCCACCGGGCTCACCGAGGCGTCGGAATCGTCGCAGTCCTCGGAATTGTGGACCCGACCTGCGGGTTCAGCGCAGGCTTCTGAAGAATCTTCTGGATCGCCAAAGCCGTCGCCATCGTCGTCAGCAAACCAGAGTGTCACTTCAAGCCCTTCATCCACGGCGTCGTCACAATTCTGGTCGATTCCGTCACAAACTTCCATCGCAGCCGGATGGCGATCGGGATCCGAATCATCGCAATCGAGAGCATTGTCCACACGGTCATCCGGCACATCGCAGAGGCTGATCGCATCGATCGGATCCCCATACCCATCGCCGTCCACATCCGCGTACCAATCCCTAAACTCGAAGTCCTCGTCGGTCTCCCCATCACAATCCTGGTCGAGCCCATCGCAGACTTCCACCGCATCGGGCGAACGCTCTGCGGACGCGTCATCACAATCTCCGCCAAGGGTCACATAGAGCCCATCGTCCGGGTTCGCGCACGCGGTGACGCCCTCCTCGGTTCGGCCATAGCCATCCCCGTCGGCGTCGGGGTACCAATCGATCGACTCCAGGTCCTCGTCGATCGCGTCATCACAGTCCTGGTCAAGGCCATCGCAGACCTCAACCGCAGCGGGTGAACGCTCCGCAGACTCATCATCGCAATCCCCGCCCTGAGTCACATAGAGCCCATCGTCCGGGTTCGCGCACGCGGTGACGCCCTCCTCGGTTCGGCCATAGCCATCGCCATCGGCGTCGGGGTACCAATCGATCGACTCCAGGTCCTCGTCGATCGCCCCATCGCAGTCCTGATCGCGGCCATCGCACAGTTCTTCTGCACCCGGTGAAATACCGGCATCCATGTCATCACAGTCCCCGCCTTGTCGAACATGACGAGCAGGGAGTTCACAGGCTTCCGCCTTGAGCGCCGAATCCCCGTAGCCGTCGCCATCCGCATCCAGAAAAACATCGAAGGGGTCGTCACAGGCCGGCCCTGGGTTCGGGTCTCCCGTGTCTGTTTCCACGCCGTCCTCCGCCACAGGCGTACCGGCCCCCTCATTGATCGGTGGGCTACAAGCCGCCATTGCGAGCAGCGGAAATATGAAAACAGTGTTCTTCATTGGACGTCTCAACACCCCTAAAGGGTACACCGACAACAAAATTTCATCAGGCGTTTTCGCACGGGTCAACAAACAGTCTCGCAGTTCTTGCTTGGCGAAACCTCTCGTTCGGTACAAAATAGCAGGGGGGATTCATGTTTCGTTTCGCACTGATGGCTGTTTTTGTCGTGGCATGCTCCGAGTATGCCGTGGTGAAGGGAGGTGCTGAAGACGACGGCCCACCGGAGACCGACACCGCTAACCCCGATGCCGACGGCGGGTCCACGGACGAGAGCACTCCAGACGAAGGCACCCCGGACGAAGGCACCCCGGACGAAGGCACTACCGACGAAGGCACACCGGATGAAGGCACTACGGACGAAGGCATACCGGACGAAGGCACTACGGATGAGGGACCTCCCGATGAGGGCCCCCCCGATGAAGGACCTCCCGATGAGGGCCCCCCCGATGAAGGACCTCCCGATGAAGGACCTCCCGATGAAGGGCCTCCCGATGAAGGGCCTACCGACGAATGTCCACCCTTAGAAACAGACGACAGTGTCGAAGTCATCGACAGTTGCATCGCGGATCCTGAGGCCGGACCGCTGGGTGCATGGGTCGAGTGGGAAATGGACGAATTCGATGACGAATACTCGACCTACGATGAGATGGTGACCGCCCCCATCATCGGTCAACTCACCGACGATAACGGCGATGGATTTATCGACGAGTTCGACATCCCCGACATCATTGCCACCTTCGACGACAACGGCATCGACGAAGAAAAGTTTGGTGTCATTCGGCGCATTAGCGGAAACGGCTACTACAGTGAAGTCCTGATCACGCCATTCGAGATGGATGGAGACGACTGGGGACCCTATCGATACGGAACCTCCGCCATCGGTGATGTAGACAATGATGGGTACACCGACATTCTGGTCGTCCTCGCCGGACCGCCGACCGCTCCGGATGGCCCGCCTCCGGATGGCCCACCCTCCGATGATCCGCCAGCCCCGGAAGATCATCCCATTTCACCGCCTCCGCCCCCCACCTTTCCACCCGACTCGATGGAGCCCGACATCTCCTGCCATGTCGGCGCCTTTGAATCGGATGGAACCTTAAAGTGGGTCTACAACGGCTCATTCGTCGACTGTGGCGGCCATGCTATTGGTCTCGCCGATCTGGAAGGCGATGGAACCGTTGAGGTCATTTTAGGCAAGGTCATCGTGAACGGGGAAGATGGAAGTCTTCAGGGCGAAGGCTACAAAGGCGATGCCTCCTACGGCGGCGCCTACTTCGAGGTGGGGCAGATTCCTGCCATCGGAGACCTCGATGGGGATGGTCAGCAAGAAGTATTGGCTGGCAACACGATTTACGATTCAGATGGCAACGAGATTTGCAGCTTGATGGAGCCCAGCAAAGATGGGTTCACGGCCATCGCGGACTTGGACATGGACGGCGACGGCGAGATTGTGATGGTTTGGAATCACATCATTACGATCATCAATGAGCATTGCCATGAGATTGCGGAGTGGCCGATGGTCGGAGAAGGAACCGGCGGTCCTCCCACTATCGCTGATTTTGATGCCGACGGCGAACCGGAAATTGGGGTCGCCAGTGCGCTGGACTACTGTGTTTACGAGCCCACCGGCGCACTGCTCTGGGCCTTCGGCACCACCGACGAGTCCAGCCACGCGACGGGGTCGACCGTTTACGATTTCGAAGGCGATGGACGTCCCGAGGTGGTCTATGGTGACGAGGTCAAGTTGTGGGTTCTCGATGGACCGACCGGTGCGGTTCGCCTTGAAGACGACCTGCATTCGTCACGAACGCTCCACGAATACCCCGTCGTCGTGGATGTGGATGGAGATGGCTACCCTGAAATCGTGGTCCCGAATGGCGGAGGCCACCACGACTCGCGTAGCACCGGGCTTTATGTGTTGGGATCAACAGACCCAGGCGGCTGGTTGGGTGGGCGTCAAATCTGGAATCAGCATGCCTACAACATCGTGAACATCAACGACGACCTCACCATTCCGGAATCGCCCGAGCCCAACTGGCCGTACCACAACAACTTTCGTTCAGGCGACGTCAATCCCGTCTACGGCTCCAATGCACCCGATGCTGTGCCTCTGGTCGATGCCTGTGATTACGACTGCGATGAAGGCATTCTCCGACTGCAAGTCCGGCTGGCCAACCAAGGCACGGCGACCCTTCGAACCGACATGAAGCTCACCGTCTACGACTCGGAATCCGGCGCGGTCCTCGCCCTGGAAACCATCAGCCCTCCGCTGGAGCCCGGCGAAGCCTCCGAGCCCTTTGAATACGCCTTCGACGAAATGTTGGTCGGAGAAGATGGTCTGTTCATCATCGTGGATGACGCCGACGGCATCGAAGCCGTTCGCGAGTGCGACGAAGACAACAACGGGATTGAGCTCACGGACGCGACCTGCATGCTGTAGCCGCGAACGCTGCGCTCACTCCAGATATTTACCGGGACACAGCTCGACAGCGGCACAGAATTTAGCGGGACCGGATCAAATGATCATGCACATAAAAACACTCTACAAAGCTATGCTTCACCCCCCAATGATGCAGCGGCACATCTCCACAATTGCCTCCCGAGTCCGTACACCGATATGAGCTAGGACAATGGGATTTAATGTCTTTTCCCATCTGCAATTTTATGAGTTTTCTGTGCTCGGCATACTGTCTGTAGTATCCGGACGGCACCGGATCCATCGGGCTTGACGGTGTGGATGTAGCGCATTGCCGATTCCTACTTGTCCCCGTCCCCGACCCCGCTTCGGAACCTCCAAAGAGTCTTCGAAAAGCTTCGTCCTCCTCCGACCTTCGCTTACGGTCAGCTTCACGTTGTTTCCGTGAGGCCTCCTTTTTCGCTAATCGCACGAGAGTAGAAGCAACTTCACTCTCCGTCATTAAACGAAACCGCTTCGCCTGCCCCCGATTGTTCTTCCAAAATTCAGACAACTCTATACAACTGGATGTCGACTTCCAATCCGCCCTCTTGCAGGCCTCTTCAGCATCCAAAATCGATGCATAATGCTTCATTTTTTTATAGGCTTTCTTCAAACTCCCGGAGTCGCCCTCAGAGCGCCACGTGTAGGAACCTAATGGACGGTAAGAGCCTCCCTGACTCCCGGCTGCCGCATCGCAGCCTTTCTTCGCAGCCTGAAAGTCTGCGCGGGATGAAAATAGACTCTCAGCATCTGCAATGCAGCGTTTCCCCATCGACCGATCGTTTTTTTCCATCGCCTTTACATTGGCGTACATCTTCCTCACTTTGCCGATCAGCGGTGATTTTTCGTGTCTCTTTTTCATTCCCAAGTGGCCGGTCACTATACCCGTGCCCATCATGCCGACACCGGCACCAACCGTGGCGATGTAATGGCTAGCCGTGACATTTGCAGAGGGTATTCCCTCACTGACAGCAAATAAGAGTAAAGGTCCGAAGAGTGCTGTGCCAACACCAGTCTGCGCCAACCCCAAAGACACCTTCTCAGCAGGCGTAGGACGAATGGTTTTCAGGTATGCCCGTTCAAGAGGGCCTGTTGATTTATAGACCGACTTCCTTCCTTCAAATTTGGATAGTGTCTTCTCCCGTGCTTCCAAGGACTGTGGCTTTTTGCGGGAGAACCGCTGATCACAGAACTCAAAGACACCTCGATACACGCCGCCCGCATCTGCTTGCTTCCAACTCTCCCAGAAAATCTGGCTACCTACTTTCAACCCAGACTCATCACTAAGAAAACCTTTATAGACGTATTTAATCTTTGGCGTCTTGAGCTTGGCCACCGTCCCTTTCCGCCAAGACGGAACCAATAAGGGACACTCCCCTGTCTTGCGCACAAACTTTGCCGCACTGCCCCCCGTATAGTTTTTTATTTTGGCGAAGGCCGGGTCTGCCACCACTAAACCAAAGATACACAGGATTGCAAAACGATAAGAACGAACCCTATTCATGACTCCACTTCGTACTTACCGGGACACAGCTCGACAGCGGCAGCCCAAGGGTCGTCCGCGTTTCTGACGCAGTCAAAGGTAAAGGGCATCAGAAGCTCAGTCACAAACTCGGGCGGGTCCGGTTCGGTCATCAGCTGACGCAGCAACTTCACGGCCATCGGATACCACCGGGCAGCGTCCCCGTCCCAGCGCACTTCCGTCCGCTTGGTTTCGGTCTCTTTGCCGTCTCGAATAAAGGCGACTTCTTCCGCCAGAATCTGTTCAAACAGGTCGAGCGAGACGCGCCCATGGTGCACCTCCGCCCAGACCTCCCAACGGCTCCGTTCGGTGGTGGCCAGATCATCCATCACACGGACAAACACGGGCTTTGACCCCAGCTTGAGCTTGGCCGGAAGGGCCACACAGCCATTCCCGCTCAGCCAGTCGGCCAAGTACTGAAGCGCCTGAAACACGTTGTAGCGAACCTCTTCGGGGTCGTCATTGGCAATGACGGGACTCACTCCGATTTCACTCGCCAATACCGCCCGTAGATAGTGAGGGTCCGATTCGTCCAGCTTTTCGATGTCCGGCCCGTCAATGAAGGCCAAGAGCGCATCGTGTTCCGAGTCCAGCGGAACCAACGCACGAACCAGGTCATGCAGCACGGTTCGTTCCGGATGCGCCTGCTGCTGCTTCCACGCCTCAACGAGCGCAATGCCAATCCGAACAAAGTCTGGGTGAGCCACCCAGAACCCATCCAAGCCCCGCTTGAGTTGGGTCACCACGTCACGGATGTAGCCCACCATGCACGCCGCAAAGCTCTCGATGTCGCCCGACTGGTAGAGAATGCCGTACATGCCGCCAATCTTAAGTGCACCGGCCTCGGCCAAGTCCTGCGCCAAGATACTGTGGGACTCTTTGATGTTTCGAATCACAATGTCCGGGTCGGCTTTGACCGGAATCCGGTAGACGGGGTCGTGTCGAAAAAGACGTGCAGTCGACGCCAAAAAGTCGTGCCATCCCAAAGACCCACCCAAAAAGTATGGGTACAACGCCTCACCCATTTCGCGAATCCGAAAAATGGCGCGCGGGTTTTCGAACACCAAAATCACGCGAACGGAGTTCAAGGGGTAGGCCGGATACCGCGCCTTGACGGCTCGCTCCGTCGCCCCGATCAGTTGGGCCAAGTACGCGGCCTCTTCATCGTTCTCGAGCTTCGGGAAGTACAGCACTCGCGCTTCCGGCCGTTCGCGATTCAGCCAGACATGTTGCACCAACTCCACCACATGAAGCGGCAGGGGCTCCCCATCCAGCAAGTGGTCGCCATCCGGTAAGGCCAAGCCCGGAATCCGTTTGACCGGCAGGGCCAAACCGTCTTCCGCCAAGCGATAAGCCTTGCCCGACTTGGGGTCGTCATAGGTCAAGGTCCGATCAAAACATCCTTTGAGGTTGATCGACGCCAATCGCAAATCGTGAGCCAGCGGTGTTTGTGAGTCTTCAGAGTCCGCGCCCCATCGCGGCACATGCCCCGACTCCGCGACCAGTTGGGCCACCAAAGGGTGCTCATTGGGCAGTTGGCGATGCAATGCATTCATCGCATTGATGCTCATTTTGGCGGAATCTGGAGGCCCAAAAAGGGTGACTTGTGGGCCTTGCATAAAGGCTGGGACATCCACGGTACGCATCGATATGCGATTCGCTTCGGGCCCGATAACAATCCGTCCGGACTCATCTTTGCGCCCGATGATGTCGCCTTCCGCGCAGGAGCTCAGGTGGTCATCGACAAAGTCGCGATCGATTTGACGCTGGACCAGCAACCGCGCCAATTCGGGAGCGAGCTCCCGAAACACCTCGACCACCATGCTCAAAATCTGTGGATTTTCGACCTCAGGAAAGGAGTCCAGCAATGAGGGAGTCACCTCAAGCCCAGCCACCCCCTCCACGGGTACGGCCTGTTCGGCAAGCGCCGAGACCAATCCCGGTGGAAGGAAGTCTTTATACATCCCTCAACTGCCTCGATAGGTCGAATACCCGTACGGACTCAACAGCAGCGGCACATGGTAGTGATCTTCGGTTTCCCGGACTTCAAACACCACTTCAACGTAGGGGTAGAAGCACACCGCTTTGCGCGCAGCAAAGTACGCCCCGGTTTCAAAACGAATTCGATAAATACCGGCACCCCACTCCTCTTGAGTGATGAGCGGCGTATCCAAGCGACCATCGGAATTGGTCCGGGCTTCTCTGACAGAGTCAAACCGCCCACCGACGCTCTTTTCCAAAGAAATAAACAGCCCCGAAGCCGGAGAACCGCTCGATGTATCCAACACATGGGTGGTCAATGGACTGCTCATACGATCTCCAGTTTTTCAAGGCGAAGCGCCGTTATCTTGGCCTGTTCGCCCGCAGCGATTCGAATCTCATTCTGTTCGGTGTGAGGCAATCGCACGTTGAGTTTGTCGAGCATTTCCTGCGCGCTCAAGCCCGAAGCACAGACAATAAAAATATATCCAAAACGCTCTTCATAAGACGAGTTCCCAGCAGCAATCGCTTGGATGACCGCATCTTCAGCACCCGCTATGCTCGCCTGTTCAGAACCACTCCATTCGGCGGTGGATGCGAACTTCTCAGCCAACTGCTTGGGATCCGCACCAATCTTAGGATGATGGGTAAACGCTTCTCGCCAATCCGCATCATCCAACTGCCACCAAATCCACTCGGATAGGCCTTGAAGTTGGGTCCAACTGGCAAAGGGGCGACACGCCGCCATGCGGTCGGCCCATCGCGTACTGCCACAGCAGCGCATCAACATCGCTTTAAACGTCGAGGCATCCAGACTGTTGAGCGCGTTGACCTTGAGGTCTGAGCTGTCGCCTTCCGTGGGCGTACCAAACACCCTCAAACGACTGACTCCTCCATCCGGGTAAATCCGCAATCGGACATGGGTCCATGGCCCGGAGTCTTGAACCTGTTTGAGGTGGCTGTGGTCTGCACTCGTTTCAAAACGCGGAACAATCTCTGTCCATGCGGACGAGTCAATCAAGGCGGGCAGAGGCGCATCGGGCCAATTGAGGCCGTCCAAGGCCACCGTATCGGGGAAGTTGCCCTTGAAGTGCTTGGTGTCGACCACCACCTGCGACACCGTACCGGTTGCCGCTAGTTTCACGATGATCCAATCGTCTCCCGGAGGCCGACTCCGACGGGTTTCCCAACCGCCGCCCATGTCCTCAGCGGGCTTCGCCAAGACCAGGTTATTCATCGGCGAAAAGAACATATCGCTGCACGCAACGGCCTGACCCCCTTGCTGAAGGCAGGCCAAATCGATCTCCTGGCCCGGTTCTCGAGTCGGTCGAGGCTCTCCCCAAATCCGGAGTCGGGCCACACCCCCATCGGGAAAAATCCGAAGGCGAATATGGGTCCACTGCCCCACCACAGCCACCGCTTGGAGGTTGTGCCCGCCGCGCTGCAAAGGCATTGCGGGGACGATTTCCGTCCAGTCCGACTGGGTCTTGAGGGTCTCGATATCGACCCCATCTTCAGCCGCAATCGCTTCCACACTCGCATAGGGAGGGTGGTTGCCCAAAAAGAAGGATGTATCGATATCAACCCCGCGGACCACACCGGGAACACCCAGACGAACAATGCACCAATCGTGCCCGGGAACTCGCTTTCGGCGACTCTCCCAACCGTCCATCAATTTGCCGCGCTCGGTGTAGGCATCGGGATCGAAAACCGCGGGTGCAGAGCGAACCAAGTGGTCCATCCCCGCGAAAAAGTCATCCGAGCACGCCAAGGCAGCACCGCCCACATCGGCGCTCGCTAAATCAATCATGCCGGCAAATGCGGCGGGAGTATCAACCATCTTCGTCATTGCGTTTCCGAAGCAGTATGCTGCCACAGGGAGACTCGGAAGGCACGCCGTTTTGATAGACACAGTGCCCGCGAACCCAAGTTTGCTCGACCACTCCATACAAAGTCTGTCCCAAATAAGGGCTCAGAGGATGGCGATGAAGGAGGTCAGCCGCCATCACCTCAAAGCTGCTGTCCGGGCGCCAAGCCACCAAATCCGCTCTGGCTCCGACGGCGATTTCACCGGTGCGTCCCTGCATGCCCAGCAACCCTGCTGGGGCACGACTCATCCAACGTGAAAGGTCGCGCACATTAAATCCTCGCCGTCCAGCCTCCGACCAGACACTGGCCAAACCCAACTGGAGCGACGCAATGCCTCCCCAGGCATTCTCAAAATCACCGGTCTCAGGCAATTTCAAACTCGGAATACAGGGACTGTGGTCCGTGACGACTTGGTCGATCGTTCCATCGGCCAAACCGTCCCACAGCGCGTCACGATTATCCGACCCCCGAATGGGCGGTGCACACTTATATTCCGTGGCACCGGCAGGGATATCCTCAGCGACCAAACATAAATAGTGAGGGCATGTCTCCACCGTCAGAGGAAGTCCTCGACGTTTGGCTTCTCGAATCATCGGCAGCGCTGTGGCGCTGGACAAATGAACAATGTGGGCGGGGCAACCGGTTTGCTCCACCATCTCGATCACCATCGCGACGGCCCTATCTTCCCATTCTCGAGGTCTGGCATGAAGCCACCTGAGATAGTCGTGCAACTCATGCGCACTCACATCAACCGGAACAGCACCCTCCAACTCAGCATGAAAGAGAAGCGGCACGCCCAAGCCACGCAATATCGGCATCGCCTGCTGTAGATCGTGCCTGTCCACGGCTGGAAAGTCATCGATTCCGGAATGGCACAGGAAGGCTTTAAAGCCCGCCACACCATCCTCCACCATACCGGCAAGAGAATCTGTGTTGCCCGGGACGACGCCACCCCACAGCGCACAGTCGACCCAAAGCTTTCCTTTCGAAGCATTGATCTTGTCAGCCAATGCGCCGCGCGAGGTTGTGACGGGAATGCTATTCAGCGGCATATCGGCCAACACCGACACCCCGCCCTTCGCAGCCGCTCGGGTTGCCGTCAAAAACCCTTCCCATTCCGTTCGGCCAGGATCATTGATATGCACATGAGAATCGACGATGGCAGGCATCAACACCGCATCGCCCAAATGGACATCGGCGGCGGCATCGTCCTCTATCGCCACAATCGTCCCCGCCTCAACGCTCAGGGTGGCACTCACCAGCCCGTCAGGCGTCAGCACACGCTCGCTCCGAATTCGGATTCGCTCAGCAGTTTTGGGATCGATGGGCAGCAACATAGGCCAATCCTACATCACTCAAGCTTGCTCGACAGCCTAGGGGTTTGTATCCTGAGTCCAAATTAGGAGACCCGCTTGTTCGACGCCTATACCGCCAACTGGCTTCACCTACTGGCCCGTTGGGCTCACATTCTGACGGGTGCGGCCTGGATAGGCACTTCCTTCTACTTCATTTTCCTGAACAACAGCATTCGTCCACCAGACAACGATCAGGACGATGGCCCCAAAGTCAAAGGGGTGGTTTGGATGGTGCACGGTGGCGCATTTTATCGGACCACCAAGTACGACGGCGCTCCAAAGAACTTGCCGTCCACGCTGCACTGGTTCAAATGGGAAGCCTATTTGACCTGGATTTCCGGTATCGCGATGCTCGCTTTGATTTACTGGACTCAGGCGCGGGCATACATGGTCGACCCGGCGGTTGCCGACATTTCGACTCAAACCGCCATTACGATTGGAATCGGAACCATCATCGGCGGATGGGTGGTCTACGATCTGCTCATCAAAGCCCTGTGGACGCGTCCTAAGCTCGTCAGTGCGCTCGGGGTCGGTCTGCTCACAGCCCTTGCCTATGGGCTCACCAACACCCTGTCCGCCCGGGCAGCGTACATCCATGTGGGTGCCGTCATTGGCACCATCATGGCCGCCAACGTTCTATTCGTCATTATTCCCAATCAACGGGTCATGGTCGATGCCATGCTCGAGGGGAAGACGCCTGACACTTCCAAAGGTGCCGCCGGCGCATTGCGGTCCCTGCACAACAACTATCTGACCCTGCCCGTGCTGTTCATCATGGTCAGCAACCATTTCCCATTCACCTATGGCTCCGGCTCCAGTTGGGCCGTCTTGGTGGCCATATCCATCATTGGTGCCATGGGAAGACACTGGTTCAACCTCCACGAGCAAGGCACCAAGAATCAGTGGCTCCTACCTGCTGCCGCGCTCGCACTCCTGAGCTTGGCCTTCGCCATGAAACCGGCTGACCGACCGGAGATACAGACCGCGGAAGCCAGTGGCCCTGCCTGGGCAGAAGTTGAAACGGTGTTTCAAAAGCGTTGTGTCAGTTGCCATTCCGCCCACCCGACCCAAGCAGGCTTCCCCGTGGCACCGCTCGGTATGATGATGGACACTCCGGAACAGATTGCAGCGAAAAAAGACAGTATTTATGAACGCACTGTCGTCCTCAAAACCATGCCCATTGGAAACCTGACCCAGATGACGGACGAAGAGCGTGAACTGATCGGGGCCTGGTACGAGACTGGGGCAAAAACCCCTTAGTACCGAGCAGACCACCTTACCCATGCCAGGTATTGACCAAACCGCGGCGAGACTTAGGTTGTTTTTATGAGACCCCTGTTCTTCCTCTTCCTGGTCCACTGCAGTGAATATCAGGTCGCCAAAGATGCCGATGCCGATGAACCGGTAGGGGTCCCTGAGTCCGACACTGTCGAGCCGGATATTGAGGTGACGCCCTTCCTCATCAACTTCGGTGTAATGCCGATGGATAGCGAAGCCGTCACAGCCCTCGTCAACGTAAAAAACGTGGGAGAAGGGCCATTGGACGTCAGTGGTGTCGCGATAGCCGACCCTTCTGGCCCCTATACGGTGACTGCGCTGGACGCGGTCACCCTGGTGACCGATGAAAGCCTCGATTTAGTCGTGGAATTCACACCCAGTGACGATGGATTTCACCGCGACCAGTTGATCATCAGCAGCAATGACCCCGACGAACCCAGCGTGCCTGTCGAACTGGAAGCGACCACGGTGACTCCCGACGACCCCGACGACCCCGACGTCCCCGACGTCCCCGACGTCACAGGCACACCTGATCTATTGGCGACACCTTTGTCCCACCACTTCGGCGTGGTGACGACCAGCGAATTCGCGTCCACAGTATTTACCCTCGCAAACGTGGGCGATAGCCCATTGACGATCGATGACGTCACCTTCGTGACCGAAACATCAGAGATGGGTTTGGACATCCAACCCGATGTCAACGGTGCCTTGCCATGGATTGTGGAGCCCGGCGATAACCGAAGGATAAAGGTGCACTACGCACCCGTAGACGACCTGCTGGATGTGGCGCAAGTCATCGTGTCCTCTGATGATCCGGACACTCCAGAAGAAGTCCTTGCGGTGACAGGCAACGGCCGGACCTTCGAAGGTTTTTCCGCCGGCTGGTACATTTACGATGACGGACTGGACCACGAGACCACGTCGAGTCCTGAGCACCCGGTCACCACCCACGGTGATTCTGATTTGTACTGGTACGAACCATCCGGTGCGAACGGACTCATCGACTCTCCTGACCCAGAAGCAGACTTCGCATTGATGAGAGACTACGTCATGATCGGGGCCGGTGCGCCCACCGCAGTGACCGGACCGCTCACCTTCTCCTCCTCGTCGCACCTCTCCACATTTGCCTTTGCGACATTCACCTACGTGATGTGTGACTTCTGGATTGAGCCTACCGACGACCCGGCTAGCTTCACCGTTTCCGCGGACACCGTGGACGACGGTATTCAAGTCATGGTGAATGGCGAAATCCTTGGACGAATGCTCCTGGGCGCCGCCCCGACCAGTTGGTCTCTTGCCGATGTGGGACGTCCAGGAGAAGTGAACACCCTGATCGTCATCCTCGTTGATGACTCTGCCTCCCACCGGTATCTGACCAATCTGGCCTTCTATAAAGACGGTGTCATGGTTGAATAGCGCCATGACCGGCGGAATGACCCCACAGTTGCTGCAAACGTCGATCTCGACCACAACCGGCCCGGTAACTCTTGTACCGCGTGGGGTTCTTTTTGTAGAAGTCCTGGTGATACTCCTCCGCCAACCAGAAGGTACTGGTGGGTAATATCGGCGTGACCACAGCACGTCCTAAACGCTCGGATATCGCTTTCTTGCTCGACTCCGCTGCCTGTTGTTCGTCGCCATTCGCCACAAATAGCGCCGATCGATACTGATCGCCTTTATCGCAAAATTGTCCGTTGGATTGGGTTGGATCAATGTTGGTCCAAAACACATTGAGGAGCTCAGCGTAGGTGATCTTCGACGGTGAATACACAACCCGAACGGCTTCGAAATGACTCGTCTCACCCCGTGCCACCTCCCTGTAAGCCGGTCCTTTTTCCAACCCACCGGTATATCCGGACTCCACGCTGATCACGCCGTCCATGCGCTCAAAAGGCTTCTCCATACACCAGAAGCAGCCCCCCGCAAAAATAGCCTGAGCCATCCCCTCGGGAGGTGAGCCCGCTGCTTGTGTGGGCATCGCGGCATGGGTACCGCCACACGCATTCAACAAAAGGAACAGTAAAAACCTCATGGGGCCGACTCCACGGCCTTAAAGTCGAGCGCGTTGCCGTTGACACAATAGCGCTCTCCGGTGGGTGGAGGGCCATCTGGAAACACGTGCCCCAGGTGACCACCACATCGATTGCACACAATTTCTGTTCTCGAAATACCGAGCGTTCCATCGACGGCTCGACCCACAGCATCCGCAGCGATGGCCTTGAAAAAACTCGGCCAACCGGTTCCAGACCGGAATTTGTGGTCGGAGGAAAAGAGTTCCAATCCGCAGCCTCCACACAGATACGTACCCTTGGCCTTAGAGTTCCAATATTGGCCCGTGAAGGCGCGCTCCGTCCCCTTTTCACGAAGGATGCGGTATTGCTCGGAACTCAACTGCTTTCGCCACTCTTGAGCCGTCTTGACCACAGCATCGGCACGGGGAGAGACAAAGCCTTCGCCCGCTTGTGTGTTGGTGACACACGCACCCAACACAACCCCCATGAACAACAATCTAATCAAATCCACCTTCCTCCATAAAAAGGCGCCACCCTACTTCAGCATTCCATGTCTTTGGGTCGACCGCTATGGTCGTTTTCGCCAAACACTGGCCAACCAAGGCTGCTGATCTCTGGGAAGCCCCTCCGGACGATAGTAATGGTGGATCTCCTCAAAACCGGCCTCCACCATAAAGGCACGCCATTGTTCGAGGTCATGGTAGCTACTGTACCGCTCTCCACTCCAGCCCTCCTGATTGTTACCGCGAGGGTTCGATGAAAAGAACACACCGTTACTGCTCAGCGCCGCCCACAATTCGCGGAGAACGCGAGGCAACTCTTGGGCCGGCACATGGAAAATCGTGGCATTGGCGAAAATACCATCGAACGATTCATCGGGAAGATCGAGCGATAGGAAGTCCTGATTCAGAACATCACACCCTGAAAACCGTCGCGCCATCGCGCAGAAATTGGGCGAGCCTTCGAGACCGACCGGGGTGTGCCCCAACGATTTGAAAGTGGCCAAATCACGTCCGGGGCCGCATCCAAAGTCCAAGACGCGAAAGGGGCCCTCGCCTTCGATGGCATCGAGAAGGGCGTGGATATTCTGCAACACATCATGGTCGCGTGTCCCCAACCAGAAGTCTTCTGATCGACTGTCGTAATGGCCAACCGTCGTACGCGTAATGGCCGACAAATCCTCAGCAGAGAGCGCCTCATCCATGACTACCACTCCCCCTGACTGGGCATGCTGGCCCAAGGTTCTGAAAGCGGAAGGGCTTCTCCCTTTTGAAGCAACTCGACCGATATCTGGTCCGGAGAGCGAACAAAGGCCATGCGCCCATCGCGAGGGGGCCGAAGAATGGTCACCCCATTCGCGGCCAGATGGTCACACAACCCGTAGATATCGTCGACCTCATACGCAATGTGGCCGAAATTTCTACCGCCGGTATACGCCGCTTCTTGGTCCCAATTGTGAGTCAACTCTATGGCTGACTCATCGCCAGGCGCGGCCAGAAACACCAGCGTAAATCGACCCTTTTCCGAGTCTTTTCGTCGAACTTCATGGAGGCCCAACAATTCAAAAAACCGAATCGCTTTATCGAGATCGAAAACACGGATCATGGTGTGGAGATAGCGCATACCCCTCCTTAGTCCAGCCCCCCTCCATCGGCATCGACTCACGACAAAAATGAGCGGAAACAGATGCTGTGCTTCCCTTTCAGTTTTTCCGGGATAGTCCCCCGCATGCGACTATCTGAACACCTCTCTCGCCTGGGTCTCTCCAACGCGGACATCAAGAAGGCTCTGCGAAACGGCAAAGTGTTCTTCCATGGAATTCCAACCGCAGATGCCGGTCGTGAGGTTGAGCCCTTTCAGGTCACTTATCGACCGGATGCGCCCAAACTGACTCCCGGACGGGATCTGGTGATCCTGCATAAAGACGACGACCTGGTTGTGATTTGGAAGCCGGCAGGCATGCTCAGCGTCAGGGCCGGCAAAGCCGGGGGTCACCTGAATGCGATTGGGCTCGTCGGCAAACTCACTCGCGGGGAAGCCCTCGCCGTCCATCGTTTAGATCAAGACACATCCGGCCTGATGATGGTCGCCCGAAATAAAACAGCCCAAGAAGCTCTCAAGTCTCAACTCGAAGTCCATTCGGTCGAACGTCGGTACATGGCCTTGGTGCTGGGCAAGCCCAATACCAAAACATGGACGGTCGACAATCACCTGGTCGAAGACCGTGGGGATGGATTGCGCGGTAGCATTGAGCCCCCATTTCCTCCCTTCGCCAAACGGGCAAAAACCCACTTCACAAATCTGGAGCGGGTCGGAAAGCGAGTCAATCTCGTAGAAGCCAAACTGGAAACCGGGCGCACCCATCAGGTTCGTATTCATCTCTCTGAGGCGGACCTGCCCATTCTTGGTGATGACCGCTATGGCTCGTCGGCCTCTACACGGCTCGCACCACGCCTTTGCCTGCATGCCGTCGTCCTCGGTATCGAACACCCCACAAGCGGGGAGAAATTGCGCTTTACAGCTCCGCTGCCGGACGACATGGAGCAAACACGCCGGGGTCTACTCCACGAAGCCAAAAACCCCGTTGTGAAGCGTGTGAAATCGAAGATACCGAAAAAGCGCAGGCGTCGAAAGACTTAGTCGGCCGTCCAGATCACGCCATCTGAGGTTTCGACCACCTCACACGCGGCAGTGAGCGACAACATGCCCTCGACCGGTCGGAAGACGACAGCCATATTGCACATTTCATCGGTGGCATTGTTGCCGTAGTTGACGACCTCGCCACTCGTGTTTTTCCACTCACAGGTCCATTCGAAGCCTTGCCCCGCGGGGACCAGCATCGGTGGATCGTACTGCGTGATGAGCGGCGTATGCCAATCATCGTTGGAGAAGAACACCTCGCCCACTTCGCCGGTCTCCCCATCGTATGGCGCAATATCAAAGCGTGTGCCGAGGGCATGCTGATGGCCAGCCAATAGCATGATCTCCACATCCTCATTGAAGACGCACCGGGACCATTCTTCATAGGGTTCATCATCCGCCGGCACATTGATGTGCTCATCCCGGACACTGCCTCCCCACATCGATTTCTCAACCTCATCCTGATCGATGGTGTAGGCGTTGACCTCGGAGTACACCGAGACTTCCTCGGGAGTGGGGTTCACATAGTGGACCTCATGCAACACATCGATGGTGGCCGGAACATTGGCAACCGTCCCTTCTGGAAAGTTCAACTCCCCATGGGCATCGCCCTGACCGCCAAAAACCATGACAGCCTCTTCCATAAGGGTCGAATCGCTGTAGAGCTCTTCGCAGTCATAACTGCCATGTTCGATGGGGTTGTCCGTCGTCTGACCCGACAAGCTGAAACCCAGCGCCGAGAGGGTGAAGTGATGCATGCCCTCGTTTTGACTGTATTCCACAGACTGAACAGCGGTGAACCCGGTCGCTTCGATGGGCAATGGGTACACCTCGCAGAGCCAGACTTCTGAGTAAGCAGGCGCTGTGCCATACATCTTCATCTGAAAGCCTTCGCCTTCAGCGGGTGGTTCGAGGGGCTCCCGTTCATCTTCCGGGCTATCACCGCCGTCGTCGCTGTCCGAGTCGTCGTCCGAGTCGTCGTCCGAGTCGTAGTCCGAGTCGTCGTATTCTGGACCCACACTCACATCTTTGGAACAGCCCGCTATCAAAGCCAAAACAAGCCAACGCATGACACCCCCTCCATGTGGCCTCGATTCTATCAGTAGGAGCGCGTGACCCGCACCAATTGGTTGGTCGACACCGAAGAAAAACGAGAGCTTTCCCCATCCGGCCAGTTGACTTTGATGTCGACGGAACTGTGGTCAGCAAGACCAAAGTGGGCGTTCACAGGGGCTGAACTCTGAAGACCCGATGCGCCTTGAGTGAGCCATCGACGATGGGTGGTATCTCCCGCCGTCACCTCAACCACAGCGCCTATCGCACTGGGGTTGCCGTTATTCTGCTCCAAAGTCACCGTCAGCCAGTGTTCGGTACCGCAGTTCGCCAGCCAAACTTCAGCCTCCCCACCGATCTCTCGCTTGGCCAAATCCAACCAACCGTCTTGATTGAAATCCGCCGCAATCACAGCACGGGTGCTTCCTGCTCCGGCCACACCCCAGTCTTCCGCCACATCGGTGAACCGATTGTCTGCACCATAGAGCCAAAGCCCATCGGGTTGCTCCCAAGGGTTCATGGCAGATTCAAACACATCCGCCAATCCACCGAATCCCATGAAAATATCTTGGCGACCGTCGTTATTGAAATCCGCAAACTCGGTTCCCCAACCGCTCCATCGATCGGTCAGTTCCGCATCCGTCATCAGGAACTTCGCGGCCGAGGCATCGTACCAGCCCCCCACGCCATCGCTCTCCATCAACCAGGCACGGGTCATGTCTGACATGGCAATCTCAGGATAGTCATCGCCATTCAAGTCCCCGAGCGCGACCCCCATGCCCTCCATCGTCAGCGCCAGGCTCGCGGCGGATGCCGACTCGGTGTAGGTCTCCGACCCGCTCAAGAACAACTGATTGGGCACCATACACGCTGATGTCACCGACTTATCGGAGACGGTGTACATGTCCGGCAGTCCGTCCAAATTCGCATCGAACCAAGCCGCAGCCCGAAGACGCCCATTGACCCCTGGATGTTCCGGCATCAGATCGCTCACATCCACAAAGGTCCCATCCCCCTGGTTTTCCCACAAAACCTGTGGCGTATCCGTGTAGGGGTTGTCCGGATCCCAGCCAATAATCGTGTCGCAGTGTCTGTACGTGATCACGAAGATGTCCAAGTCACCATCGTTATCCATATCGGCGACAGTGGCCGAAGCGGCGGGATGAGCCGTCCGGTCCAGATTGGCTGCTTCCGTGCCATCTGTGAAATAGCCTGAACCATCGTTGATCAAGAGTGTATGTCCGCCCTCTCGACGAGAGATGAACAGATCGAGGTCTCCATCGCCCTCCACATCAAAGGCCGTTCCGGCCGTGGTCGGCGTATCGAGACCCGAGGGTAAACGACTCTCGCCTTCATCGACGTAGCTGCCATCCGATTGCTGGACATAGAGCTGATCTAAACCCTTCTGAGGAATGTAGATCTCCAAGCTTCCATCACCATCGAAATCCACTACTGTCAGTCCACCGGCAGCAATCGGATCATTGGTCGAGGTGGCCACATTCTGGTTTTCCCAACCCTCACCCCAATCCACGGGAACAAAGGGCTCTGGGGGACGTGCACTGGGATCCTCACAGTTCTGGACCCCACCTTCTTCGAGTACCACACTGTCGGCATCGCTATCGGCATCCGCGTCCGCATCCGCGTCCGCATCCGCGTCGGCGTCGGCATCCGCATCCGCGTCGGCATCCGCGTCGGCATCCGCGTCCGCATCCGCATCCGCGTCGGCATCCGCATCCGCGTCGGTATCCGCATCCGCATCGGTATCCGCGTCGGCATCCGCATCCGCATCCGCATCCGCATCCGAATCAGTCCAAGGGACACAGCCTCCAAACTCATCCCGTTCGTAACCATCCATACACGGCTTTTGCTCGGAGTCCCCTCCGCCACAAGCCGTCATCAAAAGCGTAGAAATCACAAAAGTTCGCATGGCGATACTCTACATGGCCTTCTCTATAAATGGCCAGATAATCGATGCAATTCTCTGGTGGCCTTCCGCACTGGGATGCATGGCCAACATGCCCTTGCTGGCCATCCCGTGCTCACGGGGCACGATGTGCTCGAGTGACTGAGACCAAATCCCCGATACCGTCGTGTGGGTCACACCCGCCTCTCGTAAAAGCCCACCCATCGTCTTCATGTCATCCTTCAGCCATTCGCAGCGCTCTTGCATCAAAGAACCCGAACACAAGGGCATCCCCGGAGGCTCCACAATGGCAGCGACAAGCGTCCCCCCTCGCTTTTCTACCCGCTCTTTTAGGGTGGCCATCGCATGCCGAAAGCCATCCCGAGTGTCCTGCCCCACGAACCGCTTTTCCGTCTTCGATTGGGACTCCATCCACGCCGTCACACGGAACCACAGGAGATTGGCAAACCATGAACGGTTGACCATCCAACGGGTCAGCCGCCCGGACGCCAAATCCGGTGGCGCCACCAGTTGACCATTAACGGAGAGCATCAACCGCTCCTCTAAATCGTCGGCTGACAACACCAGCAAGACCATATCGGGTGCGTTGTTCCCCAGCGCACCCGCCACCCGTTGGGCCACCGTACAATAGCCGGCGCCAGGCACAGCGAGATTCCGCATATCGACGGCTCCACCCGTCTGCGCCGTCATCCAGCGAGAAAGCTCAGCGCCCATCGTCTTATGAGACTCCACGCCCAAGCCATAGGCCAAAGAATCACCCGCAATCCAAAATTTCTTGTCCACCGTCCCCGAACCAAATCGCGACACGGTGCCATCACCCGACGTGCTGACCGACCCCAGCTCCGCAAAGTGAACTCCGGATGCGGCGCCCGGACCGACCCACCGGGAGCGATGAGACAAAAAAGTCCGCACTTCGTGACACACGGAAAGGTCCGGATCCTCTGCCAGATCGACCAATCGCTCCAATCGAAAATCCGAGCCCTGAAGCGCTGAAACACTGGGCAGATAAGGGTAAACCCACCGAAGTCCCCACTCGACAGCGATAGCGCCCACGACCGTAGAGACGACCAGAGCGATGAGTTCTTTACGGCGACGGGTGACAAAACCAAACATTGGATGTCATCCTACCAGGATGCTTGGGTTACCATTCGAGACGATGAGACTTTACCTGGTACTGCTGATCGTGGGGTGCGCAAAAGACGCCGGCGAGCCGTGCCGTGAAGGAACATTTCGGAATAACGACGGCAATTGCGTCCCCAACAACGGTGTTCCGACGGGCGATGACGACGACAGTCCAGACCCTACAGACGATACAGGTGTAGACATCCCAGACGATTCGGGAAGCCCCACCACTCCGGATGACGGCGGTATTCCTCCAGACGACAGTGGAGAACCACCCGACGACCCCGACGACCCCGACGACCCCGACGACCCCTATGATCCGCCACCCACACCGAGTTGGTTGAGCATCGCCGATGCCACTTTGGTCATTGAAGGTGGGGCCACCGGCGCACGTGTGGGACGCGCAGTTTCCGGAGCAGGAGATATTGATGGGGATGGGCGTGCTGACATCCTTATCGGTGCTGACCGCGCCAATGGCGTCGATGGCGTCTATCAAGGCGGATGGGCCACCTTGCATCTGGCAGCCTCCCTCCCAGACGAGGGAATCGTCGCTGTAGAGACAGCCGATACGCGGTGGCTCGGTGTGGGCGATGACGAACTCGTGGGCCACAACTTGGGTTCCGGTGGTGATTTTAATGGCGATGGGCAACCCGACATCGTGATCGCGGGCTACCACGCACCCGCCGGCGGGCACAAAAAGGGCACCGTTTACGGATTCTCAGGCGATCGCATCACCAGTGGCACCCACAACATTGCCGAAGTCGCCGACTGGTCGATCGACGGATCAAGAGATGTCGAGGGCTTGGGCCACGGCATGTCTACGGCCGGCGATGTGGATAATGACGGGTTGAGCGATGTGGTGATGGGGGGCTGCTGCAGTTTCCCACCCGAACTCGGTCGAGCCTGGGTCATCACCGGTGACGCACTCGCCAGTGGCCCCATCGATCTGACCACCCATACGCCACGCTGGGATGGCGAGGTGGCCGATGACCAAGCGGGATACAAAACCAGTCCAGCAGGCGATGTCGATGGCGATGGCTTGGATGATGTGGCCATCGGCGCCCGACTTCAAGGCAATGAAATCAACGGTGGTGGGAAGGTCTACATCATTTTTGGTTCATCCATGCCGGGGGTTGAAATCGGCAGCCTCGCCGATGCCGATGTCCACCTGCCCGGAACCAGTATCGGTGGCGAACAGGGCTACGACATCGGTCCCGTAGGCGACTGGGATGGAGACGGATTGGACGAGGTCATCACCGGCGCCTATCACTCGGACCGGTACGCCATGGTCGCGGGAGAAGCCCTCCTGTACCTGGGCAGCTCCCTCACCAGTCGTGACTATATTCTGGACACAGAAGCGGACATCCGTTTTATGTCCTACCAAGAAAACCATCTCCTGGGCGTCAGCGTCGAAGGCAATATGGACTTGGATGGCAGCGGCACCATCGACGTGGTCATTGGTGCCAGCGGAATGGCCCCTCCCTCTCGGGGCGAGGTCAGTGAAGAAGACATGGAGGGGATGGACGATCCAGGGGACGTCTATCTCTACTGGGGAGAAACGCTGAGCGTCGGCGTTCACGACGTTGACGATGCTCCCGTCCATATCGAAGGTGAAGAACGCATGGACCACGTGGGCATTCGGGTCACCAGCCCTGGAGACATAAACGCAGACGGTGCCGACGATCTTCTCGTCGGCACCGAGCGGGGTCAGTACGGCGTCGGCCGCGCTTACTTGCTTACAGGCTTGCGGGCACCGTAAACGTCAGGTCTTGGGTTCCCAGCAATGTGGTTCCGTCACCGTAGATTTCCAGCGTGAGCGGGAAGGTCTGGTCCATGGTGGACGATGCGATGGTGCCGTTGATGTCCACAGAGAAGGCCAAGCTTACTGGCGTCGCACCCACTGTCACGTTGGTGTACACCGGAGGGCTAACCACCGTGGTGAATCCATAGCTGTTGCCGGTGACCACCGCAGTCACACTGCTGAAGGTCACGTTATCCAGCATACCCTCGATGGCATCCACAATGGTGCTGCGGAAGGCTGCGGAAGACCCTGACCAAGTGAACACAAGGGGGTCGTTAACGATGCCATCACCGTCGGCTTCGTACAGAGAGTCTGTCGCGATAGCCAGGTCGTCCATCTGAGTCAGACCGTATGCAGCACCCGTACCCACACCGATGAGGCGAGCACCGAGGTCGACGGCTTCATTCACCACATCGCTGCTTCCAGCGGTAAAGCTGGCACCAGAGGGAACTGGATATCCGGCATCTGGATCACGAAGGTAGTTGTCTGTGGCATACACCATGACAGGAAGGCTGCCGTCGCGGAATCCAAAGCCACCGATAAAGCCACCGCCTACCGTAGCGGGATCTTGAGCCCCGGCTACAGCGCCAGAGAACGCATCATCGGTCGATGCAATGAATGGAGGAACATCCGTACCCGCATCCAGTAGGCCATCGCTATTTTGGTCATAGCCGTAGCCGGTCAAGCCTTGGAACAGACCCTCAATCGCAGACTCTGGAGAGTCGACACCATTGTGAATCGTCGTCGCATCGAGAGCAGCTTGAACAGGAACCTGATCGATGGTGATTTGCTGTTGGAGGATAAACGGAAGGTCCGCACCCGCCCCAAAGCTTTCGTAGTTGTAGTCATCAAACGTTCCAAAGCCGTACGCACCGTCAGAAATCGTCAGCGCGAGTTCATCGACAATGTCGCCGAATTCCGAAGCCATAGCATTCGCTGTTGAAGCCATGGAGCAGGTGGTGTCGAGAAGAAACGCCACGTCCACCTGGTTGACTTCGAGATCCAGCGAGTATTCCGAGACCTCACGGATATCTTCATACACGGGTTCAGGATCGCCGGTATCGACGGGTTCGCCCGTATCGACCGGTTCACCTGTATCTGCGGGCTCACCTGTATCATCATCATCGCAAGGGTCTTCATCCTCAGCGCACGGGTCATCACAACCGCAGCAACCGACGTCGACGACGATGTCATTCGTAATCTCGTTGGTAATGGTGGGTCCTTCTTGAGCAGAGCAGGCTGCCATAAGGAAAAGAGGGCTAAAATAAAGAGGTTGGGTTTTCATGGGTGTCTCCTTTTAGAGTCGGTCCGCCAGATTTCGGCTGGCTTCACAAACAGACAAAGGGGACGGTTTCAGGAAAGTTTCAAAAAATCTCGATTGGTACTTTCTTGTCCATTCCGATAGAGCGAACCCATGCTAAAAACTCCCGTCGGTCGCTTACGTCTCATTGGTATCATCGAAGGCCTTTCCTTCTTGATTTTGCTCTTCATCGCCATGCCAAAGAAGTACTTCTTTGGTGACCCCTCTTGGGTCAAGGCAGTCGGACAAGCTCACGGACTCCTGTGGGTCATCTTCTGTTTCGCATTGATCGATGCGAAAAGCAGCAAAGGATGGACCATCAAACAAGCCCTGGTTCCCTTCATCGCCTCGATGCTGCCCTTTGGTCCATTTGTGGTCGACAGAAAACTAAAGGACGACACCCTTTAGCCATCGATGAGGGCCTGCCGAACGGCAGCCCCATTCAGGGTCTTATTCTGCACCTTTGACCATCGCTTAAGGGCGAGTTCAGGGTCGACTGTGCTCTGCTTGACTGCCCGGTACACCTTGGCCGATACGCCACCCTCTTCAAGAGCTTTTTTCAGCCGACTCCACGCCAACTTTTCTCGGCGTTTCGTGTACCGGCCACGAAGGTCGCGCAGGGTCGACATGGTGCGTTTATTCCCCTGGGCTTTGAGTTGCTTCATCAACACATCATGAGCATTTCGAACCGCACCATAGGAAGGCTGAGCATTCAGCGAGATCCGGGCATCCTGTAGTGCAGGCACCAGTGCCGCATACCAGTCGGAGGCCCAATGTGCCTGCGGTCCGAGAGGGTCTTGTTTCGACACAGCTGGCTGTTCTGGTTCGGGAGCCTCGACGCCCAGTTTGGCGATCAATTGCGAGCGAAGGTCAGACACTTCAGCCCCCACATCCCGTTGTGGAGACAGCTTCCCAATTCTGCTCATCTTCTTCGAATTTCTTGGCTCGTTCGATCTGAATTCCCATGTGGGTGTCGTATCGAACCGAACTCTTGTTTCGTTTCCAAAACTTCCATGCACCGTATGCTGGGCCAGG
>Ga0163180_10000057_pt1 | contig 54489 bp, 44 predicted proteins | sample AtlANTMetagenome_2_FD_109647 | JGI IMG/M metagenome (GOLD analysis project Ga0163180, IMG submission 109647) | Marine eukaryotic phytoplankton communities from the Atlantic Ocean - Atlantic ANT 4 Metagenome | ecosystem: Environmental > Aquatic > Marine > Oceanic | place: North Atlantic Ocean...
CTGCGCCCCTTCAGGAAAGGGTGCCTCTTCCACTCGCACCGGACCTTCTTGGGATTCGTACCAGCGATTGAGGTCAAGGATGTCTTCAGGTGTTGCGGTCTGAAGCCACTCCCACACCTTTATAACGCGCTCATCGCGGTCGATTCCCACCCCTTGAAGGCGGTGGGAAAGTGTGTATGCGCCCGACCCTAAGAAGGGTTCCCAGACTCTCTCCACCCCGAGTGGAGGGGATTCTAAGTAGCGCAAAAGCCTCCCCTTGTTACCGGAGTATCGAAATGGGCTGGTGGGCCTCACGAATGGTACCTGAGGCGGGACTCGAACCCGCACACTCTATGAGCGAGAGATTTTAAGTCTCTTGTGTCTACCAATTCCACCACTCAGGCTTGATCTTTTATCGTTATCGCCCCAGCTTCTACGAGGCGCATTGCTGTCCTTCCAAACCATCCTTGTAGTTGCCAGGCCAGCCCAGTATCTATGAGATGCTGCCAGGCCGCCAAGTACTCTTCGGAGCTCTCCGGCTCGGTGAACCCTTCGGCAATATCTATGGCTTGGGAGTTTGTCATACTAATCAACCTATACCCTTACTGTATGTAGAATGCCCCCCCATACGAACATCAACCCTGGAAAGAAAGTTGGGAAAACAAGTGGATATCTCCAACCCTAAAAACATTGTCATTGGAGCCTTCGCCCTTCTGGCGGCAGGTTCCGCAGGATCAATGTTGGGCATCACTATCGAGCCACAGGAGACCACCACTTTGCGGGTAGAGAGAGCGCAGCTGGAGATTCAAGTTGCCTCCCTGGAAGCGCAGTTAGAAACTCAGGAGAAGACTTCAGAGGAGCGGGTTGTGTTGTTAGAAAGCATCATTGATGATTGCCAACGTCTTATCAATGTCTCAAAGGAAAGGCTGGAGGACCAATGAAATTCCGCTTCATTCCCCTGTTAGTGTTAATGATGTCACCCTATTGGCTGGGCGCAGCTACAGCCGATGATGATGCATATGAGTCCGAGTTAGATACGCTCCAACAACGGATTGAGGCGGCCAAGCAGGGGGAACAGTCCCTAAGTGCCAGGGAACGGGAATTAGAGGCGCAGCTGGCCGCGATGCAGAAGAGAGCCGAGGAAGCTGAGGGTAAGCTGGCAACTTGTCAAGCCCGTTTGAAGTCCCCTTAAAGCTCTTCTATCACCAAGTCTATCCACGCGGACCCGGTAGGGCCTAAATCCTTGATGGTGATGGCATCCTCCCCCAACCCTTGCTCTAAGAGATATTCCCGCACCACATCGCTCAAGGCTTGGCTATAGCCCTCTTCTTTGCCCTCTTGAGCGTGAATCTCTACCCTCACCTTTATCTGGGGATGTTTTTCAACCAGGCTGGCTACTTGTTTGAGGTTGGCGAATACGCTGTCTGGAAGTGCCACCACTTGGGGTTTGGGAGGTACCACTACGGGGGTGGGGACAACGGGCTTAGGTTGCGGACGCAAACTGAAGGAAACAAGCCCTCTCAGTTTAGGCGTGCCCGGTTGATTGTTGATGCCTATCCCTATAGCGGGTTGCACCACCACCGGGCCTTTCTCGAACCTCCCTCCCAATATCACTTCCGAGGGTTTAAACTCCCCGATCACTTGGACCCATTCGGCGCTAAAGCGAGCCTTTTGAGGACCCAAGTACATACCGGCCTTAGCACGGAATTGAGGTGCGCCTTTATAGAGTGCGCCTACCGATCCGGCCACCCCCCACTTAGGGCGAAACACGCCCACGGTAGCGTCCCCGTCTACCCCCCAAGGGTCGCCTGGAATGGCGGGGAGTAAAGCGCCTGCCCGTAAAGAGGTGCCGACTACAGAGCTTGAGGCTGTAAAGCCTGCTGATAGTCGGGGAGAGATGATGGAAGGTGCATTGCCAGGAATGTATTGGAGGGGGGCGTCACCACCTACCACAAAACCCGCCTTTGAAGGTCCGAATCTCTTTTGGAACCGAAAATCGGTATGGGCCAGATGGTCCACAAAGGCTTCATCACCGGTTTCAGAGCGGTACACTAAGGGAGCCCACGCATAACCCCCCGTCACTCGAAAGGAGGAGGGGGCGCTATCCATAGGGGTGTCTATGGCATTAAAACCATCGCCAAAGGGTACGCGGTAGGTTTGAGCGTCCACCCCCATGAGAAGGGGGACAATCAGCAGAAGAGGCCATTTCCTTTTCGGACGCCTCACTAAGAGACCGATCAAAAGCAGCCCAGTCAAAGAGATAGGCCGCATGCGGGAAGAAGTTGAACATCCCCAACCCCCGGCTAATTCTTTTGGAGGCTCAGGAGCAACATCATCTGAGGTGTCGGGCTGCCCGCTATCGGTGGGGAAGCCTGTGTCCTCGGTCTCTCCGGTGTCTCCGGTGTCGGATATTCCGGTGTCTCGGTCGTCGATTGGATCGCATGGATCCCCGATTCCATCTCCATCCAAGTCTTCCTGATCCGGGTTTGGATCTTTCGGGCAATTATCAACATCGCCGCAGACATCATCGTCATCAACATCATTTTCAGGGTCATCGGGACATTCATCTTCAGCAGTGCAGATTCCATCGGAATCGCGGTCATCAGGATTATCTAAAGGACACGGATCGCAACCCCAAGGCTGGCCGTCCCCATCAGCGTCGATGGCGTCGTCATAACCGGGACAAACGTCCACGTCTCCGCAAACACCATCTTCATCCTCATCATTTAGCGGATCATTAGGGCAGTCGTCTACGTCATCGCATAAAAGGTCGCTGTCAGTATCCCCGTAGGCGTCATCACCGTCGCAAATATCGCAATAGTCGGGAACGGTATCTCCATCCGCATCACTTAAATCATCCCCGCCAGGACACGCATCGTCTGAATCGCAAATCCCATCCCCATCCGAATCATCTAAGGGGTCAATGGGACACGGATCACAGCCGTCTGGAACTGAGTCTGCATCACTATCTGTAGAATCATCGAACCCAGGGCAAATGTCATCCGAGTCGCAAGATCCGTCACCATCGGAATCGTCTGCGGGATCCGCAGGACAAGCGTCACAGCCGTCTGGTGTTCCGTCAGAGTCACTGTCTACAATATCGGAAAAGCCAGGACATACATCGTCTGAATCGCAAACGCCGTCACCATCGGAATCGTCTGCCGCGTCCAAAGGACACGGATCACAGCCGTCTGGAACGCCGTCCCCGTCCCCATCTGCGAAGTCATCAAAACCGGGACATATATCGTCAGAGTCGCACGAACCATCGCCGTCCGAATCATCAGTGGCGTCTAACGGGCAGCTATCGCACCCATCGGGAGCGCCATCAGAATCGGTATCCACAGTATCCGCATACCCAGGGCAAATGTCATCTGAATCACATACGCCATCCCCGTCTGAATCGTCTGGGTTATCTAACGGACATGGGTCACAGCCATCAGGAGTCGCATCGCTGTCCGTGTCCACGAGATCATCGAACCCAGGGCACAGATCATCACTATCACAAGAACCGTCACCATCAGAGTCATCGAGAAGATCCAAGGGGCATATATCACAAAAGTCGGGTACGCCGTCCCCATCAGCGTCATCACCGTCTGTCCCACCTGGACAAATATCATCTGAGTCACAGACGCCATCCCCGTCTGCGTCATCAGGGTTGTCCAGAGGGCACGGGTCAACATCCCCGCACACACCATCCCCGTCAAAGTCGTCTAAGGAGTCAAACGGGCATACATCGCAATCATCAGCAACACCGTCACTATCGGCATCAGCTAAGTCATCAAAGCCAGGACATGCGTCCACACCGTCCAAGACAGTATCTCCATCATCGTCCTCATCGCGAATAGAGGGGATACCATCCCCATCTATGTCAGTGGTGAAGTCCTCGTCGGAATCCAAAACCCCGTCGTTGTCCGAATCGGTTTCCAGGGCGTCTAACACCCCGTCCCCGTCGCTGTCCACGCCACTTCCAGCGTTCTCCCCCGCCACACAGGTAGGGGATACGTCCACATCTCCGTCGCACCACCCGTCCCCATCGGAATCAGGATTAGAGGAGTCAGTGCCTATGGAGTCCTCAATTGTGTCATCTATGCCATCGTCATCAGCGTCAAGGTCAAGAGCAATAACACCACTTTCAAAAAGTAGAACCCCAATATCTTCCCCGATGTGGCTTCTTTCGGTGTCATTGTACCAATCCTCGTCTATGGCGTAGCCTAAAGAGGTGGAGCTGAGAGAACATACGATGGCCCACCCGCCGTCATCTTCATTCCTACTATTCATCGACACTACAGCAGGAACCGTAGAGCTGAAGGAGGATATCAAGGTCTCGGTGGCACAACCGTCATCCTTACCAATCGCACTGGAAGATGCGCTCACCACAAGGCTTTCCCAGAGAACGGTTGAACCGTCTGTTGCGGTTAGAGATCCCGTGGCGTTAGGTGTGATGGCGATCCACCCAATATCCTCATCAATGGTTACCGAGCCGGGAATCGCTTCGGAGCGTTCCAAGGCCACGTCGAACCCTGTAGTGCTCACGCTCTCAACTGCAACCGTTAGGAAGGGGGTGGAGTAGTCTGAAGGGACCGCCCCTGTCTCATTTTCCGTGGTTTGAACCTGGGTAAGGATCGCCGGAGGGTCGGCAAATGATGCCCCGAAAGTGACCGGGTCCCAAGATCCTGAAAGGCCATGATTTGAAGCGTACTGCTCGGTTGTGGTAGAGGTGATCCCAGCAATAATAAGGGAGCCGTCAGGAAGGCCGTGTACCCCTTCCTCCATAGCGATGTAAGTCATGTCTACGGCGTAATGGGTAGGCCCGGAGGTTCCTTGGGCCTCGACGATCTGAGCCTCAAATCCGGTCGTACTTACGTTTTGAATGCGAATCGTGAAGGGCTGGCCTCCGGTGCTGGGGCCTGGTGAAGCGATAACTACTGGGGGCGCACTAAAGGTAGTCCCAAAGGTGACCGTTTCCCAGAGTTCGGTGGTAGCCGACGTGGTAGAAGGAAGGGCAACCTCAGCAGAGTCCACTTCCAAACCCCAAGCAGGGGAGGAAAGCAAAAGCAATAATAGGCAACTCAGCCTATTCATCTTCATCCTCTTCCATCGCTCTACGCCATTTCTCCAACTTTCGCACTTTCCGCTCTAAATCATCGCCGTCAAAGTCAGCATTTAGCGCGAGCTTCTTATCCATCTTGCCCATGCGAGACTTGAGTTCCTCTACTTCTGCCTTCAACTGTGCATGAACAGTCTGACAAGGTCCAGGAGATTGTCCCTCCATTCCCTTAGACTTTGCGTCCATCTTCATTTGAGCCATTTTCTGCTCATGCTTCTGCTCTGAGTGCTGCCTATAAAACTTCCATGCAGCTCCGCCACCAACTACTGCCAATATGGCGAGCACAATAGTTAGCGTGGGATCGGCTCCGGTGGCTTGCGTCAGCTCGCTGAATTGCTGGGTAAGGGGGTCTTCGGAAGGTTGGACCTCGTGGGCTGTGGTCTCTTCCACCTCGGTTGAGTTTTCGTCAGGCATGGCATCTCCATCTTGTATAGGGGTTTCATCTATTCCAGAATCTGCCTCAGCAGGCTCGGGTAGGGGTTGCGAATTGGTGGCACCCGGTGGTTCAGGCTCGGGTTCGGTCTCTGGCTCTGGCTCAGGCTCGGGTTCTGTTTTGACTTGCGACTCAAGCTCGTCAGCGATTTCGTCTGGGTCGTAGGGAATGCGAATTCTTGCGCCCCCTTCCAGTTCGCAGTCAACACTCCATTGGTCTACCCATTCAGAAGACTCCCCCAATTTCAAGGATTCCTGAACTAATACAGACGTTGAGCCATTTAGGAGTTCGCACTTTTCCATTTACTTGGAACGATATAAGATTTTCACCGGGTATTGTTCCGAGAAGGGAGGTGTGTAATGCACCGTGTTTTAATGGTGGCAACCTTAGTTTTCTGTATGGGCTGCCCTAAGAAAGATGTTATCCGAAACCTGGAAGTCTACCAGGCTGAGGTGAAGCAATGGGATACGTGGGCCGTTAAGCAGGCTTCCCACCTACGGACGTTTGTAGAGACCCATTGCGATTGCGCTGAGGCTAAATTTGCTGAAGCTCAGTGCGAGGAGGCAGCGGATTGGTTGCTTACAGTAGAGGCTCGCCATGAATGGCACCGTCAGATGGCCTTATACAACGCCTACCTGATCGAAGAAGAGCCACCATCCAACCCCCCCGAAATCTCTCCCTCCACCTGCCCCCTCTCAGAAAGGAAGTAGAGCATGGCCCACCCTATTGAAGCTCTTTTAGATACGGTCATCGACCAGGCGGGTGATAGGAGTAAGGATCTCTTAGAAGAGGCACAAGAAGCCCTGCAAGATTTGGCGCTGGACTCCGATGACCCTACTGGCAAGGTAGTCCTTTCCCTCCTTTCAGACGCTGTAGCCCAATATGGGCCTATGGGTATTGAGATGGGACAAGATGCAGTGCGCCAGTTGTTGGCTGGGAAGTCCCCTGATATTGACTGGGCTAACCCCCGCACCGCATCGGATGCCGTAGCCCTTCTCCAGAACGCGGAGCGCCATCAACGTAAGAGGGCGCGAGAGGCTTCTCGAAAGGCTGGCATTATCCTTCAAACCCTGGGATCCCTTCTCCTCCAAGCAGCGTTGAAAAGCCTTTGAGACAAGTCCTTTGCCAATGCGGAACCGTCGTTGAGGTGTTCGAGGGAACTACGCGCCAATGTCGCATTTGCGGCACCACTCATGGCTCGGTTCCAGAACGCCCTCCCCGACCCCTGCCTCACTTAGTAGAGACATGGTCGCCTTGCGTGACTTTGAGGCGAGATGGCCGCTCTTTAGTAGTGGTGGCTACCCAAGATATTCCTAAAGGCCAAATCTTTGAGAAGTCTCCCACTATGTGGTTTGACCGCCCTTCCGAAGTAGCCAAGATGGTCCAATTGAACATTACTATCGGAGGGCCGAATCCTAAGGGCGTGTATTTGGCTCCCGCTGTCTATCAATGCAAAATGGTAGACGGGACTTATGAGCCCAACGCACTCTCTCAAACGTGGGAGGGGGCTGTTATACCCTTAGGGTACGGTGCTCTATATGAAACCGGGGTAGGAAGCACCGTTAATGCTAATGGGCGACTCCTCTTTGAACGTCACCATTTGTTTGTCGAGTGGTACGCCACTAAAGACATAAAAGCTGGGCATCAGATTCGTCAAGGTATGGGAGCATACCCTCGTGAGTAAGGTGTGGAGCACAGTAGTAGAGTTGGACTTCCCCATCGAAGAGGCTGACATAAAGCCCATTTTCGATGACGATGATCTGATCGACTACATGGGAAGAGCGCACAGACGTTTGCAAGATATTATGGGAAAGATGAAGAAAGATGGGGCCATTACGCATTTCCGAATTCGCAAGGTTCCACACCTACACCCGCCGGAGATTGAATGAAGCCGCCATCAAAATGGGACAAGGATCAACTGGTTCGAGTTCGCGTTAATCTTCCGCGCCGCGAGTACGAGGAGTTGGAGCATATGGCAAAACGAGAGGGCATCTCGGTGACTGACGCTATTCGACGCGCTATCACCTCGGAGATGTACTTCAAGCGCAAGGCTGATGAGGGTTGTAAGCTCCTCTATGAAGATCCCCGAGGGCAACTCTTTCAAGTGAAGATTCGGTAGCGTGTCGGATGGGATTACCGAGAGTCGTCGCACCGTAAGAGAGCCTCAAGAGGAGCCTTACGTTGTTGACTTGAGCACGGAAACTCCTGCTGAGGTTTGGGTTCCCTCGGCAAATACCTATGATCCCAACCCGAAGCGAGAACAAGTAAGAGGAACCATCGCCTGGTTCCTCTTAGGGATCTTGTTGCTAACCATTGTCTTTGCCTTTACCGCTCTCGCCCGCACTTGGACCGAATACGATAACATCAAGGACATGTTAGGCATTCTCCTACCCCCTATTACAGGGTTGGTAGGATCAGCCATTGGTTTCTATTTCGGAAGGGGCACCGACTAAGCGGTGGCCTGCGCTCCGTTTTCTGACACGGGGATGTAAGTGCAATCATCCTTCTTGGCGTGTACTGCTGTCTCCAACATCTCAAACGCTACGGCATAGGGGCATGCATTAGCGTTAGGACGGCGATCCTCTAAGTAGCCGTACCCATCCTTAGCCGTACCCAGCGGGATGCGGATAGAGGCGGTACGGTCGCTCACGCCATACTTGAAGTCCTGGTAGGAGCAAGTCTCGTGTTTTCCGGTGAGGCGCATCTCGATCCCGTCCCCATACACGGCCAAGTGGGCCTGAATACGCTCTACGTCTGCGGCAGCTTCACACCATGAGGTGATCTCTTTCATGCCACCCTCTTCCCGCATAGCTTTGGTCGAGAAATTGGTGTGCATGCCGCTTCCGTTCCAATCTCCGGGAACAGGCTTGGGGTCGAGAGTAGCGTTGATGCCGTAGTTCTCCCCGATGCGGTAGAGAAGCCAGCGAGCCATCCAAAGATGATCCCCTACCTCAAGGGCCGTGCAGGGTCCGATCTGGAATTCCCACTGACCGGGCATCACCTCTGCGTTTACACCACTGATCTTGATTCCTGCGTCATAACAAGCCTGAAGATGCTTCTCTACCAACTCACGTCCGTAGACCTGATCCGCACCCGCACCGCAGTAGTAAGGGCCTTGGGCCGGGGGGTAGCGACGATCATCGCCAAACCCCAGGGGTCGGGAGCCATCAAACAAAACGTACTCTTGCTCCATGCCGAACCAAGCATCCTCGTACCCTTGTCGAGCCGTGAGAAACTCACGCACCTTGGCGCGATTATTGGTAGGGTGCGGGATTCCGTCAGCCGTGAATACTTCACACATGGCCAAGTAGTGGCCCTCCCCCCGTACCGGGTCGGGAATCACGCAAACCGGCTTCAGTAAACAATCCGAAGAGTCCCCATCTGCTTGCTCGGTTGAACTTCCATCAAAGCTCCATTCAGGAAGATTCAACTCCTCCCCTTCCTTAAGGTCGGGCAAAACCTTGGTCTTCGACCGAATAGCGTGGGTTGGGGTGGCTCCATCAATCCAAAGATACTCTACAAACATACTTCCTCCCAAAGTGTGCGGCCCAACTAACTTTGAAACCGCACTTCGACTAAGCACTTTCAGCTTTTTCTATCTCTTCTAACAATTCTCTAAGAGTAGCCGACCGGAATCGCTTTGCCACCCTCCTACGGGACGCTGTGCGCGCCACCTCTACGAACTTGAGAGGGTCGAAGGACAGCTCATCTTCCCCGTCCAGTAGAGCCTCTCTAAGACTATTTGCGGCCCTCCCTTGGGAGAAGAACCTCAATAAGATTTGGGGGTTGATGTAGCTTCCCCGCGTGACCGCGTCAGTATCATGACTGAGAGCCTTTTGAGCCTTCCCGATAGCTTGGTCGAGTGTTCTCACCAAAGCCTCTACCACCTTGGCTCTCAGCTCTTCCTCTTCCAAGTCAATAAATTCCCGTACCTCGGCTTGAAGGTCAATCTGGGCTTTTCGGATCTCATCAAACACCACCTCTGTAGCCCGCAGCTTCCGAAAGTCGGTGGGAGAGATCCCCTTGAAGTTCTGCCGGAAGTAGGCACTGAGGTCTTTGGCGGTGAAACGATGGCCGTCTGGGGTGACGAAGATGAACTTGGAGCCACTCTTCTGGGCCGACTCGACCAGGCTCTTCAAGATTTTAATGACGTTCCCATCACTCAGGGTGGCGACATTAGTAGAGCTGGCCTTCCCCACGAACTCCAACTCAGCAAAGTTGTCTCGAATGAATCGAACATGGGCGGGTCCCAACGTCACCGCTCCAAATGTCTCCACCGGTACCTTTTCCCCGTTGATGGGGTCTCGCACTAAGGTCACGTTGCCCAACTTGCCGGGTCGGATTCCGGTTTCCATGATAATAGCGGTGACCAACGCAGCCAAACGGGTGACGGGGTCTCCAGAGCGAATGTCTTTCTTGACCTTGGCGACGATTGAGTTGTAACGCTCAAGCAAGTCTCTCATCGTCTCGATCTTCTTAGCCATGGTCTTGCGCTGGGCTACAAAACGGTCAGTGATCTGCTGAACCTTTCCGTCTTCGTCTACCTCGACCACCAGATTGTCGGGAAGGAATGCCCGCAGCTCCTCTGGAATCATCGCCTTTAGGGGTTCCTGGGCCTTCCCCAACTCCCGGGCACGGTAGGCCAGAATCATGATCCCTTCGAGTTTCTCGAATGCCTTGTTGATTCCCAGCGTTCCCAGCCCCAGGTCTCGAATCATATCCATGGTGCGGTTGCGCCATGAGTAGGCTTTGGGGTCGATACTGTCCGGCCCTACCCACTTATCAATAAATCCGAGTACGTCACCCCGCTCTTTGAGTGCAGCTTTCAAGAAGCGGGCTTGCCTCTTAGGGTTGTCGGGATGGGCAGCTTGGGCCTCTAACACTACTGGGTCGAGGGCTTTGACAAGCGCACGTAAGTCCCGCCGAGCGATCTTCTTCTTATCCGAGTAGGACTTTACATCCTCTTTGGACCAACTCTTTAAGCCAGGGTGAAGTGGCATCTACCACCTACTTGCCCCATTTCTTGACGTACTCTTCAATGCTCTTGAAGATGTCTTGGGTGGGAGTTGAGAGGGGGAAATTCTTTTTGTACTTGCCGGGATGGGATTCCATTCCCCCCACCACTTCCAACTTACCGCTTCTCCAGAAGATGTTGAAAAAGTAAGAGTCACCCTTCCCCTTCACCTCGGCGCGCACGCCGTAGGTTCCAGCAGGAGCGGTTTGAACCTTCCCTCCCAGTAGGCGTCCCAACTTCTTAGCTTCTCGGCCCCAGTAAGCGGAAAGGGCTTCAAAGGATGAGCTGGGCGCAGCGGTCTTGCTGCTGGCTCGCATGTCTCGGTGAGCTTCCATACGGCTCACATCACGTGCGATATCACTATCCCCCTTGAGGTCAGCAATTAGGTTGCGACACATCTTACTAACAGACTTCAACTCTCCGACATGGAAGCCTGCTCTCTTGAGTTGGGCGGCCAACTGATCACACTTATTGGCCGCCTTGACAAGGTCTTCTTCTGCGGACTTTAAGAGCTTTTCAGACTGGGAGGCGTGGCGGGTGGCCAATCGTTGAGCAGCTTTCTTGAGGTCGGCTACCTCTTTCTTCATCTCACCCATCTCTTTGACCTCCTTCTCGATCTCTTTCAAGACCTCTTCCTGCTTGGAAGAGAGATCGTGACCTTCAGCCATTTGCTCTAAGACGGATTTGAGAAAGTCATTGTCTGGCTTTTTCTCTGCCAGGGCTTTAACTTCCTCGAATTTCTTTTTGATGTCGTCAGCTGTGCGTAGCATAACCATTCCTAATGAGGTTACACCTAAATGAGATAGCCGTTTTATTGACCGCCGCCGTAGCCGTCTGCTGCCCAACCTCCTCCTTTTAGGGAGAAAGAGGTTCGAGAGATCATCTTGGTCGCATTATCCCCCTTACATTTTGGGCAGGGAGGGACCACTTCTCTCTCATCATGCTTCATAAGCCTCTCAAACTTATGGCCGCAGTCTTCACATTTGAATTCAAATAGGGGCATACCAGTGCGCCTCCTCGTCTACATCATCAATACCCTCTTCGTCCTCCTCATCCTCTTCGCAGTCAAAGGGGTCTTTGAAACAATCCCTCACTTCCCACTTAGCTTGGAGTTGGTGAAGTTCTCGGGCTTCGCGGGTGAGGATGGTAGCACTTCCATCCTCACCAACACTTTCCATATAGATGCTCAAGGCATCAAAGAGGCGAGAATAGTTGTCCTCTTTCGCCCGATCTACCCTAATTATCAAATCTGATACAGCATTCTTCAAATCAACGAGAGGGTCCATTCCTCATTTATCCTTTGGCGTCGCAACGCTCCCAATCAGCTTGCGCTTTTTTATTTTGCATAAGGGTTTCAGCTACAGAAAAATCCCAACTAACCTTTCCGCACGGGTTGTCTTGTACTGGGTCGAACCAAGAACAGGTGGGGCAATATTGACTCGGCCACACCACGTTCTCCTTGCCCACCCCTAACAATGATAGGCGTTCTACCTCTTGCCCCGAGGTCTGGCCTTCCATTAAAGTGAGGGATACCGTACATCCCCCCTTTTCCAACAGGGACTTAAGGTTAGCCGCTTCTTGGGTAGACAGGACCAAATGACTGACGGTGGTTCCCCCGTCGTGGTCCACGGCAGGGTTCGCAGGAACCGCTATTTGAAAAGCACTCCCTCCTTGAATCCACAAGGTGTAGAGTTGTTGGTCAGTCACTACTCCGTGCCCCGTCTCTCCATCTCTCCAACCACTCTACTTCTTGAGGGGTATGGGACTGCCCGCCGTTGCACACTTTGAGGTCAAACCCGCCGGGATACTCCGGAATGGGATCGGAATACGCCTTCACGCTTATGACGCGCCCATGTTGATCCCTCCATGACGATCCGTAGCACGATGCTCTCGTTAAAGTGGCTGCCACTGTATTCCGCACGTACTTCAACTCACTTTCAGGCGTGAGAAATACCAAGGGGCGCGTAGACCCCTTCTCTTTATGGTGGATGGTTCTGCATACGCAATCGGATGAAAGTCTCATGATGCCCTCTTGTAAAGATTCAAAGTCCAACCAAATTGCCGATTGGAGATGCCGTCAAAGCGAACCACCTCCACTAAGAAATGGTCCAGTCCTTGGCTGGCCGCTTCCTGGGCAAAGTAAGCTGTGGCTAAAGTGATAGGATTACACCCTTCCGAGATGTCTTCCGAGCCGAACACTTGCAGCACCCACCGAAAGGATTTCAGAAGGGTGTCAGAAGCGCCAGCTGAAACCCTCAAGCCTCGTTTTTCCAATTCCCCCACCAATTCTCTTTCGATAACCGGGGCGACAGAGCGGCGTCCTTGGGTGGTGGCTATCGCCAGATAGACGCACTCTCTTTGTTGCTCAGGCGCAAGTAAGGCTGCTTCTGTAGGGAACGCATCCACTTGTCTTAAGGAGGGTAGCTGACCCGCCTCATAGCCAGGAACCCCCGTAGGAGCCGGGAGCTGGGGTTGGCCTGAGGGAATGAGGGCTGTCTCCTTAACATGTTCCTCTAACGCTAATTTCATCTCTTCTCTCACTTCCTCAGACGCCCTTTTGAGCATGAGCCCAATCAAAACTGGATCGGAAGAGGTTGCCTCTACAGGCACTGCGGGAGTGGCGTCTGGAGGGAGAGGTCCCGAGCGAAACTCTGGAACATCCCCATCTACTGATGCCCTCTCCATCAAGGCTGCCTCATAGACTGGGTTGAGCTGAGGAACGCCCGTGGAGGTTTCCATTTCTATGGGGCGGCCCACCTTTTCCATGTCCTGAGGGGACATCAACGCGGTGAGCTTAGACCCTTCTTTAGCCACGTCTTCTAAGAGTTGGGCTTCGGAAAGCAGGGAGAATAGATGGGGGACCGCCTCCTCCATCGTCAGCTCCCCCGACCTGATTTGCTCGTAAATCTCTTCCGCTCCGGGTACCCTCGCAACGAGGTCGCTTACCTTCCCCAAGAGTTGTAGAATATCGTCTTGCTGGCTCATGGCTATTCCGCTTTGAACATGTCTAAGACAGGGGTGGATTCCCCTCGTTGCCGTACCTTTCTACTTTGAGAGATACCCTCCAAGCGGCTCTTAGCTTCGGGCAAAGAAGCAATATTCACATCTATTCCGATGTAATTTCTCCCGTGGTCCAAAGCTGCACTTCCCGTGGTAGCGGTTCCTGAAAAGGGATCGAGAACCGTGGCGGGCCGAAACCCGTCATTATGCCCGCAGCTGAGAATCCAACACCCATTCTCAACACGGGGAGGCGTGCCGCAAGTGGCACAAACCCCCTTTTCAGGCGTTGAGGCTAAGATCATCGGCTCTACTAAGTCATAGGGCCACGGGGATACTGACTTACCCAAGTAGGAGCCCAAATTGACTTTCCAAACTGTTCCCTTGTTCTTCCCCTTAGGGTGCCATGCCTTTTCTAAGTCAGGGCGTTTAGCCCACCCTCCAGCCATAATTGTCCCTTTGTTGTAGCCCTTTACGTGCTTCTCATCTTGAGACTTATGAGCCTCCCTCAAAGGATCGGCGTTGTAGAAGTATTGACCCCCGCTCTCCGGGTGTGCCAATAAGAAGAGGGTTCCGTGGGATTGGGATAATCTATCGGTATGAGCGCCAAACCCTGTCGGGTTGTCGGGAGCCCAGATAATGTCATTACGAACAACCCACCCATCTGCCTGAAGAGCTAAGGCTACGCGGGTGGGGATGAGGCCGAGTTGCTTGTTGTCAAGGTAACGGTCCCTCACGTAAATCCACGCCGTCCCGTCCTTTCTCAAGAATGTCTGCACTTTTCGCATAGCCAGGACGCAGTGGCCGATAAACTCTTCCACTGTGGCTTCCATCCCCAGCACGCTTTCTTGAGCGGCTACTTTGATAGGCCTGGAATCGACAAAGGGGGTGTATGAAAATCGGGGCCATTGGACCGCCTCTCCATCCGATTGTCCAGGGACGGGAAACTCCGCGCAAACCACATGAACGCTATGGTCGGGCAAGCGAGCGTCCAGTACAGATGACCCATAAATAAGGGTAGCTGTAGGGGACTTATCGCCTAATTTCGGCTTCAAGTAGATGGGTTCAACCATGTGACCTCCACTTAAACATTAGGGTTTAGGGGTGTCGGACAACCCCCCAACAAAGACTATTCTCATGGTGTTCCGCTTCCCGTTCCGTCGAATACGAACTGCGGACTTTTCAGGTACTTGCACCCCTCGCGCTTCCAGGGCTTCCTTGAGGAGTTGGACTATCTCGGGTTGTTCCAAGACGATTTCCATCACTCTTCCCCAAACAATTCTTGTAAGTAGGCCACCTCTTCCTCCATCTTTTGAAGAGTCTCTTGATGCCTCTCCCGGTTCAAGGCAGCCTTTTGCTTGGAGGTGAGGAAAGTGGACTTCCACTTCGCATATTTAGCGGCCTCCTCTTCTTGGGAAGCGCAATGTTTCATCCTTACTCGGGCATAACACACCACGCTTATGCGCTCATAATCATCCCCTACAGGTACCATGGGGGTGTTGCAATGCCACTGATGAACGTCCATCGCAAGGAAGTCTCCCGTCCTGACATCTACAGCCACCCGAAACTTGGGAAAGCCTGTGTAGCCCCCTTTGTAGGGGTCTCCCTCAATAACGGTGAGGTTCCCAAACCCTTGGGGGAAGTCTCCCGCGTCTTTGTGGGCGGCGGTTCTCCAGTTACGGTTCACAGTAATGGTGGTGAAGACAGTATCCCCTAAGGTCCAGCCGTTAGGGGAGATACCCGTATCCTCCACGAATTGCTTTTGGGCCAGCCATCGTTGGGGAGCTTGGTTACGAAAGCACTGGCTCACCGCTTCCAAGTATGGCACTGCTGCTTCAGTGCGGCCAGGGTTGGCTTTGGTGTAGCCAGTCTGACGACAGAACGGGTGCCTCTCTTCGGCGTTGTAGTATCCGGCAACCCCACTGTTAGAGAGGTTAGCAATATCTACTTTAGACACGGTGCCGTCCTCAAGGACATATCGGGCGCGAGTGCCGCTGCCTCCCAGCATGACCAACTTCCCTTTGGCGGTAGCCCGAACTCGAGAGGGGTCAATCTTGCCGCTGGCCAACCCTCGGTTATCGGCTTTCTTGGCTGCTCCCCGAAGGTGCTCCGCAGCAGTGTCGCATAAGTCTTGGGGGATCACCCCTTTCCGAAAAGAGAGTAGGAGGCGATCTTCCACGTCCTCTTCACTAAACATAGAGATGGCATCAGATGCCCCTGGCCGGTAGATGTCGCAATCGCGGTTTACGATGATAGCATAGTGATCCTCATCAATAAACTCCCCGCCTAAGCGATCTACCTCATAATCGGGGAGGATGCCAGGACCGCTCAACTCTATCTTGAGGATGCCTTGCTCTTCCCACTCCCAACCTTCCAGGTCCCCCCGTCTAAAGGGCGTGGCGTCAGATGGCCTCATTCCTTCCCCATTAAGGTGCGGGCACTTTGGAGAATGAGCGTGTCTTCCTGATCCAGGGTTTCCAAGACTGATGGCTCTACCTTCTCAGCCAAAGTGCATAAGACTTTGGCGAATCCCCTCACCTGCTTAGTTTCAGAAGTGATTTCAGCTATATCCTGCTTGTGCTCTTCTACTTGTTTGAGGAGGTCAGCGACTTTTGAAAGGTCATTGCTCTTCAATGAAGACTTACGCGCAAGGCGTTGTAAATTTCGGCGTTGTTTGCGATTGGCCATAAGTACTCCTACCTCCCTCATTACCCGCACCAGTCCATCCCCCGCCCCCCAATAGAGGGTTTATTGCCAGTCAAGGCGAAGGAGTTTCCCCAATGAAAAAGTTCTCTTTATTGCTTATCGGCCTCATTCTTACGGGCTGCCCTAAGAAACCTCTGCCTACCGGAGTGGCTCCTGATCCTACCCCAATCATCATTGTGGGCCTCGACACGGGTGCCCAGTTGAGTGCCGCGTCAGGTAAGATGGCTGAGGAATCGGAAGACTATGTAGGTTGTATGGTCGGCTCGGTGCTGGCCTCGGCCCTTGAGACTGCCAAGGAAGGAGTTGAGGGCAACTTAGACGGTGGGCTCTTACCCAGCGTAGATGTGGATATCAGTGGTTGCCTACCTTTGGCAGAGAAGATGCCTGAAGGTCAAGACGTTCCGGCTATTGTTCAACCCATGTTTGACATGGCCCTTCAAGCATCAAAGGCAGCTGTTGCCGTTTATGGGGAAGACATGGCGTGTGCGCCTAAAGCGTGGACGATGGGAGGGCTGGAGTATGCCGAAGGACTGGTACCAGTAGTTATTGCGGAAGTTGCCAGCCCTGATGGAGTTCTCTCTATCCCGCAAGTTGCGGTGAACTTAGAGCCTTGCGCTCCAGCCGAACCTGCTCCTGAGCCAGAGGCAGAAGGTGATGACGATGACAGCGCCAGTGATGAGGAGAAAATTGAATCAGAGGAAGAGGCTGCTGAGGCACAACCTGCCGAATGATTGGTAACGCCCCTAAGTGCCCGAAGAATGGAAAGCGGTCCAACACCGTCTTCATCATTCAGATTACGTGCGCCTCCATCCTCATCACTTTCGTAGGAGCGTCGTTGACGCTCATCTTTGGAAAGCCAGAGGATCCCAGCAACTACCTGGACTTTGCGGGTCAAGTAGTGTTATGGCTGGGCGCAGCGGGGGGCATAACCGCACCAGCTAAGAAGCTGGGGGATGCGTGGCACGACAAGGGGAAGGCCCAGCCTACTCCCCCCACCCCGGCTCCAAGGCCTGCCGTCAGCAGCGCACCCGCACCTCCCACAACGCCTACAGCAGAAGACACCCCCACCGAACCTGAAAAGCAGTGCAGTAACTGTGGAATGCTTAATCCCGGTGACCCCTGTAGCAACTGCGGTGCCGCACAGTCATAAAGGGTAGAGTCAAGGGGAGGCTACTGTGAAGATCCCCGACTTATGGAATAACTGTTACGATGGCGAACATCGTAAAGCGATGTCTCCGGAAGAGTTCAAAAAGACCTTCTGCGATGTGTGCATGAACTCAGGCTGCACTAACTCTAAAGGTGCGGGTACTCAGTGGATGAAGAGGATGATGACCCAAGAGGATCGTCTCCTAAACAATCCTAATTTCGCCAACACAAGTGATCCCCGCTTCTCTGGCTTCGCCGAGATGGACTTCAAGAACATGATGCAACAAGCGTTGGCCATTGAGATTGCTGACCGCAAAGGGGATTGGGAAATTCCCACCCAAGAGGAGATCGGCCAAGCAGCAGCCGAGATGCTGGGGATGATCCCTCCACCTGCCTTCCAACCAGAACCTGAACCTGAACCAGAACCTGAACCCGAACCAGAACCTGAGCCAGAACCGGAGGCACCCCCTCAGCGTCTGGTAGATGAGGTGGGGCAGACTGACATCGAAGGGAAACGGGTCCAACCTGAGCGTGAGTCTGAACCTGAAGAGGATGAGGTAAAGGGACGCTGGAACGTCAAAGGGGACAGCGGCAACCTTTACACCGTAACTCAACACGAAGACGGCTCATGGGACTGTACTTGTCCGGCGCGGAAAGAGTGTAAGCATATTCGGGGCCTGCAGACTAAGTTGTCGAGAATTGCCCCCGAGCCAGTCACCGAAAATCCAACACGTCCTCCTCCTGGAGCTTTCACCCGAACCCCTCAGGCTATGAACACCGCGCAACCTTCGGGCGGCGTGCTGTTAGGAGGACCACCGCCTCCCCCCACCCCCGAAGTGGATCCTTGGGCTGCTCCCCCCACCAAACCTAAAGAGCGAGTCATTGAGGTTGGGGGAAAGGTGACGTTTGGAAAGAAGAGTTAGCTCAAGCTGAACTGATCTCCTACCACTACTAAAGTATGGCGATCCTCTTTCCATGCTTGAGCTACAGTGCGGAAGAGAGCGAGAGTTGTTTCGCTTCCTCCTAATATAGGAGGGTCATAACATGCTGGTGGTCCCGGTTGCTTACGGGTTCCACCGGGTCGGCAGACACCCTCATTCCAATCAATACAGTTACCGGCCATAGCGCACTCTCCCTCGGCCTTTAGGACGCGCCGTGCCGAGTCTTGGGGGCTACGCCCTAAGACTTCTAAGAGGGGCTGCATAAAGCCGTGTAGGGCGTGAGAGAGGACTTCCCCCGGTATTACCCCAACCCCCTCGGCCCAGCTGGTCCCTCTTAAGGGTTCCAACTCCCCCCAATCCTCATCGCTTCCATTAGTGATGAGAAGGAGGACCTTCTCCGAATGGGCGCGACCATCCCCCATAGGGTCATCGGTGAGGTCAATCTCCCTCATCAGCTTTTACCTGTTTGAAGAAGCGGGATGCCCCGCCCGTATCTGAAATCGAGGAGGTAGGAGCCGACCTTCCAGACCCCCAAATACTACTTACGCCATTTGCCTTAGACTCTCGGTGGTTGTCGCCCAACTCTCCTGTTTGCTCATCTAAGGCTTTTACGGGGCATCCCTCTACGCAGATCCAGTTGGTCCCTGTGACCTTCTTGACCCCCTCGCACCTACAACCATCGAGATGCTGGAGGATCAGGTTGGCGGGCCATCTTCCCCCCACTGGCCTTTCCCCTGTTCCGATGCGGGAAGCGTCAATATTCAAAGCCCCGGTGCCGTGCTTCAGCACGTTCTGGGCTACGGACCCTTCAGACTTAGGTTTACGGAGTACGTGGATCACTTTCATAGCTTGTAGCCGATCACTACGGGTTCCCAAGCAGGCTTCAAAGCGGTGCCCCAGCCTTCCCACTTTTGGCCTTCTTTAGTCGCAGCGGTTGTTACCCGCATGGGGGCTAAGGGCTTATCCTCTCGCAATCCGTGCGCCACCAAATCTCCATCGAAGCCTCTACTGCCATGACGGTGGGCGGGTCGATGGTTAGGGTTTGGCCCCACCGCGATAGATTGCACTCCTAATGATTTGTCGATAGCCTTCCCAATATTCAAAGACTTGGGGAAGCCGGAGCCATAGGCCCAGGCTTCGAGAGATATGTTCTGAAATCCCACGTCCTCCATAGCAGCTGCTAAGTGATGTAAGGTACGGGTTCCACCGAAGGCTTTGATAATCCCTCCGGGCTTCAAAACCCTGTAGGCTTGTTCCAGCCAATCCTTATGCCATAACCGTTGGGCTTCTCCCTCCCCTAAGTCGTCAAACTCTTTCCCCATAAACTTCAACCCGTAGGGAGGGTCACACACAAAAGCCTCTACGGAGCCTTCCGAAAGCTCTTTCATCACGTCAACGCAGTCACCGTGCCTCAAATCAATCGTCTGTAAAGCCAAAGAACTCCCCCATTGACATTTCAGGTGCCTCTTCCATTACCACTTCCCGGTCGGATTTTATTACAGCATTATCCCAAGCCATCGCTCTTTCGTTCCAATGGCGAACACGGGAGTCTGCTATGGCGTGGTACTCCTCGCTCTTTTCGATCCCGATCCCGTCATGGCCGGTGGCTAAGCAAGCGATCATCGTAGTACCGGAACCCATGAAAGGATCTAATACCACGCCCTCCACGCCGTCTAAGACCTTCTCCATGACCTCTACGGGCTTTACCGTAGGATGGATGTTGCGACGTTGCTGAACGCGATTCATACCCACTGTTCCCGGCTTGTCAAACTCGTAGTCTTCGCCGTCTTCAATGGCTTGGCGTGCCCCCCGAGACATTCCAAATGTCTGAACCGGAAGGTGGGTGAGGCCCTCTTCCCTCTCAGAGCGCGATGCTTTGGGCGTATAGTGAATGGTGCTCCCCTCCTGAGCCAAAAAGATCGCATCCCTCACCTCAAACCCCAAGGATTCCGCTTCCGATGCCCCCGTATGTCCCGTGGGCTCATCGTCTGGGGCTATTAAGAATAGGTGCCCGCCCGGTTTTAAGACACGGTACGCCTCATCTACGGCTGACGCATCCTCTAAAACGATAGCGTGTATAGAGGCATCGTCATGCTGACCCCACCCGTACCCTTCCGAAGCATGGATACAAATGCCATCTTCAGGGGTCGCTAAACCTTCCAGATAATTACCAATTGATTGGGTCATTAGCTGGTGGCGTGGGCCGTTCCTTATCTTGACGCGATTGGAGCGCCGAGCGGATGGCCTTTAGAGGGGCATTGGGAAACTGAGCTTTGGTCTGTTTTCGGGTAGGGCATACCTTTTGTGCATTCACCCACTCTTCGACCTCATTTCTCATGTCACGGCTTTCAAACAAGGGTTGTCCTCCTTCATTAGACAGTCTACATTACCCTCGACGCTACCTCTCACGCCCCCCAATAGTTTGTCAATAAAGCCCGAGGATGGGTGAGAGCCTCTTTACTTTTGGAGAACTATAATGGCCAATGCATATATCTGTCGTATGCGGAGTGATATGGGCTCGGGAGCTGCCGGTGAAGCTGCCGGAAACAGCAGCTTTCAGTTGACTGACCTCACTCCCAACTCTTCTCAATACTCTATCTACGAAGTCCCTTCTCGGGGTTTCTATGAGTTTGGTGGCACGGATCTGTCCGCATACGGACAGAGCGGTTACATCGGACCTTTTGTGGACTTCTTGAACGGTCCCAAGGCTGATTGCACCAACACCACCGTCAACCCTGCTCCCCAATGGGCCACTGACGGAACGAACGGCGTGACGCAGTTTGCTTACAGTGGATTGGCTGCCTACTTCTTGGATAACATCGACGCTGGAGCAGGCGGGGTTGCCCTCACTCCGGCCCAAGCTGCTAACTGCGCGGCCCGCGTTATCGTGATCATGCAAGCCGGAACCGCTCTTAACACAGCTGCTATCAACGGCGCACTGGCTGCTGGTGGCGGTGGGGGAACCGGACTTGCTCTTGGTGCCTCCACAGGAACCGTGGAAGAGGTTCTCTCGATCTGCTCCGGAGCGGTGTACAACCTCCCTGCAAGCTCGCAAGTGGAAGCCCCCATGGGAGCGTTCAACGCAAGTCGTCAGGGATCTTTCAATGCCGGCAAGTACCGGACTTTCTACGACACATCGGAGTTAGATGAGTCCTTCAGCGCGGGCGAGCTTTCCGTGTACTCGGATGCTTCCTTCTCTTACTTAGGCACTACTGGTGCTGCGGTGGTGGTCTACGAAGCTGACGGCACTGTTAAGAGCTAAGGTACTCAGGCTCTAAGAGAAAAGCCTCCCTTCGGGGAGGCTTTTTTATTTCCTGTGGCGGATGGCTTTAGGAGGGGTGGAGTCTAAACGCTTTACGCAAGCACATGTCTTGCACTTGTCGCCCATCTCGGTAAGCCCACAGACGCGCTCCCAAACCTTGAGTTGCTCGTATACGTGCTCATTTACTCGGGGGTCGTTGACGCGAGCCACCTCACTACTTCCCCATCTCTTAATCTTGAAGGGGGGCCATACTTTCTTATGAATGCAAGACCACGTAATGGGGCCTTCAACAACGTCTTTCATAAAGTCTCCTGATAAGCAGAAGCTACACGGGAAGCAGATGCTAACCGCACCGCCCCATATTGAGCCTCATACCAATCAAGATACCCGTCCTCATCAAAGTCATCGACTTGAGAGCGTCCCAGACGCTTCACCACAGCGGCAAACACCACATCGTTAAGAGGGAGCCATGCGAAAGAGCCAGGTGGTATAGGGGTGCCGGTGATTGCGCTCAGGGCAGCCGGGAGGACGATGTTCTCAATCACCTCTCCTATTCCGTAAATGACGCCCACTTTCCACCCGTGTTGCTTCACGGCTCTCATGACGGTCTTGAAGATTTCCCGAGGGTTGACAGCTTTCCAAGCTGACTCCATGGCTTTGATGGCTACTTGCTCGGTGACCTCACTCCGGAACTCTTTGATCTGCTCTTGGACTACTTGACGCTTGATGCCTGAGGGGAGGTCTCTCCCGTCCCACTTATGAGCGTTTTCCCAACCCCAACTGTAGCCGAGGTAGTAGTCGTCCGAGTTTCCGCGCTCGGGGTCTTCCCCGGCCCACCCCCGGAGTTTCTCAAAGCGACCTTCCTGAGCGCCCTCTAAGAACTCGGTAACGTCCTCGTCAATCTCTTCCTCGCCGATCCCCTTCACTAACTCAGGAGCGAGATCCCTGAAAATCTCATCCGTCAAGTCATCAATGGGGCCAAACACCAAATCTTTGTATTTCTTGGAAAGCACGCTCCAAGGCTGGACCATCCACTTCAGCCACTCTTTGGCGGCGGCTTCTTTGATCACATACCTATTAGCTACTCGGAGCGGACACGTTCTCACGATCAATCCATATAGATGAAGTCCATCTCGTCTTGGAGGGAGCTAAAGGACTTCCACATCACTTTAGCCATATCACCCAACCGATGGCGTTCTAAGATTTGCTTGATCTTTTGAGCTACGTCGGGACGCCCTGCTAAGGCCAATCCTAACTGACGGAAAGCTGCTAATTGCTTGGGCTTGGACAGGAAGCCTGGTCCCCACGATTCCACAAAGCGGGCTGCTACGCGACAACTTCCGGCGCATTGACACTGGCCCCCGCTCTGACAAGGATGCTCCTCTTCTTCTGAACCGTAGTCCGGTTGAAGCATGAGGGGTTGAAGTAAGACCGCTTCCTTTCGGCCCCTCCAAGCCTTGTCGATTATCTGGGGGACTTTCTTCATCTTGAGTTGGTTGACCGCCTCGTCGAGGCCCGCCTTTTTAAGAACGGCCATCAACTGGGACACCAATTCAGGAGCGTTGTATTTGTTGAAGGCGAGACGCTTCCGGCTAATCTCGGGATCGCTCAGATGGGTGTTGATGTTTAAACCCCGACCCGTACCGCGCCTAAAGAGGTGAGCTACTTCTTTGCGGGAGAGTTGATTATCCGGTGCAGTACTGGGCTTGCCCCTTTCCAGCAGAGACGCGGACCCGTCCTCGTTAACCAGGAAGGGGAGGTTCATCTTTGAACTGTACTGCCCCATGCCCGCAATGTCAGTGTAGTGGGACAAAGCAGTAAACACGGTGCCGGGAGGGGGAGGAGATGCCGCACTTTTGAAGTTGTGGTCGGGCTTCATACGCTTATAGATTCCCATAACATAGGCGTAGTTGCCCTTTTTGCCTTGGGATGCCGCGATGGCCTCTGCCTTCTCCCACTTCTTTTCGTCTTCGGGGGTCTTGACTACATTAAGGGGCATATGAAAACCTCATGACCCCATTTAGCCCCCCAGGAACGCGGATTAAGAGGGGGAGCCATGAGGCTAACTACCGGCAGATATAAGGAATGTACCTAAACAGTAGAATTATTCTCTTCCGGCAGGTCAGAGATCAGGTTGGTAAACCCGCTCAATATGGCGATATTGGGGGAACCTGGCTCTCCTGCTTCCGCACTATTGTTATAGTTCACCGTATTGTCCTCTTCAGGAATACGGAAAATAGAGTCGAAAAAGTAAGCCACGCTTCCGGCGCACATCCCGTCGGTGAATCGTTCACTGTCATAAACATCATCTTCATTTAACATGTCGCCATACGTGGCCCATAGAATCGCGAGGGACTCTTTATCCAGTTGCTCCCTCAGATCCATCAGTTTGATGATCTGCTCTTCCATTTTGGTCCGCTTAAAGTGGATCTCTTGCTTGATCCAGTTTCTTGCTTGATTGGTCATGCGCAAAATCTGAACCTCCTTAACTGCAATGATGGCTCCCGCCCCTCGGCTTTCCCTGTAGGCTAATAGCGTGCCGTCTCGATCAGTGTTGGCCGTATCAAAGCTGTATTTGATAGGCAGAGGGGTCAACATACCGCGTCCTGGTGAGGAGTGCCCATCACTTTCCTCCACCTCTTCTGGAGAGTTGTTCTTGAAAGGGACATCATTAGGACTCATGAAGTAAGAGATGTCGAGAGGGTTGCCGCCCATAACCACGTATGCCCTCACAAGTTTCTCTAAGGCGCTTCCCTCGGGGCCAACCTCAAAGCCTATGCGATTTTCTGTTGCATAGCCGTCCTCATCCACTTCCCAATATATTTTGATCTCTCCAATTCGCTCTCGTTCCGCATTGAGAACTTCCCACCGATTAGAGGCATCACGCCTCTCTTCCAACATAAACAGTCGGAATGCTCTCCACTGCCCCTCCCTAAAACGTGATGAGATTGCGAAAGCCATTACTCCTCCTTACCCATAATGAGCGCCAATAGTTCCAACAGGAATAAGGGAATGCCTCCCGCCGCTACTAACACCCCTGCGGCGTAAGCGCCAGCACCGTCTCCTGGCTTGTTCTCGGCCATCATGAATTCAGACATGATCCCGGAGGTGCCGCTACCCACTACCACTAAGCCTCCAAACGGACCAATAGCAAAAAGCTCCAAGGATCTCAATAAGCTACGAATCCATTCGATCAACGCTTGAAGCTGATAGATTCGCGCTTGAATGCCCTCGATAAACGCAATGATGCGGTCAATAAGCCCTTGAAGCATATCCAGAATTCCGTATAGAAATTTCTCGATGGCGTCAAGGATCTCATCAGCCCCTGCCAAGGCGTTTGGCATCAGTCGAATCGCTATCCACTGGGAATCAGGAACGGGCCGCGTGAGCGCACTGGATGCGGCATTTAGAACCATTTGGGCTTTGGTTATCAAGTCGGGTTTAGAGGTGCGCACCAAATCTCGGATATAGACGAACCCCCCATCCTCGTTCTCATAATTATTGAATAGGGTAGGGGTCCAGTCAGCTGTCCCCTGGCCCATGATGAAGCCGCCCATCTTTAGTTTGGATTGAGCCTCCAGATACGCCTGGTGCTTCGCTGTCTGCACAGGAGAAAGTTCCATAGAAGATCCGGCAGATATTTTCGCCCCAGGGGAAGCCTCATTCTCCCACAGATCATTGTCAATGTTAAAGCCGCTGGCATTGTTAGGACGCGCTCTCAGCGCCAATGCCTTATTGGCCATCATTTGGTTTTTGAGTTCCCTACCGGGAATGCCATTGCGGCAAAGAGGATTGGCACCCACGCCCTTTTGCTCATCCTTACCCGCATTGTCTGGACCCCAAGGGTCACTGGACGCAAGGCCAAAGGATTGGAGAAGGGTCAACCCCGCGCCATACGTGTCTTCTACTAAGGGCCATGTCTCCAGATCTTCAGTCTCGTCCAAAATGGGTTGGGTGACCGAGTCCGGGAGTTGAAACCCCTTCGACATTTCCGTTGCGACCAAGTAACACAACCGCCGTACCTTGCGCCTAAACCCCATGGGGTTCTTGGTGCGGTACATGGCGTCTATTTGTACAGCGTTCAACCCACCCGTAGCTCGAAGGATCCCCAGAACTGTAGACTCAAAATCTCCATTTTCTGTTAGGGGGACGTTTACCGACCCCTTAGGGAAAGCTGTTATGCTTTGATCGTAGGGTTTTTTACCAGCATCGCTAATTGAGGTTGGAGTCGCTGGGGGAGATGTGTAGTCACACCTCAACAGGATTCCCAGTGCAAGTGCTGCCTGGACTCGCTTGATAAACTTGATCTGGGTTTCGCTCGGGTATTCGACAGAACACGGAGGGGAGGCAGCGCCAGCGAGCCCAAGAGATCCGAAGGGCAGCTCGGACTTCATAACTCCGGTTTGAGCATTCCTTACTGTGGACTTGTTGTACACATAAGGACCACCGGAGAAGGTCTTTCCGATAGGAGTGCCGCCTGGACCCAATGGAAGAGGCTTCCTCAAGTTGGGGTACGGGGTCATGTCTTCTGCAGCGTTAAAGAGACAATTTGGCCAATCTTCAGGTTTTGAGTCCTCCGAGTTATCAAACCCCAAAGCTCTCACCCGTACCGTGAAGCTACTGTTCTGCGGTCCCGGCGCATGCACTGCAGACGGTGTGGCAAAGCCGTCACCACCAGCTACCCAATCTACCTTGAGTGGCAACATCTCTTGGGGAATGATGGCTTGGTACTTGGCGCCAGGTCCCAGAATCTTTGAAGCAGGTGCCGGGGCAAAGAAAGTGCGCCCCACTAAATACTCTCCGATAGGATCTTCGGAACTTCCCTCAGCCTTAGGGTATAGCTCTGCAGTCGGGATCCAAGGCGTGTTCTCATCTTGGATGAGGAACACTTTACCGGCTTGTTGATTCGAGGTGTCACATATCTTTTGAAAAGCGGCCTTGTTTTGCTGACCGGATCCCGGAGATAGATCGCAGATACCCCCATACAAACGCGCCCCCGCATTATTCCACGGGTCGATTCCCGCTGCAACGGTGGTAGGGAGGTTTTCTACTTGCTTGGTCGAACCGTCTTTGGGTTGGACGCCCATTACGCGCAAACCGTCCTTCACAGTAGATACATGGATAAGAAACCCATCTGGCGCAGGCCCAAACAGCCCTAAGGGGTTGCCCGGAGCCGGAGGGGGCATTTGCCACTCAACACACAGACCTTTGGGGGCAACCTCTAAGTTGCCGGGCTTGAACATCTTCCCAAACTTACCTTCCCACAGCTCAGTTTCTGTAAATTTGACAGTAGGGGTAGTGGGTACGGGGAAAGCACCCCCGCTCAAGGCCCAGTCCTGACCAAAGAACTTTTTGATCATCTGAATGAGCTTAATGATGATCCAGATGTCGCCTGAGGACGCATAAAAGAATGCGCCCATCGCCGCGCTGGACGTAGACCAATCGGGCCTGCCTGGATCGCGAGTGTCTACCAAACGAGCCAACATTCGACGCTCAAAAGCCGCATACCCTCCCTGAATGTCAGTAAAGGGTGGCTTAACAAGGTCCCAGTCCCCGGTGATGTATACGCCCAGTTGCCTTAGGTCATGAATAAACTGCCTTATCTCGTTGATAATGGCTTCAATGATGGGTCGAATAGGGTCCAACAGCCCGAGCAAGAAGGCTTTGATGACGTTTAGAATGGCATTGATAATGTTTAGAATGGCAATAATCAGCGCCAACACACTATCAATAGCAGCCAAGATAGGTTGGATAGGCTCCAACAATGGATCTAAGTCAAGCTCTACTGTGGACCATGTAGCCATTAGCCCCCTCCCCCGCTTTTCAAGCGTTGAAGTTGGATGTGGAGGTCTGCAAGAAGTTCCTTATCTTTGTCGATTTGGCCCTGCAGAATTCCCTCCAGCTTTCTCAAGTGCTCTTTTTGGCGATCCATCATGGGAATACCTTGAACCACTTTTTCTTCATGTTGGGTCCAACCCCCTACATGAATGCCGTGATCCTCCAGAACTTTCTTGGCATCCTCAACCGAGATGTTCTCATAATCTCCACCCTCTATGGGAGTTTCGACCTTTCTCTTGATATCACGAGGATCCATACACCTTCCCTCCTAAGAGCCACTCTACCGTCAGGACTTGTTCAAGGCTTCTTGCTGCAAGAGTAAGCGCCTTTGTTTCCGGAGTTTCCGAGGCAGTTTGCTTTCAGCTCTCTTGGCAGCTTGAATTGAGCCGTCAGTGCGATCTGCTCGGAAAGCGATCCATGAGAAGCGTTGTTCACGGAACTTGTCTTGAAGGTCCAAAACCTCATCAATCAAGTCCGGTAGGACAGGGCGCTGGTTATCAGTATTCTCTGCAAATGTGGCATAGGGGGTGGCACTTGTCGATGGGGTTTGGCTGTCCAGGTTGAAGTCCAAAATCCAGAACCGACGATCCAACACGGAAACGCAGTCATTTACGTTGGCGAAGGGGGCGAGAGTGGTAATCCCACGAATACTCTCTACCATCGCATTGGTCCAAATTCCCACCCCTGTCGTGATACTGTTGGGGAATCCGATGTCGTCAATCTGATCCTTCTCTTGGAAGATGAAGTAAGAGCCAGTGGTGTCCGTGTATACGAACTCCACCTCTTCCATCCATGAGAGCATACGCTCTCTCATGAACAACACCAGCTCTAAGGCATCTGTAGAGAAAACGGTGTTGGGGCGAATAACGCGGAACCCGAATGGCTCAATACTCTTGAACATATTTTCAGGGGTGCGGTCCAAGTAGAGATTGCCCACGGGAAGGGCCGTAGGGCGCAGGGCTTGTTGGCCTTCTGGATCTGGCCCAGTACCGCTCCCATCAATCTGAGAATCATGAACAGTGGGGAGAACCGCGTACTCCGCTCCAGGCCCACCAAAGGTAACAGGGGAGGCCCCATCTTCAGTTCCATCGGTGAAGCGTGAGGTCCCATCTACCGTGAGGGTGTTTGTATCAATGGCTGTAACTTTGTAGAACCCTCTATTATCATCTAAAGGTTCGGGGCCACCTTCGCGGTACACATCCGTACCATCTGGAAGCACGTCAGTCCGTGCCTCTACCGAGCGGTCTCCCGTGGGACGCGAACCTTGCTCTTCCACATCGTATAGGACGCCAGCGGGATCGATAACTACATAGTCCCCCTCTAACACCTGCGAACCGTTCGGAAGAACACTCCAGCTTGTGACATCAGGATCTTGAATAGTGTTGTAGGCGGGTACGGTGCCCCCTGGGTCCGTGGGAGATCCGGTGTAGTCTACCGTGCGACGGTATAATGTCTTATCGGTGACCAGATCTAAGAGTTGCTCGCACGATTGCTCGTGGGGAACCATCGCCTGGTTGAGCCACACCTCAAACTTAAGACCTGCCAGGGAGGTGGTCGTTGTCAAACCGGGCCTACTAAGAATAAGAGTGGAGGCTCCAGAAACTTGTTGGATCTCGGCCGAGTCTAATAAGCTCCCGTCTGCAGCGTACACCCTGAGCGTGTCGCCGGGATTGATGTTCACAGACGCATCATTAAATGGTCCTACGGTCGTGCCCAGGACGGCGCTGGTGAAGGTACGGGAGGCTGAGGCGTAAGAGCCTACCGTCCCTGTTCGCATAGAGTAGACATACTTCAAAGGCTTCATTAAAGCGGCGATGTCCATTTGAACAGGTTGGAACCTTCTCATTCGTCGGACGAAGAATGACACGGTCTCCATGAATACTGTTCCTGCCGTTGCGGGATCCTCGTCCCAGTCAATCACTTGACGCATCCCCACTTGCGCTCCGGAGTGGCTTGCTGATACCACTTGGGGGATGAGCCGGTTCAAATCGGCTGTGGGTAGCGGGAACGATGGCTCCAGGAAGACGCCTGATAAGGCATGAAAGCCAGGTATCGTGGGTTCTGTAGGGTGGCCCGGTGTCGTCACGCGGTTTCCAAAGGTCCACACATCTCCAGGCAAGACACACATCAGAGCGGAATTTGGGGTGGTGACGCTCGCAGGTGGCCCATTGCCCCAACGCAGCCTCTCCCACTTAACTTCGCCAACCCCGGCCATGGATACCCATAAGTCCAGAGATTGGGCCACTCCTTGAACGCGCCCATATTCCGTATTGGCACCATCCAATCCTAAATCATACCACTTAGCGTACACGGGACGGCGAACGTCATCTTGGAAAAGCCAGGGGTTGGGAACCGTGTAGTCCATGTCAACAACTAAATCCCCGCCATTGGCACCGGCTCCAGTGTCGATTTCTTGGGCGAGCACCCCAACTGTGTTCGGGGGAGTAGAGGGTCCGATGTTCAACCACTGAGCTCCCCAGGTAACAGTGTTGTCAGAGTAGCCTGGTGCGCCGGAGTGGATGGCGGGATTCACATTTCCACATGCAACGGCAGCGAACCCGCCGTAGAGGGGATCACCCACTGAGGTGCTGATCGCACCAACGCAGTTATTATCAGGAAGGGAGTCTCCCGACGCAGTTGCGCTTCCCAAGTTGTGGATTGGCAGGTACCTCATCCCTGATACCTTCACCCCTACCTGAGCGGCAGCCCACCATGCGTCGGTGGAGAAGGCGTCCCCATTGGCGTCATAGGCGTCAGTCCCGCCTGGGGTTCCCGCCATGGTAAAGGTGAGTTGCCCATCCCCATCATAGACAAGACTTGTTATGTCCAACTTTACGACACTTACAGGATTCACATCGTAATCGTTGGCGAGGGGGCCTGTCCAAGTGGCGTAGGTGGAATCCAAGATAAGGTGTACCGCCCTGTTACTCGCACTTAAATTCCAACCGTGCTCCCGATTAGGAACGTGAGGGGAGCCTTGGATAACTATGGTGTTAGTCGATTGATCGGCTGACAGGATGGTGGGGAAGGTAAGGTCCAAAGCCCCATCGTTACCGCCGATGGTAGATGCATTACTCCTCAACACGGGTTGGCCGTCTGCATCTGTGACTGCGCTGTTGGCCACGGAATGGCGTACTAAATAGGTGCCCGCTTTGATCCCCCCATCTGTGAAGGCGGCTCCCGCTCCTGCTGAGTTCGTTCCTTGAATTACCAAGGAATCTCCCGAAAGGATGGTTGCCGTGTCACCCTGCTCATTAGTTACATTCTGAATCCAGGTTCGGGGACCGGTGAGGGTTCCCGTAAGGGCCGCATCAAGTTGATTGTCATGGCAATCCCCACTTCCTTTGCTGATAATGTCAGTTTTGTTGAAGTGGGAAGAGGGAACTCCTGACAAAATGATGTTGGACGCCTCAACGGTTAACGGTGCGTTGGCCCCACCTTCCCAAGCCATAGCTCGGAAATAGGCCACATTATCCGCCCCCGAAGGTACGTTGTACGACACGTACTCCACCCCTGGGCTCATGTTTCCAGTGGCCGTGGACCCTCCCAACCGAGTGAGGAAGGTGAAAGGTTCAGCCCCGTCCGGGTAGGGTTGTGTGGCATCTCGATTCACGGACTTCGGGGAGTTCACCCCTGAGAAGGGACTTCCTGAAGTTTTAGTGAGATGGACCGAGAGTTGAGCTTCCATCGATCCTGGCGCAAAGAAGGCACTCACGACGCCGTTGGCGGGCTGAGCACCTCGCGGTAGAGAATACGACACATCCGTTCGAGACACCGTGAGATGCTCGCAAAAAGTGAGGCGGTCATCTCTGATGAATGCGGTTTCGGAACCTGTCCCCGCCCCAAGGGAGATGGCGGGGAGGGCGCTTCCTGACGCGGCAAAGGTGTCGTCGTCTATGTATGTGTCTAAATCTAAGGTGAAGTCATAGCGTTGGCCATTCACTAAGCCCAGAATAGAGCAAATGTCTTGGCCAGGGTAAAGGGCAGAGAAATTAAGGTCCATTTGCAATAGGCCAGGGGCGGGTGCAACCCCACCGCCGGTGGCCGAAATGTTCAAGGCCGCCACCGCTCCCACGACTGGCTTCACATACACGGTGGAAGCTAACCCAAGGGAGGCAGGAGTTCCCGTACTGGCGTCATTGATCTGAGGAATGAGAATGGAACCTTTGTAAGGGTCTCCTACAGCAGCGGGATCCGGGTCAAAGATATTCACTTGTAGGGCAGCAATTTTGTCTTGGGGAGTGATTCCCCACACTCGTACCAACTGGGCTACTTCATTGAAGGAAAGACCGGGAAAGTCACTCACATTAATGACGGATTGGAAATCAACGCCAGGGATTCCGCTGGCTACGTCTGTAATGATGATCCCGGTTCCGTCAGCATCCCCCGTGTTACACCCGGCGTAGCCTCGAAGAGTATATGCGAGATTTCCGTGTTCCGCTGAGGTGGTGGCCGGCATTGTTCCGGCTATACCGGGGGCCGATTGGGAAGCGAAGCGGGGAGGCTCTAAGGAAGACCAGTTAAAGTCCCCAAACGTGTCGGCATACACATCCCCTACAGAGAGAATTCCCTTCATCCCCATAAACAGATCGGTATTAGAGGCGGGGTCAGCCTCTACTAAAACGAGGTCATAGGGGCGAAGAGACCCCACCCCGCTATCCGTCCCATAAAGCCAGGGAGCTACTCCCTTAACGGGTTGCAAGTTAGAGGATTTGGTGTAGAGAGTAGCAGGGTTTCTCCAGGGGGAGGTGCCCGGATCCACTTGATTGGTAAGGTAAATCTCTCCATCCGAAACTCGAATCTCATTCGGGTAGATGGAGTCCCACATTTGCTTTAAACCGGTGGGGGCACCAGTGGGATACCCTGTCGTAGAGGGGAGGGGGGAATAGGAAGTGTCTCCCAAAAGGGTACGGAAATAAGGCTCGATGGCTCCCAAGATGGAAAGCTCGCACTCCGAACTGGCTAAGTAGGGGATGGAGTAGTCACCTGAATCGTTTTTGTCCTGGCCCAGCAAGCAAGGAAGTTGTACAGGTTCTTGGTCTGTATTGACAAACCCCACCGGCCCTTCGATGCAGGATAGGGGTGTTGGGGGATTTTGTCCGAAAAGCTCTTTCAATGGGAAGGAGTCGTCTGCAGCCGAGGGGAGGGAGTTGTCCGTAAAGACGCCCTTTCTCTTCTTGGCACGCAAATCGAACTGCATGTTGTAGTCGGGAAGTCCTAACCCTCCCGCCGCAATCTCTTCTAAGGTGGGGGACTCGCTATCGGAAAGGTTCTCTAACACCTCGTTGAGAGGCGCTACGCTATAGATGGTGTCCCCATAGCCGGTCTCGTTGCTTACAATGCTTTCAAGGGGCACTGTGCCGTTTACGAGGACGTTGAGGCCCGACACGTCCCCGTCGTAGTTAGCCAACGTGATGACGCAAGCAGCAGGCATATCCCCTACTAAGATGGGACCGCCAGAAATATCTTGAAGAATGTAGTTACTTCCCAACACCCCTGGTGGCTTTCCAAAAGCTAACCGTTGCCCCACCTTAAATCCAGGGGTGGAGAGGTTGAAGTCTCCCGACACCAGATCAGCCTGCTCACCACCTCCGCTTACTAATTTAGAAAGATCAGGGAAGCCGTCATCCCCTAAGTAGAACTCCGAAAAGGCGACAGGGGTAGCGACAATGGTGGCTTTCCCCACGGTAGAGATAGAAAGAGCGTCATCTAAGTCGGCTGACCCTTGAGGATAGTATGCCCAAATTCGTGCTCTTGCGCGACGGTCTGAAGCCTCCACGCTCACCACGCCTGTGATCTCTCCCAGAGCGGGATTAGCAACGACCCCGATTTCAGACCCCCTGGTCTTGATGACCTTTTCTTGGGTCTCACCGGGATTGGGACCAGGAACGGTTTGTAAGCGCCCAGCACTGTAGTAGCCCCCGGAAGTTACGGCCCCATCACTATTGTAAGAGGCCTCCAATCCAGGGTACAACTGAGAAAAGTGAGTTGTGGCTTCGGGGAATAGCCGCGAATAGGAGTGGTCCTGCCACATATCCTTGAACCGCCCCCTTGAGGTAAAGAGGGGGAAGATAGAGGGCCAGCCCTTGGGACGGCGAAGTCCAATGAGAACGCGGTCATCCATATCATTACGGACTCGGTACCGTTGCCGGGCCAAGAAGAAAGAGAGGAGATCCGGGTCCATAGGTTCGCCGCTGGGATCACCCGGCTTATCAGTGGGGTCGGGAACTGTGGCTGTGAGAGGGTTGAAAATAGAATCCCGTTCCGTGAGGTAGCCGTCTGCAGCCTCGAAGGAAGAGGGAGCCCAACTGTCTACAACCTCTCTCCAAATGAGTCTCTTGTTGAGATCTCCGGACACTGGGTCTTCATATCCCGGTGGGGGGTAGACCTTATCACGCCCGATGAAGAATTTGAACTTACCATCACGGTCCCCGATGATCCTTCCGTCAATGGTTTCAAGAACTTGCTCGAAGGCGAGGACTATCTCATTGAAATACTGAATGTATGCCCTGGCCGCCCGATCCTGATCTCTTAGGTTTTGGACTTCGGAGCGCAATCCAAAGTTTCCTTGTTTAGCTATGTCAGTCTCTCCGGGGGAGGTGACAGGGGGTCCTGATCCCGGAGTAGTTACTTGACCCTTGGTCGCTTCTGAAACCTGGGGCAAATAGTCCTTGAGGGTCAGAGTCTCATAGAAGTAGCTATCAGGATTCCTAAAGGTGTATTGGGCTTTGAGGAAGGACCCCAGAATCCGGTTTTCCACCGTAGGGAACGTCATAGAAAGATTCTTGGCCAGGAACACAGGCGCAATCACCGCACCCTCTACCAACGCCGGAGATATTGTTCGCAAAGAGGTGTACCTCAACCACAAAGTCTCATGGGGAGCAAGACCCCCCTGGTTGGGGTACTTGAAGAGAACGGCCCCGGAAGTGGGATTGATCTCGTACTCAATTCCTTCCTTAAGGACTCTCCCTGGCAGCTCTCCCGTGCCGTCCCTCTCCCCGGTCAGAAAGAGAGCATACTCTTCCGTCCCCTCTAAGGGGAGGATTCCCGTGAACTCTACGGGATCAGGCTTATATACCGCTCGTGCAGAAAACTTAGTGACATCAGTCCCGTAAGTGTGTTTCGTGTACAGCGGATTGGCCAGATTGACTATCGTGTATCGACCATCAGTAGTGAGGTTGGAATTGGCTACTAAATAGGGGTAGCCTCCAATCTCCAAAATGTGGTTGGGTCGAGTGAATTGGGTGGCATCCCCTTGGAAGATGATCTTGAGCTGGCCCTTGTCAGCAACCTCATACGGGATGTCCACTTCCATCAAGAAGCCGAAGCTCCCTCGGTCTGCTGCTGAGGGGTCAGGCCACGCTACAGGAAGATCGGAGATAAGAAGGGGGACATCGTTTCCAGGAGACCGTGAGCCAGCCTCCCTTTGGGTAGGCGGGAAAAAGTTGACCGTGGTTCCCGTAGCACTATCATAGGAGGTAGAGGTGATGTAGAAAGGGGTTGGCCCTATCAACATTAGGGAGTTGGCGGGAAAGTCGCTTTGTCGGTCCCCCTCTAACACAAAAGAGCTTTTCTCCTCATTGATAAAGAAGGGCTTACGGTAGACGGGCAAGGTGCTCACCGAGTAGGCATGCTCCCCTCCAAATGCCTCGTACACTCCGTAGGTGATTTTTACTGGCTCATGTCGCCAAGGATCGTAAGGATCCACCGGGGGCGCACCTTCCGCCACCACATCCGTGTTGAAAGTAAGGGTACTTGCGGCGGGGTCAAAAGCGCAGTTTTCTTCACCGGCGTAATTCTGAAGGTCGGAACCGGCCCAAATCAAAGGTTCAAACTTATCTGTGGTAGCGACAGTCTTCCCATCAGGGTTGAAGGCGAACACCTTAGCATTGTCAGGGTCCACCCGCGTAGCCACTTCCAATCGAACCGGGAGGGTCAGGAACTCCACGATCTCGGTGGTGTTCCCTTCCTCATCTACCTTCTTGTCGCCATAGCCGTCAGCTTGGTAATAGGCCGCCTCTACAACTTGCCCTTCCCGGAGCGGTTTCATGAAGAACATGGATCCGGCCATGGGGGATATTTGTACATCCTTGGAGGACCCGGCCACCATCCTCTCCATAAAGTAGGCATCCGCGCTCGGGAATGCGACTATCACGCTTTGGGCTACCGCTAACTCTCCGGTGGTGGGGTTACACCCCACGTAGGAAGCCGGTTGAACCGTGGGAGGGAAGAGGGTTTGGTCGAAGTAGACAGAAGAGCCGCCTAAGTCCGTCACCACATCTTCAGCTACCGTTATAGCGCCCGACGTAGTGTTCACATCTACAAATCCCGCAGCGACCGATGCAGCGTTGAGAGAAAGGTTCCCCTCAGCAGTGCTGTACGCATCAGCCCCAATACGAATTTGAAAGTAGGACGAAGCTGACCCGGACGCACTCACGTGAGGGTCGGAAGGGTCTACAAAGAGTCCCGTGGGGCTGAGAGACCCTAAGGCCGAGCCAGTAGTGAGGTATTGAACGGGAATTTGGTTAGTTCCTGTCTCATTGAGGCTCATCCCCAAACGCAAGAACGTGGCCCGGTCGGACTCTAAAGCATCAGCCACGTCGGCAATGAGGGTGTCAGTCCCTAACACTCCCAACTTACTCAGGACTCGAATCTTGAACGGCTCTTCGGGGAGGTGGTTAGTCTCCACCATTAAGACATCAGCGACAATAGAAGGGTCGTAGGCATCTTTGCTGATGCCATCGTACACAGCCCACGTACACCCTCCAGACACCGTATTGCGGAAAGCGGGGGCCACCGTCAAGCTCACGGCACTCCCGGAGCTATCTACATCTGTAATGGTGTAGAGTCCTTCGTTATCCCCGGACTTAACATGGAGCTTATCGTCTGCCGCCACGGAATTGGCGAAAGTGGTTTGGTTTACATTAGCATCCGTGAAGGTCGTGCCTGTTTGAGACCCATCGCCGCCTTCAAATATCACTCCCCCGTAAACATTAATGAGAGAGGCTTGGCCCGGTGCACCGCCTGCGGCCATGAGAAAGTCGGTACCTTCCGTTAGCTGCGTAGCCATAGGGACGGGATTAGAGCGGCTGGGAGCCTCTTTGAGGTACAATCCGTACCCAGTCCCCGTAGGTTCCATCGCTGCCGAAGAGAGGGTCTCCACTAAGACGGATTGGTGGTCTAATTGAAGGATGTTAGCCGGAGTGAGCACCTGAGTTGGGGAAGTCTTCGCCTCCTTTGTCCACATAAACTGGTTATTTTCCCACACGTACTTGATTCCAATACCATTGGTAGATCCGTAGTTGGGAAGGTCCACTTCCAGCAGCCCCAGCTTCATCCTAAAGTGTACGTTTTGAGTGCCCGGTAATGTGTTGAATCCGGCCACGTTCTCCAGAGGATGGTTGTTGATAAGGTAGGTGGGAGTGCCCGGTATAGAGTCTGTGAGGATCTTATCCTCGAAAGTGGAAAACGCCCTAATGTCGGGAGCGTCCAAATCTCTCCCGTTGAGGTTGACGGGACTTCGGTAAAGCCCAATTGACACGCCATTATCCGACAGCCAATTCCAACCGTTACCGATGTCTACTTTCCAACCCGGCAGAAGCCCCAGCGCCGAATGTCCTGACAGGTCCCCTGGATCGGCGTTCCACCCAATGATGACCGATCCCGTGGGATTGGTGTCTGCCAGCCAAACGCGACCCCTAAAACTTCCCACCGCCCCTGCTGGGAGGGGTGGCGTAGTGTTTGTTTCGAGAGAAGAAACGATTTGATCAGCGGTGTAATGCGTCCCAGCCCCTAAAGTTGTGGTCCACGTATAGTCGGTGGTCCCCACCCTAAAACGCAGCACATCACCCCCACTCAATGTGAAAGGTTGTTGATGGCGGCTGTATATTTTAGGAGTGGTGCAGTAATGAGAGGGGAGGGCTTCGGCTTGCATGAAGTACAAGCCATGACCCACGATCTTGCGAGGCTTCACTACCCCCTTAGACAACCCCGCAGAGGGAGCCGGGTCTGCTTCTTCTTGGCATATCTCCGACTTATTGTTGCGCACGAGGAATGAAAGACCGGGAAGATCCACCTCGTACTCATGAACCTCTAAGGTGGCAAACGCTTTCTCATCTTCTGGCTCGAGCGCCACAGTAAAGGGGAAAGTGTCTCCCACTCCCTCGATCCGGCGCACAAGTCCGCACCCGTTAGGGCGTGTAGTGGGTGTTCCAATTACCGGCACCTCTCCCGTACCGTCTGGCAGATAGCGCACCCCGCTAATGGGGGTGGGGAAGGAAACTGCCTTGGGGATGAAGAAATCTCCCGTGACAACACCCGCGCCTCCTGCTGCTATCCCGATAAGGTTCTCCCCACTGGCATTTTGCGTAACCACGGGTGACTTAACGGGGAGTGGGATGGCATTAAGAGCAACCCCAAGGTAAAATATATCAGCCTTGAGGTACTCAATATTGTAAAGGGCATCCCCTGGAATAGCCTTTTTGATGTCATTTGTTGAAAGGACAATCTTCCCAGTAGTTTGGGACCAGGCGAAGGTTCCCGCCACCACAGCTGAGGGGGACGGTAGAGAGGCATCATTAGCGCATGGGATAGGGGTAAGGTAAGTCCGATTCCCGAACGTCAGGAAGGGGCGCTCTGTAGGTCCAGGGATGGGAGATAGAGAGGGGAACCCGATATTAGAGTCAAAGGTGGCTTGAGTCTCAAAATCGGACAAAGCGCCGAGCTTCCCCTTATCATCCTTGGTGAAGGATTCCCCGTTGTACCAAAGGGTCAATCCCGAATTAGCGGTCACGTAGGTGGGACTCAACATCATGATGCCATTAGAGGCACCCACCACTGCATCATAAGTAGTGCCCCAAATCCACACCCCATCTTCGATGAGAGTGTCGGCAACCACGTAAACATTTAAAGGTGTTGAGTCCGAATCCGAATACTGCCCCGCTCTCACCAAAGCAAAATCATCTGGGTCCGAGGGGTTGAAGGGAAGGGTCTCCCCTTGAGAGTAGGCGGGAGGGGGTCCTAAGGTATAGGTGGTGTCCGCTTTAACTGGCCCCAAATTGATAGGGAGCCGCCCTTTGAAGGGGTACCACCGACCTGCTTGCCCGTCCCATCCAAAGCGCGTAATGCGGTCATTACGAGTCCACCAAAAGGTGGGAAGGTCATCTAAATCCGACAATGACCCATTGGAGGCCGCGAATAGGCAAAATTGCTCAGTATCTTGACCCGCGTTTTCTAAGACCGCTGCGCGATACATATCGGCATAGGGGGCTGTGGGCCGGGAGGGGGCCATTCCCGCCGTGAACCACCCGTCTAAATCCGCCACCTCTTCATGGTGCTGGTCTACAGAAGTCGTAGCCTCGCCAGTGGTAGCAGAGTTTGAGGTCGCCACCCTGCCGGGCCGCAGTACCGAGCCTTCCAGATTAAATCCCACGCCTACAACTCCTACAAAACATCTTACCCGCAGGCGTCCAATAAAAGACCCTCATGCTTCCCCACAAAGATGGGATAGGAACCTTACCGCCTACACCAGTTTACAAATGCTCGTTCCTACAGAGCCGGAGGGGGAAGGCGGCCCCACAACAACCCCGGCACCACCTCCCATCATAACTAAAGCGGCAATCCCTTCCGCGCAGGCTTTTGAAAACAGCAGGGCCTGCGGCCCTATAATCCCCTGGGCTGCTAAATTGACCGCGATAAGAGGAAGGAGGGTGTAAGGGTTTGCCACCGTTACTTTAGCGACCACGCTCCCAGTCCCCACTCCCGCCGACACGCCGGTAAATTGAGCAGTGGCGTTAAGTGCTGTAGAGACTCCAATCCCCACTGCTGCTGACACTTCCAACCCCATGGGGCCTAACAGGGTGTTGGCAGGGAACGTGCCCGGCAGAGGTGCAACAGGCATCGCAAACTTCCCGTTGGCACTTCCCGCCCCAGCTGTTCCGGTTGTTACCCCATTGAGGACCACGTTCCCTGGAAGTTGAATCCATTGAGTAACGGCCAACCCGATAGCAGCGGCTACTTGTCCAAATACGGGACCTTTAAGTCCAGGCCCTGCCGCTAAGATCGCAACCGTAATAGGGGGAGGTGCCACCGCCATTAGAATCTACACGTCGGAGCGCCAAACGTGCCGCAAGTGACGAAGGGGCGGCCAGCGAACCCGTCAATGCACCCGTCACCCAGAACCCCTCCCGGAATGGTGGGGACATTAAACTTTACAAAAGCGGAAGTGATGCCCACCAAAGCGGGGCTGGTCATAGTTGCGGTCATGCTCCCTAAGATGGCCGCACTTCCTGTGGGGGAGAGGAGCTTCGCGGTGCCCCCTGGAGCCATACAAGTGGCTCCCGCTCCGATAAGGTCCGCATCAATAGAGTTATTTATGAAGGGGAGACCCGTACTGGCCTTGAACCCTTGACCCGGCCCAACACTGGGGAGTGGGGGGGACATGGTAGAAATCTGCCGACTTCCGACGGCGATGTTGGAGTCCCACTTACCCATGGTGGTGATGCTATCCGAAATGCCGCCGAACAAGACACTCCGACTGATCTCCGCAGCCCCGATTCCCATAGCAGATACGGAAATGTCCAGGGCAGCGCCCTCTACTGGTTTGAGAGGGCCACCACCACCGCATGTGATAGTGGTCTTCTTCATAGAAGTCTGAGCTACTGTTTGAGCGGTCTTCGTCGCGGTCCCGGCTTGAACGTCAATGCTATGTGAGTCCGAACACGCATTAACAATGTTCTTGGCGTCTTTGGTGAGGACATTTACGCCGGAAACATGAACGTCTCCCACAGCCCCCATCTCTAAGCTCTTACCGCTTTTCATACTCAAGGCTATTTGCTTAGAGCCTGGACTCAGATCAGGATTATCTCCAGCATTAGCACTTCCATTAGCGTCCAAACCACCGGCATAGATAGATACGGGGGCACGGTCGGCTTTCATTTTAATGCCCTCGCCAGTTCCCGTGGCCTGTATGTTGTGGCTGGGGGCATCTACGGTGGAAGGCCCTTCCACTTTCTCGTACTTGCCTGTGGCGTAGTAAGTTTGGGCTGTGTCGGAACCTGTACCAGGGAAGTATTGGCGCAATGCCCCTCCCTTTGTGATAGACCAAAAAGCCTCTGGCCCCCCATTAGGGTTTTTGACCCTCAAAAGGACGGCTGCGTGTTCCGTTACTGGAGTGTCAGCCGTGGCCGCTTTCAAGGAGGGGGACAGAGTTCCCTGGTCATCAAAGAGCGAAGGCACTAAAGGACGGGCATAGGCAGTCTTCCCCTCTCCGAAAGCGTCATTACCGATAGCAGTTCCCAGAACAAACTCTACATGGGCCGCATTAGGGGAAGTAGCTGACGTATTAGGAGCGCCATCGGCACCCATCGCCGGTGCCCGAGGAAAACGGTCAATGTCCACCCCATCCGTTTGTTCCGTTACTGGAAGCGTGCCATCATTATTGTAAGACACCTCAATTCGGTACTCAGAGAAATTGGGTTGATCGCTTACTACCCCGTTTCCACCCCCCGTTGCCACCCGAAACATGGGCTTACCGCCATACACGGCATTAGTGAAAGTGGTCGCTTTGGTGCCGGAAACGCCAACTAATCCCGCATTTTGCAAATCCTGTAAAGGGTTCAGCCCCATGCGGATTCCTGATTTCAGGGCCGGATTGGCGATAAACTTCCCAAAATCTGCGGAGGATGCAAACTCTCCGGACACTAAGGGCTTCCCTTCCTCGTTTAGCTGCCTCCCTGCGGCGTAGTCCTCCGAACCTCCAAAGGCTTGAGTGGGGAGAAGTTGCGCGTCCCTTTGGACAGCGCCCCCGTAAATACGAAAACCTGCGCCTGCGTGAAACTGTTGAAGAGATCGGATCACTAAGGCTTGGTCTTGATCTCGAAGGATAATCTCATTGCCCCTTCTATTTGCAAAGGTGGCGCTTTCATTAAGCAGTAGATCCGCACCCTGAGAGGAAGAGGCGCAGACGTTCCCTACTTCAAGTTGCTTCAACTTATGGCGGCGATGCCCAGCCAGTCCGTCCGTTGCCAAATCCATAGCCGGGGTTTGGGGAAGCTCTTCTGGCGTGAGAGGTCCGGTGGTAAGCCAATCGTATCCAGCCTTAGGCCCAGGCACCAACCAACCCACAATATAAGGGGTGCGGGTGGCGCCAGACTCGGCGGGAGAGTACCCCACCACGCATAAGTCATTGACTTCAGGAATACTTCCCAAGAAATGTCGAGCGCCTGCATTAGGGAAAGTGAGAGCTACTTGCTCTTTAGGATCCCCGTTACCCGTAAGCATATAGAGGGACACCACCATCTTAACGGGATCTACCCGCATAACTTTAGCTACCCGGAGGGGGTAAGTCTCAGCATCACCGCCTGCTCTCCCCTTGCGGTTCTTTCGAGCAGCCTTTTGATTGGAAGCTCGGCTCAGTCCGTTGCCCCCGAAAAGATTTAAAAGTGAGTTTAGCATCAGTCCTCCTCGTCGCCTTCCCGACCTGGATCTGTTCCAAGATTTATGCGGTCTTCATCCCGCTCTCCGGTTTCGGTGGGAGCCGCACCTGCAAAAAGATTCAGAGGGGTGGTGGCAGTATCCGCTAAGGCTTCAGAAGTTTCTGCACTCACCTCACCCTCCTCGGAAAGCTCTTGCATCATGTCGAAAAGAAGAGTGTCCCCTGAAGTGGTAACGCTCTCCGTTGTGAGCTTGTCCCACCAATCGCTATAGCTCTCATACTCCCCGCCCCACAGGTCGCCTGGAAAGTCTAAGGTGTCATCTAATACCGCATCTGGGTCCATCTCTTCCAAGTCTTCGAGGGTTCCCCTGAGGTTCGCGGCATAATCCCCGTACAGGCTGGCCCCACCCGTTCTAATGGCCTCATCAATGAGGGCAACAGCAGATACCCGAGGCTCTTCAATCTTACCGGCCAACGCATCCTTTGTAACTTGCCAGGGAACCGATACAGCTTCAGCCATAGCCTTTTGAAAGTCCGTGACAGGCTCTTCGTTGGCGGTAACGAAATCCTTGCCCATGGAAACAAGAAAGATAGCGCCGTCCGATCCCTTACAGAAAAACTTAGTGCAGGTGGAGGAAGTGCCTATATTGGCTAAGTTAGTGGCTGCGGCAGGGTTGTAAATAGCTTGCCCTCTTGTGAAAGAGGTGACAGGAGTGTTGCGAATTTTGGCTTGTAGGGAAGCGTTCCCCGCCAGCCCTTCGAGATGCTCATCCACACTTTGACTAAACTCGCCAATGCTGGCCATCCCCGCACTGGCTAAAATAGCGGCCCTCTCAGCGTCTGCAAGGCTATTTAAAGCAGCAGCAGCATATGTTGCATTATCCGCGCCACCCTCGGTTACCTGCACATTTGTGGCCTTTTTTCCCACATTTTGATTCCTTTCAAAGTCTCCTGCTAAGAACTTTTCTAACAGAAACCTGGACCAAAACTTGGATGTCGTCTCCATGCTCGAGGCATTACTGCCGAAATCTCCAATATTCACCGTGGACCCCTCAGCCCGCGTAAAGCCATCCGCGCTGTCAGCGGCATTTCCCTCTTGAGAGGAGGAGATAAGGTCAGCGTAGGTTTCGATAGAAACGCCCCGCCCGTAAGGAAGTGACCCGAATACCTCATAGCCGGCATGGTCTGAAACGGGAAAGATGGGCGTGCAGCGCGTGGTGGTTTTTTTCGTGACAGCTATGGCAGAGGCTGAAGGTTGAGGAGTATCGTCAAAATCTACATCCCCCACTAATTTGTCAATCACTTCCGCTCGGGCCTCTCTTGCCAGAAGAAGTTGAGTGCTGCTCTCATAGTAGGGAATGTCTGGCTTGCTGACTTTGAACGAGAGAGCTATACCGGCGGCCATTCTGTATAAACACTCAGCTGTTTTTTGTGCTAAGATTTCCCAACCGGCAGGTGTTCCCCCCTCGTTGACCACGGCATAATCCATGTACGATCCCTGAAGGATCACCTCCCGCTCCCCAGTCAAGGCAAGGAAAGTGGTCAACCCTCCCAAGGTAGGGAGCCATGGGGGCTTACCCCCGTCCCCATCGACCACTCCATCCCCCCAAAATCCAGCGTCATCATTAAACTCCCCCTCTTCAATAGCGTCCACTTTAGTATACTTATCAATAGGGCACGGCAGGAAAGTGGCCCAGAGCCTCCCGGCCCGGTTTCCAAAGTACTGGACATCCGAGGAATTGGGCCACCACGGAGTGGCTATTGCGCCCAGGGTCGGGTCAGGCCCGAAGAGGTTACCAAGCCCCCCGGCAGGAAAGCCCGATTGGTACTGCGTGCCTGGGACTACCAGCATCTCACCGTAGCAATCAGCGTCACCTTTCTTCAAGTGCACCGCCACTCCACCAAACCAGTCCCACTTGAGAATAGCGCCATCCTCATCACCAGGCCAGCTCCAAACTTCCGGTGGTCCTACCATACCTTCATAGCCGAGCTGACCGGCTTCAGTGTTTCGCATTGTGCTTCCCGCCATAGGGCGAAGAGCATTAGCAAACTCCCAAACCGCCTTAATCATGTCCCACACCTTGGCCTCTGCAAGGGCTTCCGTCGCCTTCTTGGAGCCGCTAAAACCATTGTTTAGAAGGTTCTGCTTAATAGCCGAGATGATGCTGTGGGGGATTTTCCATCCCGTAGTGCCCAAGTTCCAAGCCGGAACGTCCCTCTTTACGGGCCTGAGCTGGGTGATGGTTTGGACCCCAAATGTCAAAAAGCGAATGTCGGACGTGGCACAGGTAACCTTCTTGGTGTTTTGTTGAAGGTTGATGTCTCTCCACCCCTCTTTCATAGAAGGGGTGGCAATAGTTATGCCCCTGCTGATGTTAACTTCTTTGGTTCCCATTTGAATGCCGTTTTGCTTATCAGACTCAAAGCGCGTACAGCTGGAGGTCCACCCGTCTGTGGGCCTATCAAACTCTATCACGGTGGTGTAGTCCACCGTTGTGTTTGTGAAGTCCCCCCCTTGAGCAAGGTCCAGAACGATAGAGCCAGGGGCCTGGTCCTGCTCGGCATCAGCATTAGAAGAGTAGTAGCGGTAATTTCCTTGAATATCTAAGCCTGGGGAAAACAGCCCTTTGGTGGAAGTCATGAGGGCTAAGTAGTTCTGCAAAGCCGCTCCCCCTTCGATGTCTGTCACGTACTTTTCGTAGACCATGGCGACTGCCGCCCCTAAGGGGTCGGATTCAGCCAGTTCTGCAGAAGAGGTTTCCCCGGCAATTAGGGCCTCTCTCACTTCAGTGAACTTAACTTTAAACTCCGTGGCTGTGAAGCTCAACACGTCTGTGTTGGTGGTTCGCAACATCAGGGTTCCTGCTTCAAGATCCCCAGTAGAATCCGCGCCACCCGTCACTTCCCACTGAGGGGCGGGGCCATACTCAATCCACCCCTCCGCTAATGCGGACCTAATGAGCTGGTCGGGACTCCAGGTAATATCGCCGTCTTCAATGTCTAAGCTGCGGAAATTGACCTTGGTGGGGTCAAAGGCCATTACCACATTTGGGAATCCCTGCATTATAAGGCGCGATCCCGTCTGGTCATACCCAATCATAGGGCGAGGGGGGAATTGCCCCGGTGCATCTAAGCGGACGTGGCTCGTTTGGGGGAGGCTGTTATCCTGGGGCGGTTGCATAGGGGGAAGCCACTTAGCACGTTTGGCCACCCCATTGATACTCGTCGTGCACTGTCCTCCAAACTGGAACGAGTGGCTGATAGACTTAGCATAATAGAAGCAGTCCTCACTCTCTATGTAGACCGGATACCCTGGGCGCAATTCTGGACGAACAGGAATTGTAATGTTGGCTGACTTGATGCCCGCATTCGCCACGTCCAGCCGATTGATGGCTGACAGGAAAATGGCTTGGCGATTGGAGAGGTAATTCGCCTCGAAAGTCTCTTCTTTGTACCCGTACTTGGCTACGAGCCGGTAGTCCACATATACGCCGCCTACCCCCATCCACCCCTCAATACCATGACCTGACACGTTAGCCCAGTGGCTACCAGTGCCCTTCATCATCGTGACTTCCGGCTCACTCTCAGTTTCTGACAGGGAGATAAGGTCGCGATCCTTAATGACGTACACGGGATCATCGCGAGTATCCATATTGTACATGGGAGGCTTAAACACCAAGTCACCATCCACATCTTGGTAGAACTCAAACCCGGTGACGGCTTTCACGGCCTCGGCGATTTCCATTTTAGACATGTACTCAGTCTCGAACATATTGACATTTCCCATCTTGCCAATATCGAGCGTGAAGGCTTGCATAGCCAGTACATTCTCTACTACAAAGTCCGAGGCGTCATCACTGTCAGTATTGTAAACGGCAGCTGATGTCATTAAGGGATCGTAGAGAGTTTCCCGAGCAAACTGAAGATAGGAGATAAAGCGGTTGGGGTTGAAGTCAAATGAGTGGTTCTCATCAACATAGCTTTTGATTGTTTTGTAGAAATAGTTAGCCTTAGAGAGGGCCTCAGAAGATGCGCCGGTGCTCACTCCCACTGACCCTGAGGAGATCCCCTGATTTCGGGTATCGTACCATTCCCCCAAATACGCTTGGGTGGCGGCTCCGAAGAGATTGCCGTTTACCCCGTACATGCGCAAGTTTCCAGAGTGCTCTTGCCACCTCCTCTCCCACCATTCAGCGGCGTGTTTAAAGAGAGAGTTGCTGTCAGTCTCGGACTTGGCAGCAATGCTGGTAGACTGTGCTCTTTGAAAGTCCACCCCGAAGGCGGCACCAAATCCCACCTTTGTTAAGGTGTAGATGATGGCGTAAGGGTTAGCGCCCGTGAACTTATGGCCGATCATGTGAGGTTTGACCATCGACGCGTCAGGACGCTTTCCAAACACCGAACCGTTTACGCTCAACTTTAGGTTCTGCCAGAAGTGCAGAAGATTCCCGCATTGCATCGTAGCGGTATAGAACCCGCCGCTGAATTCGTGAGAGACTTCCGTGACTACTCCTCTGAACACTTGGTAGTAGGGATACACTACAGGCGTAGAGTCCTTAGTATTCACAGCATTCGAGAGGCTTTGGGCAGCATCCGAGTCCAGGTAATCCTGCATGGGGAAATATCCCCGCATCAAGATGACCACCTCTAACCCAGTTTGAAGGACGTAGTTGCCGTCATAGGAGTACATCCCTGTCTCATGTTGAGGGATGCTCAAGGTCATGTTTGCCGTGGATATGCTTTCTGTCGTGGCATCAACACTTACCTGAGTGATGTACTTTTGAAAGTCCATCCTCTTAGGACACGCGGAACACGAAGCGAACTCGGTGTACCCATTGATGTACACAATAGCGTCAGGGGTATGTCTGACAACTGTCTGTTGGTTCAGCTGCCAGTTCCCCACATAAGGGCGATCCCCAATAGACACTACTCACCGCCAATAAGGGCAAACGGGTAGCTGCCCTCCGCTTGAAAGCGGGCCGCTAAAGACGCCCCTCCGCTGGTTACCACCTCTTCACGCCCTTGGTCAAGACCTGCAGCTGAACTCGTCTTCGGAGGCAACCCCGCCTCTTCGCGCCCTTGGTCAAGACCTGCAGCTGAACTGACCTTCGACAACTCCGCCTCTTCGCGCCCTTGATCAAGACCTGCAGCTGAACTCGTCTTGCCCGCGTCCGCAACGACAGATGAGTTCACTCTCTTTAAGGCAGTAGAGATGGACATGTCTTGGACCGGCTTCATCGGAAGGACGAAAGTGGGAGCCGAGGCATGATCATACATTTGGGATACGGTAAACTCCATAGACCACTCTACCCGGTGGGGCAGTCCTTCCTGAAAGCTGAAGTTAAAACTCTCAATGGTTCCCACGTAAGTCCATTGATCGTAGTCAATGGCAATAGCGCCCACCCCGAGATGGGCGCAACTTTCCCTTACAGTGTCGTATACGATGCCCCCGCTACGGTAGAAGTGGTAAAGGGCCATAAAGTTTTGCCACGCGGCCGAGTCCCTTCGAGAGGCCCACTGCACCCCTGTTGCGCAGGGAATGCCTTGGGTGGAATTAAACCGCTCGAACAACTCCCCCTCATTCAACCCTTGTCCATCAACATCTGACCCGATAGTTCCGGGAGGGGCACCGGTGATAAAACTCCCGGTGCTCCCCTTAATGCTTAGTTTGGGTTGCTCCTCTCCCCACCGTTGGAAGATGTACCCCTCCCGGCCCCGGTTTTGGTATTCTTGTATGCTGGTGTATGTTATGCTCAACTCTTGCGGGTTTATAAGCATTTGGAGAGGGGGAGTATTAATTAACCTTTGCACCTGAAGTGCAATATCGGCGTAAGTGTAAACGTCCGTGATAACTGACACTTCTTCCATATTGCCGCCAACCGCGTTAATTTCACGCCCTGCGGATACGATCTGTTGAAGGGCCGCATCGTTGCTCATGTACCCCTCTCCCGCCACCGGACTCTGAGTGTCGTTACTAAGCTGGAGCCATTGAGAGCCAGAGTCTATGGCCCCTGTATACGACGCTGTGTGGATAAGGTTGACGTCAAAGTCGGACCCCCCGTTTTCAACATTTGTACCTACGAATGCCTCCGGAGGGATGATGCGCACCACGAAAGGCGATAAATTTCGGAGTTGGGGAGAACTCCCATCTATAGGCGTGCCCACTTGTGTTTCAAATTGCCACTGAATCCAGGTGCCGGTGGCTACGCCGTCATACACGGAGGCCGGGTCATAACCCAGATCCCGCTGCCATTCATCCAGGCTGGCTGAGATGAGCACATCGTCAGCCGCACTGAGCCGCCGTGATCTCGGCGAGTCTTCCACCGCTCGCTGACGCGAACGAGGCATCCCTCCATCCACAGACTGACCGGCCCGAAGGCGCTCAACTGGCTCGCCATCCACAGTCACGTCCTCCACAGTCACGTCCAAGACAAAACCGTCCGTATCACCAGTCATGATATCACCACTGCCAACTGGCAGCCGCTACGCTCTTCCAGTTCTGAATTTCTGAGTCAATTGTCATCTTACAATTCAAGCTAAACATGAAAGGGTTGGACGCACTCTCCGTGACCGAAAAGTCATCGAACCACCCTAAGTAAACCCCTCCATCAAAAATGACTTTGATGATGCCCTGGAGGGCTACCTTCCCCTGAGTGTCATAAATCGACCCATTATTGTGGAAGAGGGCCAGCATGTCCAAGTAGGAGTCATAAGCGAGGGTTTCTCGTCGAGACCCCTCCACTCTCGACGGGTCCGTGATGTTAGAAAGTCCTGAGTACAACCTCATAAACCCTCCGGTGACTGACTCCATCGAAAGGCTCTGGGTGTCGTCTCCCCAGTGTTGCTCTACAAATCCTCCTCGCGTCTGAATTCTCTCAACCTTACGAGTGTATGCGAGTTGCATATTACTGGGATTTACATGACACACTAAACGGTGATCAGTGGGAAGGATGCTGGTCTCTCGATCAGGCCCCAAGATGTCAAATATGACGGGCCTTCTACCGGACTCCGGAAATTCTTCCGAGGCCCCTGCCGGAAAAGCACCTGTAAAAACTTGGCCCATTAAACCCCCTAATATGTCCGTGCTTTGTCAAGACCCCGCGCCTTGGCCCAGGAGTCCATCGCCCGCCAGATCGTTGCAGGATCCCCGTTAATCACTACTGTCCCAATCATCGGCCCACCGCCACCGCCACCTACGATACGGCTTAGAGCACCACTGGGCAGACCGGCAATCAAGTCCTCGCTTCGGAAGTTTACGAACTCCCCGCCCATCATACCAAAGTCATTGGCCTTGATCTCTCCTCCTGGCCCTGCCTTGATGCCGGCCCCGAAGCCAGCTGCGTTCAGTTGGTCGTAGGTGATGCCGAGAGCGTTCATGCGGTCGAGTTCCGTCTGTGAATAGCCACCCTTCGAGAAGTGAGACCCAATGGCGGCAGCCTTGGGTTTTCCATCTTTAAACATCGCCCTAATGTCGGCACTTGAAGCTCCTTGGTTGATGGCCAAATCCAAAAGTTGGCGGGCGTCTGCCTTATCGAATCCTGCCCTCAACTCATAAACAATGTCTTCTCGCACCTTATCAATGGCCTTGACCTCGGATGCTGACTCACTCTCTCCTGCCAACATCCCTCGAGTATTTTGGGCGATGATCTCATCTAAGGCGTCAGTTTGCGGCTCATATACGCTGACGCCTTTACCGTAACCGGTCCCCAACCCTCCACCAGCGGCCCAACCTTGACCTCCAGTGTTAAAATACCCACCATTATCGAGGGTTGTCCAATTGCTACTCCCATAAGAACCTCCTCCCTCACTCGCGAATCCTGAAACTTTCACAAACGGGTTAAACGCCTGACCCGTTTCCGGGGAAATGAGGGTCGTACCTTGAGTACCCATGTTGCCAGTAGTGTCACCATCACCAACGTGGATCTGTTCCCGATTCACTGAAGCTGTTTGGGCAATATTGGCCGCCACGTTGCCCTTGCCCATCTGATTAAAAGCATACAAGGCGGCTGGAGAGAAAATCTCCTCTTCGGTCAAATTTAAACTACTGGAATCAACCTGAAGGGCAGAGAACTCCACATTGCCGAACTTTGGGGCTGCGGCGCTCTTGCCCATGGAAACCCCTTCAGCAACAAGTTGGTGGAACTGCCGCTGAGTTCTCAAGTTACTTTCTACTACGTTACTCCTCTCAAGTTTCTCTTCATCTACTTCGCGCCCTTTCTCGGTCTCCCTTTTTATGTACGCATTTCTTGCTGCCAGTTCCGCTTCTATCTTTTCGTCAAAAAACTTGACTGCGGCGTCAGCCTCACTCTTTTGCGCAACCAGATTCGCTTGGCCGGTGCTGGTTCCCAACATACGGCCAATAAAGGAGACATTCCCATTTAAGAAGTCCAACGCCCCTGCGATCTTCCCCTTTAAGGTAGCCGTTATCTCACGGGTCTCGACGAGTTGCTGATTCGCAAGCATCTGAGCTTTAGTCATCTGCTCCTCTTGGGCTTGCGCCCACGAAGGATCGTCATTGAGAGCGCCACTTGACACTGCATCTACGAACCGCATGACGTCGCCGTCCTCATCTTTGATTTGATCGGCCCCCTCTGCCACTAACTGCTCATACTTACCTCTGAGGCCCTCGTCCAACTTCTTGAGGGTGTGGAACTCGTCTCCGGAGATCCCTGTGACACTTTCAAATTGCATCGCCCCCATCCCCTCATAGGAGGAAAGAGGAGCATTCCCCAAAACACCATAAGCGGCACTCAGGTTCTGGGCCATTTCCCCCTGCCGGCTCAAGGATGCCATACCGGTAGTGACTGACCCTTGGCCCGTTCCACTACGGGCTAACTCATAAAGGTCTTGAAGGTCACGCGCTGCCTGCTCATCCTTTGCTAACCCGCTGTCTCTAATATCGTGTATGAGCTTCCGCATATCCTTACGAGTCATGGCACCCAACTGCTGGATGTCTATGCCCAGCGTATTTCCACCCCTGATGGCACTTCCCGTGAGGCTGCCTCCAGCGGCATTAGTGGTATCAGTGAGGGCCGCGTTTGCTACCCCACCTTGGCCAATTACCAGACCGCGTTTTCCGAGTTGGCTCCGATCACTCAAAAGTTCCCCATATTTTTCAGCAAAATCCTGATTAGAGCTCATGAAGTCAGAACGCTGAATGCTTCGAGTATTTCCAAACCCGGCTTTCATAGCGGTGCCGAGTTTGTCTTCCTCGGACATTTGACGGAATTTCCCGGTAAGACCCAGTTGGGTCTTCGCCATATCCTCACCCAGTATGTCTACCATGTCGCTAAAGAGTGAAATAGTGTCCCCTAAACGGAAATTGTAGAGAGCCATTCCCGAAGAGCTTTGATTGATAGCGGCAAAGAAGTCTTTGGTACGCATACCGGAATTTCTGGCCTCCTCAGCCATCTGAGTGAAGGCCCCCATCAATTCTTTTGTTCCCCCGCCCAAATCCTTGAACATCGTTTTAGTGAATTCGCCAATCTCAGAGGCACTCGCGCCCAAAGTATGAACCCCAAATTTCATTAGGTTTATTTGGTCAGTCAAGGCTTGCGCTGTGGATCGAGACCCTCGCATCTGCATTTTGAACTCATGCAAGGTCAGCCCCGCCTCATTAAAGGCTCCCGTCCATTGCATAATCTCTCCCTTGGACATCCGCATATCGGTTCCCAATTTAATGACCGCTTTGCGATAGTCGGCAAGAGCGCCTGCCATGTCTTGTGACCTTTGAATGTTCATGTCCATCGCAGTTTGCGTAGACAGGATCTCTTTGTTCATCTCTTTGGTTTGGCCGTAGGCTTTAGCGAACAACCCAGCTACGGCACTTAATGTCCCCATGGCGGCTCCAGCGCCCATGAAAAACTTGCCCAGGCCCATTCCCGCCTTACCTATAGCCGCTCCCCCTCTCTTGGTAACCGAGCGAACCTTCCCAATCTTCCCCCTTGTCGCACTTCCGGCTTGACTGCCCCTGGTAAACGCACCTCCACCCCCACCTGCACCTCCACCCCCACCTGCCACGAACCCTTGGCTCTGTTGGCGGGATTGTTGTTGCTCTTGGCGCATGGCTTGACGTTGGGCTTGCTTCAGCAGCTTATCCTGATGCTGCTCCCTCATCTTCATCTCTTTACGGAGATACTTGGCGCGTTCTTGGTGGTGCCTCTTCTCTTCAATTTTGAGATTCTTAGTGCGCATCTGCAACTCTAAGGCCGCTAAGTTTTTCGCGGCCCGAGTGCGCTCTTGAGCCAAGCGGTGGTACTCTTTACGGGTGGCGGTAGCTGTCTTCTTTAGACCCGCCTCGTGGAGCTTCTCAACGGCACTTTGAAGTTGGGGAAAAGCCTTTTGAGCGCCTTTCTTCATCCCCTTAGTGGTTCCGGCGCTCAGGGCATCAATTGTGCCCTTCTCCACCGTGGACATGGCTTCGCTGACACCTGTTACGCTTCCCCAAACAGTATTGAGGTACACTGTAGCATTTAAGTCATTAGCCATGAGTACCTCCTACCCCTACCACATATAAACACACTACCCTTCCAAGGAAGGCTTACGGTTAGTGATCTTGTCCTGCAGACTTCCCCCTTTTGCTTCGCTCCCCTCTCCCGAAGGCTCCCGATCTGAGATCATTACCTTCATATCGGGGCCTAAAACTCCGGGCTTGATCTCATTCTCGATGTAACGGGAGTAGACTGCATCAAACTCAGGGTTGGAAGAGGTACGGGTGGTTGTCCTTCTTTTCGCCAATTCTGGACGTAGCTCGCTCAATTGCTGCGGAGAGTACCCCACCAACGCTTTCTGAGAAACGGGTAACTCGGCTTCTCTCTTGCTCCGCTCTTTCTGAGCTTTTCTCTTTTTCTTCTCCACACCCTCTCTAATGCGCTGGTAGTAATTGTCCACTAACAAATCATGGTAGTCCTTATCCCCAGAGAAAACTCTATTCATCTCATCAGTAAGATCCCCAAAGGTTTGCGCAAAGTTCATATTCTGCACCTCTACCTTTTCACCGTTCACCTCGATAAAGACTTTCTCCTTAGGCTCATCCCCGCGAATGATCCAGTTCACTGTCTCTTCAATTTTGCGCCGCTTTCTCTCGTCGCGCCTCTCCCTCTCTCTATCGGCGTCATCGTAGAGCTTCTTAGCGCCCTTGGTCGCCATAGCGGACACTACCATTCTTGTGTGGCTCCATTGCCGCTCATCCTCTTCTACGCGATCTGTGTTCATGTTATAAACACACCACCACCTAAAAATACGATTGGCCGATTTCAAATGGCCGGGGTCAAACGGCTTTCCTAAATTTTGCCAGGTGGACCTTCCAAAATCTTCGTAGCAATAGGACTCCACCAACCTGTAGGCTCGATCTATGCGAAACTTAAAAGCGACGATAACAGCCTTGAACAACTCGTCTACGAATTTCAAGGGGAGGTGGAGGAAAGTGAGGGCAACGTGGTGCTTCAGCTCCTCCGGAATGGGGAACCCGTCGATCTCACATAAAGAAATACCTAAGCAATGCGCACGAAAATAAGGGCGTCGTGCGGCAGCTTCAAACTCTAATGGGTTCAGCGACCGAAAGGTGTAGTAGGTGTCCCCGATTTGGAACGAGTGGTACAAATAGCCATTTCGTATGAGCTGCTCAACGTCCCTATACAAGAACCTGCGAGCTTCTCCTTGTTCGAGGAGGCGCTCCTCGGCCATTTCCCGGAGAAGTTCCGCACGATCCATGCCAACCCTTACTCGGCTGGTTTGAAGTTAGGATTTCTGGAATCCTTCCGGCTTTTGCCTTTCTTGCTCTTTTTTGGGCTTTTCCGTGGCGACAGCTCTTGTGAGGGGAGCCTGTAAGCCTCCGCCCCTTCCACGGTCCCCGCTGCCACTGCTTGAGAGAGGGGGTCTCTCAAATCCTCCTTAGCCAACATCGCCGCTCTCTCGCGTGCCTCTTTAAGGGCTTGAGCAGACGGTTGGGGGGTAGGGGGTGGCGCGGATGGGGGGACCACGCTCTCCCTTTTAGGGGCGGCACGACTCGGTTCCGGTTCTGGCTCGGGTTCCGGTTCTGGCTCAGGTTCTGGCTCCGGTTCCGGTTCTGGCTCAGGTTCTGGCTCTTCCCACTTTTCAACCGGGGAGTCGAAGCTCACCTTACTCACTTGACTTGCCAATTCCTCGTCTTGCTGAGTTTGACGGACGGACTCCTCAATCTCTTCCTGAACTGCGCGACCCGCATCCACCAATGCGGTAATTTGCTGGGCCGTGACGCTTGGATCTCCAGCAGCCCGCTTATCTAACTCTTCACGAAGGTTGGAAAGCCTTTCCTCAACACGGACAATCTCAGCCTTGAGGTCAGCAATAGAGTCTTTGGCGATCTTGTCAGCAGTGTCGGTAATCTTTTGTACTAAATCCCCGTAGCGCGCAAACGCAACAGTGACCATCCCTCGGGACCACGTGTCGTTGATAATTCTGCGAATCGCAACGCTCTTAGGAATCTTTACAGCAGTTCCATTATCGAGGGTTTCCCCGGTTTCAATGGTCTTGACCTCACGAAGGTCTGTGTCATTAATTTGCACAATGGCGCAAGCCAGGATGTCTGCGCGAAACTCATCGAAATATGAGAGGGCAGCTGACCGGCTGAGCTCATCATCATCTTCCAGACC
>Ga0163180_10000058_pt1 | contig 54398 bp, 53 predicted proteins | sample AtlANTMetagenome_2_FD_109647 | JGI IMG/M metagenome (GOLD analysis project Ga0163180, IMG submission 109647) | Marine eukaryotic phytoplankton communities from the Atlantic Ocean - Atlantic ANT 4 Metagenome | ecosystem: Environmental > Aquatic > Marine > Oceanic | place: North Atlantic Ocean...
TAAAACGCAGGTTGTGGCTACCACCAAACACAACGGGCTTGGCGATCTCACCTGTAAGGATAACGTAGTAGGGGCGGTCTTTCTTAACTGTCATGCTGGTAGTATACGATAGATTTAGGATAATTGCAAGCTTTATTTTGTTTTTTTTATGGCAAGAAGTAAGCGGTGATAAAGTCAACAGCTACAGCGGCAAGCATCAAGACGCAGAAGCCGACAGTGAAGAGAGTTGCAAGGGTGGCGATCCAGTGAGTTATCTTATCTTTCATGCCTGTAGTATACCACACCCCCAGAGAAACGCAAGTTTTATTTTCGCTTTTTTTCACTTTTTTTTCTCAACTTTTCGCTTGACATGACTTTTAGTAACAACTTGCGTAAGTCACTGAGTATCAACGACTTACGCGGCGCGGGGGGCCGCGCCCGCGTAACTCCCTAAGTATCAAGGAGTTACGGGGCTTTTTACTGACACTTGACTAACTGACTTGTCAAGAATTTTTTTGCAGTTTTTCTCTGCGCTTGTCGGCGACCTTCTGCATCCGAATGATTTTATTTTTACGGTTGCGCTTCAGTTGCTTGCGGTGTTTGGCGGCGGCTCTCTTGTCCATGATTTTTTTTGTGTGTGTTAGAGTTTGATGTCTACGAGTTGTTTGCCTGTGATAGTGTTAGGTGTGCGCTTGCGCTTCTTTGGTGCGTTGAGCCAGTCAACGAACGTGAGCAAAGGAGCGAAGAACATAGCAGGAAGGAAAGTCACAGCGGCAAAGTGCAGGAAGTTATAAGCGTGATACCAGACCTCGCCGTCAGGGTTGGTGACATAGTAGCCGCCCATATTATCAAGTGCTAGCTCAACGCCTACGAAGTAAGCCATTAAGCCGAATATCCCAAGGATTGCGAGAGTTGTGATTACGACAACAGTGATGAAGTGATTAACGAAGATTTGTTTCATTGGATTATAGTAGTTTATTTTTTTGTTTTGTTAGGTGATTGTTTTATCGGCAGTCCTCAGTCCACCAGACTCTTGCCTCGGTGTCTACCCAACACTCAACGCCTCTGTTGTTGTGGTAGAATCTGCCAGCTTGCCCAAGCTCGCCGTTGTTGTTTTTGTCTGCGTGTGCTTGGCGTTGCTTTCTGTTAGACTCCCAAGCTGAGTCAGTTGGCCAACAGGTGGCGATCTCAACGCAGTCAACGATCTCGCCTGATTTGTTTTTGAATTGCTTTATCATGTCAGTAGTATACCAGTTATTGAGTTAAACGCAAGGATTATTTTGATTTATTTTAGAGCCAGTCTTGCTCTCTGTTTTGTTCGTGCGCTTTCAAGATGCGCTCAATGGCAGATGCGCCTTGTGGACAGTCGGACTTGATCCAACCAACAAGGAAGCAGAGATCATCGCGCATTACCTGTGCGGCACTGCGTTCGGTGGTGAACTTGTCGAAGTCGGACTTTTTGGTTTGTTTCGTTTTCATGATGTAACTATACCACAGATTGAGATGATTGCAAGTTTTATTTTGTTTTTTTTCTCACTTCATTATCGTGAGCTTGTCGAGTGCATCAACGCCGAAGTCGATGCCGAAGGGCGAAGGCTTTGACAGATCGCCCCAGTCCTCGATCTCGTCGAGTAGTGAGGTGGCAAGCGATGCCCAACAGTCGCGAGAGAATCCCGCTGTAGCGTTGGCACATACACGACGGACAACCAAGTCCACCGCATCAGTTGCGGCATCAGGGAACTTAGTTGTAAGGTGATCGAACAAAAGCTCGCCATCTTCATTGGCGAAGCGAGGAGCGAGACGGACGGCATCAGAGATAAGTTTTGCTAACATAGATTTTTTATTTATTGTTTATTTATTGTTTATTTATTACTCGGTAAGTATACCACAGATTAAGGAAAAAGTCAAGGGGAAAAGTGTTTTTATTTTGTTTTTTTATTGGCTGTCCTTCTCGATGAAGAACCAACCTAGACCTTTGCGGTCAACTTGCGCGATCCACTTCTCGCACTCTTCGCGTGTGCCAGAGAACTCGGCATCGAGAGAGTAGTTGTGGTAAACTGTATATATGTCTTTTATCATGTGGTAAGTATACCACACTTTCACAGAAAAAGCAAGCTTTATTTTGTTTTTTTATCACTTTTTTTAGGGGGAGGGTTTTTTCAGAATTCTTGACTTTTTACTTGACAGCCGTAGCGCGGGGGGGTGGTGAATTCTATAAACATCAAGCCATCCATTCAGTTCTTCGTGTAAAAAAGAACATAAATGTCATATAAATATAAAAATTCTTTTTTGTTGGGGCATATAGAACTTACAGAGAAACAAAGTAAATTCCATAAGATAATGAGAAACCCCGAAACGCGGGTAGTATTTATTAGTGGACCAGCAGGGACGGCAAAGACATTTTTGTCAGTGTATACAGCACTATATAAACACAATAAGGACAATCTGCTTAAAATACTCTATTTAAGAAGTTTGGCTGAGAGTGCGGATAAGGGGATGGGTTTTCTGAAAGGAAGTATGGATGATAAATTTAATCCTTATATTGGACCTCTTGAAGATAAACTGGATGAACTTTTAAACACACATGAAAAACACCAATTACAACAACGGAATGCGATAGATGCGGCCCCGATTAACTTTATCCGTGGAGCCACATGGAGAAATAAAGTTGTCATCGTGGATGAAGCACAAAACATGACTGTAAAAGAACTTACAACAGTCATAACCCGAATTAGCGCCAATTCTACGTTATATATATGTGGAGACACTATGCAGAGCGATATCAATGCCACAGGTTTCCAAAAGTTCTGTAAAGTCTTCGATGATGAGGAAAGTAAGAGCTATGGCATACATCACTTACATTTTACCAAAGATGATGTAATGAGGGACAAGATAATAAGCTATCTAGTAGATAAAATTGAAAAAAGTGAATTAAATTAATAAAATTAGCCATGAATAAAGTTTTTTGTGTATCGTGCGGATTTAAAATCTTATATGAATTAAAAAAGCCTAAATTTTGTTCTAATTGTGGAGAAGCTATTGGAGGTGTCTCATCTAGCTCTACAAAAGAAAAAGAACAAGTAGAAGAGGTTTCCGATTTGGATGTTGATTTAAATAAATTAAAAAGGGGTATTGTTGTAGAGGGAAAGACAAAAACCTCTAATTTGCAAGAATTGTGGTCTTCTGTTAGTCCTGAAGAGGCTAGTTCGGGTCTGGAGAAATTCCAGCGCCCGCCATCAAAAGATCCAAGCGGTCAAGAGATTCTAGATCAAACAATGCGAGATTGCGCCTCCTCTCGGATGAGAGATGTTGATGAGTAATGACTTCAATAGCCAACGAGATGATTTAGAGGAACTCCTTAAGAGATACAGACCAAAATGGCAATTAAGCGCCATAGCGTGGATGGATTATGATGATGTCTGTCAAATAATACGCTTACATATCTACAAAAAGTGGCACCTCTGGGATCAGTCTCGTCCTTTCAAGCCTTGGGCTTCGATGATTATATCTAATCAGATAAAAAATCTGATTCGGAATAATTATTCAAGTTTTGCCAAGCCGTGTTTGCGTTGCCCCCATAATATGGGTGCTACTTCTTGTGAATATACAAAAAGCAAGGAGCAAGACGACACTTGCGCTGATTTTGCCAAGTGGAAGAAAAAGAAAGAAAGAGCTTACAATATAAAGCTTCCCTTAGCTCTAGAAGAAGGAACAGCCACAGGGGTTGGTAGTATTAAAGATTTTGTGGATTATGAGGATTCGTCTGGAAAGTTGCACGGATTAGTTATGGAGCAACTAAACGAAAAGCATAAAAAAATTTATTATATGCTTTATATAGAAAACATCAATGAAAATGATGTTGCAAAAAAGTTTGGCTTCAAAGCTGATATTTCCAAGAGGAAAAAGCCACGATACAAGCAAATGGCTAATTTAAAAAAGAAATTTTACCAGATAGCTGTTAAAATTATGAAAGAGCACGATATTTTATGAGCAATATAGAATTAACACAAGAACAAAAGAATCAAATACAAGAAGAGTTTGCTCGTAACCCTGATTTGAAACATATCACTCAAACAGTCTTTGAGAATGACTCTCTTGATGGCCGCTCAAAAGAAGGCAGGGCTGTTAGATCATTTTTAATTAATAATAATTTAGAATTCACTACTACTTTAGTTCCAAGGGTGGAGGAGGTTGATCTAACATCAGAACAGAAAGAGTTTCTGATGAGTAATAATGTTGAACGTGGCATGAACGCTCTTGAAGTGACTCGCTTGACCTTTAAGGACAGAGAGATACAGCCACTAAGTCAACAGCATAGGACGGTGATGGAATTCTTGCGTCAGCATAGGCCAGAGATAGTTGATGATAATGAAATGTTGACTAACGACAAGTGGTCTCCACCGAAATCTTTATCAAGAGCTATCAAAAAGGTGAATGATTGGGCTGGGCAGAATTTTGACGAAATATCTATCCAAACAAAACAAAAGAAAATGTGCGAGAAGCTACTCTTCTACCTGAAGAGTCCAAGATTTGTGCATTTCATCAATCAATACTCAACAATAGCAGACAGAGACTTATTTGAGAGCGAATTTGTGAGGACAGTGTGGGACAAGCCTGACCTGACAAACGATGAGTTGAATTTATATATTACCGTTTGCACAAACTACGTCAGACAGAAGCATATCCAGCAAAGAATCGACAGATTGAATAATATGCTCAATGACACTGATAATGAACGAGATATAACATTACGTCTTACTGAGCTTATAAAGGCCACTAGCGAGGAGTTGAACCAATGTGAGAAAAGAATCGAATCTTTGACGAAAGACCTTAATGGAAGCCGTCAGGCGCGTTTAAAGGCAAGAGGAGAGCAGAATGGGAGTATCGCTGCGCTTGTTGAGGCTTTTCAGGAGAAAGAAGAGCGCGACCGTATGATTTTGATGGCAGAAATGCAAAACAAGTTAATAGAAGAGGAAGCTGACCGACTTGAAACGATGGATGAGTATAAGGCTCGTATTTTAGGTATATCTAAAAAAGAAATATTGTAATGGAATTCACTTGTCTAGAGTGTAACAAAAAGTTTGACAACAAGAGGAGCTTTCACGCGCACCTGAAAGCTCACGCTCTCACTATTGGTGATTACTACGTCAAACATAAAGAAAGAAAAGATTTGTATTCGGGTGAAAAAATCCCTTTCAAATCTTACGATCAATATTTTAGGGATAATTTTATCAGTTATGATAATTTTAAGTTATGGATGGACTCGGCTCCAGAGGAAGATGTCAAAAATTACCTCAAAGAGAAAGCGAAACAAAAATTTGATTTAAAGGGGGTAAAAAGCTCTCCACCTAACCTTTTTTATGATTTGTCAGAGATGGCTGGCATTTATTATTATAAAAAACTATGGGGGTCTTATAAAAGTTTCTTGGATGAGCTAGGAGTAGATAATCATTTTTGTGGGGGACTGCCTAGAGATTTCTGGAAGGTTGATAGAAGTAGTATTCCTTTATTTACAGATACAAGAGAAAAAGCTCCGTTGAAATTTAAAGACTCTATAATTAACAAATTAGATTTCGGGGATTATACAGCTAGAGGTGATTACTATACTTCTACATTTGTAGATAGAAAAGCTCAGGATGATTTCAGACAGACCTTCGGCAAGGATATAGATAGATTCAGGAGAGAGATGGATAGGTGTGTTCAGTTTAATTCATATATGTTTGTAGTAGCAGAGACAAATATTAGCAAACTAGAAGAGCACAATAAAAAATCTAAATTCAAATCTAACTTAGGGTATCTGTGGCACAATGTTCGCAATCTGCTTATAGATTACCCGAAAAACCTACAAATCATTTTTGCACACAATAGAGCAGGAGCTAAAAAAATTATTCCACTAATTCTGCACTATGGAGACGGATTGTGGAATACAGACTTACAATATTTTATAGATGAACGAGTAAATGTCTTGGACAAAGGGAAAACAAGGATATCGGCTTGAGCATTCCTCTCAGGAACTCAACGAGTTCCTAAAGGAAATGGATGGCAGTATCAAAGAAGAAGAAGCGAAGTATTTGCTGTATAAGTTCCTACGGAACAATATAGCATTTACATCTGAACTCTTTTTAGGTGTCAGGTTATTTCCCTTTCAGGCAATGGCTATTAAGGGAATGATGGTTTCTGACTACTCTATGTTCGTTTTCTCGCGGGGTATGTCAAAGACATTCTCTACTGCCATTTATGTATTACTTGAGTGTCTACTCAATCCTAACGCGAATATAGGGGTAATAGCAGGAAGCTTCAGACAATCTAAACAGATATTCCAAAAGATGGAGGATATTGTTAGTAAACCTGAAGCTAGTCTAATTAAAGAATGTGGATTTAAAATAACCAAAGGAACTGACCAATGGACATTAACTTTAGGTAAGGCTAGGGCGATAGCCCTTCCGTTGGCTAATGGTGAAAGGCTCCGTGGATTTCGATTTAACAGGATTGTATTGGATGAGTTCTTAACTATACCTGAAAAGATATTTAATGAAGTTATTATACCATTTCTGGGTGTGGTAGAGAATCCTATCGAGAGGGAGGAATTATACAATTTAGAATCCAAATTAATCGACAAGGGCGAGATGAAAGAAAAGGATAGATACATTTGGCCTAACAACAAGCTTATCATCCTGTCATCTCCATCCTTCAAATTCGAATACATGTATAAACTTTATAAGAAGTATGAAGATCTAATTCATGGGCAAGAGCTAAAAAGCGATGATGATGAAGAGGAGAGTTTAAAAGATGATGCTTATAGACTGATTATGCAGTTAAGTTATGACTGTGCTCCATCAAGGTTATACGATCAGAACCTGCTTAAACAAGCAAAGGCGACTATGAGTGAGATGCAGTTCAAGAGAGAGTTTGGTGCTCAGTTCATAGATGAAAGTGATGGGTATTTCAGATTATCAAAAATGGCGGCTTGCACGGTGCCTGATGGCGAGTTCCCTTCTGTAGAGGTTGTGGGTAATCCTAGTGATGAGTATTTATTAGCCTTTGACCCCAACTGGGCTGGAAACACAAGTGCTGACCACTTTGCAATGCATGTGTTTAAAATAGACAGAGACGCAAAAAAGATTTGTTTAGTTCACAGCTACGCAATAGCAGGAGTCTCTCTGAAGGAACATATGCAATATTTCTTATACCTAATACAACATTTTAATATTGTCGGTATTTGCGGGGACTATAACGGAGGAGTTCAGTTTATAAATTCTTGTAACGAGAGTGCTTTGTTTAAAGAAAACAATGTAAAGATAGGGGTAATTGATGTTGATCTGGAAAAACCAGAGAACTGGAATTCAGATATTTTATCTTTTAAAAATCAATATAATGCTAGGGAGCGTAATTACTGCATCTTAAGAAAACCCACATCAAACTGGATAAGAAACGCCAATGAGATGTTACAGGCAGCAATAGACCATAAAAGAATACTATTTGCTTCTAGGGCTGTTGATAGTCATTTTGACGAACAAAGAAAAAAGAATATACCAATAGAAAAACTAAAATGGGATATAAAGACACCCGTAGCCTCCAAAGGGGCGATGATGATCGACTTAATTGACCATCAAAAGTATGTGGTAGAACTTACAAAGTCTGAATGCGCTAACATTGAGGTGATTGGCAACCCACAAGGATCACAGTCGTTTAATTTGCCCCAGAACTTAAGAAGACAAAAAGGACCAAACAGAGCAAGAAAAGACTCCTATTCTGCTTTAGTTTTAGGGAATTGGTTCGCTAAAGTTTTCTTTGACTCAGAAAGTGCCTCTGTAGAGAAGAAACCACAAGGAACATTTATTCCGTTTGCAATTTGAAAAGTTTCAAAGTAACTTTTATAACTTTAGTGTAAACTTTGATATGCCTCGTAAATATACCAAGAGATCCGAATATTGGGCTAAGTTCAAAAAAAATGAACAGCCTATTGAAAATTTAGTAAATGCTGACGAGGAGGACTTTTCTCCAGAGTTAATTGGAGAACCTATTTTCAGTTCAAAAGCCTCTAGGCTAGATGGTCCGACCACTAGGACAAAAACTAGAATCAATTCAGTGGCTCTCTCGGGTCTTACTAATAGGTTTGATAATATTAAGAGTGGCATTTTGCCATTTAATTACGAGAAAGACGCAGCAGACGCAAAAGAAGCTGTAGAGCTTTGTCAGAAAGCTTACTTTAATATTTCTTCATTTAGAGGGACTATTGACCTTCTTTCAGAATTTGCTGATTCCGATATCTACCTAGAAGGAGGCACAGAAAAATCAAAAAAGTTTATTGATGCTTGGTTCAAGAGAATCAGAATGCATGATTTAAAAGAGCAATACTTCAGAGAGTATTACCGCTCTGGTAATGTATTTTTCTATAGGGTCGATGGAAAGATCCCCTTAAAGAATTCTCAAAAAATGCTAGAGGCATACGGAGCTAGCTCAAGAAAAGAAATACCGATTAGATATTTGTTAATTAACCCTACGGATATAGCGACTAAAGGGTCTGTGTCTTTTAGTGGTTATGAATATTTTAAAGTTTTATCTCCTTTTGAAATTTCTAGGCTACAGAAGCCAGAAACAGAACATGAGATAGAGGTTTTCAACTCGTTGCCCGAAGATGTGCGCGAGGCTCTCAAGGCAGGTAAAAGCGCATACGCTATGACAAGGATTCAAATTAAACTTGACCCTCAGTTGTTACATGTGGTTTTCGCGAAGAAACAAGACTATGAGCCTTTAGCTATTCCTGTCGGTTATTCTGTTCTTGATGATCTTAATAGAAAAATAGAATTAAAAAACATTGATCAGGCAATTAGCCGTTCTATTGAAAATGTTGTGCTTCTAGTGACTATGGGTAATGAGCCAGATAAAGGCGGTGTTAATCACAGAAACTTGGCAGCTATGCAACAGATATTCAAAAACCAGAGCGTTGGTCGTGTTCTTGTTTCTGACTATACCACAAAAGCGGATTTCATAATTCCTGATATCCGAAAAGTTGTCGGTCCAGAAAAATACGAGGTTATAAACAAAGATATTGAGCAGGGTTTGCAAAATGTTCTTATCGGAGACTCAAAATATTCTGACACTCAGATTAAAATGAAAGTTTTCTTCCAAAGATTAGAGGAATCAAGGAGAGCCTTTTTAAATGATTTTATTAACCCAGAGATCAGAAGAATTTGTAAGGCTGCTGGGTTGCGTTCATGGCCAGAGGCGAAGTTCGCTAAAACTGACACTATGGATGACAATAACCTTTCTAAGTTGGCCACAAGGCTAATGGAGCTTGGTGTATTGACTCCAGAGCAAGGAATGCAAGTTGTTCACACTGGGGTCTTTCCTGATGCTAAAGACATGGAAAGCGCACAAGATAAGTTTAAAGAGCATAGAGAAAAAGGTCACTATATGCCACTTGTTAACACAATTAATTTATATGATGAGTCAACTCCGCAAGGAGGAGACCCAGAGCCAAAGGACGCTCAAAAACCTGTTTCTCCGTCAGGGGGTAGACCTATTGGAGTTTCTAACTCTTCTTATTCAAAGAAAAACATAGTAGAGGCTACTAAAAGAATAAATGAATTTGAGCTTTTAGCTTTCAGAGAATTTGCTTCTAAATTTGGCTTAAAGAGAATGTCTAAGCAGAAAAAAGAAATGGTTGCTCAAGTTTGCGAGTCTATTGTTATAGCAAAAGACGCTGTAGATTGGGAACCAACTTTATCTGAAATAGTAGAAGATTTAGACAAGCTTACATCTCTTGCGGTTAACAAAAAAGTTCTTGAATTAGGGTGTCAGCATCAACTAGATGACTTAGCTTCTGCAATTTTATATCATTCAACTCAAATTTCTGTGTAAGAAAAGATATGTCATTGGATGATTTTAACATTTGTTTGTTTGAAGGTAAAGTAAGAGAGATAAAAGACGAGGAGTTTGAATTATTTGGCCTTTCACAAGGAGCTATCCAAGAAGCAGCAGAATCTCTGTTGCCTGAAGGTTTCGACCCAGATCAGAATATCGACGTTTTACCTGTTGTCTTTAATTTAGCAAAAGTTAATGAATTCAACAAAAATGGCGATGGCATTGATGCAAAAACTGCTATAGCTGCTATAAAACGATTTATCAATAAGCCGATTAACATCGAGCACAAAAAAGATAAAATCGTCGGTCACATGATTAATGCGTCCTTCTCTGAACGAGAGTTTGACTTTAAAAATAACGATATTGAATCTTACGCCGATAAAAAAGAGCCGTTTTATATGAATGCTGCTGGCTTGATTTACAAGTCTGTTTATCCACAGCTAGCAGAAGCTATTGAAAATGCTTCAGAAGAAGATGATGAAACCTATCAAAGTATTTCTACTAGTTGGGAATTAGCATTTAAACAATTTGAAGTTGCTGTAGGGTCTAAATTTTTAGAAGATTCTACTATTGCGACAGGTGCCGAAAAAGAAGACCTAAAACAATATGTCAAGGGTTTAGGTGGAAAGGGAGAAGATCCTGAAGGTAAGCCTGTTAACAGATTAATTGTCGGTCAAACTTATCCATTAGGAGCGGCGTTAACAAGAAACCCTGCCGCTGCTGTAAGGGGTGTTTATACAAATAAAGAAGAGACAGACGATAAAAAAATAGAAAAAATTTCCCGAAACGCTAATATTAATGTAAAGTCTGACAAATTAAAAAACATTTTTAATATGGATAAAGAACAATTCGACCAACTTATTACTCAGTTGTCCAAGAGTGTTGCTTCCGCAGTGAAGGAAGGCTCTGAGGCTAAAACTGTTAGCGAGACTATCCGAGATACTCTCGTAGAACACAACGAGTCTTGGACAGCCAAGATGGACGTTGAGAAGGAGGCTAAGGCGAAAGCTGAAGCAGAGCTTGAAGAGTTAAAAGACTCTTTTAAGCAGACAAAAGAAGAACTAGATACCCTTAAGAGCGATGTAGAAGCGAAAGCTGCGGTCGATCTCTTTAATGATCGCATGAACTTCATTGACAGCGACTATGACCTTAATGAAAAGGAATTAGCTCTTGTCACCGCTGAAGTTAAGGATCTTGGTTCTTCTGATGAAGATTTTAATTCCTATAAGGAAAAGCTTGAGGTTATTTTTGCTCATAAGCTGAAAAAGAATATCGAAGCCAAAGAGGCTGAGATTAAAGCTCGTATTGACGAAGCTGTAGCTAGCCGCGAAGAAGGGGACGACCCTGATGAAGAGGAAGCTGCGGAAGAGGACGAGCCAGCAGAAGAGCTTGAAGTTGAGGAGGATGAGGCAGAGGCATCTATCCCAAACAATAACGCAGAAGCAAGCGAACAGATTTCTTTTGTCGAGAGGCTTAAGAAGAACTTCTCTGTAGAAGTATCAAATTAATACAATCAACTAATCAATTATGGCTAACGAAATTACACGTTTATTGCCGTTTCGTCAATACGACGAGAATGATGTTATCAACTTCTATTCTCTCGATACCGAAACGGGCGAAGCGGGTTCTGTTGTTAAGGTAAGCTCGGCTAACCTAAGCACTGATCCTGTCAAGTATGTCCAGCGAGGCGATTCAGACTCGTTCCAGACTACTTTAGGTAACGGTCTTTCCATGTATCCAGAGGTGCCTTACAAGGTCACCAAAATGTCTACAACTGGAGGCAATGAAAAGGCTTTGGGAATCCTTTTGCGAGATGTTCGCAACAAGGACGAGAATGGAGAAAATCTTCTTTACTATCCGCAGAAAAAAGAAGAGCTTCAGTGTGTTGTATCTGGTGAAGCTGTTCCTGTCGCTACGAGAGGACTTTTCACTATCAATGTAAAGGGATTGGCTAACGGTCTTGCACCTGCAATTAACTCCTTTGCTATTCCATCTCAGAATGGAACTGTTAGTGGAATTGCGAGCACTGCCGCTACTCATCACTCACATCACGCACATTCGGTCGGCACCTTCATCGCTACTGGCTTGAGGGAATCACAAGGTGGCACTACCGATGCATTCGCTGGTGCTTACGCAATTCTTAAACTCCGCTGCTAATATTTTACGATCATGAAAATCACAATTAAAAGAACTGAAGATCAGTTGGCTCTTATTAGAGCTATGGGATCTAATAATCGTGAAGAGGCTTATGAGGCACAGGCAGCAGTTGCAGAACTGCTTGGACCTGTGGTGTCAGAGGTTATCAACAACGCTCCTACTATAGCAAATCTGTATAGCACGATTTCTTATGGAGAAGATGATAATCCATCTTTGCCTTTGGATCTTTTCTACGATATCACTGATGAGGATTACATCGAGGTGTATTCTCAGCAGGTTGCTGGTGGGCTTCCTTATAGTCAAGTCTTTCCTGCTCACAACGAACTCAAGTTCACGACTTACACCTTGGACAGCGCCCTTGCGTTTGATCGCAAGTATGTCCGTAAGGCTCGTCTTGATGTTGTTAGCAAGACTTTCACTAGGATGGCTCAAGAGGTTATGCTCAAGCAAACCAAAACTGCTTTCAACGTCCTTGCGACTGCATTAGCAAAGGGAACTGGAACTAGCGGAGCCGCTGGAAACCAGCTTATCTCTGCTGTTGCTGGCGGTGTCGCTGGTAAGACAGGTAGGTTTGTTCTTGCTGACTTGAACAACTTAATTACAAAGAGTAAGCGCATCAACAGTTCCTTCAGTGGAGGAACTCCTGTTGGCGGTGTTAAGTCTGGACTCACTGACCTTCTGGTTTCCCCAGAAATGGTTGAGGAGCTTCGTGGAATGGCTTACAACCCAATTAACGACAAGAATGCACCTGCTGGTGGAACTGTCGCTGATGGTCAGCTTGCACCAGAGGCTCTTCGTCAAGAGCTTTACAGTGCTGCTGGTCTCCCTAGTTTCTATGGTATTAACATCATGGAGATTAACGAAATGGGTGTCAACCAGCGTTACAACAAACTCTTTGATGCTATCTTGACTTCTGAGGGTCTCACCCCTGATGGTCCTGCTGGCAGTGGTAACTGGTCTCAGACTACTGATGAGATTCTCATCGGGGTTGACCGCTCTAAGGACGCTCTTATTCGTCCTACCGTTGTTGGTGAGGGATCACCTTCTGAATTCCAAGTTCTTGTGGACGATCAGTTCTCTGTTCGTCAGAACAAGATTGGTTACTACGGTAAAGTTGAAGAGGGTCGTATCTGTATCAACAATAAAGCCCTTATCGGCTTGATTGCTGGAGAGTAAGCGATATAATGCTTCATATAAAGAGAGTCGCCTCGAAAGGGGCGGCTCTTTTTTATTGATATTTTATAAAAATTTTACTATCATATGTTATGAGTAAGAAAAAATCTGCTAAAAAGAAAACTACAGATAAAGAGATTTCTCCAGAAATGCAATTTTCTAAGGGGGTAGAGAAAAAGCACTTAGAGGAGTTTGATGTTACAGACGGGAAAGATAGGACTGAGAAGGAAAAGCAAATCGAAAATGTAAAAGAGTTGGAGGAATTACTAGGAATGCCTCAAATGAATCCTTATGGGACTTTGCATAGAGATGTTTTCAGGCACCGTATAGATGCCTGTTCTGTTGCTGAATTGACTGATCTAGCGGCAAGAGTTGGTATACCTAGAGAGAGAAATATGAACCTTCTTAGGAAGTCTCTTTTAAAATCTTTTGATTATTATGTGCAAAAACACAACGTAACTGTTCAGGGTTCTGCAAGACCAATTTTAGATCCAAGTTCCCCAGACTACGAATCTACTGTAAAGTTATTTAAAGAAGGTTTTTAAATAATGAATGATCTTGGTGTGATAGCTAGTGGAATCGTAACTTACGATTTCCCTAATGATACTGGCTCATATAATATGGGCTTTGTTTCTGGTTGGCTGGAAACAAATATTGGTGAATTAAATGGCTACATACATGAAGAGTTTGAGGTGGATTCTACTGGCGCGATCAGGATGGACGGAACTGGGCTAGCCCCAGTTGAAATAAATATTTTCGGAACACTCTATGAGCTTTGGTATTATAGTAAATCAGCAAGAGAATCTTTAAGGTCTTTTACTTATTCTGATTCTGTTGATTGGGTTACAATTAAAGAGGGAGACACAACCCTCCAAAGACAGAATAAAAACTCTGTTGCTAAAACATACAAAGACTTAGCAGAAGAGACCTCAAATAGATTAGACGATCTTATATTTCAATACAACTATCAAAAATCTTCTCCGTTACAAGTCGCTGGAACGGATGGAACTTATAACTTATCTGGCCAATTAGTGTAGTATGGCTTCACTCCTTACAGACGCGGAAAAGACTGCCATAAATTCGGCTCTTAGCGATGTTCATGATACTTTTGCTAGGAACATATATGTTTATGTAGAGGAGACCGCCTCTGTGCCTGTAGAGCTTAATTACAACCCTTTATACGGTAGGAGAAAGGATGCAGCAAAAATCTCTTCTGAGCAGACGCTAACTAAGTATACTTATGCTGCCCGTATTTATTACAAGAACGAGCAAAAGGAGGATATTCTTGATGGTAATGGACAAATGAGTCTCATGGCTTCTGAGGGACAGATAAGAATCAAAGTTAAGTCTGATGCTTATGAAAAGATTAAGATTTGTTCTAAAATAGAAGTTGATAATGAATTATTTATTGTTGACGGAGATGCCAAAGTGATTGGTCCATTTGATGCTCAATTTTACTCTATTTTTCTGAAGCGTGAGAACTAATGGCTGGGGGAAAATTTATGTCGGTGTCAAAGCCCGTGGTGACCATAAACGCCAAGGAGCTTTTGAGAGAGTTAACTGTAGATAGCCCAAACCATAAAAGAATGGGCATGGCCATAAGATCGGTCATAGAACCCAAAATACAAGAGAGACAAAAAGAGTTACAGCAGAAGTTTGCGTCTCATCCAATCACTATTGAGTTAAACGCAGGACCAAGAGCTTCAAACACTAGTGGGACTTTAGGTGGGTATGGTAACCTTTTTTCTTTTATAGGATTTTCTTCTGGAGATCGTCCCACAGAAGTAATATCTCAGATATTTAAGGAAAAAATTAAATTCAAAGTTAGAAGAAAAAACAATAGAGGTCAATATACGGTTACATTTTTTATACCATCTGTTGATGAGATATATGGATTAACCCCAATACCTTGGATGACTGGCAAAAGCTGGGCGCAAAGCATAGAAGAGGGTGGTTTAACCAACTTGGGTCAATATCTGTTTAGCAGTTCGGGATTTGGTGGATCTAGTTCTGGGACGGGTATACAGGTCAAAAATAGATCTTCTAGTGTAAGTTTTAGTAGGACTCCATATATTGAGAAATTAATACAAAATTTTACAAAAAGATTATTGAGATTAGATAAATGAAGGCTCAGTTTGACCAGAATATTTTATCCAGTTTCTACCTATGGTTTGAAAACCGTTTATTAGGTAGTTCTGCGAAAGCTTATAAAACAGATTTAAGCAATGCTTTTACTTCTGGGTCTTTTCCTGATGTCCCGCCTAGCCATATTGCTTTCCAAGGAAAATATAGATCATTGGTTGGTGAATATGGAGTAGACCAACCTAACTCTGGATTTTTTTTAAATAATGCTTTTATTAGTGGTAATTATGATCAAAACGGCGGGGTCTTTACAGATTATGAAAATGGCAGGTTAATTTTTCCAAAAGCTTCTGGAGCTTCTATAGCTGGTAAGGAATTGACTGCGAATTCGACAGTAAAGGAAGTAAATACCTATATTACAAATGATACAGACGCGCAAATAATCCTCCATTCTGACTTTAAGGATAGCGCAACAGAACTACCGTATCAATATGGCAAAACTGGGGAGTATGATGAAACAACATATTTTTTACCTGCTTGTTTTATATCTGTAGCCTCCTCTGATAACAAAGAATTTTCTTTTGGGGGAGAGGAAGATACCAGAACCAGAATGAGGGTAATGATTCTATCTTTCGATAATTACACATTAGATTCTGTTCTTTCTCTATTCAGGGATACAGTCAGAAGAGATATTACGCATATTCCGTATGAAGACTTTCCGTATGGGTTTTCCTTTTCAATTAAAGATTTCCCCTACAGTTACGACAATTTAGTTGATGCTCAGTCTAGCCCAGTCAAATCGCATATTGAGAGCGTTTCTGTGTCAAAAATAGTCTCAGAAAGAATTAGGGAAAATTTAAATAAAAATATTTCGATTGGGTATATAGACTTCGAATTATGCACTTATCGTTTCCCTAGACTCTAAATCCGTGTAAGAAAGTGTAAACATTTCACTTTTAATTTAAATTAACATGGCTTCTAGAACTAGAGTAATCTCACAAAGCAAAGCTGTTTATATAGCTCCCACAGGCACTATTAGTGGTTTGGGTGCTGTAGGTATGGGCAGAACTGGCGTTATGCCACAACAGCTTCATCGCGTTGACACTTTCTCTTTTGATGTTGACATCGCTGGAGGGCGACAAGACATTAGGGAATTTGGACAATTAGCGCGAATTGGAACAATCACACTTGGTGATTTAAACCCGTCATTTTCATTAGGTTATTATCTTGGTAACGGCGAAAATGAGAGTAATATAGGATTCAACCCACTTGGGCAAACAGCAGCAGGTTTACAAGATCAATTTATATCTGGTATTCTCGCAGAAGACCCGCAGAAAAGGGAGAAAAACTTGTTTGTGTTAACGGTAAAAGAGGGAGAAGATGCATTCGCTGCAACAAGTTCTTTTATTGATAACCCAACAGGAAGATTTACTACTGCTGAAAGAGCGGGACATGATGTTGTATCCTTCGGAAACTGTAACTTCGAAAGTTACAATGTGAATTTTGCTGTAGGAGAAATTCCAAGGGTAGATATTGAGGGAACAGCAGAGAACGTAACATTCGACACAACCAGTTCTGGATTGTATAATCCATCACTTAACAAAGAAGGTGGACGAGCAGATACTGGGCAGTTTATGCTTGGAACTCCAACAACTGGAAACATGGATGTTCTTGTGCTTAGGCCAGAAGATGTGACTCTTAGTTTTGACAACACCTCCTTTACCTTTGGTGGAACCGACTTAAGTGACATGCATGTTCAAAGTGCTTCTATTGAAGTTCCTCTTTCAAGGACTCCTATTGAGGCTCTTGGTTCTGCTAAAGCAGTAGCCAAGCCGTTAGACTTCCCAATTAACGTCACAATGAATGTTAGTGCATTACTGAAGAATTTCAGTGCAGGTCAAATTGACAAAATTCTAACTGGTGCTGCTGGTAACGAGACTACGAACATTACCCTTAAAGTGAAGGGCGACGATGGGGCGCATAGGCATATCTATACAATGCAAAAAGCAGTGATGGACTCGCAAGGTTTCTCACAAGGGCTAGATGATAACGAGACTCTTGATCTTGTCTTCTCAACTCAAATTGGAGGTGTGAACCAAACTGATCAAGGATTCTTCTACTCTGGTAAAGCAGGAGCAACGAGAGATAAATACTCTGCCACTGCCGCCAGTGATGTCTTCCAACAGGGTTTCTTATATCTTAAGAACAACGATAAGGCCAAGTATTCCGCTTCGGACGGTTAATACTTTGTTAAAATATCAACAGAAAAGCCTCGCAGAAATGCGGGGCTTTTTTGTGTAAACTATTATATGCCAGATAGGATACATTCTAGCGACATCCAGCTTTTTGTGGATGATGCAAGAGTTCCAGCCGTCACAGCCGTTGATGTTAACTCCTCTAAGGGCGTAACAGACATTCAAAGGCTTGGGGCTTCTCATGTTGTTGACAGGGTATTGACGGCTAATCAATCTTCTACTGTTAATATAAGCATAAATTTAACTACTGGAAATACAGGTGCTGAACCTATTTATACCTATCAAGAAATGGGTTCTGGTTTTCTTTCTACAGGAAATTTTAATCTAAAAATAAAAGACAAAGTTGGGGTTACGACTGTTTCTGGAGGTTCTTTGACAAGCTACTCAATAGACGGTTCTGTGGGAGATATTGTAAAGGGGCAAACATCATATGTGGGCGATGGGGCTATATTTACGTCTGCTGGAGCATTGACTGATAATGATGCCTCAAATGATATATTTGACGGATTCTTTAGGCCAAAAGATATAGAAATAACCAGCACACATGAAAAGGAGGGGATTAGCACAGCTAGTTTTAATATCCAAGATTTCTCCATATCTGTCTCTATGGAAAAAACTCCTGTCACTAGATTGGGGACTAGGGTTCCTAGATTTAGATATCCGACAATGCCAGCTAATGGCAGTTTGTCATTTAATGCAATTAAAAATCAAGTTACTGGTTTAGATTTGTCTAGTCTTATTTGTGATAGCGGCGTAATTAAAATTAAATTAAAAGACCAAGATGGAGCTTCTGTAATGGAGTTTGATAATAGTGGTTGTTGCCTAGAAACTGTTGATGAATCAACTTCTCTAGATGATAATACAACAGTAAGTTTTTCTTACTATTTCCCAATAATGAAATGATGACCACGGGAGAGATAGCCAATTATAAAAACGCTGTTTATGATTTAGATATAACAGTTAATGATCCAGCGAATGGTTTTAGGCTTGATTTAATGGAAACAGGGTCTTCTAGCCAAAGGACTTTAGTCACTTTTTCTGGCTATCAAGGATATCTCTTTGATCAGAGCGGCAATTTCTTTGGCGGCTATGACAGTGGTGTTCCGTTTGAGTTAGTTGTTCAATACGATCACACAAACAAAACTTTTTCGTATTATCATGATACTGTTTTAATGGCTAACGGACTAGATATTACGGGGTATGTAACTGATGGAAAAGTCAATGTTGTTCGCTTCGATGGGTATAACAACGGCTCTTTATCATTCTCTGTTAGCGGAGTAAAAAGTTGATTTTATTCTAAATTTTAATATAATATTCTTGTGAAAGAAGTATATTCATTTGATGTAAAGAGGCAGATAGTCAAAGAGGTTCCTTATATGAAAAAGACTAAGGATGGGGAAGAGGTTGAAGCTATTAAAAAATCAAAAAAAACAATTAAAAATAAAGTTGTTTTTGCAAAGCCTAATATTTCTGCAATTGAGGATGCTGAGTTCTTTTATGGGCAAAAATTCAACGAGTATATTAATGCTGGGTTTTTAACCAAGGCGATGTTGGCGAAAAAGATGGGAGACAACGGGGGTTTAAACTCTGAGGTCGCGTCAGACAGGATGGCAGATATTGTTAAGAAGAACATGGCTGCTTCCAAGGTTATTGAATTTTTTGCTGGAGCCAAAGATCTAACTGAAGAGCAAAAACAACAACTACAAGAAGCAGAAGAAGATTTTATAGCTACGCAAGCGGAGGTTCATGAATATGAAGTTGCGCTAGCTTCTCAGTTCAATCAAACCGCCGATGCAAAAGCGGAGCAAAAACTAATAGAATGGCTTGTTTTAAAATTTTCTTTTTATGAGGAGGAGGCAGAAGATAAGAAAAAACTATTCCCTCTCTTTGAGGGGGAGTCTTATGAAACGAAAAGAAACAGCATGATCATGCTTCAAGAATTAGAAGATGAAGATATTGAAGATGCTGTCTTGCATAAACTTAAAGCGGTTTTTGATAAGTCTTTTGATACTTTAATTAGGGTCGTTAGTATTTGGTATAACAAGCTAGGAACCGATCAAGAGTCTATAGATAAAGTATTAAAGGATCTGTTTAATGAGTCAGCAGACAAAGAAGAAGAAAAATGATTCCTCCCAAGTTGATCTATTAGATATAACTCGCGGTTACAGCATTCTTTCTCTTGAGGATAAGAAATACTATTTTAGACATCCCACGGTTCTCCAGACACTAGAGAATGAGTCTCTCTTTTTTTCTGACATAGAGGAGTCGGCTAAATCTGGGATTAAAACAGAAGAAGAAATTCTTTCTCGCGCAATTGAATTGGGGTCTTGGTCTAAAGCAGAAGGGGAAAAAATAGAATCCCTGAAATGGATGTTAAAAAAATCCATTACTGCCTTGTCAAAAATTGAAGATCCAAAACAAAGGGAGCTTTTTAACAAGCAGATAAAAGACCAAGAAAAAGAGTTACAAGATATCAAAGATAAAAGAAGCAAACTTGTTGAGTTTAGTGCAGAACACCTTGCAGGTGTTAAGAAGACTAAAAGAATTTTAACTAATTGTTTGTTTAAGGATAAAGAGTTTACAGAGGGTTTAGATAATTTAAATGTGGTGGCAGCTTTATTGTTTGCCTCATATGCAAGGTTTCTTTCTAAAGAAACTATATTAAACGCATCTTTCCACGGAGGTTTTTTTGATTTGTATGTTCCTCAAAATTCTAATCCATTAGCTTTATTTGGTAAAACTTTTTATGATATTACTCTTTTTCAAAAAAGTCTTATATCTCTTTCTAGTAGTTTATTGAATAAGATGAAAAACACTAAAATTCCAGATGAAATCTATGGAGATCCTCTCAAAATGCTGGAATATGAAGAGAAAGAAGAGAAGGACTCAAAGGTAAGTCATGGGGTAGGTGATTTGAAAGCAAAAATGGCTATGAGGGGTGGAAAGCTGAAAGCAGAAGACTTTTTAAGCTGATAAGTGTAATTTACACTATATGGCTACAAGTCTAAATGCATCCCTAAATGTAAGCCTTAATCCGCAAAGTTTAAATGCTTCTACAAAGCAGATATCACAAGCTTTAGGCAGGATTACTGGGCAAGCTTCTGAGTTCCAGAAATCTCTGGATGCTTCGACTGCCCGTGTTTTTGCATTTGGAGCCACTACTGCCGTTTTGAACGGAGTAACACAATCATTTAAAAAGTTAATTTCGACAACAATTGAAGTTGAGAAAAGGTTAATAGAGATTAACTCTATTTTTCAAGCTACTGATGTTCAGTTTAATAAATTTAGAAACTCAATATTTCAGGTAGCCAAAGAAACGGGGCAAGCTTTTAATACTGTGGCAGAAGGTGCTGCTGAGTTGGCCCGACAAGGTTTAAGTGCAGAAGAAACTGCCAAGAGGCTCAAGGCTTCTCTAGTTTTAACTAGGATATCGGGTTTGGATGCAGAAAAGTCGGTTAAAGCTCTTACGGCAGCAATTAATGGATTCGCATCGGCTGGATTAAACGCGAATCAGATAGTCAACAAAATGGTTGCGGTTGATACCGCTTTTGCTGTTTCTGCCCAAGACTTGGCAGAGGCTTTTAGTCGAGCGGGTTCTACAGCGGAAGATGCGGGTGTTAGTTTTGATCAATTACTTGGCCTTGTTACGGCTGTAGAGCAAAAGACAGCTAGAGGGGGCGCTGTTATTGGTAACGCATTTAAATCAATTTTTACAAGACTGCAAAGAGGAACAACCATTGAAGAACTTAAAGAGTTGGGTGTTCAGATTGATGCGTCAATGAGCGGGGTTCAAAAACTCAGTGCTCTTTCTAGTGCTATAGAAAACATAGCAGACCCTACAGTTGTTTCTAAGATAAAAGAATTAGCTGGTGGAGTCTTCCAGATAAACGTGGTTAGTGCCGCATTAAAAGATTTAAGTTCTGACACTTCTATATTCCAAAAAGCCGCTACCACAGCTTCTAAAGCCACTAATGAAGCTTTCGAAAAAAATGAGGCTTTGAATAAAAGCTTGGCTTCACAAATTAACGCTTTAATACAAGGTATTACTAGTTTGGCTGAAAAGATAGGCAAACTAACATTCGGGCCTCTTTTAGAAAACTTAGTAGGTATAGCTACAAAGTTTACAGAATTTTTAGATAAAGCTTTAGATCCAGAAAAAGGTAATATTTTCATAAAAGGCATCTTTAAGGCAATAGGAGCCTTCATGGGTGGTCCTGCTGTTGTTTTAGTTACTGCTGCGTTTGCAAAAATAGCAAAGTTGGTTGCTAAGTTCGCTATTGAAGGCTTGAGATCCCTTTTCGCGATGGGAACTCAGGCAGAGAAGATAAAAAACATTGAGGCAGGTCTTGTTGGTCTTTTGCAGAAAGATGAAAGTCTCCGCAATATGATTCTGAGCACTACTGCTACTCAGGCTCAAAAAGAACAAGCGGTATTAGCTGCGATACAAAGAGAAAACCAACTGCTGACAACTCAAGCTGCTCTTATGAGACAGATAGCGACTTCTGCTGCCGCTAGAGGCGTAGGAGGTTTCAGTGCGGGAACTGGGATATTTGGTGGCAAAAAAGGTAAACCTTTTGCTGTTGGCGGTAAGGTTACTGGAGGGTCAGGAACAAAAGATGATGTTCCTGCGATGCTTACCTCTGGTGAGTTTGTCATGCAGAAAAGTGCGGTTAATAAATTTGGCCAGCCTTTCATGGAAGATGTAAATCAGGGTAGGCTTGGTTTTAATAAAGGTGGATTTGTTCCTAATTATGCATCATTCATGATAGGAGGCAGATCATTAAGTGGAGCAAAAGTTGCCCGTGGCCTTAAGGATGGAAAAATAACAAAAGAGCAAGCCGCTGCTGCGGGATATAAAAAGGGAGCAAAGAAGAGAGCTTATGGTTCTGGTTTCAATGTATATAATGCAAACCAAGGGACCAAATCTGTCATGCTTATTCCTCAAGTAAGGCAGTTTAACCCAACATCTGCTAGCGTTAATCCGTTTCAGGAAGCTAGACGTAAGCAAACTGGATTTAAAGGCTTTATAGGCGGTATGGCAGGGATTAATCCCAACATGAAAAGAGATGATCCTAGTTTTGCTAGAATGCTTAAAATGGATAAAATCTTGGATGCTTCTATGGCTAGAGGTGTCAACAACGCAATGGATATTACCACTAAGAAAATGGGTGGTAAATTACAAATGAAGCCTAAGCGTTATGGTGTCCAAGATATCAAGAAAAGGGTTTTGGCTGAAGGTGGAGCAGGAGCATTTGGCGCTCTTAGGGGAGCGGTTTTTGAAGCTATTATTAATGCTGTTCAAGGCGGGGTTAAAGCTGGAACGGGTAACAACACTTTAGATGTTAAAATCGCAGGTAATCAAGTTATTGAAAAAATATTTGGTTTAACTGGAGCAGGTTTTTCTTGGGGTGATTTTAAGAACAGTGCTGCTGGTAAGAGCAGATTCTCAGAACAGGTTATGCGAAGCATACCTAAAAAAGAATTAGCATTTAAAGGAATTAAAAAGAAAAAGGGAGGTATTATTCCTAACTATGCTATGGGTAGCAGAATGCCTGACTCAAAGATTCGTGTTCATAGAGACATGATGACTGGAGAGCCATTAGCTGTAACAAATTTAGAAGATGAGCCAAGGGGTCTTAGAGATGCAGTGGCTAGAGAAAGAGCAGGTATACCAATGGGGGCAGGGGGATTTGTTCCCAACTATAGATTTGGTGGTATCAAGAAAATTTTTGGAGGTGGAAAAAAGAACAAATCTTCTAGCGGTGGAGGAGATGTTGGAAAAGCAGAAGGTGGAATGGGTGGTTTTGCAACTAATTTGCTATTGTTGGGGTCTATGTTGGGGGTAGGTAGTGCTGCTGTGGAACAAAACACTGTTTCTCTTGATGCAGAAAGGGAAGAAAGAATTGCAAATGCTCATGCAGCAGAGAAAGAAATTGGAGCAAGGATGAAGCTTATTGCTTCTATAGAGGAAGATATTTCCGCAAGGAAAGCGAGTCAAGGTGGTGGAGGAGGATTGGGAAGCATGTTAACATTTGATAATGCTTTAATGGCTCTAGCGGTAGGAAGTATGGGTGCGCCTCTTCTGAAAAAGTTTGGTGGAAGTAAAATGGGGCAAGGAATTGCTGGGAGTAAAGTAGGGCAAGGTGTCGGAAGCTTTTTTGATATTAGCGGCAGAAAAGCTAAGATGTCAGCAGCCGAGCGGCTTAAGGGTCAGCCTAACAGAATGGTTCTTGCTCAAAAAGAGGGGCGATCTTCGGCTCTTAAAGGTCGCCTCAGGGGCGCAGGAGCAGTTGGTGCTGCTATTGGAGCTATAGAGCTTTTGCCTAAATTATTTGGAGATGAATTAACAAAACACGAAAAAAAGGTAAAAACAGGTAGCGTAGTAGGGGGGATAGCTGGAGGTGTAGCTGCTGGCGCTGCTATAGGTAGCGTTGTCCCTGTGGCTGGGACAATAGCTGGTGCGGTTGTCGGTCTTTTGGCAGGAACGGGGGGAGCAATCCTTGGGAGTTTTTTAGGAGAAAAAGGAACTGAAGCAGTTTTAGGGGATGATGATGAGGACGGACGATCTAAGGCAGATCGACGGCGAGAGAATCTGCAAAATCTAGTTTCTAGAAGGGTTGATCAGGTGGGAAAAATAGGGTTTGATGAAGAGACTTTTGGGGCGAAAGCTCAAGCTGGTGCTGATATAATATTTCAACAAGCAGGAGGTGAGAAAGATAGAGAAGCGGGAGAGAAAGCGGTTAATGAAGCTATAGACGAGTATGCTAAAGCAAGACAAGATTATGCGGATGCTGTTCAGGCTCACTTAGCGGCTGACGTAAATGATGAAAAAGCATCACAAGCGGCACATGAGAAGATGATTAAAGCGGAGCGTGATTATGCTAAAGCGGCAATGCATCTAACTCAGTCTACTGATGATAACCAAGCAGATAGAGATGCAAACGATGCCTTATTTGATGAATTAACCTCAAAAAGAAACTCTTTACTTGAGCGATCAAATGCAAATCAGGAAAAATTAAATAAAGCTTTATTAGAAACAGAGGTTGCCCTGCTTGAGCATAAGAATAACATGGCAGCAAGGCTTGCTATGGGAGGAAATTTGCAGGGTCCATTTGGAGCGGCTGTTCAAGATGCCAATCAGTTTGGTGCAGACATGGCGGGCATCAATGATGCTAGGAATGTTAAAAATCAGGCGCAGAACAATCTAGATGCATTTTTAAGAGCGAACAAAGGCCAAGAAAACACTAAAGACTTCCAGCTAAGGCTCGCTCCATTTCAAGAGGCTGTTACGAAAGCTGGCATTGATTTCAATACTAAAGTTGGAGAGTCTGCTGCAAGACTTCAAAACTTACTTGGTAGTCTTAGAAAACAACGGGAAGACCTCAAGACCAAAAGAGAAGATATAAAAGCCCAAGAGGATCAAAATAAAATAGACTTTGGAGGAAAGTTCCAAGGAACTGGATTCAACAAAGTTGATCCTACTTTCTTAAAAGCTCAAATGGATCTGTTAGATAAAACTTTCTTAGATCCAAAAGCAACAGAGCACGATAAGGCAAAGTTATTAGAAAACTTTAATCCTCAAGACTTAGGCTCAGTAACTGAGGTTATTAAAGGTTTAGGTAGTCCTGAGCTTGTCGAAGCTATAAACAGCTTTAAGTCAGCGGGAACAAACAAAATGAAAGAGGCTGGTTTCTCTGACGAGCAAATAAAGAATCTTCAAGAGGAAACTGGTGTTCTAAAAACAGATGAATTAGCTGGTGTTGATGAAGAAATAAAAGCAGTAAAGGCTAGGATTTTAGGGGCTGAAAAAGCATTTAAACAACTAGAAACAAATACTGACACAGCATCAGTCGCAAAAGAAATGAAAGATTTAAAAGCCGCAATGGAGGCAGCAGCAGGAAGTTTTGATGGGGTAACAAATTATATTGATGCTCAAGTAGATGCCGCAAAAGAAGTTACTAAAGTTGTAGAGGGCAATAATGAAATTGTTAAAAGTGCGACAAAAATACAAGAAGACCTAAGCGGAAGACTGGCTAATGTTGAAAAGGAGCTTGGACAGATGAAAAGGAATCCATAAGACATGGCATCTTTAATAGTAAATAATGTTCTATCTTCATCGTTGGATGTAACCTACGATTATCAAGATACCGTAGAGCTTTTTGCATATACAGTAAAAGGTAGTTATACAATAGATGTTTCTGATATAAATATTCAGCTAAACGATACTACTTTAATAGCTGGCAGAACAGCCATAACAGACGCTTACGCCCGCCCGAACATAACAGCAAGAATAGGTGCTGATGATTATATTAATGGCAGAATAACAAGTTATAGTTTTGATGCTAACACATTGGTTGGCAAAGAGACTGTTTCTATAACAATAGAAGAGTCAAGAAGACTAGATGATTATAGCTCTTCTCAATTTGCAAAATATATACCCAATCCTCACGCGCTAGCTAGCTTTTCCGAAAATTATACTTTCAGCAGAAATGGTGCGACCTACTCATCAAATAGAGATATTTCTATATCTTACAAGCAGATGGCGGGAGATCAGTTTCTCGACAATGCTAGAACATTTTTAACTAATTATTATTTCGCTAATAGGCCAAGTCTTGGATATCAGGAAGATGGTATATCAGAAAACGCAAAAATAGATAAGAATTTTAAAGGGTTAATTAGCGAGACTTACGATATATTAGGCTTAAGTGTTTCTTTGTCAGAAAAAGTAGACTCTTCATTCATTGATGAACCTAACAATGTCAGCAAGCAAGAAACTCAATCAATAAACATTGATGAGAGGGGCTATAAGACAAAGAGAATAAATTTTAATTTAAAATCCTTAAGAGAAGACTCTCAGAATGTTCTGAGTAAGGCGATGGCTCAGATCATAGATCAAGCCAAGACTGATAACGAGGCAGAGTTTGGCACTCCTTTCTCTATATCGAAAACAATAAACAAACACGGCGATGAAGGCACCCTCAACTTATCGTTCACTACAGACCCTAAGAAATCTCAGGATGACACGGTTTCTTATTCTGGCGCAGAGAATAAAGCTAAAAAATTTAAAGAGTATGTATTAACCATCTCTTATACGTCTAAAGGCAAGACAAATTTTGAAAAATTCGAAAACTCTAAAAAGTCTTGGGTAAAAGAACAGTCTACTTATCCGCAAAAAATTAAAAGATTATTTCACCCAGTTTCTGACTTTTTTGAAAAAAGTAGAAGCACTAGTTTTGATAAAGCAGACGGGAAAGTGAATGAGAATGTGGTATTTACCACAGACCCAGCATATAATACAACAGACGATGGTCTTTTAAAATTGAAAAAAACTCTCTCCAAAACCCATCAGATAAATAGAGTGGGAAAATTTTTAGATTTATCAAATTTAGAGGAACAAATTAGTTTCAAGGCTTTAAAAACAGTCGGTCAAGCCTCGGTGAACGCGGAGGCAACAGTTAGTCAAAGTATGGGATTATATGAAGCAAAAAGAATTTTAGAATCAAAAACAGAAGAGTTTAAAGATTTTGTTAATGAAGATGTAGTTCATATGATTAATGATACCGTCACCATTTCTCTTGGCAGGGGTCAGGCGCGTAGGACAATGCAATTTTTATTTTTATAAATGTCAGAAAATATTACATATGGTTCTTATACTTTTCCATCTCCCACTCCTTTTGTTGGTTATGGAGTAAACCCTGTGTATATTGGTGGCAAGGTTGACCACATTATCGAGTCCGTAGAGTTAGTTGGTAATTTAACTGGCTCAAATTTGAGTGGTTTACATTTGCAAAAGATGCAAATGATGAGCGGGTTGATGTCTGAGTTTCAAAATTTAACAATTACTCACAAGGACGGAACCACTGGTTATAATTTTGCAAAACCCGAAGGTGTTTCTTTCGGTGATTCAGATTTAACTACAGTTTTACCTTACTCTGCTTCTTTTACTTGTTATGAGTCGGGGTCTTTTTCTGAGTTTGTTGGGATTACCGATCCTGTTGATACTTGGTCTTATAATCAGGCAGATAGAAAAATCACAGATGTATCCCACACGGTATCAGCCAAAGGAGTTAAAGTGGGTCCATCTAGTCCTCTTCAAAACGCAATTGATTTTGTAACTGGGAGAGTGACTGGCTGTAGAAATATCAGTGTATTCCAAACAGGTGTTTCAAGTGGAGACTTTGTTAAAAAGGCATTCCTCACCTCAAGAACAGAGGATATCAACAGGGCTAATAACACTTACAAGATAACAGAAAATTATAAATATAACACTTATGAAGAAGGTTCTTTGACTGACTTTGGAGTGTTTACTTCTGATGTCCAAGTTGGTTTTGATAAAGATGCTGGATTAAAAGTAAATGTAAACGGAAAGATTCAAGGTGCCTTTGATGCCAATAAAAACAACGTAGCAGGATTGGTTACAACAGGTCTTTTTACTTCAGGGCAAGCTACTGAGATGGCTTTGAATGCCGTAGCTTCTTCTTTGTCTGATTACGAAAGTGGCGCTTATACTTTTATTGATAAGGGACCGAGAACAGCCAGTTATAATATAGACACTGGCACCAATACAGTTTCTTTCTCATATGGATATTCTGATCCAAGCAATATAGATCAAGAGGGAGATATTTTGCACAAGAAAAGAGCAAATATTGCCGCCTCTAAAGACAAATCTACCATTGATGTATCAATCAACGGGGAGATTGTATATAATGGTATGGGTAAAATCATAGGAACTGGAGATCCAGCTACGGGCGAAAGATTTAAAGAGGTTGATGCTTTTTACAGTGGTGTAAAACAAAATTCTGGATTTTTAAATTTAGCAATTGAAGCACTCCAAGACTTTAGAATGGATGCCACTGGTTACCACATTAGTGGGAATTATTTAAACGAAGTTCCTTTGACCAAGAGTATAAATAAAACTCCAGAAAATTCTACTATAACTTATTCTTTAACATTCGATAATAGAATAGATCTATCTTCTGGGACTCTCTCTGGTTTGACGATTGATATTACTGATAAAAAACCACTACAGGTAAGCGGAATAGTTCCAAGTTTAGCTGGGTTTAGTAAACAGCTATTAATGAATAGAACTGCTGGAGAATATGGAGTAACTGCAAACTGTGAGTCTGATTCAGGTGATTTACAGCAGATGAAAAATGTGGTTAGTGGTAATATGACGGGCTTCTATACTTTCGAAGAAAGCAGTAGCATAAATAATGATACTATTACTTTTAACACAAAAAGATATTATTAATAATGAGTTCTGATGCTTTAAGTTTTAGTTTAGATGATACTTACGGAAGCAATACAAGGCTTCTAATTCACTATGATTTTAATGCTGGTGCTGTTACAAGTGGCACAGCGGCGGCACAAGATGGTTCTTATTATTGGGGTTATATTCCGAATGGAACACCAGCAAACAATACTGGTCTTTGGAGTGGTAAAGTTTTAGATTCTCAAAGTCCCTCTATTGGAGGAGCTATTCAGAGAGTCACAGGAGATTTTTTAAGTGGGTCTATAGCTAGATTGGATGACTCAAATATAGAGGTTAATACTGCTGGATCGGCATCAATTAATTATAGCAGTCTCTCTGCTGTTTTTGATATGGAATTTACTGGGCAGCTTAATGACGCTGTGTTGTTTGGATCTCTGGAAAAAACATCTACGACTATAAACGGCGTTACATACACTGGGTCAAAAGGATTTAACTTTGGCATTACAAAAAGAGGTCAATTATTTTATCAAAGCTTTGATTCAAACGGGGATTTTATACACTCGTTTAAATCAACAGAGCTTTCTAGAAGAAATGTAATAGCTTTTTCTCATGGGGAAACAAACATTGGTTTGCATAGGTTTGATATGTTGAATGGAGAGTATTATTCAGAATATTTAACCAGAAATGATTCTCCCAAAATGGCAGATAGTGATAGCTTTTTTATAGGCGGCTCTAAAAATTGGTATGAAAACCCAAACTCTACACAAGATGGATCTTTTAAAACAAGCATACCTCTCTCTAGTGTTTACATAAATTCCTTTGCTCTTTTATCTGGAGAGACATCTCCTAGTTCTTTGTTTTCTATCGCAAGCGGGCTTGTTGGAGAATACTCTACCACCGAGATTCCAAGAATACTTGGCGAAAGACTTACTGGATATCAGCAAGAAATAATTTATAAAACTGGGATAACTGGCTATGACTATACTAGCACTGGAAGCATATCTTTAGCTACAGGTAGAAATATGTTTACTGGTAATTTCTTTGGTGCCAGCACTGTTAACACTGGAGAAGGAGATAGATACTTCCTCTATAGATCTTTTGATGATGCGTTGTCTGCAAGCGGAGTTAAAACATTTGTAAAAGAAGAAGTTGGTTATTTACATCCAAATTCTGGTTATCAGTATTCTCCAACAGGAGAAAATGCTTTTGATACATTAGGTCTACAAAATGTAGATGGTGCTGTAACAGAATATATTGAACAAAGGGGTATATCGGGCGCAGCTACGGTTGGTGTTACTCTTTTTGGTTCTAGATTTTTAACGGGCGTTACATCTGGAATAAGTGGTGTAAGGCAGGTTCCTAAATATGAAACGACTATAGAAAGAGAAGCTAGAATAGAATCTGGCATTTCTGTATCGGTTCCTGCAAATTTATTTAAAAAGAATTTTATTTATTACTTGGGAGAAAGATTATGATTTACGAAAGTATTATATCTAATGGAGATTCTACTATCTCAGGTTGTCGTTCTGATGAATTAGGAACAAATGTTTTTGCTTCAATTAATAAAACCGCTGCTCAAGCGGTTGGTGAATTTTATTACGATAGAAGCCTTAGCACGGGACAAATTAATTTAAAACTTGCGGCTAATGGTCAAATGTTATTGCAAGAAAAGCCAGTAACAGGCAGTGCTTTAAATGAGGTGGTGTATCAAATTTCAACAGGGGATTTTTTTACAAAATTAGATGATCAGGTAGCTGACGAGTTTGAGAAATCTAAAATACAATTCGATTCAACAACTCCTCACAAATCAAATTACAATTTAAAATATGATGTAATTACAGGTGGGATTTTTGCAGGCACGGGTGATTTTGGTCAATCCCTCAAGACAAGCATATTAGCTAGATACCCTGCTTTTGCATCAGCAGCAGAAAACTTTGTAGATTTCGAATATTTTTTAAATGGCCAAAAAGTTTATTCTGGCCTTGGGGTTGGAGCCTCTGCTTTGAGCCAACCTAATTTTTCTCAAGACGGTGGAGTGGTTACTAGTAGCAACAAGGATAATTTCAAATACACTGCTTATAAGAAAGAGCCTAGAACGGCTTCTGTTACAGGAGAAAGTCCAGATATTGTTACTGGAGATGGATTTATTGAAAAAAGGACAAAATTCTATATTAATGGAGTGCAAGAATTTTCCGATAGCTATTTAGAGCTTTATTCTGGTGTAATTATGATTAAAGCAGGTTCTAGCGCCTTAGTGAGTGGGAACCAGATTTTGAACTTTTCTACAGACTCGTTAAATTTATGAGAGAGACGATAGAGACATTAGATATGAATTTTACCAACCAAGCTGGTGGACATACAGCTACGGTGGGGACTGTAGCTAATGCTAAGAACATAGATGGGACAGATGGTTTAGGAACTGTTATTGGCAATCTAGGCGAGTTTAATGAATTTTCTAATACAAAAATAGCAGAGAAAATGAAAAATTTTATCTGTGTTAGTATAACAAATTCGTCAGACGCTAATAGAGATATTGTAACAAGAAATTATATTGATAGAAGCACATTGCTGCTAGAATCTCATCTTGTTTTACTTAGAGGAGAGAATGCACCACCCGAAGGTGGATCTACTTATGACGGTCCAGTGCCTTATTTTACAGAGGTGGCTGGAAGCCCTTTAAAATCATTTAAAAAGAGTGGGCCTAAAAAAGTGGGGCATGTTATATATGCTGGATCAATTTATAATGTAGAATCAGCACAAAGGTTTGATGGGGTAAAGATAAAATTAATTTATCAAAATAAAAAACTAGTAGAAAAGCTATGTTTGAATAGTGATTTCGCTAGTCCAACATATAAAAGCTCTCCTGATTTATCTCAATATAATTTAAGCTTTGGTTATACCATATCTGATTTTAAAACAATGTTGGAGATAGTGGGCCTTAAGGCTAGTGGTTTGCCTAGTGATTCAGACATATTGCTAACGGAGAGCGGCAATCTTTCAAGTGTTGCCACTGCAATAGCTTCTAAGTTGGGTTTTTTCTGGTATATTAATCCTGAAGATGGATCTATAAATTTTATAAATACCGCCGTTGCTGCCTCAATAAAATTAGATAATTTTTCTAAAACGGCAGATCAAGACGTAACTACCTCTTCTTTTACTAGAAGTTTAAGAAAGAATCTAGTTGTTAATACATATACAGGCTCTGCTGAAAAGAAACCAGACGAAGAAGAGAAAACTGCCACTACAGAAGATAGGCCAAGGCCCGTCTTTTTTAAGAGAATAATGTGGGATAGAAATGCAAGTTTTCAAAAAATAATGACAGGGACAGAGCTTGGTTGTTTTTATGCCCTCTATCAGCAAAATGAAAAAAACAAAATAAAAGATACATTTATTTTTTTCTTATTATTCTTAAACAGAAAAGGATTCGTTAAGAAATTTCTTGGATTAAATAGGAATATAAATATAACAAACATGTATCCTTATAGGTTTACGAGCCTTCAGTTGAGAGATTTTTATAAAAGAGATGGTGTTGATTATGGGACTAAGGACAATCCTAATAAACTTAGAGGTTATTTACTTCCAATAGACACAGCAAAGGCTGAAAAATCTGGATTCAGAAAATCTAACATAGTAGATGGTAAAAATAAAAAACTTGATCGCTTTGCTGAAAAGTTTCAATACATCAGATTAAATAGCGTAAGACTTGATAGTCCTTTTGAAAAAAAAGATCCAGATGAAGAAGATCAAGTGGATATTCCAAATGGTGAAAGAGGAATAAAGCCTAAAAGACCTACCGATACTGTTCTTGATAGATTCTTAAAAGCTTACTTCTCTATAGCAGGAGGAATATATATAACAAACTCTTACAGTAAATACAAAGCGGAGCGCATGGATTTTCAGAATACTGCTGACTTAGCAATTAGTGGTCCGTTTAAAAAAGATGAAACAGTCGCTGAAATTGATGAGCTTTCAGATCTTGCTGATCTTATGAACTCGATCAATATAGATCCAGAAAAAACAGACATTGAAACTCTAGCGAAGCTGACCAGAGGAGAGTCTGTAATTGGTAATGATTTTTATTTTCTCGGTATGAGACCACTCAAGCAATTAGAAAGGGTCCAACAAGATAAACCTATTAATTTTGAGGATATGGAATTGGTGACTGAATTTGCTGAGTTTGATGCGTCCCCAAGCTTAAAAGGAAAGGAATTCTTAGGGGGAACAGAAAAATTCATGCAAAATAACTTCGCAAAGTTTTTCCAAAAAGCCCTTATTCAATCAAGAACTCTTTTTAAGAATGCTATTGATTTTCAATCAAAAATAAAATGCACATATTTGAGAGGAAAGACTAGAGTAAACCCAGTCGGAGAAGATGATGAAGAACAGGAAGATAACAATTTGTCTGGCAGTTCAGAAGACGATCAGGCTTTAGCTGATCTTTTTGATAGATATGATCTCAAATATTATTGTGTTGAAAGCCCTTCATATAATTTAATGAACAAAATTAGTCACAGTTCTTCTAGTGGATCAACAACGGACATGAAGTTGTTGAAGGCGGTAAGAGGAAGCATGGCTCAGGACAGTGGAGAGCAGATGAGTTCGTCTAGAACTTTATATGGATTGCATCTACCTACATTCAAACCAACAATGAACTCAGTTTCTGTATCAGTGACAAGTTCAGGTATTACTACCTCAATTAAAGAATCTACCATAAAACTGGTTCCACCAGATCAAACGGTTCTTATTGATAGGGCTAATAATGCACTTCGTCCTGACAGTCCATTATCGACACAAATATCTGCAAGTCAGAAGAACTTTATGGGATTATGATTTTTTGCAGATTGCTATAAGCTTCCTGCACTCTTTGGCTGGGATATCGTCATAAGACTTCCAATTTGCCGCTTCCTCATTTTTGTAGATTTCTTCCTTCCAGAACGTCCTCAGAAGCGATTTGAAGTCATCAAAGGACTTTACCCCATTATCTTCGTCCAAAGCCTTCTGGAGCGTTCCTGCTGGCGTTAATGGGAGCATAGCAGAGTCGCTAGAGGCATCATATTCTACAGTGTTGGAATTATTGGCTCCTTTTGATTTATCTATCTCATCTGCGCCTACAATGTGGATATTGAGATAATTACGCACACAACGGACAAAAGCACGGTTACAGGCTATTGTTTCTAGGAATTTAGCACAAAAATTGTCTGTATTTGCAAGAGTGGCATTAGCTACATCTGTGTAGCGGGAGTTAATACCTCCAAATGAACACTCATAATTTTCTATCCAGTCTATCTGGCATTTTGCAGTAACGTAACCATCTGAGATATTATCTACTTTGAAATCAATGGTGTGATAGCCTCTCATTTTAGCTAGCTCTTTGATTCCTCCAAGCATAATGAGAAGCTGCTTATCAGAGAGACCCTCAACAGAAGTAGGGACATCTTTCTTCCTAGATGCAAACCAATCTTTGTTAGGGTAGAGAAACTCTTCCTTGATCATGGCTCTCCAGTTGACAGAGCCGTCCTCGTTAAATTCATAGTCTACATTTTCAAGCAGTCCATGCTCGTTACGCTTGTAAACATCTGGTCCGTAGATCTTTTTCTCACTCATCTTCCTCAGTATAAACCATAAAGAAATCTAAGTCAAGGTAAAAATGATCTAAATTTTTTCTACCATTTAAATCAAAGAAGCTGTCATAAATTTTATCACCACAAACTACTTTCTTTCCGCTTTTAATTTTAATCTTGTTAAAATCTACATCACCTATTCTTTTTTTATTATTTTTAATTAAATCTTTAATGTCTAAATGATTTACTAAATAATCAAAATTTTTAGCTCTTTCTCTGTCAAGGTTTTCAGAAGAGGTGCAAATCAATACATGAGGAATCGAACTTTCTTTTATTTCCTGCAAGAAGTTCTGATCAAATGAATCCGCTTTATATACTATTTTCTTTATCTTGCCTGATTTTAGAAAATTTGAATGTATAGGTTTTGAGAGAGTTATTTCAACTTGGTTTCTTTCCAGAATATCTTTTAACCAATATTCGTTGTGAGCATAATCCATTCTTACATCAATTAGATCTGCTTTAATAGTTGTTTTTTCTACAGGTATAACCTCTGCAAAATTTGACTTATAATTATTACCTATAAATAAAGTTTTGTATTTTATAGGTTTTTGTTCTAAAAGATCCAGAGCAGAGTTAGCTATTAGCTCGGGTTTAACTCTATTAACTGTTTTGGGGTTTTCGCTAAAAGAAAAAGAAGGTTTTTCTCCATTCGGCCTTTCTGTCTCTATAATTTTTTGATTTGATTGATTACCCCAGTAGGGTCTTACACAAGCTGCAAAAGAGTTAGAATAGATAGAAACCATTTTTCTATTATAGAAGCCCGCTAAATGAGCGGGAAAAGAATCGACTCCTAAAAAGAGAGAGCAATTCTTAACAAGATATGCCATTTGCCTTATGTTTGTTCTGCCTCTTAGATCAATGTCGCATTTTAGGTTTGGGTCTTTTTCTAGACCTATTTGAAGTGTTTTTAAGTTTAATTTTTTGAAGTATGGGTCAATCAATTCTTTCACTTCATCCCAGTAATCATAATCTCTTAAATTGTCTTTTGAGGAGGCGTGAAAACAAACGTATTCGTTACACGCTGTTGGGTAAAACAGGTGTGATATATCGGGGTTATCTATTTCAAGACCCGTAGATAGGGCATATCTTTCAATTAGATGCATACTGTTTATTATAGTTTTCTGAATGTATATTAAACATTATTTTATCAGCATCTCCTTGATGAAGGTAATCTAAATGTTTCTGTGTTCCTACATTTGGTAAAAAACAAATTTCAAAAAATCCTTTATGATTTAATCTACCCTCCATTAAAGGAAGGTTATCCATTTGTGGAGAATATTCTAAGGCTTTGTGGATATATTTATTGCCCTCTAAGATTGGTAAATATTCTTTTTTTGTTGCAAAATATAAATCTTTATCTGGATAATTTTTCTTAATAGATGGAAGTAAAGATGTTGTCATAAAAACATCGCCCGCAGATTCAGGCATAACTATTAAAATTCTATCTTCAGGATTTTTGTCTAAAATATCTTCAAAGTCAACAGGTCCACCTTCTTTCTTTTCTTCTTCTTTTGGCTTTGGCTTCTTTAAGGAAAATAATATTTTTTTAAGTTTCCTTACAATGCTATCAACTGAGAAATTTTTCTTAACATGATTAATGCCATTGTTTATTAAGATATACTTATCAGTTTCATCCATGTGGTAGACCTTTTGTAGTTTACTGGCTATGTCATATGGACAAGTTGAGGCTTTTACGAATTGTGTTTGTGGTTCTCTATATTCATTCCAGCTTAATGGAATACCTCCTTGATGTTCATAACAAGAATCTGTGCCACAAGAATATTCTGTAACTAATGTGATAAGACCAGCAGCTTTCGCTTCCTGAATAGGCAGTTCTTGCCCTCCACTTGTGAATGGATGACAGTAGACATCCATGCAGTTATAAAGTTCATTTAATTGATTTTCTCCAATGCCTTTTGCGCTATTTTTTGTTTTAAATGTTTTTTCTTTTCCGCACTTGGGACAAGTTTTATCTTCTCCCTGATAAGGTCCAATAAAGTAAAAGTCGCAAGCATGACACACATAAGTTGAGAGGATATCATCTGGGTCTAGATTCATCTCTTTAATATATCTTGGTATATCCCAACCCGATGCTCTTTCTGCCCAGTCAGTATGAAGAAGTAATTTTGGTTTAGAGTTTGGATTTTTTTCTTTAAATGTTTTAAAGCCTTGTAACAGGTTGGGGACAGATTTTCTTAATTGGTTTTTAAAAACAAATCCGATTACATAATTTTCATCTATACCAAACTTTTGCCTTAAGTCTTTTCTATTCTCTAAGGGTCGAAAGTGACTATAATCAATTGCCCCGTGTAGCGTCTCTACATTTTTGTGACCGAGTTTCTTCATTTCCTCCTCTGCAAAAGATGCCCAAACAAGCATCTTGTCACAGTGAGGTTCCATTTGCAGTGCTTGGTCAAGAATAGGAACACTATCTAAGGTAGTCCATAAAACTTTATTTATCTTGTTCCACCAAGGTTTTTTGTGGTAGTCTGTAAAAGCCCAGATGTCTTCAACTCCTAAATAAATATCTGGCTTACACTCTTCAATAATTTGATCTATAGTGTAGTAGCCATACTGAGCCATTCTTTCTTTAGGCCCGTCTCCTTGAATGGATTGAAGTATATTTGGGTCTGATGGATGTGTTCCGTAAGACTTCCAAGGAGTCAATAAATTTGCACCTAAACCAACTCCATTTCCAGCCTCAATAACTTCTACATCGGGATCGTTATGTAGGGCTAATAATATGTTTTTTGTGTTTTTCCCAAACCCAGTAACAAGTCTACTGTGATTAGAGTGAAATAAAACTTTTAGTTTTTTAGAAGGGGACATCTGAGTCTTCAAGTTCTGAAGCCTCTTGCTTTGGAGCTTCCTGTTTTGGTTGTGAAGTTTGATAGGAGTCTGCTACAACAAAAGATTCTAAAATATATCTTTTAAGCAGTTCTGACAATACTTCCGTTTCTCCCGCCTCTAAGGGTAACTTATATGTCTGAGATGAATTCCTGCTAACGCTTATGCCAAAAGCTGGTGTTTCATGCCATTCATCTCCGTCCTTACCCATAATTTTTCGTTTTTTATCCCAAGGCGTAAATTTGATAATTGTTGTATCTTCGTTGTTCCTGTGGAAAGCCACAAAAGGTATTCTGGTTTTAAAGGAAGACAAAATTTCTCCAGATTCGTTCGCAGATAGCTTTATTGTCCCTGATTTTTCAGGGTTTTTAGCATTTTCCTTAAAAGAGCCGCTTTTCGTCTTATCATTCCAGCTATGCTGCTGAATCATAGAAACATACATAACCGCGTTCCCTTTTTTGTCTTTTGTTAAATCAAAGCTGAAAGCAGCACCTGTATTTTTAGAGTTTGGCTTATAAAGAGTAAATTTCATTGAATTCGTGTAATCTATTAAAGATAATCTATTGTATTATGGCATTTAACAAAATTCAACCTGAACAGATCCAATTGCATACTTTTTTTAGTAGGTCTGGAGGCTTTGTTTTTGAGCAATCAGATACAGGGGTTAGGATTGACTTAGCTAGGAGAATCAGTGGCTCGTTTGATTTTTATACTGGAGATCTTAAGAACAAAGGAAAGACTGTTTTTACAATGCCTAATACGGGAGATAATAATTTTGATTTTAGTGCTGATAATGTGTTGCTTCAAGGAAAGAATACAGACATTGGCAATAGTGCAAATGATGGGAGCAACTTTGTTATTAAGGGGACTAACTGTAATGTTAGCGGTCAGAACAATTTAATTGTAAATGGTATAGGTGTAAATTTTGCGACAGATTCTCAAGACAACACATCTCTTGCAGGAAGGAACGTAACATTTCAGTCAACAGCTACAGGAATAACAGTTATAAAAGATTCCACAACTGATGCCATATCTTATGGAAAGCAAAACTCCCTACATATTGACTTTAATGGTGGGCAATATTTTGGTGACAGTGGACCAACCTACTTTGACAATGATATTAATATAGATGCTGCGGCATCTGGCATATTTAGTGGCGGCTTAAGAGTAATGGGAGATTCCTTCATAAAAGGAACAGCTATGTTTGAAACTGGTTTTTCTCTTCCACAATGGAGAGGATCAAATTCCACGGCTGGAACAGCAGCAATCCCAGCTACTGGAGCGATGGCAATATCTGGCCAAACGCTATTAATACAAACTGGCTATAAGCTTTGGGGCCAAGTTGGTATAGGAACGATAAGTTAATTAATCAAAATCAATTTTCATTGACTTATTTTCGAAGGACTTTGGTTTATCTGCCAAGTGTTTTTTACCCACTCTTTTTTCGTAGTCTGAAAACATTTTCTTCTTTAAGGGGTCTTGCCCCCCTCTTTTTTCCGCTCTCTTTTCACTAAGTTCTGCGGAATAATCCATCATATCTCCAAGGGTTCCCTTCATGTTGGCTGTTTTGTCCACAAAAGAATTGCCGTTGAAGGGATCATCATTGCTTGATATTGCAGCATTAGGAGAAAGAAAAACTCTTTGCCATTCTACCCCATCTTTAGAAAAGACATGAGGGTCGTTCATTCCCTGAACGACTTCCTCATATAATTCTTCTTCGGGGTGTTTATAGATGTATATTGGCACTACTTAAGTTCAATTGTTCGCTTTTCGCTTACACATTTTTTAGGCATTGTCACCGTCAACAATCCATTCTCTGTGTCACAAGAGATGTTTGCTACAGAAACTGCGCCATATAAATTTAATTTAAAATCCCTTTGGCGCTTCTCGTTTTTTGCCTTAATGATTAAGTTGTCATTAGTTGCTGTGATTTCGATGTCTTCTTTAGCGAAGCCAGCAAGCTCAAATTCTGCGGTGTATACATCTCCGCAGTCCTTTACATCTGCTTGTTTAGTTGTTCCAAACGCATCAAAAAAATTATCCAGTAAGTGTGTATTTAATTTATAATTCATAATATTATATTATATAACATTAACCGTGCCATTTCAAGAATCGCTGTAAATACAGTCTAAAATAGAATCTATAGATTTAGAATATGTAAATTTGTCCCGCAATTTTGTCCCTTCAGTGTTCTTTTGACCCACTCTCTCAAGAGCTTTGTCAAAGCTTTTTAGTATATCATCACCACTTAACTTATAATAATTGCCTTGGTTAAATGGCATTCCTTCTTTGAAGAAGAAGTTATCATAACAGGGTTGTTTTCCTATAGGATCGACTAGAATACTATTTTCTTCAGTCGCCCAATCTTTGTGAGCAGAGCAGTTACTTACAATAGACCATTTACCTAAAGCCGTGGCATTAAAGGATGGTAAATTCCACCCCTCACCATTAGAAAGACCAGATAAATCTATATCAATAGAATTAATTAAATCATTGACTTCTGCATTTGTTTTTAGGTGGGGCAAAAAGTTTACATTGGACCAATTTTGGCCCCTTAGTGAAGACTGGACAGCCGTATTCATTTGGTCATTATTTAAAAATTGATTGGAAACCAGACAGCTAAGTTGATATTTTGGATTGTTTCCAAACTTCTCTGTCCATAGCTGAATAATTGCTTGAGTATTTTTTCTTCTTTCAAATTTCCCAATTAAACCAAAATGTATTACATCTTCCAGATAATCTTTATTTGTTTCTTCAAAGTCTGGGTCAAAACCAAGAGGAACGTAACTAACATTGTTACATCCTTTGCTTTTAAAAATTTCTGCCGCTTCTGAGCAGGAGAAAAATACATGCTTTTGAACATTTACTATATTTATTTCCTCTTCGGTCGGGGAATCAACTTCATAAAAAGTATACAGGTATTGGTTTGGTAAAACTTTCTCTGAGCCGTTAATATGCCAAACTTTAAGAGATGGAGTGTCTGGGCTTAATTTTTTTAATCTTGTTGCAGCAATGTTTTCAACCCACTTTTTAAAAGCTTGGTCAATTTTATTGTATGCTGAAAAATCTCCTTGATCTCCTATAGGGAATAAGGCTATATCTAAATCTTTTTTTTGTAGCTCTCTAAGAAAGTTTACAGACACGTTTCCTAAACTTAAGGAATTTATGGGTCCGTCAAAATTTAATTTTTTCATTATCTATTCTTGAGTTAAGCTCTTTGATTGCCTTGTCGTGTATGTTGATACAGCCTTGGGCTGATAAATTTATCTTCTTTGCCACCTCTTTCCAAGGTTTTAGTTTCCCCCTTTTGCCACAAAAATATCTTTCGTGAAAAATAACCTTGAGACGTTTATCTCTGTGTTTTTCTATTAGATTTAAAATTCTTAAAAAAGAATCATTCATCTTGCATTTTTCGTCAGGAGTAGAAGACTTGTCTTTCTGACAGAATTGTATTTCATCAAAGTTCCCAGTTACTTTATTATTTTTATTTTTAGTTTTCTGGGTAAGACACATATATTTTGTCTTGTTCGCTAAATGTGTAGAAAATTTAGCTTTGGATTGATCATATTCTAAAGCGGCTTTATATATGGTGTAATCCTTGTCTTTCATGATGTCTAAAACCTGATTTTCGGTAAGACAATTCATTCCAAACCTCTTAAGCATGTCCACATAAATCCCCGAATGCCTAGAAATCAACTCATTTAAGGCATCCTCGCTATTATCGCGTTTAATTAAGTCTGTTAACGCAGAATCTGTAAGCTTCTGAATCACTTGTTATCCTTAATATAAGAAAAATCAAGGAAAAATCAACTATTTTTTTTTCTTGACAGATAAAAATTGACGCATATTTTAATGAAATCCATCGAATGGGATACGAGCGTATAGGATGCGTATTAAAATAATATTCCATACGTTACCCATTCGTTCATATTAATTTAATGCCCTTGGCATTTTTTTCAGAAAAAGCCATTGACGGGGTTCTTTGACCCCTCTAACATGTGTAACTTTACGAGATGATTTTTGACGAGCAGATTTCCAGAAAACCAGACCACTACCCTTGGGCGCAAGAATTTATAGAAGCTATGCATAATGGGTTTTGGACAGACAAAGAATTTAGTTTTACTAGTGATGTGCAGGACTTTAACGTCAATTTAAACGATACAGAAAAAGAGATAATAATAAGAACTCTTTCTGCTATTGGACAAATTGAAGTAGCGGTAAAAAAGTTCTGGAGCAAGCTAGGAGATAACTTACCCCACCCCAGCTTAACGGACCTCGGTTATGTCATGGCTAATGTAGAGGTTATTCACAACAATGCTTATGAAAGACTACTTAAGGTTTTAGGGTTAGAAGACATTTTCGAGGAGAATTTAAAATTAGATTTTATTGAGGGTCGTGTTAATTACCTAAGAAAATATAACCATAGGTTCTACAAGGATTCTAAGAAACAATATGTTTATTCCATTATTCTTTTTACTTTATTTGTAGAGAATGTGTCGTTGTTTTCTCAGTTTTACATTATCAACTGGTTTAATAGATACAAAAACGTCCTCAAAGATACTGGTCAGCAGGTCAAGTATACTAGGAACGAGGAAAACATTCATGCTTTGGCAGGAATAAAAATAATCAATACGATCAGGGAAGAGCACCCAGAGCTATTTGATGAGGAACTAGAGAGCAGAATAATTCAAGAATCTGAAGCAGCATTTAAAGCAGAATCGCAGATTGTTGACTGGATGATAAACGGATATCAAGAAAAGGGATTAACAGCGCCCATTTTAAAAGAATTTATAAAAAACAGAATCAATGAATCATTGGAGCAAATTGGGTTTCCTAAAGCTTTTGATGTTGACAAAGCTCTTTTAGTGAATACAATTTGGTTTGAGGAAGAACTGCTTGGCAATAACGCCACAGACTTCTTTCATACTCGACCTGTTGAATACGCGAAAAATTCGCAAACATTTGACGCAGAGGATTTATTCTAATGAAAGATTATTATTGGTTAAACGAAGATTCGAAACAGTTCCTTGAGAGGGGCTATTTACAAAAAGGAGAGAGTCCCAAAAAAAGAATAAGGGCTATTGCGGAGGCTGCTGAGAAATATCTCAGACAAAGCGGATTCGCAGACAAGTTTGAAGATTATATGAAGAGGGGGTTCTACTCTCTCGCGAGTCCAGTGTGGTCCAATTTTGGCAAAGACAGAGGTCTTCCTATATCTTGTAATGGCGTATACATTGATGATAAAATGGATTCCATTCTTCGCAAACAAGCAGAAGTTGGAATGCAAACCAAGCACGGCTCAGGAACATCTGGCTACTTTGGGGATTTAAGGGGAAGGGGTGTGCCTATTAGTGTTGGTGGAGTTTCTGCTGGAGCAGTATACTTTATGGAATTGTATGATAAAGTTGCCGCGATTGTATCTCAAGGTCATGTAAGAAGAGGATCTTTTGCAGCTTACCTTCCAATTGATCATCCTGACATAGATGAATTCTTAAGAATAAGAAGTGAAGGGAACCCCATTCAAGAAATGTCCTTTGCTGTTTGCATTGACGACAAGTGGATGCAGTCAATGGTTGAGGGAGATAAAGACAAAAGAAAAGTTTGGGCCAATGTCATAAAGAAAAGATTTGAAACAGGTTATCCCTACATTTTCTTTACGGACAACGCCAACAACAATGCACCTCAAGCATATAAAGATAAAAAGCTTAAGATTCACGCTTCTAATCTTTGCAGTGAGATAGCACTCCACTCATCAGAAGATGAATCCTTTGTGTGTTGTTTATCTTCTCTAAACTTGCTTAGATGGGACGAGATTAAAGAGACCGATGCTGTAGAAACACTTGTTTGGTTTCTTGATGCAGTTATGGAGGAATATATCTACAAAACAGAAGATATTCCCTTCATGAAGTCTTGTCACAACTTTGCCAAAAGACAAAGAGCATTAGGTCTCGGTGTTTTAGGCTGGCATTCATTACTGCAATCTAAGAGTATTGCATTTGAGGGTTTGGAAGCACAATTTTTAAACGCAGAAATCCACAACATTATAAGAGAGCGTTGCGACAGAGCCACCTCAAAACTAGCAGAGGAGTTTGGAGAACCAGAACATCTTCGTGGTTATGGTAGACGCAATATGACCACAATGGCTATAGCGCCCACCACATCCAGTTCATTTATTCTTGGCCAAGTTTCCCCATCTATTGAACCATTAAATAGTAATTATTTTACCAAAGATCTAGCCAAGGGTAAATTTACATATAAAAATCCTCACCTAGAAGAACTTCTTGAAGAGAAAGGTAAAAATAATGCGACCACTTGGAAGTCGATTTTAGTAAAAGGAGGATCGGTCCAGCACCTAGATTTTCTTTCAGATCACGAAAAAGACGTATTTAAAACTTTTGGAGAGATTTCTCAGAAAGAAATAGTGATACAGGCGGCGCAAAGACAAAAATATATTGATCAGGGACAGAGTTTGAATGTGATGATTTCCCCCAAATGCCCACCCAAACAAGTAAGTGAACTTCTTATTTTCGGCTGGGAACAAGGAGTAAAGAGTTTTTATTACCAAAGAAGCGCGAATCCTAGTCAAGAATTAGCTAGATCTATATTAAATTGCTCTTCTTGCGAGGGTTAATTCCCTTTTGAAAAACTTTTGTGTAGACAGTCATACTATGACTGACCTAAACACCATAACTGACGAGGAGATCGAGAATCCACCCCCCGATTTTGACACCGATGAGACACTTGCCTATATACTTGGGCGCATCAGTGAAGAGATTATTGAGGATTAGTTGACAAACCCGACGACTAATTCTACAATAGGACAGGTCGAGGATTTATTTCCTTGAGGTCATAGTAGACCTCTGGGTCTGATACTAAGGCCCAGAGGTTTTTATGTCTAAAAAAATAGGGTTCACTTGTGGCGCATTTGATTTGCTACACGCTGGTCACATTCTAATGATTGAAGAATGTGCTTCTAAGTGTGATTTTTTAATAACTGGATTGCATGTAGATCCCAGCAAAGAAAGGTCTCATAAAAACAGTCCAGTTCAGTCTCTGGTGGAGAGATATATACAATTAAAAGCAACAAAATTTGTAAACGAAATCATACCCTATGAAACAGAGGATGATTTACTAGAAATACTATTGTCTATTGATATAGATGTTAGATTTATTGGCGAAGACTGGAGAGGCAAGGATTTTACTGGCAATGAATTGGATGGAAAAAGACACAAGATAATCTATAATACTAGAGATCATTGTTTTTCATCATCAAACTTGAGGAAAAGAATCTATGAATCCACTTTCTCTTAATTTAATTATTTTTTGCACGACTATGGGTCACGCTGGAAGGCACACCTATAAAGATTGCATAAACAACCTTTATGATAAGGTTGATAAAAATATATTTAAAAATAGACTCCTACATCTAAAAACAAGAGAAGGAGAGGAAAAAATAGCAGAAGAAATTAAAAACTTTTGTAAGGAGAAAAATATTAGAGTTTTAGAAACAATAGAAAATATTGTTCACCATTCAGAAAACCACTTAAGTCATTCTGCTGGATATTTTAAAGATATTTATAAAACATATTTAGATCCCGAAATTAAAAAAGAAAAATATTCTTTTTGGGTAGAAGACGATGAGTTGTTGCAAACCTCGGGGATTGAACTATCAGAAGCTATAAAGAAGTCTATCGACTTCTTAGAAAACAACCCAGATACGATATGTGTTAGATTCAACAGAGCCGAAGACTTTGGCGAGCCAAATTCAGACTTCTTAATAGAAGATGATTATATATTTACACAATCTATTATTTCCACCGAAAATGGACCTACGTTCACCTTTCAACCAAACATAAATAGAACAGAAATAATTATTGATAGCTGGGAAGAAGCCCAGAATCATTTAGATAAACTTGATGTTTATCATTGTGAAATTGTATCGGGAGGGATTTTAAAAAAAAGAACAAAATCGAAAACACCGTTTTCATTTTTTAATACTAACAAAGCATTTTCAAAAACAATAGGATGAGACTTTGGCTTATAGGAATCACAACAGAAGGTCATAAAGAAGACCTTGAAGAGTTGATAGAACCAATTAAAGATGATTTTGATGGTCTTGTATGGACATTTCATTATCCGAAAGACGAAGGAGCAGATTATCTTGAAAGTGTGAAAGGAGAGGGTGAAATTATTTATAGCAAATGGTGTAATAGGACAGATTTTAGTCGCAACCAATCTTTGTTTCAAGGTCCAATAAAATCAGGCGACTGGTTTGTAACAATAGATACCCTTGAGAGACTCTCACCAGATTTTACAAAACAACTAAGGGATCTAGTGCGTTACTTTGAAAATAATCAAATAGATGGAGCCTATCTAAAAGATAAAAGATTTATGTTTAGGTATAATGAAACTATGGAGTTCAAGGGAAATCCTCATGAAGCAATACTTGGAACACAAAATACCGTAGAATTAACTAATCTTAAAATTTGGGATAAGTCTTTCCAAAAAAATGTAAGATCAGAAAAAAGACAAGATCCCTTTTATTTTGTTGAACACAATTTTAAATATTATTTATTTCCAAACACAAACCATTTATTTCTCGGCTTTGAAAACGATGTTCTGTTGGTTAAAAAAAGATATGAAAACAGGATGAAATTTTTCCAAGCTATATATTCGCAAGGCTTTCATCCATATGATTATGATTCTGTAAAAGAATGTCTAGAAAACTACTTAGATGACACTATGAAAGAGTGCATTAACTTTGAAAAGTTTTTAAACGATTGGTATAGACTAAAAATCAGAGGGGAAACAGAGGGAATTATAGACAAACACGATTTTTCCAAGTTTAAACCAATTGATTTCTTAAAATGATATCTCTATATACAACTATATTTAATCTACAAAACTTTGATTTTTCAATCAATGAAGCTTTATCTAATTGGCTTTTTTATACAGACGAAGTTGTTATTAGCACACTAGAAGATCAACTTGAAGAAATACAAAATGAAGTCAACAGTGGTCCATTCGCAGATAAGGTTAAGATTGTATCTTCTGATGTAGACATTAAAAAAGACGGGTATTGGGTAGGAGGATTAAAAGACCTTAGTTTAAAAAATTGTAGCCACGATATTGTTATACAGGCAGATTTTGATGAAAGACTTTCTGGAAAAAAAGAAATATTTATAGAAATCGAAAACATTTTAAGAAAATCTGATATTAGTGCCAGCATATTACTTCCTGTTATTGATCTTTATGCAGATTTAGATCATTACACCAATATTGGTAGAAAATGGTATATGCACAAAAAACAAGGGTCTAACAGAGGGCCAGTTAATTTTGGAATAAAAGAAGATGGGAGCATAGATGATACAAAAAGTGACACATGCGAGCTAATAAACGACAATGGAGATCTTCTTCCATCTATGGGCTTTGTCGATTTTACATATGAAAACCCAAAGATTATACATCTCGGCTATCTAAATATAGATAGAAGAAATAAAATAAACAAAAACTTTTGGACTGATATGTGGAAATTAAGGACTAAAGATAAAGAGAAAGAAATAAGAAAAGAAACCTTTGATAAAGAAGACCCTAATAAGAGACCCCATTCTCTACCTAAACCTTTGTGGCCAACCTTATGAAAAAATATGGCATAATATATTGTGGCTATAACACAGAAGACTATGTTTTAAAATCTATTGACCCATTTTTAAAACAAGATAACCATATCGTTTCGGCTGTATCTGTGCCATTCAAAGAATATAAGGGCATAGATTGCCTCCATGATCACACCACAGACATACTTAGAGAATTGGTTGAACAAAGGAGGCTAAAATATTTAGTGGATGCACCTCAGTATGTTTCAGAAGCAGAAGCTAGAAACAATGCTTTATTTTATTTAAAGAAATATGATTTAGACTATATATGGTTAGTTGACTCTGATGAATTCTACACGGAAGAAGACATTGAGAAAATTGAAGAATATGTAGAATCAAGTAATAAAAATTTATTTAAAATATCACTAAAGAACCATGTCTTTGATTTAGATCACTATCTAGAAGAACCCTTCTGCCCTCCAAGAATTTTCAAAACAAATATTAAAAACAAGCTTTCCTTGGAGGGATTCTATTGGGATAATGATATTTGCTATAGTGAAGGAGAAGATAAAGGCAGCATGATTTCTTACGAGGGAATAGAAGAGCTAGAAGTTATACCAAAAGAAGTCGCATATATACCTCACTATACTTGGTTTAATGATAGAATAGGGAAAAGAAAAGTAGAATATCAACATAAACATTTCGGACATTGTAGCTACAAATGGAATCACGAAAAACACTGTTTAGAGTTTGATGAATCTTTCCACAAAAAACACAACATACCCATTCCAAAAGTAAAATGTATAAAGTAAAACTATATGGAGCTAAAGAATATTGGTGTCAAGTCCCTCGCATAGAACAGGGTTTTAAAGGGCTGGGACACGAAGTTGTTTCTGGAGATAACTATGATTTTATTTATGCTAACAATTTTGATTTTGGAGCAAAAGATTCTGAGCATGGAGACTCTGCTATTTATGAGGGAGAAAACTATCTACCCAAAAGTGGCTTCAAAATATTGAATGTTTTGGATATACCGCCCCATAACCCAAATTTCCCGATTGATAAACTAAAAGACCAGTTATCGCTAGCAAATATAGTTACCTGTATTAGCGAACCTGTTAGACAACAACTATCAGACATAGGTGTAGAATCTCACAACATATGGAATCCAATAAAAGATGTGTTTTATGATCCTTTTGTAGAAAAAACTATAGATTGTCTATATGTTGGCAGGGCGAATGACCCAAACAAAAGGTTTGAGTTGCTAAATAACATAGAAAAAATAATTGTTGGACCAATTGCAGGAGCAAAAGTTGAAGATAATTATCTAGGTTTAGTTAATGATGTATCTTTAAATCAACTCTACAATGCGGCAAAAATAGTAGCTCTGCCTACTAAGTTTGAGGGGCTGGGTCTGCCAGCTTTGGAGGCGATGGTATGCGGAGCCATTCCTCTTGTTTGCAGTGACAATCCTAATTCAAAGCTCTGTCCAGATTTTTGTATAGCAGAACCTAATATTAAGTCTGTAACAAAGACATACAGTGAATTACTTAACCACTTCACTCATTATCAATCAGTAATACTAGACGAGTGGTCTTCTTATATACAACATAAGTTTTCTAAATTTAGTATAGCCAAGAACATTATTAACTTATACGAAGAATATCATGACAATAAATGATGTAACATACTTCAGCGTTTATGGCAATGATCTTAGCAATAAAAAAAATTCCGATATAGATTCTATATCTAGACTAGCCAATGCGGATAATGCAATTCTTGATTTTGCGAAAAGAAGAGTATTTACTCACAAAGCTCCATCAACCTTTTACAACAATGTTGAATACATACAAATACCAGAAATAGCTTATGAGGATTTCTCAGAATTTGTGATTCTATATTATCCAGAAATGTTTGATTCTGAATTTATGTTAAATTTTCATTGCGATGGCTTTATTGCTAACCCCGACTCTTGGACTGATATATTTTTAAGGTATGATTATGTTGGTGCTCCTTTTGACGCTGGAGGATATCAACATCAAATTTGTTCTGGTAATGGGGGATTTTCTCTAAGATCTAAGAAATTTTGCACCGAATTAAAAAATGTATATTTGCAATCTAGGAACTATCTCAAATCATTGGAAAACCCTAATGAACCAGAAGATATTATCTCTTGTTATCTATTAAGAGAAGAATTAGAAAAAAGAGGCGTAAAGTTTGCTCCGTTTGAAGTAGCTTCTCTGTTTTGCACAGAACATCTTGCTTATACCGACAGAGATTTTTATAAAAGCTTTGGGATACATGAAATAAGTCCTGCTTCTAAAAAAAGAGTTAAAGAAAATATATTTAATAAGGAGCATGTTAAATATGCTTGTAGAAATCATCGGAAAACAACTCAAGCTAGAAGAAAAATTCAGAAAAAAATATTTAGCTTTTGGAATTATAAAGAAAAAAATTCTTCTTAGAATGAATATTGATAAAATAAAAATTACCAATTATGATACTAATCAGTTTCCATTTAAAGAAATTGTTGAAGATATTCTCGGTCACAGCCCTTTAAATGAGTTTCATAAAACCATTAAAACAGAAATAGCTTTGGCTGATGAAAAAAATGATCAAGACACAGATCATCACAGACTCTTTTATTCAAAATTTGAAGAAAAACTAATTCCTGTTTTTCATGATTTTGTTAGATCTTTTATCAAGCCTTTATTTAAAGAGGATATTGTATTTCAAGCAAGACCAACCTTTAGGTGCAACATACCAAACAACAGAGCAGTGCCTTATCACAGAGATTCTGACTTCAATCATGGTTGTTTCGAAAGGAATTTTTGGCTACCATTTACAGACACAAACAAAGAAAATTCTATTATTATTGAAAGCGGAAAAGGCAAGAAGGATTTTAAACCATATCTATTAAAGTATGGAGAATTATTGTTTTTTGATGGCGCTAATTTAGAGCATGGAAACGAAATTAATTCTTCTAATAAAACAAGAATGAGCATGGACTTTAGAATTAGTCTGGAAAGCATGTTTGAAAATAGTTCAAAAACAACTTTATCTGCAAATACAAAAATGGTTTTAGGAGATTATTGGATAAAATGAATTTTAGAAAATTAGAAGAAGAAGATTTAAAAGAACTACAAGATTTAAAATATGAAAGCGCAGAATTCATGAATGGCTTCTTTTGCTCAAACCTATTAGATCAATCCAAATGGTTTAAATCTATGAGCAGTGATAACATAATGCTTAAATGGTGCGATGGAGAAAAAATTTTAGGATTCTACTTTATAAAAAGTATAGACAACATATCTAGACACCATGATTTTACATATTATCTAAAAAAAGAACATAGAGGAAGGTCGTTAGGAAAAAAATTTCTTAAAGAGTGTATAGACTACAGCTTCAACAATTTAAATGTAAATAAAATTTATGGCACCGTGTTAAGTAATAACAAAAAATCAATACATGTTATGAACTCAGTAGGCTTTAAAAATGTAGGACTAATGAAAAACCATGTATTTAAAAATGGTTCTTATTTAGATAATATAATATTAGAAATACATCGAGATGAATAAAAAAGTTATCATAACAGGAGGGTGCGGGTTCGTGGGACATCACGTTATCGATCATGTTTTAAGAAAAACCAATTGGGATATTTATTGTATTGATAAGTTAAGCTATGCTTCTTTTGGATTATCTAGACTCCAAGAAACTGCGGCTTTAAGTAATCCTAGATTAAAAATGTTTACTTTTGATTTGTGTTCAAAAATACCTTTTGGCTTAGTAAAAGAATTAAAAGATACAAATTACATTTTACACATTGCCGCTGAGTCACATGTAGAAAATTCTATTTCAAACCCAAAAGACTTCACCAAAAATAACGTAGATTCTACTTTAAATTTGTTAGAATTCGCCAGATTGCATTGTAAGAACTTAGAAAAGTTTATGTATTTTTCTACAGACGAAGTTTTCGGCAACGCGCCAGAAGGATTTGCTTATAAAGAGGGAGACAGATTTAATTGTGGCAACCCTTATTCAGCCTCAAAAGCTGCGAGCGAGAGCATTTGTGAATCATATTGTAACACATATGGTATCCCTATTGTCATTACAAACACAATGAACATTATAGGAGAAAGGCAACACGCTGAAAAATTCATACCCAAGGTAATTAAATCAATTTTAAATAAAGAAAAAATACATATCCACTGTTACCCAGACAGGAAAAAAGCTGGAAGTAGATTTTATATTCATGCCAGAAATGTTGCTGACGCTTTTATTTTTGTATTGAAAAATACAGAGGAAATTCTGGATAGCCATGATTCATCCATAGGAAGATACAATATATCAGGATGCGAAGAATTATCGAATCTAGAAGTTGTTCAAAGAATTTCTAAAATTATGGAAAAAAAAGCCATATATGAGATGACAGACTACCACTCAAAAAGACCCGCTCATGACTTAAGGTATGCATTGAACGGAGATAAGTTAGAGAGTTTAGGCTGGAAAGTTCCAGTTGACTTTAATAAAACTTTAGAAAAAACAGTTGACTGGACTTTAGAAAACAGGCATTGGTTAGAAGAGTAAAAATTATGATTCGTTTATTTAAACCATATGTAGCTTCTTGCACGGCCTCCCATAAACTTTATGAAATTTTTAAAGAAGGAAGTCTTACCGAGGGAAAATATTCAGACTCTTTTGAGGAAAAAATATCAGAATACATAGAAAACAAAAACACATCACTGACAAACAGTGGAACCTCTGCTTTACATTTGGCTGGCATCTTATCTGGGATAAAAAAGGGAGATGAGGTAATAACTACAGCAATGACCTGTATGGCTACAAATGAGCCGTTTTATAACATGGGGGCCAAGCTTGTTTTCGCAGATGTTGATATTACGACAGGCAATATTTGCCCCAAAAGCATCAGGTCTAAAATAACAGATAAAACAAAAGCAATCGTAGCTGTTCACTGGGCTGGGCAACCAGTCGAGATTGATGATATTAACGACATAGCAAAAGAATTTAATATAAAAGTTATTGAAGATGCGGCTCATGCCTTTGGCTCATCATACAAAGGTAAAAGAATAGGATCTCATTCAGACTTTGTGTGTTTTTCATTTCAAGCTATAAAACACCTAACCTGCGGAGATGGAGGGGCGATTGCATGTAAAAGCCAAGAAGATGCAGAAAGAGCGAGAAAAATAAGATGGTTTGGGCTAGATAGAAAATATAAAGGGAAGAGTCGATGGGATCAGGATATTGTCGAGTCAGGATATAAATATCATATGAATAATATTAATGCCGTGATAGGCTTGGAAAATATTAGAAATATCAAGTATATCATAGACACTCACATCCAAAACAGAAATTATTATGATGAGCATATTGTTAATCCCAAGATTACAAAAATGAGAAAACCTGACGATACTGTAAGTTCTAGTTGGATTTATTCTATTTTAACAGAAGATAGAGAAACCTTAAAATCTTATCTCGCTGATAACGGAATAGATTCTGACAGGGTTCATGTCAGAAACGATCAATATTCGGTTTTTGGAGGAAGGGATGAGAGTCTTAAAAATTTAAATGAATTTGATTCCAAGCTACTAAATATTCCTGTCGGATGGTGGGTAGAAGAAGGTCAAGCAGCAAAAATATCTAGAGTTTTAAATAAATTTTAATTAAATAAACTAGGATGATACCTAAAAAATATAAGGGGTTACATAAAAAGGAAGCCGCTGTTCTTTTTGCCACTGGTCCGACATTAGATGATTTTAGTTTTGATTTAATACCTGAAAACAACTTCAAGACGATAGGTGTTAATTCTATTTTATATACAAATATAAATCTTGATTACTATTTTTGTGCTCAAGACCCGAGCAAAGAAAAAAATCATAAACATGAAGATCTAGAAAAAAAAGATCCTCTTTTTCAGAGAATATTAAAAATAAAAAACAAGACACAAATATTTTGTGCAGACGGTTATAAAGAGGAAAATTCGTCACATCAGAAGCAGAAAGATTTTTTTTCAGAAACTGAGAGAAAAAAAATGAATGCTGAAACTTATTCACTTACTTACAACTTAAGATTTAAAGAAGACTTATCTCAGTGTTCTTTATTTAACTATAGTATTGTTTTCCCAGCAGTTCAATTTTCGATGTATTGTGGCTTTTCTAAAGTTTATCTAGTTGGTTGCGATTGTGGAGGAGGTGGTTCATATATAAAAAAAACCTGCAAAAACCCTGCTTTAAATGGTTTTGCTAAGAAATGGGTTCAGATTAAAGATTTTAGAGATAAGCTCTTCAAAGAAACAGAATTAATTTCAATTAATCCTATAGGCTTAAAAGATATTTTTCCTTACATTTCAAATTAGAAAAGAACAAACTTAATGAAAAAAATAATTATTACGGGAGTAACAGGTCAAGATGGTAGTCACATGGTGGACTACTTAATAAACAATACTGAACATACAATTATAGGTGGTGTAAGGAGACTTAGTGTTAAAAATCATGAAAACATAGAACACCTTTTAGATAACCCAAGATTCTTTCTAATTGATTTAGATGTCACTGATGCTGAAAACATTGACAGGGTGATCTCTGAGCACAAGCCTGATTATTTTATAAACTTTGCTGCTAATTCATTTGTAGGCACAAGTTGGCAAATGCCAGTTAATCACATGCAAACTAATTGTATGGCGGTTCTTCATCAACTAGAGGCTATAAGAAAACACGTTCCAGATTGCAGATATTACAATGCAGGTAGCTCTGAGGAGTTTGGGGACGTTATTACAGAACCTCAATCAGAAGAACATCCACTGCGTCCTAGAAGCCCATACGGAGCCTCTAAATGTGCCGCAAGACACTTGGTTAAGGTATATAGAGACTCTTACAACCTATACGCTGTTCAAGGATGGCTATTTAATCACGAAGGAACAAGAAGAGGGGTAGAATTTGTTACTAGAAAGATTACTCAAAATGTAGCCCGCATTGCTAATGAGTTTGCTCGAAAAGAAAACTTCGAACCTTTAAGATTAGGAAACATAGACTCTAAAAGAGACTGGAGTGATGCAGAAGATTTTGTAGATGGCGTTTGGAAAATGCTCAATCAAGAAGAACACCTGACCTATATTACAAGGAAAAAACCTGATGATTATGTTTTATCTTCAGATGAAACGCACACTATAAAAGAGTTTGTTGAAGAGGCTTTTAACTTCGCTGGTTTTCATAGAAGCATTTGTAGGTGGGAGGGACATGGAAAAGAGGCAAAATATTATCACGGAGATGATTTGCTGATGGAAGTTGACCCCAAGTTCTACCGTCCAGCAGAAGTTGATTTGCTTTGGGGCGACTCAGAAAGAGCAAGAAAAGAGCTTGGCTGGAAACCCAAAACAAATTTTATTCAGTTAGTCAATAAAATGGTTAAACATGACATGGAGCTATTGACTTAATTCCACATGCAGTTATACTGACTGTATGCCAAGAGGTAAAAAGTCATGTCCATCCTGTAATGCTCTACTAGGAGCGCGGATCAAAGTTTGTGATTGTGGTTATGAGTTTTTGCCAAAAGCAAAAAAACAAGCAAAGCCTTTCTTTAAAGAAAGAAAAGA
>Ga0163180_10000060_pt1 | contig 52650 bp, 80 predicted proteins | sample AtlANTMetagenome_2_FD_109647 | JGI IMG/M metagenome (GOLD analysis project Ga0163180, IMG submission 109647) | Marine eukaryotic phytoplankton communities from the Atlantic Ocean - Atlantic ANT 4 Metagenome | ecosystem: Environmental > Aquatic > Marine > Oceanic | place: North Atlantic Ocean...
CTCCGGGAGCAGAACCTGTACCGTGGCATGGTTCGCAAACCCTTGGCCTCTTTATCGTAACGTTCTTTCCAGTTCGGGTACCAAATGCAGCCTCCTCAAAGTCTAGCACTACCTTGACGCTTACGTCCCTGCCTCGCTGGGGTTGCCTCCTTCGCTGCCCACCGAACCCCCTGCTTCCGAAAAGATCTCCAAATATGTCTCCCATTTCACGAAAGAAATCATTTGGATCTTGCCTATTGAAACCTGATGAAAAACCTGATGAGGATTGTGGGCCGTTGTGGCCCCACTGATCATACTGAGTACGTGACTCAGGATCACTAAGCACCTGATATGCCTCAGACACCTCTTTAAACTTTGTTTCTGCATCGGCATCTCCGGAGTTTCGGTCCGGATGAAACTTCATAGCTAGCTTTCGGTATGCTTTTTTGATTTCGCTAGCAGAAGCGCCTTTTTCGACGCCTAGCACCTTGTAGTAATCTAACTTCATCTTAAGAACGAGCCCTTACAAATAATCGTTTAACTATACATGACAATTATATGTAGGTTAACGAGGATTTACAACCAGCGCTAGACGCCCATTTCTCTAAGCTGTTTAATCGTGGAAGCGCTTCCACCAGGCGAATGCAAGATTCCAATCCCGCCTCTATCAACCCAAGAGCTTATAGTCGAGGGCTTATCATCGATCAAGATATTTGCAGTTTCACCCTCAGTGGCATATTCTGCTTTCTGCGAAGCCGGCATCATAATCAGCTCACCCGGTGGAGGCGACAGGTTCTCCATTGCCCATGTAGTCTTTCCCTGTTCTGATGTCATGCCTTCGGCGCGCCCTGAGACTCCTGCCGTCAGCAACTTAACAGTATGTCCCGTCGAGTTGATATATGGCCACAGCTGATCAACGCCGTCGCTGAGAGTGGGGAGGGCTCCGAAAAAAGCTCCGGGATTATCCTTGATCACTGCAAACATAAAATTGCGAACCGGCTTAATATCCAGGTCGGCCCTTGTAGATGCTCTCCAGTCCGGGCCCATCTCTCTATGAAGGCGGCGGATAGCTTGCCTCCATGTTCTCCCCTCTTTCCTAACCCAGTCTGCACCCCCACCATCAAGAACTGAATTCAAGAGTTCTACTGTACCTGATTCAAAATCTACAAGGACACCATCCATATCGCAGTAAATAACTGAGCCTGGGGTCACGGTCGGTGAGCTGTCTGCAATCTCTTTAATCAGAGTTCTAAGAAGCATTTCAGTCATTATTTTTATCGCCGCGGTTCTTTTGAGCCCGCCTCTCCCTACGTTTTTTTATTGCATGTTTAATCTGCATAGCGCGAAGCTTTCTTCGTGCCCATTCCCTACGCTCACCCCTTGTCCCATAATACTTAACTCTTGTGCCTAGCACACGATCTATAATATCTGACCTCACACCGAAATTTGCATTCATACACTTTCCTGGACCCATGTGGTGATCGTAGTGGTGTGATAAATTTTTTCTTGCCCAATCCGGATTAAGGTGTGCTAATCTATGGGTGACATAATAAGCGACAACTGAGTACAGCACTGCTACATAAAAATATGGGAAGAGAAATGCTACCGGCAAGTGCAGGGCAGCCAAAAATAAAAGCCCCCAGAATTCCTCTGATGTTTCTATCTTCTTATAAGAAATGTCAAAAAGTGCATTTCTTCTACATGTCTTGTGGTGATCATGTACGTGGAATGATAAAAGGTGGCCCTTTTTCTTACCTATAGTATGAAAAACCCAACGGTGAATGGCATACTCTACAATGTGACCATACGCCCATCCGATGATCAATTGAGATATTATGTACGCCCATTCCATGGTTCTTCCCGCTACATGCTACAAGATTACTGCTCCGGCGACAAAAGACAAAACCAACAGAGAGCGCCAGATCCACCGTTGAGGCCCACGTTCAATATCCCACCATACAGTCGAAACATCCATCTTAATGTTCTTGAAATTCATAATTTCTAACTACCGACGCCTTGCTTCTTTAAGGATTAATTTGTTTAGCTCATTCAAAGACACCTTCTTTGAGCCCTTTCTTCCCTCTTCAACGACACCTGCACCGACCTGTCCTGCGCGCTGGACAACACCTGGCTGCATAAGGTTTTGAGAAATCAGCCTGACCGATTCCTGCTTGAACCATTCTGCAACTGCGTTAGCCTCTTCCATACACAGCCCAAAGTCCTCAGAAAGTGTATGAAAATCCTGCTCAGAAAGTGCAATCGCTTCATCAAGGGATAGGGGCGCCTGATCCAAAGATTTGAAAACAGCTGCCTCTACATCAATTTTCTTCGCCATCATATTCTCCTAGTGTAAACTCACTACTTGCATACACACATAAATATTGCACCAGAAGTGCTTTGTCTAAACACAATTATTTCTTGGTGCCTCTTTTTGATAGATACCTTCGAACGACTGCAGAACGTGATCTTCGTTGAGACCTCGAGGGGACCTTGCCCTGGTTAGCGGCACACAGCTCAGTTGTGCTTAAAAAGAACCCATGGCTTCCTGATTGCCGATCCTCTGTTGCAGCAGCCTTTCTCCACAGCTTCCTGAATTTTCTCTTCGCCTTCCGCCTCTCATGAGGGGGGAGCGAGTCTAACGCCTTGTTAATGTCAACGAATGTCCATCCTTGATATGGTACAATCCCTTCGCTCAACATCTCCATCTGCATTAGAATATCTTCAATTTCCATGTGTGCTGCCCCTAGTGTGAAGGTGGTACCCCGGACAGGATTCGAACCTGTGACCCACGGCTTAGAAGGCCGTTGCTCTATCCAACTGAGCTACCGGGGCATTGCTATTTCTTTTTCTTTCTAGATCTTTTAAGCTTTCCCTGCATTCTTCCCGTGGGGTTCTTTACGATATTCTCAACCAGCGTTGTCCTGAACCCTCCGTTTATCTCATCCCAGAAACAGAATGCAGGGCCTTCTTTTGTGTTTGGATAAAACTCATTAATTGGACCATACCCCACTTGATCTCCTGTGATCAGCTTTGCATAAACGTTGTCCCCAAGATGATAACCTTCAAACTCTTGAGGCTCTTTTTTCTTTTCCTTAATTACTGTTTTCTTTTTTCTTGCCATTTAAATGCACATTACCTTATCTTTCCAATAATCAAACCCTTCACGTAATAGAGCAACGAACTCAGAATCTGACATTCCTGTAGCCGTTCCTCCGTCAGAACCAAAATGGTTATGCATCAACACGCTAGGGTTGATCGGAATCTTTGGGTCGGGAGTGGGGGAAGCATTAATGCTAATGATCTCCCAATTATCAGAGCTCGGAGGAAGTTCATTGTCACCGTTTTCTGCTAGCACACTCGAAGCGTACAACACAATCTCAACAGACTGTGCCGGTTGTTTCTCACCAAGCGTCCCTGTGTACTTCCTGGGTGTCTCTCCATCCCTGCGAGGTTCGTACTTTCCTACAAGCTCATCACCCTCGCTAAGGGAAACAACACTTGAAAAAAACCTCTCCGGTGATACAGGGACTAAAATGACGCCATCTCTATATCCGGCGCGCATCATAGTAAAACACTTATCAACCATCTGAACTAGTTCTTCATTCGTTCCCTCATAATGAGAAAAACGACTGTCGGCCGTTTGGCGATTGGCAAAGCTATTTACGTGAATATTTCTCATTCCTACTCCCATGTTTGATCTTACTATAACGATGCGCGCTGTACAAGATTAAGGGTACCATTGCAAAAACTACTGCCAACGTAGCAATCTTCTCTACAACATCAAGCGCTTTCTCTACAGCTGCAGGAGGGCGAGGCGGACACCTGGGAGGGCGATTCACCGATCCTCCCATAGTTTCCAACCACCCTCAGAGTAACCACGTGGGGTTGTCTTATCTCTTTGCTTTTTATGAGATGCATAGACTAATTTACCGCTGGGTAACCTGATCAAATATTGAGAGCCCTTAATGTGCTCTACAACTAGGGCACCCTCCCAACCCTCCTGACTAATCAGGGCGCCCACCAAGCGCTCGCGCTCCTTGACAAACCTTTCCCTTTCTTCAGCAGTCAGCCTTGCACGGCGCTGCTCAGACTTTGATCTCTTTCTTTTAGCCATCGAGACTTACCTTCCCGCGACAAGCATACTTGTTCTTTCGGGCCTTTGATGAAGACTCATCGAGGCGCACAGATCGACCACGCCACATTGCAGTAGTCCCGCCGGCGGCGAAGTGTGCCTTTCTGCGTGACGACTGGTATGCCTTAATCGGATCAAACTTCTTCTTGTTCTTTTTCATCTTCGATAACTCCGATTTCTTTACCTTCTGAAAATGCGGTAAGGGTGTCAACTAGGGTAAGGATATCACGACATGCATCCAGCCCAATCTCTTGCAACTCCATCAATGCGCGTAGCTGCATATCTTCTAGATCTACCTCAAGATCTCCGGTCCCATAATCCACAACAATTCGCTTGATTGCAGGACCACATATAATTCTTGCACCCTGCTTAACAGCGACAGAAAAATCTCGGCCTCCTGAATCAATGACAGGGTGCTCCGCCACCAGGCGCTCAATAGCTAGCTTTGCCTCTCTTAGCCCACAGTCTACATCTCGACGCAGAGTCTTAATTGCCTTAATCTTCGCACCCTCAGAGAGCTGATCGACAATTTCCCGAAATGTTCCTGCGTTGACTCGATAAATGGTAGGCATTTTGAAGCTCCCCTTATATTATAGGTGTTTATGCGATGTCTTGAATCGCATCGTCAAGATCCAGAATGTTTGTGCCAAACTCAACATTCTCATACGGATCTTCACATTTTTCTAGGTATACCTTTCCCTTATGTTCTGGCATGATGGATGCAAATCGTCCCCTGAATCTTTCACACTCTTCATCAAACTCTACAAACACAGACCAGTTGCCAGAGCCTGTCCGGCGGATATCCCTGACAACTCCTCTTCCAGCAGTGATGTGCGTTACGACATCACCCTTTGAAAATGGTGCAGCAGTGTTATTCTTTACCGGCTCATAAGATCGCATATTCTTCTCCTATACGTAGAACACAGCGGTATGCTATGCTTCCTCAACAACAATACTATTATACTACAAAATGTGCAGACTTTGCACGAAGTGTGCCCCCCGAGGGGGGCTTTTTTTATCGGTGTGACCAACGTCCAGGTACCCATCGTCGATGAGGGCCATGTCCGCGGTAGTGACCACGAACCCACCGATGGCGATGATGGGCTCTAACAACGGGCCTCTTGACCCACTTTGCCTCTACCCACATGCCGCGAGACCAGTACCCATCCACATACACCCAACGATAACTATTGACTGCATGAGAATGGGCATGACCATCATGATGAATAACCCTCACTGGGGGATGTGCATGTACAGTGCAGCTAACAAAAAACATTGCGCACAATAACATAATCCCCAAAAGAAGTTTTCTCATCCACCACCTCCATGGAAATTTGTAGGATTAGCCTACAATTAATAGATACACAGCCTGCTAGCGGTTGTATAGATTATTTCTGGGTGATGCGTGTGGAATAATAGTTGTACCCCAATAGTTCACCGACGGAGTCCCTTACGTCCTCCCCTAGTGTGGCTGGGGCCTCATTTCCAATGCATGTCCACCCTGGGCGCCCCCTTCTTGCAAATATCTCTAACTTATCCCATTGCGGAAACATCAGCTCTAGAGAATCCTGTACAGACTCAGGCTTCTTTGAATGAGGAAGTGACTCATGCATAAACAGATTTCTTTGAGAATGATTCTGGAGGTGCTTTGTGTATTTTCCCTTGATGCCGACGAGACATGGCTCATGACAATTTCTCGCCAACCTACCCATTCCAAAGGCAAGATTCAGGGGGTTTGACTTTGATCTCTTTCCCCAGATCCACAACTGCTTGTAATTAAATCCCCATGATTCTAATACGTCAATTCCGACCTTCAAAAATGCTGAAGGAACCCAGAGCGCGCAAAGTGCATTTTCTTGTGCTAGTTCATTAACTGGCAGGGCTTTGATCTCTGACAGCCCTAGGGTTGGATACATCGCATGTGCACCACGCTTCACATTGTCTTTGGGGTAAATTAGCTTGTCGTCAAACCTCCATGGAGGATCAGCGACGATGACTCCAAATTTCTTTCCTGTTGTGCTCATGAAACTGCTACCTCCGTTGTAGTGTAAAACTCAAAATCATGATCAAATAAATGCTGAATTGCACCGTTTACTAAACAACGATACACCGTTTCTTTCGAATTTACAGGATCATCAGGATCAAAAACCCAACTCTCTGTACCAAGCATAATCCCTGTATCACCAGGAAACAAGTCAGAAGAAGGGTCAGCTGACTCTACAACAACGTGTGACTTGATCTTTATCATTGCACCTGCACTAATCATTTCTTTTTCCTATTCTTTTTTCTGCTTTGCTTAGCCATGGCCTTGCGCTTTCTGCGCATAGGATCCTTTTTTCTATCAGGGCGAGATTTTGTAGTACCGTAAATAGACTCTAGATCCTTGCGGCGCTCTTCTTCAGCAGCAGCACGTATCTCTGCAGCTTTACGGCGCCTCTTGCGAATCTTCTTCTCGATTGTTTGCCTGTTATACCATGACAGCCTTGATAGATAAAGCCGCCCATCCAAATGATCACACTCGTGCTGAATTGCCCCAGATAGCGGCCACTCAGCATCAAGCTCATGATGATTTCCTTGTGTGTCTTGGTATCGAAGTTTAAGAGTTGTCGATCTCTCGACCCAGGCTTCAGCTCCTGGTACTGAAAGGCATGCCTCTTTCCATGAAGTCTTGTCTGCAGAACACTCAAGCTCTGGATTGACAATTACCCATGTGTTTGAATCCTCACCAGGCGTCGGATTCTTGCAATCAAAAGACGAACAGCTTATTACGACCACCCTTTTATGCTGCCCTATTTGAGGAGCAGCCAATCCGGCACCGTAGCTTACAGATAGCGTATCTTTCATATCTGAAACTAGTGAGATTAGATCATCATTAAACGCTGTAACCTCAGAGCTCTTTTTTCTCAAGCCTGGGTGTGGCCACTCGAGAATTCTTCTAGCAACCATGGCTACCCTACAATGTTAATTTTGGACTCTACATCCTCTAACATATTGTCCATAGCAGCCTCAGAGTCTCCCAGGCGTGCCTTGATCTTTGCAATCTGGATCGCTGCCTTGACTGCCTTGACATCAAGCTTCTCCTTGAACTCAGCGACTAACTGCTTCTGATCATCTGCCAACAGCTTTTTTTCATTCTCAATATTGAGATATCTCTCAACAAACTCTAGAACTGTTTCACGAACCGTCATTATCTTCTCCATACTTTTGTGTTGTGTAATATGCAAGGTAGCACGCAGCGCCCGAAAGGGCATTTAGTGCGACACCTTCATAGTATCCTAATGCAAAATTAAACATAAACATGAAAATGTTCAAAGCAATAAGCACTAACCAAAGTGCAGATGGAATCATCCTAAACACTTTCATTCTCCCCTACTAAATGATCACCCCAAACGACCAAAATTTCTCCATGTACCAGTGCATACCAGCACTCACCTTCATCCCCCCGGTCCGGCGTCACACCTTGATACTCGACCAAAAGCCCCTGTGTCGTTTCATCAAGGCTTCGAAAGGCACGAGTCTCTGTTGGCGATGAAATGATCGGGTATGTCCCAGGCTTAAGGGAGACTAGCACGCCATTATCATTATCCTTGGCATACATAGTCTAATCCTTAGGCTTAAACTGACTGATCACTTTTGCCTTAGGTGAAGCGACCGAAACGACGAACCCGTTCTCATCAACGACCAAGCCATCATCTCTCTTAGTTTCAGGCAGGGGTACATCCTTAGGCTTAGGTTGTGCCTTAGGCTTAGGTTGTGCCTTAGGCTTAGGTTGTGCTTTGGGCTGTGCTTTGGGTTGTGCTTTGGGCTGTGGTGCCGGAGGAGGTTCATCCGCCCATTGCTCAACGCCTATCCACTCCTGCCACTCTGACCTGGAAGGGGGTGATACATTCATGCTGTGTAGCTTTTTCACCAATGCCTCATATGATGCGATCTTGTTCTTTGTGATCCACTGAGCCGGTGAAAGTCCGCGGCGGTTACACATTGACAAGAATGCTCCAAAGCTTCCATTCCTATATTGTTCTTTCATATTTTACCTCAATTGATCCCACCTGACTCTTTTAAAGTCTTGTGGATGCCTTGTGCTTCGTGATTGAAAATCTTCTTTGCAATAACTATCTGCTGCGCATTAGCCTTTCCCCTTAAGAGGAAATCAATATTTTTACTGATCTCTTCCGAAGTGCTAGACATTTTTACTGCTAAAGACAATGCTGCAAGGATATCGTCAGCTAGTGCTTCATCCCAATCACATGCCTCCAGCAGTTCAGTCTGAAGGTTCAGGTTACTTAACGTGCTGAGCAGGAAATCATACATCAATGGATCCGTCAGCTTCCTCATAGATTTGAGCTACAAGCTCAATCATACTCTCTTGGAAGCGAGGATCTCGGGCAGTCCGATCAATCTCAATATTAGATGACTCATCCGCATATGCTTCGCAGACAGGGATGGCCAGCTTTTTCATCGCCCTAAGAAAGATATTTCGGGCGGTTGCGTGGTTCATTTTATGGCCTTCGGAGGTCATGAGCTCTGCGATGGAGCGATAATCCATACCTCCATCTTGACCACCAACTGTTGCATAACCATGTTCACTCTTATGTCCTTTAGGCATACTCATGTCTATCGACCTCCTTTTGAAAGCTTCTTTAGTCTCTTAATTTCTTTTTCGGTAATTGGGAACCTGCCAGAAGAAGATGAGTCCTCCCCGATTCCAAAACGAAGCCGGATGATCTTCTCTTCTCGCTCAGTCAATGTGCTCATAGCACTTCTGACTAGCACTGAAATTTTCTCTTTATCAATCTGATTTCCCATGTCCCAATCCCTGGTGTCAGGAATCATTTCACCGATGGTGCGGCCCTCGCTACCACCACGGTAACGAACCTTAGCATCGATTGAGATAGGTGTAACCGCAGCTGCGGTAATAGACTTAAGAGAATCTACAGAGACACCAAGCAATTCAGCTAGCTCTGCAGTCGTTGGTGCTGAACCAAACTCCTCTTCATACTCATCGGACATTTTCTTTGCCTTCCACAGCAGTCCCTTTGCATGGGATGGAAGGCGAATTGAAGCTGAGTGGGATGCGACATGTCGCCTTACTGCCTGCTTGATCCACCAGCAAGCATATGTGCTAAACTTAAAGCCCCTACGCCAGTCAAACCGATCTACGGCTTTCATCAATCCGATACTGGATTCCTGGATCAGATCTTCAAGGGGGCACCCCTTGTTTTGATACTTCTTCGCAATGCTGATTGCCAGCCGAAGATTAGCATTGATCATATGCTTTCGAGCTGACTCATCACCTTGCTCGATTCGTTGTGAAAGAAGTACCTCTTCTTCCCTAGTGAGAAGTGGCGTCTTACCAACTTCTTTAAAGAATGCGCTAATTGCATCAGACATGTTTTCTCCTTGTCAAAGTTTAAATTTTAAATGTTTAGTTGTGTTTTGTCACTTTGAAACCATAGTGACTCTGCGCGGGCCACCATGGTTATGGTTATCCCGTGTAGTATTGTACCTTCCTCGCTTCCTATTTGCATCACGTGCTGCGACAAATTTTGAATGTGCAGACCGCCGATTTTCCCTAACCTCTTGCTCCCTGACATAGTAGCAAAATTCAATCTCCAGATCCCTTGTTGATCTGGAATCTTTACGGGCGTGATAGATCTCACTTTGAACACCCTTAATCCTCTTGCGAAGCTCATCATCAGAAAGGCCCGCAATCTTATCAGTACTCATAGGCTCCATTACTTTACTCACTTTCTTTTCTCCATGTTAGGTTTTGTGAGAATCAGCTTAGGCACGGAAACCGTACCACTAATCTAAATTTAAGCACCAGTACGGAAATGTACATAGGCAAAGTACAATATTTTTAATTTTCGTCGTCGCCGAACATATCAATGATCACCACACCCCTGTCACACACATCTTCAGGCGGGTCTTGGTGGGGAGGCTCCTCATTGTAGGGAGGGACAGGAAGCGGCAGCTGCAGCTGTGGCCTCTGGATATCCTGTCTTTGTTCTTGGCGAAGCTTCTCTAGAATAGGAAGCCAGAAATAATCTTCAAGAGTCATAATCACCTCTATCGTTGTTGCCTCTTAACATAACTATTATACAACAACTTAAACAGGTTTTGCACGAAACTGACTAATTTTTATCCTCATCATCTGTCATGGCACAACCTACAGACAAAATCATACATGCAGCTGACGAAGCGTTCTCCAACGCAGACCTAACTACCTTGAGAGGATCAATAATCCCAGCATCCCACATATCCACCAGCCGCTCTTCGCTAGCATCATATCCCTTATTAAACTTCGAACGTAAAACCTTGTCTAGGATAACATCGGGTGCCCCACCGGTGTTCATAATAATCTGCCTGAATGGTGCCCTGCATGCTTCTCTAACAACACGTGCACCAACAGAATGACCATCTGATGATTTGATATGAGGTTCTAAAGACTTCGAGGCTGCGACCAATGCAACACCCCCTCCCGGAAGTAAGCCTTCCTCTACAGCTGCTTGTGTAGCATGCAGGGCATCCTCGACCCTATCCCTGCGTTCTATAAGCTCTATCTCTGTAGCTCCGCCAACCCTCATGACTGCGACACCTCCGGAAAGCCGGCTTAAGCGCCGGCGTGCTGTGGCTGCCTCCTGCTGCGAGAGGGTTGGATCAGACAAATACGTCTTTACCTCAGTTGCCCTTGATTCAATCTCTTCGCTTGAACCTCCGCCATCGACAAATACGGTAGTACTCTTCTTAACGATCGCTTTTCTACACGACCCTAAGTCCTCTAAGCCCAAAGAGCTCATTGCATCCTTAGAATCATCTGACTGTACTTCGCAACCCAGGAGGATGGCAAGATCTCCCATCGCGTTGACCCTTGCTTCACCAAACTCAGGTGAGCGAATAGCACAGACCTCTAAAGTCCCCTTCATCTTATTCAAGACAAGACCTTGAAGAGCATCACCCTCAATATCATCTGCGACAATCAGCAATGACTTACCGGCGCGGTGTACCTTCTCTAAAACAGGCAGGATGTCCTGAAGTGAATTTAGCCTTCTGTTGATTATCAACACGTAAGGACCGTCCATAACAGCGGCCATCTTTTCTTGATCATTGATAAAGTACGGAGACAAATATCCCCTATCTAGTTCCATGCCCTCAACTACGTCCAGCGTGGTGTTAAAGCCCTTCGCCTCTTCGACCGTAATGACACCGTCCCTACCAACCTCTTTCATAGCCCTACACAGCAACTCACCAATCTCTCGATCTCCGTTTGAGGAGATTGTCCCGACCTGGATTATCTCTTCATCGTTAGATACCGGCACAGCCATCTCTTGCAGCGAAGCGATCACTTGCTTTGTGGCAAACTCAACGCCCTTCCTTACCTCAGAAGATGAATATCCTGCAGCTAAGACCTTGAGGCCCTCATTCACTATTGCCTGTGATAGTACGGTCGCGGTTGTTGTACCATCACCGGCAACCTCAGCAGTCCTATTAGCAGCCTCTTTAATCATCTGCACCCCGAGATTAGGGAACTTATCTCGCAGATTAATAGACTGAGCTACCGTAACGCCGTCCTTTGTTAGGTGGGGCGGGAGCCCCGACCTTTCAATAACAACATTCTGGCCCTTAGGGCCCATCGTTACCTTGACAGCCTCTGCCAATAAATTGACGCCCTCCATTAACCTGGAACGCGCCTCATCACCGAACACTAAATCTTTATTCGAGTCTAACGACATTAATCCCTCAATATCTGCCGGGTTGATTCAAGCAGGAGCCCTGAAACTTTCAAAACCCTTCGGGCTTTCGTAATTACATTCTCTGCAACAATCACGTCACCGACCATCAAGGCTACTTCATTTTCCTCGATGATTGACTCACCCCTCAGTTTCTTGAGATCATTAGGGCTTAGCTGTCTTTCAATATTGCTCATAGAAATCTCCCATGTAAGTCTATCAATTGTATATTTCGGCTACCGCTAAGTAAAAGTAGTTAGCCTAAACATGAAAAAGTATTGACAAACTTATCCCATGACTTATCGTTTGTAATAGAAAAAAACTTCATATCGTTAAATGTTTTTCTCACATCATCCCATGCATATGCCTCACCCCACCGTATAATTTCTTCCATGGTGTCTTGCATATCATGAAACTTAATCATTTCGATGTTATGCTTAAACATCTCAGGATGAGATGGATCCTTAGACAGGAACTCATTAAGCTTATTCTCATCTAGAACCATAGCGGTGGCGCGCTTTTTGCCGATACCCCTAAACCCCTCAATGTTATCAGAGCTATCTCCGCGAAGGGCTTTCCACTTTACATAATCAAAATCAGGCTGATCAACATACGACTTCCTAATTGGATTGTAGATCGCGACATTGTCAAGTTCGTTATACAGTTGTATGAAATCCGTATCGCTAGAGATAACAGTGCACTGATCTTCAGCATGCTCATACCTAATCAGGTTAGCAAGCACATCATCGCATTCATAATCCCTATGCCGAACAACCTCTATGGGAAACATATCTTTCATAATCTCGACGATTTGCTTTTTTTGAGCACGAAATCCGTCATCATCATGGTATGTTCTAGTACCTTTATAATCAGGTGCTAGCTCCATTCTTCTCTTCGGGTATCCCTCCAAAACAAAGTATGCTTTGTCGGGTGAGAACTTTTCAATAAGGGGCCGTAAGCTTCTGAAGAATGAATACACAGTTGTGTGATCACCTCCATAGCCCCTTGTCATTGAATGGCGCGCCCTGTATATTAGATTATACCCATCTAGAAATAGAACATTCATGAAACGCCTCCTGGGGATGGCATCTTCACATTTGCAACGGTACCGTCCTCTAGGGTAATTTTGTGTGTGACAGACTCATCCACGCCATTTGGTGTAGCGGCATGTGGTGAGGGTTCTGGCGGGGGACCGAAGTGATTGCTTTCTGCAGATCTAGCGTTATTAATAAGATCGTCTATGACCGCAGTTGCATTACTCACTAGTTTTTCTCTTACGTCACCTAGCGAAGAGTAGACGTCACCGTCAAGCTCGGCTAGTGCATAAGTCTTTTTTGTATTATTAGGAACACGTACACTATACGTAACCTCTTCGCCATTCAGCGTCCGCCTGACTGTCTCCTCGACAACCTGGGCCGGCAATACTGTTTGGCGTTTATTGAGAATAATGTATACGACTTGTCCAACTTTGTAGGACATAGCTCAACCTCCAATTTTATTATGGATTGATTGAGCAAAAAGTATAAGGGAATTACATAAACCCAGGGCCGCCGAAGCCGGTCATTCCACCAGCTCCACGAGACACAGCCCTATTCTTCTTCGCATTGGGCTCGTAACCGTAGCCACCGTAGCCCAGTGAGGCTGCAACACTCTTCATCTTCATAGCTTTTTCGACCTGCTGATTTTCACGTTCTGCCAACACCTCTTCGATAACTGAGCGAACTTCCTTACGAATTGCTTCGCGTAGTCTCTCCTCGTCATCTGTGACATGTTGCTGTGTACCCTCGCTGAGCAAGGTAGAACGATATTCATCTCGGGATGTTATCCCTGAAAGTCTTAATAAGCGATCATCTGAAAATTGCATTGCAGCTACTCCTTCTCTACACAATTAATTATTGTGATGCCAGCTAAACTGACTCAAGTTGGAAAGAGTATCTTGTGGGTGTTGTATTCCAATACTTCATGCTCTTAAGGATCTTTTCCCTTTTGGCCATTGATGTGCCATCTAGTGATTCAAGTTTTGTAGTTAGTTTCTTTAGATTAATGTCATTGTTGTTTGTAGCGCTTCCTAGCAGGATATTACACTTTGACATTGCCTTATGCTTATACATAGACACCTTTCCCCTAGCTCCTGAAGAGAGGGAACGAAAGTCATCGACTGTGAGCCCCTGGAAGTGTAGGACGGCAAAGCTTTTGAAGCCTTCGTCCGCGATCATATAAAGGTAGTCTAATGACCCTTTCTGCCTGAGAGTTTCATAGTCAGTCTGGAAACTGATCGCGCCACTCTTGTGGCGGCTGGTTAGCTTACACTCAAGCTCTGTATCGATGTCAGGGATAATAATGTCAGGCTGCCCCGGCTTGCCGTCGTTACGTGTCCCCGGGAACTCTCTGGATAGCTCTAACGCAAAGTACTTCTCTTGAGCAGTTGACATCAAGATATTTCTTCTACCTAGATCGTCTAAAATGTCCATGTCATGCTCTTGGTACAGGCTTTGAAGGCTATCATGAAAGCCTTTCATTGTCCTGATAGCTTCAACGGCCATCTCTCTTGTAAGATAACTCATACAAATCTCCTTTGTTATGCTTTAATTGTACCACATAACAGCGAGATTTACACGTTTTTTATTGAGTTTCTTCGTCAGTATCGAGTGCGTCGCCTGTTCCGTCGGCGTTGAGAGCAACACGAACGTTGCTAGTAATCTTCTGGCCCTTCATGGCAGCCGTTGCAAGGGGCTCAAGGCCCAATACACACCTGACATTGTCATACTCAATCCAGTTTAGCTTTTCTTTAAGTACAGCCATGTTCGCATATTGGTGTAAGTCTAACTCTGTGACTGGGAGATCTTCTCCCTCAGGACCTGGCTCAACCTCGCCGGTCTCTCTAGACTCAAATACAAAAAGCATACGGGGCATCTTTTCGTCCTGAGGTACTTGGATAAATGGTATCTTGGATGTTAGGCCGTCTTCTGATTCTTCGTAACATATCTCAGGAATCCATGGGCTACTTTTGCTTGTCATCTTCTTAATTTCTCCCTAATGCTTAGGTTGTCCAACCAATTTAATCATTATACCACGTGACTGGTAATGTAAACGCTACATTGCTTCAATTTCACGCTTGGCATCTTCTATGACCTTTAAAAACTCTTGCCCCTTCGGAGACTTTTCAATTATGGCCATGTCATCGCCGATTTCATCTTCGGATTCGAGGGCCGCGACGGCACTCTCTTTAAGGGCCGGTGCGCCCTCATAAATTTGATCGATTAGGCCCTGCTTCGAGTTCTGAAATATTACAGCCGCAATATCTTGCCTCAACCGCTCCTCATCTAATATAGGGTTCCCCTCTTCGTCCTCTGTTGGCTCACCTGACTTCTTAAGTTCTTCAGTTTGCTTTTCGATGAAAGCCTTTGATGCCTTTGGATCATTCATAACCCTCTCGACCTCTTGCTCTATACCTTGTGCAAACTGGGCGGCGCCGGCGCCTTCGACCTCTGCACCTGATGCGGCTAGGGCTTCCAAAGCTTCCTCTAGCTCTTCTTGCGTTTTTGCCTCTACTATCTTGCCCATAGGCTCAAGCTGCAATGCCAGCTGTTCAAGGACCTCTTTTGCCTGTTCTTTCTTTGCATCTATTAATTGATCAGCAATTTGCTCAAAATACTTTTCAGTCCCTGCAAACAATACGGCTAAAGCATCATCTGCAGACTTGGGAACGGGAGGTTTTTTCTCTTCCTTTTCTTCATCTCCTTCGCCCTCAGCGATAAGAGGACCTTGAAGTTCATGGTGAGCAATAAAAAATATACCCTGCAAGTCCTTTAATATAGAGCCTATGACACCTGGCTCTCTGTCTTCCCAGTTCGCCGGACCAAGGCCTGGAACCATCCCAGCTAAAACATCTCGGAAGCCTGAGTCTCTAGCAAAATCTACAACTTCCTCCCCTGCAGCAAATGCTGCGTTAACACCCATGTACCCTAGGGGGTTCATCATAAACCCGATAAGCTGTGCATCTCCGCTGGCTAGAGATGTGTTAACACGCTTCATGACCTCAGCAGTCTCTGCATCAATCTCTTTTTTCCTAGATTGATAGTTCTGCTTTATCTGCTCAAGCTTTTTAGGGCTGAATGTCATTGCCGTCGCTAGATTGTAGGACAAGGCATTGCCAAGAGATTTAGCTGAAACTTTGGCAGCCTTCAGGACATCCATCCATGGATTTATGAAAGCGTCTGCGAAAGCCTGTCTATCAGGGACAAATGCCTCATGTATATGCTCGACTGTACCTGACTCTCTAATTATCTTCCTAACCAGTAGCCTAACCTGTCGTTCCTCGAGCAACGTGCTGTGATCTTTTCTCATTATCCATCCTTAAATAAACATTGCGCCTGTAACTAATTATGCTTAAGCGCACGTTCAAGCTTGAATATTGCAGCTATAGACCATTATAATAATAGGTGTTCAACTCGTAACGGTAATAATTAATAATATGAAAATCGGACTAGTACCAATGGCAGCCAAACCCTATCATGCAGGGCACCACTGGCTTGTAGAGAAAGCATCATCTGAAAATGATCAGGTCATTGTTTTTGTGTCCATATCTGATCGTGCAAGGAAGGGTGAATTCCCTGTGTACGGTAAAGATATGCAAAAAGTATGGAAAGAAGAGCTTGAGCCCATTATGCCTAGTAACGTAGAAGTTCGGTACGGGGGTGCTCCTGTACAGAAAGTTTATCAAGAAATTGCAGATGCAGGTGAGGTTGAATCTGAGGATGTCTTCTATGTATATTCAGACGCAACTGACACTGCCAGAAACTATCCTGAGAAAAACAGGATAAAGTATATGGAACCGCTATACAGCCAGGGGCAGGTAAAGTTCCCAGCAGAAGAAAATCCAGGTGGCTTCACAAGAGGGGAAGGTTCGCCTAATGTTAGTGGCACTGCAATGAGGCAAGCACTAGAGACATGTAACATCGAAAGCTTCCGACAAGGGCTTCCGGATGGCGTCAACGCAGAGAACGTATACAACATACTTTGTAACAAAGCGAACGAATCTCTATTGAGATTTTACATACAAAATCTCATACGTTAAATAAAAAGTTCCTCCCTTACTAATATGTAGTATTATGGAGGACTAGTTCGGTGTCCTACCGAAGTGTCAATTTACTTAGCATATTTTTTCTCTCGCTTATGTTTGTGAGTTGTGGCTCTAGTTGCACAGCAGACAAGATCGATGACGATGACAGTGCGCCCCCCGCAGTAGTCACACCTGACCCTATTGATTGGGACGAGTGTAGTGGCATGCCCGGCGATCACCCTTGTAACTTTACGTTCGTGGACCAAGATGGAAATGACTGGACATTGTATGACAATTATGGAAAAGTTATACTTCTTGACTTTTCTACGATGTGGTGCGGATACTGCAGGGTATCTGCAGCTGAGGTTCAGGCACTCCACGATCAGTACGGGCCAGATTTTATATGGGTCACCATCCTAATAGAAGATGGAAGCGGCGGAGATATAACAATCGATGATGTTCAGCTTTGGGCAGAAACATATGGAATATCTTCTGCACCGGTGCTTGTTGGTGATCGCAGCATCATAGACCCAACGGCAGAAAATGGATATCCAGTAACCAGCTGGCCGATGTTCATCCTAATAGATGATGAAATGATTATTGACTGGGGCCTGAGGGGCTGGAGTCAAGAACTAATAATTGAAGCAATCGAAGGACTTTTGGACGAATGAAATGAAAAGCATAACATGGGCGATCATCGCAGCGACACTATCAATTATGCCCGGTTGTGGGTCTGATCAGTACTTAGTTCACTCGAGGGTCGACATCGTTGAAGTCCCGTCTGAAGTACCTGTATATATTGAAACAGAAGTCCCTGCTGATGTCACTGATGCTGAGATATGGGTTGACTCATTTTCACAACCAAGAAGTGTCGATGGCGTCGACATCCTATGGGTTATTGATACTTCAGGCTCAATGTCAAGGTATGATGAAAGGCTAATCGCTGGAATAGCTGCAATGTTAACAGCCTTACCTGAATCTGGCTGGAGGCTAGCAATGATCAGCAACGATCCTGGTGCAGCCTCAACAGAAGCTCAGTTCCCCCTTGTTCCCGGTGATGATATCGACGATGCGATGGATATGTACTCAGCTATGGGAACAGGAAATAGGGAAGAGGGATTTGATGCTACATATGAGTACGTAATTAATAATTCTTATGCTCAAACCTGGATGAGGCCGGATGCTGCACTGTTGGTGGTATTTGTCTCAGACGAAGAAGATCAAAGTGATGATCACTTCCCCCTTGTTGACGATTTTATATCTTGGTTCTCAATGCAGCGTGGGGGATCATCTTTTCTTTCTAGCATCATTAACCTTGAACATGCGGACTCAGTTTGTGAACCTCTGCCGAACATGATTGATATCGGTGATAGATACATGGAGGCAACAAATTACTTTGGGGGTGTGATCGTTGACATATGTAGCGAAGATTGGTCACCAGGTGTAGCAGACGCGTCAAATCAGGTTGAGCCATTTGAAGAGTGGCAGCTATCCCACGACCCAGTACCAGAAACAATCAGAGTATTTATTGATGGCCAGCTTAATTGGGACTGGAGTTACGATGACGTAGGAAACAAGGTCATCTTCACAGTCACACCTCCAGCTGGATCATTAGTCGAGATCGGCTATATCATATCCCCAGATCAACCAGACGATGGTGACACCGGTGATACGGGGCCCTAATCACAATCCTCAATTTCGATAACTAGGCCAGGCATTGTCAGCTCATCCCTAAGAAACCACTCAAGTTCACGGGCATGCTCATAAACCTCGTCGGACATTTCTTCATTATAGTCAACTGCCATAGAGATGACGTAGCTAGTCCCATCTGGATAAATGTTTGAAACCTCCATGGAACAACCTTGTCTCCATAATGCTGGGTTAATTTCGTCTCTCAACATTTCATTCACTTTTTCTTCTAGCTCAACTATTTGATTATTCATAAAGCTTCTCCAATCTGCTTCTTAGCTTCTTGCTTTACTTATATCCCACAGTCGGTTAAATTCCCGACTAAATTCTTTTACAACATATTGCAGCCGAATGATTACAAAGTTTTCAGCATTTCTCTCATCTGCATTTTTTGACCAGTTAAAAGATCCTGTTATAATTGAGCTGCTATCGCCTATTATGAATTTATTGTGCATCGCACCGGATGTCGCATCTTCCTTGAGTGTTATACCTTCCAGGATTAACTTCTCGTCATCGCTGTACCTGCTCCTTGCCTGCAATTCATCCACTAAAATGCGCACCCTCACGCCGCGTCTATGAGCCCTACAAAGCGCCTCTGCAATATCATCATGGGTGATCGAATATATCGCGACATCAATATCTGATATGCACCTGTCGATAAAACCAATCAAAACTGCAGCAGCCCCTCTATCGGGGCTGAAGTAGGACGATACATATTTCATGTGATCAACTAACTTTAAGGCGATCTATTACTGGGCTATAACCTAATGAAATTTCACGGTAGAACTTCTTCAATATTGACTTTGTGATGTCCGCAATCTGCTGCTTCGTCTTCTTGTCTGCAATCCACTTTGCAACTTCTTCCTGGATGGACTTTATAACAAAGTCATTGATCTTTCCCCTAAATCCAAAGAATGATACCCCAAGAGCCTTCTTGATAGAGTCGTCAATGAGCTTCTGCGTCTGTTGTTCAAGCGTGCGTTTTCCAGTAAATGGATTATTGATAACCTTGAGAACAATCTTCTCAATCTCTTTCTTGTCAGATTTTGGAATTGCTTCAAGCAGTAGCCTCTCTGCTAGCATCGTCCGCTCAGCATCAGTAATGCATGACCCGATGTCTATAGATTCATTCATGTTAATCTCCGCTGAGTTACCCTTTTCTGCAAACCCCCTCGTTATAATAACTGGCCGGATCCCAGAATACTTGGTACCACCATATGTCATGCCTCTGCCACTCTCGCCTGTCCGAAACGCTCCAACAGGAGTTCCTGCCGAAGGAATATCTGCTAAAGACGTATATACTGCGGCTGAAGGCCACGTTAACGTGCTTGTATCCGGATCCCAACTAGGGCGTGACATAAAGTTTCCCTTCGCAACAATGTCAGCAACATTGTTACCCTCGCCAAAAACTGCCTTTTGTTGTAGCGCGGCAGGAATCTGAAACCATAGTCTCACTACACGAGAATCACCCTTCATCATGATATACCTGCCATCAGGAGCCTGCTCTATCCTTGCTCCTGGAGCGGGTGTTTCAAGCAACCGCTCAACGATAGGGCCAAAATCGTTAGCTAAAACAGCATCACCAGAAAGCCAGTATTCAGCAGTATCAAGCTTAAGGCTTATCTGCTGACATGAATTTGTAGCCACATCACACTGGACTAAATTGACGTCAGCCTTTGAGGTTTCTAGTGCACCGCCCTCTTGCTCTACCTTATCACTTCCTGACTGTGAAGCTGCTGTAACTCCGTCAATCAAATATCCACCAATATCAATATTAATAGGATTATCTTTAGAAGCTTGATCGTCTATAAACTGCGCAAAATCTAGTTCATTCTGAATGCTAGCCGGTGTGCTTCGGGGGCCTGTGCCTCCAAATCCCTGCTTGCTTAAATGTCCAGATGACTTCATTATTTTCTTTGTGCCATCAGCCAGTACAACATTGATACCCTGTTTGAATGCCGCCTTGTATTTGCCAATATCCTCAGCCTTCAGTGCGCTAACTAGGTGCTCGTTTCCTTCCATGGGGATCATTATTGCCTTATCACCGTACTTTGGCAGGTCTGGAGTATCAATCTCAAAAGGGGTTTGCTCTTGCATCTTCTTAAGAAATGTGTTATACCGGCGTGGGCCGTATTTATCGATTTCCACATATGTGAGACCAGCCTCAGTGAGTGCTGTTTCTCTTAGCCATTGCCTTAAAAGCCTTTCGTCCATCTTACCCTACCATAATCGCTAGTCGTTCACTAATATAATTACGCAGCAGCGCCTCATTTTGCTCTTTTGGCATGCGCCTCGCGCCGCCTACAATCTGATTAGCAGGTGCAAAAGTGCCGGTAAGCTTATAAAGTTGGTTGCTTCCAGGTGGGTGCTCAAAAACAACACCCTCCATCGTTGAAGCAATATTCTCAATGTCTCCAAGCTTGGAAAGTTGGCGCTGCAATGTATCTCTTCTTGCGTCACCGCCGGCGTCTTTTGCAGCCTCAATTTCCCTAACTGCTTGCTCAAGCTCTTCGCGTTGGCGTGCCAGCTCACCCTCTTGATCGCTTACAAAGAATGACTGCATTCCCCTCAACACCTCAACTGCAAAATTGTGGATTGCTATCTCAATCGGCTTGAGCTGTGCACCAATAACCTTCCTGCTATTCACCTTCGTCGCTATAGCACTAATCCTCTTTTGTACGTCTTTTGGCTGTCCTGATTTTAGATCTCTCATTGAGGGTAGGTCATCACCAGGGGTACCGAGGCCTAAACCTATGATTCTTTTTATCAACTGCTCTTGTTTATGCACAGGAATAGGGATATCGCCTACAGGACCGGTCCTTAGCTTCTCTTCAACATAATCACCTAGCGTCATATCGTCCGAGGCACCTGGGGCGGCCTGTGACAACTCAGATAGGAAATCTGCATATGCACTCCCATCAGTGATGTCTTTTAGAGCTGCTGCCTGTGGCCCCTTAACCTGCCAGCTCTCGGCGTCAACCTGATCTTCAGCTGTCTCCATTGCGGATACAATTGACCCAAAGTTCTCAGGCACAGGTGTCCCATTACCGTCGGCATCAAATGCACTTGCATTATGCATCACGATATAATTGCCATCATACACAATGATATTAGGGTTGGAGGGATACATTATCTCTGCGTTGACATATGTATCACCATTTTCACCAAACGCCGCCACCCTATCTGCCTCTGAGAGGCTCATAATAGCCCGTTCAATGGTCTTAAAACCATTCACAAAAGCTGCCTCTGCAGGATGATTCTTGAACTTCTGAAGAAGGGCTGCAGGAGACATACCTCCGGACTTGATGTCACCAGGATTTCTGGCTGTGCGAACATCACCGGCTTCTGCGTTGTAGGTGAAGAAAATATTTTGCCCGTCAACCTTCTCAACAGCTTCCATCTCACCAGACGCAACCTGCTCTAGAACAGATTTGATTTCGCCAAAGGTAAAATTAAGATTTTCTTGAAGATGACTTAGGTGTCCTGCGACGCCTCCCATAGCACGCTCCTTTTTTACTAATTATATCAGGAACTGGGTGGAATTTCAAGAACAATCTCTTCTGAATCAACTATTTCAGCCTCAGGTTCATGCACCAACATTTCAACGTCCGGAACCACCTGAATAACTTGTTCTTCAGGTGTCACCTTTACTGCCTGGCGTAATGCCTTCCTAAGTGTAGACAAAAGACCATTGTAACTTGCCCTACTGGCAGACCCTCGTTGTTGCCCATCTCTGTTATAGCTCATGTCCTCAATCCGAGCATGGAGATCATCTATACAATCCGTACAGCCAAATGGCACCATCTCTCCAGACATCGTCCTATGCATCGGCTCTTCATGCATCTCATTAATTAAGAGCGATCTCACTACCTTTCGCAAAGAAGCCTCTGAAAGTTTCATGATCTCATTAACTCCCTCAGTCTCTTACGTTCAGCTCGCTTGTCTGCATGCTCACCAACGACAATGGGAGTAATTTCTTCCTCATCCTTATCACCGCTAGCTGTCGCCACGACACTTTCCTTCTCTTTCTTCTTTTCAGGTTCTGACGAGCTTGTCCTGATCTTATATGTTGCCGGCTTTGGCGCGTCAGCGCCCTCAATGCCTCCACTCATAATATCTGACAGGCCCTGCAAAAACGCAAATAACGATTTTTTCTCGCCTGAAGAAAGTCCTTCATAATAATCTGATAATTGAAGCCGCACCTCTTCGTCTTTAAGGGACTTTCCACTGCGCATGCTATTCAATTGATCAATCACTGCATCAATATCAATTTCCTCAAGCTCTTCAGGTGTCAGGACACTTGGTTCGGCATCTTCAGGAGCAACTTCAACTTCCTCCTCTTTTTCCTCAGCAGCCTCTTCATCCTTTGCGGCGTCGACAGGCTCGTCTTCACCCTCATCTTGATCTTTAGGCTTTTCAGAGGGGGAGAATTGTTTAAGCTTTTTCGCTAGCTTTTCCTGCTCCTCCTTCTCATTCTCAAGCAGATCACCGTATGTCTCTGACAGGCTTTCTTTCACTGCATGACGAAGGAGCCGGTTAAGCTCATCCGGATTTTGTAACAGCTTGCCAAGGTTAGTGATAGCTTTCATTACTTTCTTCCCCACTTAATCCTGTTCTGCCATCTCTCACGATACAGGCGGTTGTATATTCTGCGGGGGTTAGCTGCATGTTTTTCAGCCAGTTCTTCTCTTTGGCCCTTGGTCTTCTCTTCACGCTCGACGATGTCTTTCATGAATTTATCAAAATGAAAATCTTTATTGTCTTTGCTCATAATAAACGAACTCCTGCCTACAATATAACTATGCAGCGAGTGAAGAAACTTTCTATCGAGGTATAGTCAATGTTAAAATAGCTGATGACGCGCCCATCTTAGTGGAAACACCGTACTGAAATTCAACACCTACATTTACAACGGTCGCAGCATCAACCTGAAATACGTCAGTGACATTATTAACGTTGTTTGATACCTCAACAGACACGATGTCTTGAATCGGAAACATCGACAGGCTGTCTTCTGCGGAAACCAGCACCGCAAGTGTTCTGTAGCTTCCCTCAGCTGCGAATGACATAAGCGTTCCTGATATTGATTCCTCTTGAGAGCCGGGAGACCTGCCAATGTATTTTACCGTGCATAATGCTACGACAGATCTGTCTGTGAGGGGTTCACTAGCTAACTCAGAAGTATCAAGCATATCCCTTAATGACTCGCTCATTATAACATTATCTGGATTTTCGCTTAAGCGCTTCCACTCATCATCCATAGTACTCATCAGTCCCTCCGGGCCCGTAGTTTAGAACGTCCTCAAGAATTTGATCTGCAGAAGACGCATATTCCATGTCTAGCTCAGTGACGTCATTAACGTCATGTGTGTATACTTCAATAATAACCTCATCAGGCTCTATTGTTATCTTAGCATGGTGCTGTGCGTCTTGTTGGTATTGTAATATCTCTTCTACAAAACTCATGAGTACATCATATGATGGCATTTTAAACCGCTTCATCAACCTGTTCGGATCTGATACGACCTCCCACTCTGAAACTGGCGCAGGTTTTAGTGGCACATCACATGCATCAATAGAAAATAGCGACTCCACAATCACACGACTACGACCTTCAGCGCTGGAAGAAAAATAGTCACTCATTACGTCGCTAAGCTTTCTACTTGAAGACTTCATTTAATCTTTCATCTCGTCTTGAAACTCTGCAGTTGACTGAAGAGCTTGATCAACCACTTTTTGCCTCTTTGCCTTACCCGCGGATCCCCACTTCTCTAAAGCGAGTGAAGATAAATCACCTGATGGCATAGCTGCCTTCTCTACCGCAGCAAACGCACCCTGCACATTCTTTATAAGCTTCGAAATATCCTCCTCGGACATCCCTTCCGCCTTTGCATCCTTGGCAAGTTTATTTGCTAGCTTCTGAGGGTTCTTTGGAGTCTCCCCTAGCGCCTGATTCAAAATTGTTTGTTGGCTCTTTCTCGGAGCATTCAACTTTGCTATCTCTGCTTCGGCTGCTTTTCTTGCGCGCTTCTTGATCTCTTTATATGCCGGCATGACAAATGCAGCGACAAAGAAAAATCGAAATGAGTCAAGTTGTTCAACTTCGCCGGGCGACTGCTCTAAATCAACGACATCCGCATCATCAATAAAGTCACCGTCTCTTAAAGTAGCGATAAACTCTTCCCTTGCAGTTCCCTTAAGCCTATTAATATCTGCAAGGTTCTGTGTTCCTGCGATAAACTGTAGGCGCTGTAGTATTCTCTCTAGTTCCTGGCGTGCTCCAGATGCGCCGCTTTTGCCCATCATTACAGCCAGCTCTTCAAAGCTAGCGCCCTCAGGTGCTGAGTCTGCAACTGGGGGTGGGTCATCAAATGTTTCTATAGAATATCCTGACCCTTCACCATACTCGTTTCCGTATAGATCAGTATCATTATCGTAGCGAGGGTCAGAAGAGTCCCAGTTTGACTCTTTAAGTTCTTTTAAGACCCAGCTAGAGATTGCCTTTCGGACCTCAGCCATACCTGTGACTTCCTGTCTCTCTTCGTCGGCCTCAACCGGCATCTTCTCAGATGCACCGGCGATGTCTGCTAGCTCCGGATCATTCTCTTTTTCCACTGCTGCATCTACAAGATCTTTAAGGGAATTGTAGTAAGCTTCTATCTGGCCGTCAGGAACGACCTTTGACAATACCTCTGCTGCTTTAGCCAATTCATCCGGATTCGCTGGCTTGAAATCCGGATCTTCCACGGGGGGTCTTTCAGATGCTAGCTGATTTGCCATCATCTCAGAAGGTTCTACAGGAACCTCATTCGGTACAGTCGTATCATCACCCAATGTTCCAGCGGTAATATCATACGTTGCATGTGATCCGGCACCTGCCATACTTTCTTTTCCCATTGGGGCGACAGCACGCGAGCCAATTTTTCCACCAGACTGTTCAAACAGTACAGTCCTTAAAAACTCTCTAAATTCTTTTTTATCAACAGGGACACTCATTTGTATACTCCAACGCCACTATTAATTATTCCACGGGAGCTTTAACGTCAATTATTAACTTGTCCCAATGCATATCCAGTCGCTACTGTTACCCCAACACCAATCACAAGACCTATAACAATACCAAACTCAGTTGTCTCATACCATGGTGTGGGACGGAGGCGGTTTTCTAAGAACTGTATTTGGCCGTTTTTTAATGCTAACGTTTCGTCATACCTCAGCTGAAGGGCTGCACGTGACGCAGTCAATGTATCAATCTGAAGTTGCATCCGTGATCTCTGTAAGCCCAACTGTCTCGTCGTTTCTAGATTACATTGCTCTTGAGTAAACTGGAGATCCGTCAGTAGCCTTGCAGCAGCAGCTGTGCTAAACAGAGTTCCTGTAAACGGAGCAGGATCACCTAACCTAAGAGTAGTTACTTGCTCTGTCTGTGGTGAACTATTGTCTTGAGGCGGGTCTTGTGCATACGCAACCGTCGGAACAACGGTCGTGTAGACTAGAAGTGAGATAATTGTTGCAAAAGAAGTAAACTGTTTCATGCCAAAAATTATATCGGGCTATGAATTAAGTAAACCAGCTAACTTCTGCCAGCGCTCCATGACGAGGTCATCACCTGCAGCTTGCCTTGATTCCTTCTTTACAGTGATCTTCTCAGTTGGATTTGTTCCCTTACCAAAGAGGTCTTTTGCCCATGGCACCTTACCATGCTTTGATGCCCCTCGAACACCAGGAGGAGCAATTGAGGTAAGATAAGACTCAAGATCATCTACTGAGGGTGAGAACCCTTGGCCGGAAAGTGCCTTAACTAACTTCTCTTTCTCTTCATCGTTAAGCTCATCAGGGACAGGAATTCCCCCGCCGGCGTCTGCTTCTACGCCTGCTTTCTTGACCGCCTGCTTCTCCATTCCCTTTAGCGAGCGTGCAGTCGTGTCAGCACCCTCACAACCCTCAATGTCTAGCGCTCCCTTTCCAGATCCAAGAGGCTGGCAAATTTGCTTCTTAAACTCAGCCGCATCGTCGGGAACGAAGGGGTCGGGGGGTGTATATACATGGATCTGATCAAACCCTGCGGACTCCATGGCGTCGATGGCCGGCCCGTTCTCCTTGACCTTTCCATCTTCAATCACCGGAGCGGTGTCAAAAATTCGTTCCACCTCTTTTTGTGCAACACGACGGCCGCCAGTAGCTGCTCGGTGAAGGTTTGCGATCGTTGTTCTTTCTTTCGGCTGGTGGATGTACACACCAATCAGTTTAACTGATGGGAAGTCGGGATCTTCGCGAAGTTTTCCTAAAGCCTCAATCCTACTAAGGTCAGCTGATGACTCTCCAGCCTGATCCATTAAATAAACACTAGCGTATGTGCTATCACCTACCTCTTTGGCACCCATTCCTTTGATCTCGCCCTTGACTGTGTCCATATATTTGCCAGCAGCCATGGCCCTCACACCGAGTGTAGCCTCGCCAGGGCCTGTGACGCCAAGAACCTTGTTCAGCTCTCCAGGAGCACCATCAATTTCTTTCGAGAAACCACGCGCTTGAGTAAAGAAAGCTTGGGTATTCGGAAACTCAGCAAACTCTTTCGCTGATTTCTCAATATCAGCCTCATTGTCAGACATAATCTTTTCATATGAAGTCTTATCTAGGACATCACCGAGGTCTTGTTTCTTGCCTGATTCGTTAACGTGGTAATAATCTGCAATCACAGTGCCAAAGTCTTCGCCCCCTGAAACTCGGGTTGCAATCTCTCTAAAAACGAGGGGAGGAAGGGTTTGTGTCATGGCAGTAACCATTGCCTCGTCTTCTTCTGCAAAGAAGTTACCTGCTTCTTCATCTGCCATCGAATCTAGCCAGTCTTCATAGTTGACGTCTGCATCGATTCCGGCAAAATCCCCCACTGCTTTCTTAGCAGCTCCTTTTCCAGCTGCAGGTGGCCCATAAAGGACTACTAGTGTCACAGGCTTCGCATCAGCCTGCTGGGCGATCTGCCCTAACTCATCTTGCTCTGAAATCACCTGTTCAATCAAGTGGCTAAGTTCGAGGCGCCCCATCTTTCGTGTTCGCCCATCGTGTGAATATCCGTATGCTTCTTTAAGATTCTTTGGTCTCATTTGCCCTCTGCCTTTTCGGTGTCATGAAAACTAATTATTGCGCACCTGAATTCCTGTCAGTTCTGATATCCTTCTGGTAATCTCCTCAGGATTGTCAGCACTTTCTTTCAGGATTTTTTCAATCTGTCTCTTCTTTTTTGAGTCTAGCTCAACCTGTGCTTCTCTGTGTTGCCTTTCGACTTCCGCCAAAGACTCCTGGTATCTCTGTACAGCTTCGTCTCTGTCTCGAAGTTCTTGCTCATGAGAACGATTTATAACGTCTAGCTCTTTCTCATGATCTTTTCTCACCCTGTCAAGCACCTCATCTAAATGATCTGAATTTCTTGAAAGCAAGTATATGACTACCGGGATGGCAGCACCAAGCAAGAGCTGCCAGTACTTCTTACACCAGGCCCATGCTTTCTTAGCGAACGTCTTAACTGCCAACCACGTAATTAAATTCATTTTTTAAGACCGAGGACCATGCTTCCATAAAACAGCAGCGTCTACCAAAGCCTGCGTACCGATGTATGCCAAGGTAACAGCTACCCAGTCGCTGCTTGTCACGTGGCCATCAAGGCAAAGATATGTTGCAGTTCCCCATGCTAAGAACTTTCTGCTTATAAATCGCTCGACGTGTTTATCAAAAAATGCTTTCACCCTAGCCATAATACCCTCCAAGGTCCAAAGATAAATATCTTTGAAAAAAACATTTTTCTAAACTGTTATGGCTAATATGCTCAGTTTGGTAGGTCGTCGTCGTCTTTTTTAGGCCAGCCAAACGGGAGAAGCATTTCGTCTAGCTGATCATCAGCATCTACCGTATGTACTACGACTGATTGAAGCGCATCATAGATTGTCTTCATGTCTCTGGCTAGTTCTGCATTAGCAACTGCTACGACATTCAACAGCTGGCGGGTTTGCTCAAGGCTAGCACTCAGCTGAACTATCTTTTTTGCAAGCTCAACGTTTTGCTTTTCGAGAGTACTTAAGCGTGACTTGCAGCTTCTTAATTCTTCATCCGACACTGCATTATTAGATGCATTCTTAAGAAAATCAAACATTCCCATTACCCTTCGTCTCCCTCATTATTAGAATTTGCTATTACATCATAAAGAGTCTCAGCATCAGTAGTGCTAAATTTGCTTAACTGCTTTTGCCTCTTTTTAGTCTTAAGATCTTGCAGGAGTTTAACCATATAAGGATCCTGCTCAACGACATGGATTGCTAGCGCTTCAAAAATCTCTTGCATCGATAGATCATTCTCGAAAGCAGTAATCTTGAGCGCAGAGTGCGTATCTCTGGTTAGGTTAATATGAAGAGACTTCCTTGTTTCAAAACTGAGGATGTCAGTCTTCTTCATCATGCCCCCGAAGGCATTGCACCAATGGCTGCCGGACTCTCAGGTACCTCTGATTCTCTTTCTTCAGCACCAATTGTAACACCAAACCTGACATCTAGAATCTCTTCAAACTTATCAACATGCTCTTGATCATACTTTGCTCTTAAAAAGCTCTTAGCCTTATTAATAATAAGCGCTTCCATGTCAAGTAAACTTTGATAGTTCATTACGAGTCGCGCGACGTCTCCGGTGAATTTCTCCATATCAATAGCCGGGCCGCTGTAAGAGCCTGCAGCTTCGTCTTGCTCGAACAAAAGATCGCCGAGGGGCTTCCTGTACCATTCTTGTTTCATGTTCTGGACGACCTCATCAAATTCTGCTGCCGTTGAACCCTGCAATTGTGCACTTTTTAAGGCTTCTGACTCATAGTCGATCATAAGTGCTTCAAGCTCATTGTCGACTGACTTCCCTAATGCGATCTCGTCACCGGGAGTAAGGTCCATTGCTGCCTCACCGGATTCCTCTTCGCCCTCTTCTGCACCCTCTTCTTCAGCCTCTTCTTCTTCAGCCTCTTCTTCAGCACCCTCATCGGCAGCTTCGTCTTCGCCACCTTCTTCCGCAGCTTCGTCTTCGCCACCACCGAAAGGGTCGTCTTCCTGTTCTGAAAGCAGTCTGGACTCAAGCCTGTCAAGCTCTTCTAATATCAAACTTTTAAGATGACGCCTCGTAACTTTCATGACTACCCCTTCATGACCTTAGATATTCTCTCAGCCCGCTTAACCCTATCTTCAACAATATCCCAATGTAGCTCTTTCATCATTGAAAAAACATACGTCTTTTTATCGTTTAAGTAATCTCTGTAGTAGGAGTGCTCCCACATATCCATCACAATTACCGGGTAGCAGTTAATAGGAACATTTGTGCTGTGCAAGTCAACAACAATATTCATGTACCGATTAAGGAACGCATTGTATACCGTCATTGCCCAACCGTTGCGAGATGACAGGCAGCTAGCAATAAAATCCTTCTGCCACTCATCAAAAGTCCCAAAATCTCTTTCAAGCCTCATGTATGTAAGGGAATCCATAGTAATCTGAGACTTGGGATCTGAAATATTTTCAAAAAACATCCCATGCAAAAATGCTGCATTTAAATTATAGGTCTCATCAATCTTTAATGACCTGAACTCTGAATCGTTTGAGTTCGCTTCTTCTCTATTTGCCCCATCTAACTTTGCACTAATCTTGTTAACTGTCTCTACATATCCTTCAAGCAGTTCCTGGTGAGCTCTTTTATTTTTGGCGCTCAGCATTTCTGTAGAGAGATCATATACTTTCGCCTCTATGACGTATGCCTCCTCTAGAAGCTGTGCACCCTCATTCTTGGAGGGGCGCTTTTCAGGCAGTCCAAGGCTCTCCCTTAAATTCTTTACAAGCTGATCGTGCGTAAACTTATCTTTAGCCATCTTCACTTTACCTCGTACTCTTTTTCAAACTCTTCCTGATCAATTACATATATGACTTCATTGTCATCCGGCTCACCTGATTCAGGTTCTGGAACAACCTGTTTGGATCCTATCGCAAGATCTCCAGGAAGCATATCAACGCCGGGCTTAGGCACATCGTCATCTTCTCCAAGAATGTCAGATGCTGGATTTGGGGGTGAACCAAGATCTGCAACCTCCCCCGGTGCATCTACACGCGGTTCATCAGGTAATCGAAGAGAAATATTGAGTTCACCTGTTTTTGGATCCGCTTCGACATCAGCAACTGTGTACTCAAGGCCGGTCTCTTTATGATGAACCTTAAGATCTTTTCCTAAGACCATGTTTCCCCTAGAATCATATACGTCTGACTCACCCATGACCTCATGAAGACGTGCCGTATATTCGTCACGCATCATCTTAATAATCTTTTTTTCATTAATAACTTGCAACTTACTCCACTCCGTCTAAGCCTGCGGCACGCATCCATTTTTTCATGACAAGCTCATCGTCACTTAGCTCAGGTGTCTCGTTTACCAATGAGGAAGGTGCAATTAGTCCCTCATTTAACAACCCATGCCGCTCTACAGAATATGAGTGAAGATTACAGTACGAGTGTACAAAGCTTTCAAACAGCTCTTCCTGGCTCATACTTCGTAATTCAGGCTTGCTGTACCCTGCCTCGTGAATCAAAAAGCGTCCCATCTTTAACATCAGCTGCCTCTTTGTTGTGTTGATGTCTTGGGAACGTGCTGACTCTGAAGTTATCATTCCTGCAACAAAATCTCTCAAGCTTTGTTTTAACGCGGTAATCTGTTTGTCTGAAACGTTCGGTTTCTGTAAGACCTTTTGTGATCCTCGCCACTCATCAACGGCGGCCTCAACTTCAGCCGCCAAAGACTCAGCTGCTGCATCAAGGATGCCTGCTAGCGAATCGCCTAATATTCCCCGCTGCTTTTGTGAGACGTTCTTTGATAGGGTTTTTCCAGCTTCTGCCCACGCGCCAACAATAGATTTAGCACCTTCTCCTGGAGACATGTTCGCTGACTCTGCTTCGTCGGCTGCTGCCTCCGCTGCAGCTTCCGCCTCTGCATCTGTCTCCTCCATCTCTTCTTCAGATTGCGCCTCACCTTCACCAGCTTCACCTTCTTCTTCTTCAATTTCCGGAATGTCTGTTACAATTTCCTCACCGAGCTCGTTATTTAAGGCTGCGGCAAGATCTGCGAATACCTTATCTGCATTCACATCATCACCGAGGTTATCTGCACCACCTGCGGACTTAAGATCCTCGAATGAAACCTGCTCGAATAATAGTGAACCTAAGGACATCATGTGCAGAGGAATATTCTTACCTTCCTCAAATACAACCTTATCCTTAAGTGCATCTTTAAACTCATCAGAGCCCTGGAGGGATCCTATAATCGTCTCAGCAGACTCCTTATCCTCGACTGCGCCTAAAACAGCAGACGATACATCTGCCCACTTCTTTCCAGCCCCAACACCGGCTTCATCCTTAAGCGCTTGTAAAGCATCATCCGGAGAAACCTTACCATCTTCGACTGCCTTGTCAACCTCTTTAGCCTTGGGATCATCCATGTCCAGGCCGGCGCCCTCTAGATCTTTAAGATCATCAGGCTTCTTAGATCCAAGCCATGCCTTAAGATCAAACTTTTCTCTTTTCTCTGCCTTGTCAGGATTCTTTACCTCCCCAGGTTTTTCGTCTTTCTTTTCCTGAGATTGTTCAACGGCCTTTGTGGCAACGTCTTGAGGGGGAGGAGGGATGTCTGCATTCTTAAAGTTTGATGCCATATCGACAAGGTCCTTAAGTGACATGTCATAAATTACATCACCAAGGCCTTCAAGGTCCAGCTCGCCTACGTTACCAAGAATCTTATCCTCTAGCCCTTTGCCGCGGCTAAAGAATCCCATCATCTTTCCGAGGAATCCCTTCTTTTTCCCGCCGGCACCCTTAAGGGCTTTTGTAATACCGCCCTTTAGCTTCGCTTCATCAGGAACATCACCTGTACCGGCAATTTCCGAGAATTTCTTCTCCATCTCTTCTTTTGGGACAACCTTCTCTAGTGCTTTTCCAACAGAGGCTATGCCTCCCTCCAGAGAATCTTGCATAGCGGCGACTTTCCCTTGTACGGCGCTAGCAGCCCTTAAAATACCTGAAACATCCGATGCTTGGCCAAAATATTTTTTTGCAAGATTGGAAATCCCATCAGGATCATCAAGCTCAATTTCTGCAACTGCCTTTCTTGACTGGCCTAAAGCGTCCGAAAGTCCTTGAATATAGTCTTTTATTCCTGGTGCATTAGAGATCGCATCAGGCATGCCTGAGGCTAGCTTCTCAAGGCCCTTCATCGCATCACCGATGGCTGCATCCATAGACGAAATATCTGAGTCGTCGATAGATTGCTCGACCAATAAGTCTAGCCTATTCTCATTTAAGGCAAGCGCCACCCTCTCGTCTTCCGACAGTAGCTTAATATATACTTGCTCCATCATCCTATTTTGCATATTGTAAAAACTCCGAAGCTCACAGATTACAATACTATGTATTGCGCACGGGCCTAAACCTGCTTACCTGAATTCCTACATTCCGCAATAGGTTAATCCCTGCGGGATCACGATATTCTTCATCATATACCACTCGGCTTACCCCTGCATTGATAATTGCTTTTGCACACATCCTACATGGGGAAAGCGTAACATATATGGTTTTGTCTTTGGGATTGTTGTAGTCCATCTTAAGCAAGGCATTGATTTCTGCGTGAATCATTCCAGACTCACCCGGTGTTGTCGACTCGACCTTGTTCGGCCCACCGGCATAGTTTCCATTATACCCAACAGCCAAGACCTGTGTATTGTCATGAGTCACAACAACTGCACCGACTTGATATCGTGGATCATATGATCGCTTTGATATGATATGTGCCATTTGCATCCATATATCATCCCATTCAGGTCTATGAGTCATCTTTTATCCTTCACTACCGGATACATCAGGCACTAAATTAGGAATCACTCCTGCATCATCTGGGACATCAGGTGCATCATGTTCTAAGTCTTCATCATCGTGCTCTGCATCAAAAATGTCATCGACATGTGCATCGCCAGGAAGCGTAAATCCAGCAGCCTTCTTGTGGCCTCCACCACCAAACTTCTTCGCTATCTCTGAAACGTCAATATGTTCATGAAAGGCCCTTAGGCTCACTTTCACAATCCTGTCTTCATGATCATAAAACCATATCAACGCAAAGTCACAATCAGGCGAAAGGCGTGATCCAATCTCAGACATCCAATGGGATGCGTTGACGACCATCACGTCCATTCCCTCGAACCTTCTGTGTGTTGCCTTTTCACAAACTTTCTTTACAACAGTTTTTGAGTAAGCAAGAACGTATGAACCTCTCTTTACTGCATCGTCAAAAACAGAATCATCCTCGAACTTTTCAAACTCTTCAAACTCAAAAGGCACCATATCAAATGCTGCAGCGAACTCTTTTGAGTATGGAAGCTCCCACTTCCAAAGATCACGATCCTCGATGTAATCAATGAACTTAGGCGGCTCTTTCCCTGGGTGGAAAAATTCCCAAGCTAACATGGCTCCGGATTTAGTCATGTCAAAGTGACAGTTCGAGATATCATGTAGCTCAACCATAGCTGACTTATGATGATCAATAACAATTAAGCCCTCTGCATCTTGAATCATCTGCTTTGTGGTCGCATTATTAAAAGAAAAATCTAGAATAGCAACGACCTTACCCTCTACATCAGGGGGAGGAGTACCATGCTTACATGCATGATACTCAGCACGATTGCCTAGACACTTCCAGGCAGCATATGCCGCGCCAAAGCCGTCAGTACAATCGGCATGATAGATAACACAGTTAACTGATGTGGGTTCTACGATTATTGGCATATTAGTCTCTCTGATTCATGAAGCCATGATGTTCCCAACAGCGAGGCTCATATAGTTCAGCGCCGCCGACAACGATCTCATCAAGGTCTTCAACCTTTCGATGTGTATAATAAGCATCTCGGCCCGTAGCAGGACACACTGCTGGGCAGATCTCTATCTTTGTTGCCCAGGGCATCATATCACGCACCTCCTCGAAGACGTTACCGCTGGCAGAAAGTTGCAAGGACGAAATGAGAATTGTCTTCCCCGCCCTGAATAAACCTAAAACTGCTTCTGCGACGCCGTCAATCATAAATGCTTCATCAATTGCAATAACATCATATTCATTATCGCTTTCCTGTAAGTATTGTACCATATCTCTACCGGTTTTTACACAAATAGCAGGCAACTTTATTCCTGAATGCGTAACAATTTCAGAGTTTGCATATCTGCTATCCATCGAGGGCTTAAACGCAATAATCCCCTTGTTCTGATATCGATATCGATCTAAGGATGCTAGCATCTTTGTAGTCTTTGAGCCAAACATTGGGCCCGTAAATATCGTAAATTCTGGATCACTCATTGTCATTCAAACTCCACCACTCCCACGTCTTTACCAGCCCCTCCTTTAGAGGCACCTTAGCCTTGAAACCCAGCTCAGCAAATGACCTATTAACATCTGCCTGTGTATGTTTAACATCTCCAGGGCGTTCAGGGGCGTGTGTAATACATATTTCGCCAAACTGCTCTTCAAACATATTCAAAATATAGTTGTTGGTATACCTGTCACCAGTTGCAACATTATAGACATCACCCTTAAATCCTTGCTTGCGGCTAGCAGCAGCCACATTCGCAGCTACCACATCACCAACATATACCATGTCCCTAGACTGCGTTCCGTCGCCATCAGAACGAAGGGGGTTTCCACCTGCAATCTTGTCGCACCAAGCAGATATGGCAGTAGAATATGGCGAGTCTCCGTACTGGCGTGGGCCGTACACATTAAAGTACCTTAAACAAGCAACGTCTAAGCCATACAAGTCAGCAAAGAGACATGCAAACTGCTCACCGACCTGCTTCTGCAATGCATATGGTGACCGCGGTGAACATTGTGCACTTTCGCTGGTGGGTAACTGATCGACGTTTCCGTAGATCGCAGAAGAGGACGAAAACACGACCCTTGCGCCCCCTGCTGCAGCAACCTCAAACAACCCTACCGTCTTCAGGATATTCTGCTCAGTTGTCTCAGTCGGATTTTTTACAGAGTACTCTACACGCGGATTCGCAGCAAGATGAAAGACAGTATTATAAACACCCCTACGCACGCGCGACAAGACCTCATCACTAGCAAAGTCACCTGTAATCACAAGGATATCGTTGGGATCCCTGTTTGGCTCATGGCTATTCTCCCAGATAGGAAGCATGTTAATGTGCACAGTCCGGACATTCCTACCTTCACTTTCTAAAAACTTAAGGTGCCCATTTGACATGTCATCGATGACGTCTACGATCCACCCTTGCATATGAAGCTCATCAACCAAATTTGAACCGATAAACCCAAGGCCTCCGGTTACCAGAGCGCGATTCTCCATTTATTGGACCTCCTCAAAATAATCAATGTCATGAAACCCTGAATAGTTTGTTGAGTTCATTAATGCATGGGCGCTTTGTTTGTCCCTTAGCTTCTTGCAACGATTCGCAGCTAGCACCTTGACCCAATCACACCAGTAAGAGTCTAAATCACTTGCTGCGACCAGGATGCCATTTAGTGATGCGACGTCTGGTGCGGACGCGATGTTTGCTTCCATCTCATACAGCCGCTCAATCTGCCAGTCATTGGGGATTGGAGGCATTGCGCCACACTTTTCGCGCCAGGCCAATGCTAAATCGACATCGTCAACAGAGATCATCTTCTCAACCATCTCAAAGTGCCGCTCATAAATGTGAAGAGAGTTACTGGTATGCATATATTCACCAAGGCCAACCCCCAACTGTTTTGCCAAAAGTTCTTGCATCATAGTAAAAGCAGGCACATCATATGCAATCCCTAATATTAGATCAGAGGATCTCATATTTACTACCATGTGGAGCTTTTCATCTCTAATAAAAAACTGAAGGGTAAGTGTGCATGGAACATCAAGTTTTGCGTGTGTTGAATCCCACGGAGATCTAATATGAACGACAGCTCGCCTAGAGTCTGAATCTGCGGACAGTTCACTCCTTACGTAGTCCCACTGGATCAATTGATCACCCGCTATTCTTGGGTGGGTCCGAAAAATGCGCGAACCATAAGCAGAGTTGGCCGTTTCTCCATCATCACTAATATTCTTCCAGAAAGAAGAATATTTTGAAATCCACTCTGTTGAATTGTCACCTGAGAAGTACCAAAGAAGCTCACCGATCAGGTAAGTATTGGAAAAATTTCTTGCCGGCACAAACGGAATTCTTTCACGAGGATTCTTAATTTTAAATGAACATGCTAGACGCTCCTTAATTTTCATTCCTCTTGGTGCGGATTCATAATCAGGGTGCAGATACACTTTTCTAGCAAGATCAATATAGCACTGAGTGAAGTTTTCGTATTCCCACATATCCTACCCCACGTTCCTAACTGCTTCTGTTGAATTATCAGCCACAGCCTCGATAAAGTCAATCACGCTTTCAATCCTAAAATCATGAACCTTTAACAATGCATCACGTTGTTCATTCACAACCTGCTCCCTAGCGGCGGCATCGCACTGTTTAATCTCATAAACTCGCCTAGCTACGTCTTCCGGAGAGTTGACAGTCCAATGGCTTCCTAAAAGATCAGGGACACAAAACTCAGCGGGCACCAAAGCCGGCGTGTTAGTAATAATATTTTCAAGATAACGAGGGGATGCAAATCCCTGCTTAGCATATCCGGGCTTTGTAATGTGCACAGTACAAACAAACTTGTTTAGTATTGACATAGACTCCTTAAACGAGACACGATCACTAAAAGCAATCGTGGGATGCTTGCTTATAAGCTCTTCCGGGGATTCCCTCTCAGGTGATCTCTGTAGCCAGTTTCCCCAAACCTTTGTCTGAATACCATCACGGCGCAATAGCTGAGAAGGTTTTGAGTAATACTTTAGAAACATCGCTTCTCTTTCATAATTGTTTCCAACATACCCAAACTCAATAGGATCGCTGTATGACGGTAATAGTGAAACGAAGTCTGACCAGAAGGTCAGCCGGACACGAGGAATACTGAGCTTGTATGGATTGAACGTTGGGTCTGCAACAATCATGTTTGGCCACCGTTCCTCGTCTTCTTTTGTAAGCTTGAGATCTGTATCCCATACGATAACTGGCACCTTGCCATGATAATAGTCCAAAATTGCCGTCTGCCTGTCAAGATCAGGCTCAAACTTATTTTCACCAGAATTCTTATATGTCGGCCAACGCCACTCTAGAAAAACTACATCAACATCCGGAAACCGATCATGTGCATACAAGATCCCTGGATATGCTAATGATTCTCGCTTATCTTGCAGGGCATACACATCATGCCCCCTGCCAGTCAATTCATCAACAAACACTGGCCGGCCATACCTGTGGCCATCCGGTGTATTTGCAACATTACAATCATGAAACTTTTCACAAAAGCCCCAGTAACTAAACCCAACTTTCATCTTTATTCTTCTCCAAGAAAATTTAAAACTTCGCTTATCTCTCTATCTAAGTCTTCATCATCAACATTCAACCAGAATACATCACACTTGGTCCACTCTGAAAACCTTCGGTACTCGTCCTCAATATCTTTCATCTTTTGAGGAGTGACTGACTCAAACTGATCCTTCAGCCCCTCATACGTTGTGCGATACGGTATAATCACCTTTGCCTCTCGGCTAGCCATAAGGGAGTCTACAGACTCTAAAATTTTCTTATTAGTCCTTCGCTTGAAAACCTTAGAGTACACCCACTCTGAAGGATACCATCGGTCCATAATGACCGAGGCACCTGTCTGGTCAAGATATGAGGCAAAATATGGATCACCGTACGTAAGCGCATTGCGAAAATACGAGGGATCCCTTTCAAAATAATCCCATTCAAATTCATTCTTGAAATAAGGGATCTCAGTACGAGCAGAAAGCTCTAAAGCCATCTCTGTTTTTCCGCACATGTCCGGGCCATCAAAGATAATGATATTCTGGCGTGGCACAGGAAGTGTCTTAAGCTTCTTTGATAGACGACCGCATGTAATCTTAAGCTCAATCTCTGCACGAACAGAATCAGCTAGCTCACGCTGTGACTTATTAAGCTTTTCTTCTAGCTCTTTAATTTTTTGTTGCAAATCTTTCATTTAAATACCCCAACAGAATTATACGCATTAACTGCAATTAGTTCAACACTTTAAGTTTATACATCTTCGTTGAATGACCGAAGTCATTTCGATCAACCTCAGCAACACAGATTGAGTACAGGGGAAGCTCGGTCTCGCCATCCCATCCCCAGCAAAACATCCGTACGTTTCCGCCAAGGCCAGCAGCAGTAATCAAAAGATACGGCTTCTTGTTCTTTGTGAGCTTTGGCTTTACGTCCATCACAACAAACCAGTATAGATCTAAGCCACTATGGTCATCAATCGGGCGTACGCCCTTTTCGTCGAGGCGATCCTGAAGTTGCTGTGACATGAGGGAAGACGCGTTAAATGATCCGAGGAGGTCAATACTATGTTGTGCTAGCTCGCGGCGTGACCACTCAGCACACCCACCTGATTCTAAGAGAATCTCCTTATACGCATTCCTGCCCCGATCCGGATCTTTCTTTGTCCACTTCTTGATGTTAGCGTTCTTTCCAATCAAGACTTCATGCATGTGCCGATAGCTTTCAAACGGGCCATCACCAACAAGCCCCATTGAATCAAACGCTTTAATTTTAATCAGGTTTTCCAAAGCGCGCTTATTGAACTTTGAATGCCTCCACTTGCCGGTATCTTCCCACAGCAAGTCATCGATAGACTCATACGGCCGATTTTCAATGATCTCATCAATTGCAGCTGTACCAACACCTTTGCAAGACAAGAAAGAAGGCATGAACTTTCTTCCATCTAGAATGGTCCAGCTCTTAGTTGCATAATTGATGTCAATCGGGGTGACCTTGTATCCAAGCTTCTTAATTTCACTAAAAGCCTTGGCACGCTTTTTTGGGTTTCCAGACATCGCTTCAAGATAACCACAGAGCCATTCTTCCTCGTAGTATGTCATTAACCATGCACAGTAATATGAATCAATAGCATACGAAACAGCATGTGACTTATTAAAACCATACCCTGAGAAGAAGAGAATCTTTGCATACAGCTCAGACGCTAGCGTTTTAGGGAGGCCGTTATTAACACACCCCTCGACAAAAGCATTCTCTAATGCCTGTGCTTCTGCCCTCATAGCGTCAGCCTTCGATGCGGACCTCTTCATGATAGTACGGCGAATCTTATCACAGTCCTCTTGAGGGAAGCCTGCAACAACATTACATAACTCCATCACCTGCTCTTGGAAGATAATCGCGCCATGCGTCGGTTCAAGCACTTGCTTAATGAGTGGGTGTTGGTAATCGATATTTTCCGGATCTGCTTTTGCTCCTAAGTAGATCTTATGAACGTCTGCACTTAGCGGACCTGGCCGATAAATAGACGTTAGCGTTGCAATGTCTACAATACTTCGAGGCTTTCCTTTCTTAAAGAATGCCTGAGCCCCTCTTTGCGTTGCCTGGAAGATGCCACCCCACTTTCCGGAATGGTACACATTCTCGTACACATTCTGATCATCAAAGTCAATGACCTTTGGATCCATGTGATCATCAAACCACTTTTTAACGTCTGCAAACGTTGGATTTTCAACGCCTTCATGGCGCTCAAGGATCAAGCCAATGGCACGTTCAATTATCCTAAGAGTCTCAAGACCAAGAAGGTCAAACTTAATCCACCCAAACTCTTCGAGGTGCTTATAGTGCATACCTTCGACCCATGGTGTTTGAATCTCACCGCGAGCCATGATAAGAGGCATCTGCTCAGCGACATTCTCAGAAACAATCACACCTCCAGCATGACGACCTAAAGACTTGTTCTGCTTAAACAAAACCTCAATGGGCTCGGCAACCTCAGGATGATCCTCAATAAAGTTTTGAAATGATGGACTGTACTTGATCGCATCTTCATACAATAGCGTAAACAAGTTCTTGTCTGTCCCCTTTGTGAAAACAGCCTTCTTAACATCACTCTCGACAGGCCCTAGGGCCTTGTTCACTTCATCAAATGGAATACTATAGAAGCGAGAGATGTCCTTCACAAGGCTTTTAAGCTTGAATGTGTTATAATTTGAGATTGGAACGATATTATCTGCACCGAAGTTTTCCTTAAGCAAATCAATTAACAGATCACGATCACCAATATCGGAGTCAATGTCAGGTGCGCCTTGCCGGTGGACGCTAAGGAACCGCTCAAACAGAAGGCCATACTCAATAGGATCAACATTCGTAATCCCAAGGACATATGCTACAAGGCTTCCTGCCGCAGAACCACGCCCTGGTCCAATGAGCATATTATCACGAGCAATGTCCATGATTGCCTTCATCGTAAGGAAGTACTTAGAGAACTGCTTTGTCTTGATAACGCCGAGCTCTGTCTTTAGCCTGTCGATATACTCAGGGTTCGATGACAAGCCTCGCCATACCAAACCCTCTTTGCATGCTTCGAGAAGCGCCTTGTCTTCAGTCACGCCAGCAGGAACCACATAATTGGGAAGCTTCATCGAAGTATCGGGGCTGATATCGCCGATCTCGTCATGTACGATATCGTGTGTACGCTCAATTGCCTGCTTCACAACCTCATCATCGTAAAAATCATGCTCCTTGGCAATATCGAGATACGTATCCCAAAGCTGTTCTTCATTCTTGGGGTAAAGCTCACACTTTAGATCTTCCTTGGACTGCGGAAGCTGCGAAGGATCAAAGTCCTTATAGTTCAACCATCCTAGCTTCTTGTAGATCTCACGTTCTTTCCACCTATCCGGTGTTGAGTAATGTGAGTCAGTCGTGACTACTAGATTATTTTCAAGGCCTGAGTTCTTTGCAAACTGAAGGATTGCGCGGTTAACAAGGCTTTGCGCAGGAAGCTTGTTGAACTGCAACTCAAGCTTGACATTTTCAATACCCACCGCATCTTGTAGCTGGTCAAAAGAATTACCTACCCCTGTCAGCACCTTCTCGAATAGAGAGGGATCATTCAACAAGCTAGCATGAAGATCATCAAACTTTACTTCTTGCAGGTGGCGAAATACCTCATAACAAAGAGGGCCACCCAGGCATGCAGTAGATACCATCAGGTGGCCACCCTCTGCAGCCTGTTTGAGCATCTTATAGTCAACACGTGGAAAGCGATAGAAGCCCTCCATGTATCCCCTGGACACCAGATGAAATAGCCGCTGAAGGCCTACTGATGTCTTTGGTAAGACTACGAGGTGATGGCGCCTCTTAATAGGATCATAGAACTTCCCGGACTTGGTCTCTTCCTCATTCTCAATCGTAAGACTAGCTTCATCAGTAGAAAGATCAATGATTTCATCATCGCCGTCCACCTTTGTGATAATAGGTGTGACAAGCCTTTCACGTTGTTCTCGCAGCCTAGCCAATGCCTCAGTGTCACCACGTTTGGCAGCCTTAGAGATTTCATAATCAAGATTCCACGCATCTAGATCAGGGTGTACATACATCTCACAACCAGGAACAAACTTAAAGTTTCCACCGGCTTTATTCAGCTTCTGTACGTGAAGCCATGCATGAGCAAACGAATTCATGTGGCCGTGGTTAGTTAAGCACCACGCATCCATTCCATTTGAGCGAATAAAATCGATGTGTTCTTGTGGATAATCTAGACCATCGAAAGTAGAGAACCCATCATGGGCATGAAGACTAACAAATTTTTTGGGTGGTGATACCGGCATACATTCCTCGCTAATAGCTGTAGTTCTATTATACCAGGAATGCAGTGGAATTTACATGAAAAAAATAAACTATCCGCGTCTTTTTCTGACGGTACCTAATTCGCGGCCGGTCTCTTCAGCATCGACTGTGGATCCTGAATCAAGTTGTGACTGCCGTTGTTGCGTAAGTTGTCTTACGGCATCTTGAGTTGCTAGCTTATCAGGCTGTGAGCCCGGTGTGGAGGACATGCTGACGTCGCCGTCATCGACATAATCCGGATTTTCATCGCCCTGCTTCTTCTGTGCGGGTGTCTCATAGCCAACAACCTGTTCAAAAATAAGCCGGCGGATCAATACCCTTAAGCTTGATTCTGTTAAAATCACTGTCTCACCTACAATGCGGCAACCGGGATTGGTTGGGCACCCTGCGTAGTCATCTTCTGAAGGTGGTCAATAATCCCTTGAGCAGTTGATCTTTCACATGATGTGCCTGCTAAGTCCATCACCATTGATATTCCCAAGTCTACAATATCCGGATTTTGCTCAAGCATTGATCTGACTGCATCATAATCTTCAGGTACCGGCACTTCGCCACTCGGTGCTGGATGGCCGGCAGGAACTGCCTGCATCGGTGCCGGCTCTTCTGCTGCCAGCCCGCATGCCTCTCTAATAAGCAGTCGAAGCTGCCTTCTTGTCAACCTTAACATTCTTTGGTTCTCCTCCAAGGTTTCCCCAGATGCCTCGTCTGCCTCTGCTTCAATCGCTGCGATTTGTCCTTGCATCTTTTTTTTGCTAGTATGACATGCTCTGTGCTTCTTGCCTTTTTTGTCAGTATAGGAAAGAACGTAGCTTCCCGCATCACCGTCCGACTGTTTGCACTTTTGCTTTCTCTTGTTGTATGGCATACTAACCTCATTATATCAAGCTACTATTAAATATATCGTAAGGTGGGCGAACCCCAGCAAAGCTGGGGCCGCCCGAGGCGCCTCACTCAGTTAACTGTCGTTGAAAGATGCTTGCCAGCACCCAAACAGCTACGAGCCCCACTAGGCCCTCACTACCAAGTTGATTGGTAACTGCAACAATATTCCCTACGACGTCGACTGGGAAAAATGGTGCCGCTGGTCCGAACAACAGCCCGGCTATAACAGCCAAACATAGCAATGAAATGCCAAGATCACATGAAAGTCTTAACCACCCTAGGGCGGCTTCAAATCTTTCTCTCATTATGCTTCTCCTTATTATGGGTTATGCCCCGTCAAAGCGAGCGAGGCACCCTTAAATATGGATGTTGAGTAATAATTTCACCGCGAATTATGCGCTCTACTTCTTTTGAAGTTCATCCCACGAGCCCATGTGGCCAATAAACTGCCTGCCTTGCACCATTTCAATCCTACCCTGATCCGGATGATCATCAGCTTCAAACCATAAGTTGTCTAGTCCGCCCACAGGACAATAGCGTGAACAAATCTCCTCCCCTGCCTCAACATCTCTTTTTGTCCAAAATTCTAAAGATGGAAGGTCAAAATTGCACCTCCAAAAAATATTGGGATCGTATGATGAGTGATTGTAGATTCCTCCCCACCCTAATGCAAACGCAGCTTCAGAGTGGCACCTTGAGCCAGATGGCGCCCAGTTAAATGGATAGTCTGAAAGGATATGGCGGCTAAAGGATTCGCTAGCGTCACAAAATTCTTCAGATAACCATGAGAATGTTGCGGCAGAACATATGATTACAGGGCAAGATTCGATAAGCTCATGCTCTTTTATGGGTGCGTTAGCAAATACGCCGAGACCTTTTCCAGGTGATTCTCTAACCTCAAGGCGAGGATCTATAAACCACTTTGGGTACTTAGTCAGCCTATCTTCCTTAAACAGCTCACCCTCAGGAATGTCACCGACCACCTGCGTAATACACATTCTCATACGTGCGCGCTCCTCCGGAGTACGCTCTCGAAATGTTATATCTACAGATTCATGATCTTTACGAAAACTATCATCCCTCTTTTTTTTGAGCTCATTTTCGTAAGGTGACTTCTCCCTAAACATTTTTTACCCACAACAGGTTTGTAGCAATACGCTTGTTACCCTATAAGGATCACAATTTGCGTTCGGTCTCCTGTCCTCAAGATAGCCTTTCTTGGCATTTGCGACGTGTAAGGGAACGCGAATAGAAGCCGTCCTGTCTGCGACACCCCACTTAAACTCTTTATATGAACATGTCTCATGCTCACCGGTCAGGCGCCGTTCAATGCCTTCGCCATAAGCATCAAGGTGCTTTGTAATATTTTCCAAAAGCCCAAGCTTATTGCATGCAGCCTCAATTTCAGTGATGCCGCCATCTTGTCTCATTGACCTTGTACTAAAGTTTGTATGACAGCCAGCACCATTCCAGTCACCAAGCATTGGTTTCGGCTCAAAAGTCACAGTAAGATTAAACGCCTCTGCAGCTTTAAGCAAAAACCACCTTGCAATCCAAAGTTGATCACTAACCTGTACGGCGTCTGCACCAGGGCCACCGATCTGAAATTCCCACTGTCCAGGCATAACTTCTGCGTTTGTTCCTGTTACACTCAAGCCAGCATCAATACACGCCTGTAAGTGTGCATCTGCAATCGCGCGGCCGAATGCTCTATCACCACCAGCTGAGCAGTAATAAATTCCTTGTGGTGCTGGGTACCCTCCAGGCGGAAAGCCAAGGGGCCTATCATCATCTACAATCGTATACTCTTGCTCAAGCCCAAACCATGGTTCATGAGATTCCAGTGAGTCTGAAAGCTTTTTTAGATCCGCTCTGTGGTTTGTCTTATGGGGAGTGCCGTCAGCATTTAGTACCTCACACAAAACAACAAAGTCGCTAATTCCAACTGAGTCATGGACAATCGCTGCGGGCTTTAAAATACAGTCAGAGCTAGCGCCGACAGCCTGCCCGGTGGAGGATCCGTCAAACCCCCAATCTGGTGCATATCTTGCATCGCCAGCGTCAAGCCTCATTAGGGCTTCCTCGTTAAATTTTTCGACCTTAATCTTAGACCGTAAACCCCATGGGCTGAATCCGTCAACCCATACATACTCTAATTTTACAACCTGACCTTCCGGTACCTCTGTCATCTTACTACTCCGTATATCTTAAAGACTAAAATATTATACTATGATGCTAGCATGTGTAATCACTGCTTGAACCTTTTTTGATTGAGGTTCTTTCTTGCCCAATCTTTCCATGCTGATGAAATGATTTCTATTTCACCCTTTGTAATCTTGTCTTGAGACTCATAAGTCTCTAAATCTCTCCGTATCCTGCTTTCAAAATCAGAAAACGAGCTCGATGGATCTGAGTATCCAATTACGTGTGCTGATATCTCTTTCGGGTCTAAAAGATAGTCTTTTGCAAATTTGCTTGTTGCACCTGGAGGGATGTCAACATCGTAGTACTGCGCTCCCCTACCGAAGCTCCTTCTTTCACCTTCTTGTGTAAGATGCTCAAGCTCATGCAGTATCACGTTTCCCAGCTCAGCCCTTAGCTCAGAGTACCTAGTCTCCGGAAAGTTAACAGGCAATTCTATCATAACGTCAATGCCGGTGGCACCACTAGCGCTTCCGCTGTACCCAGCAATATTATAGTTCTTGCGAGCTGGATCTCTTACAATTGCAACAGATACGTCAATAGTTGGCATCATGTGACGTAGCTCTACAACATCATCATAATCCATATCGACAGGATCAACTGCCTTCTCCCAATCATAATCTAGGAGCTCAAAAGCTGCTGAAACGAGGCTTTCTTCATACTGCTCATAATCTTCTGTTGGATCAAGCTCGTTGTATTGTGTGGAAACCTTATTAAGCTTTCCGGTCAATAAGTACATCACGTCTTTTGCAATCCTATTTTTAAGAATACGCAAAAGCTTCCTACCTGATTTACGTTCCATCAGGAGTACCTGTCTGACATATCGCCTTAGAGTACTTGACATACATGTAATTATTTACCACTTCTAGTAACCGGTTTCCAGCCTTTTGTGGATGATCCTGTCTTTTTTTGCATATGCATCAAAAAACTCCTCAGAGCTCACACCCGTGAGAACGAGAACTGATAGAAAGTAATTGAATGCATCAACTACCTCTTCCAAAAATTCTGCTTTATCAAAGTCTCTGATCTCAGTATCTCGATGGGGCTTCCAGTTCTTAAGGTGTTGTAATGCCTCAAACATTTCCTCAACTCCCCTAAGCGCCATATCTCTGACATGTTGCTGTGATCTCTTATCAGAAAAGTCTATCGGCCACTCAGGGTACTCTCCGGGCTTTTTGCTTTTGATAGCATTCATAAACTCTGTGCGCATCAAAAACAGCTCTGACAGTTTATCCATTTTTACGCCTCTCCCGGTTCCTGGCCTTCGGACGTTAGTTCTTCTAGCTCTTCCATCATTGTTGAAATATTTTCGTTGAGCCTCTCCAAGAACCCTGGAGCCGGCTCTAGTACGCCACCGTCTTCAACTAGTTCAAGAATCCTTAAATTATCGACTACATCTGTGCCAGTCAAAATAGCTAGTTGCAAAAGCTTTGCAACCTGTGCAATTGCATCATCAGAAAGTCTATATGCGTTTGTATCACTCATGTTTTCTCCTATTACTTTTGTACATCCGGACACCAGTGTGTCGTTCTTTTATCTTCGGTCATTTCTCTCACAACCGGATTGCCATCCGGATCATGTTTTTGATTATATACAATGTGTCTGCTCGTGTATTGGTCTGAATATGCGCCACCGGTTTTTCCACCGGTGCTAAAACTTTCATGCATAATTTGCTTAATTGCGCGGTTCAGGTTTGACAGCTCTAAGTCAGTTAGATCTGCGACTTTCTTATGTGGGCTAATCCTCGCTAGCCAAAGTGAATCTGATTTGATGTAATTACCAACACCTGCGACAATTGATTGATTCATCAAAGCGACGGTGACTTGGTGGTGACTGTGGTGCCTCATTCTTTCTATAAACTCAAGATCTGAAACGTCTGTAGCTAACATGTCAGGACCTAAAGACTTGAGCTTCTCAAGGAGCCTGAACTTTCCTCTTACAAACTTAATAGTCCCAAAGTTTCTCATATCATTAAAATAGATCACACCATCGTTAAGGGTAAACTTTACTCTTGAGTGCTTCTCTTCAGACTCAGACCACCCGCCGGTCATGCCCAACGTGTTCCACACAGAGTGCTCATCTTTAAGAATCCAGTATAAAAATTTTCCATGCACCCCTGCGCCGACAATGCCGATCGGCAACGCGGATCTAAGATCATCTATGCCTGAAGGGGGTTTTTGATCATAGCGACCGCTTAAGACGTCTATAGAAATAATCTCTCTTCCAGACAGGCGCCTTGCTAGCGCCTCCCCTATTCTTCTGCACTCTGGCCCTTCAGGCATTATGGCCTCCAATAGAAACTAGATAATCATGATAGTTGTTTAGCGCATGGTCTGTCGGTTCAACATCTGCCCACTTGCCTTGGCAAAAAATTAGCCACGTATCCTCAGCATACTTCCCACACCCGTAGAGCTCCTTTGGAGTCTTCCATGGCTTTGTCATGTACTCGTCAGAAAATCTCTTCAGGGTTGTGGCCCGTTTATTAGACATGCCTAAAGACCTGATAACTGACTTAAGATCATCTTCATTCGCCATGGCCATAGATGCAGGCCCTGGGTATTTGTGGAATAGCTCATCAATCACCCTATCAACCTGCTTTCTTGTCGTCTGGTTCAACAAAAGACAAGACACAAGAATCCTCCACTCGTTAGGCCAGAGTGACTCTTGAATTAATCCATGAGGAGATATAGGTGGCGTCCAATTATAGTTCATAGAATGTCCCATATATCATTTTATGAGACATGAGGGATATGTACATTAGGACACTAAGAATTAAAGTGCGAAGTCCCCACGCTCCTTCTAGCGCCGACGCTTTTAAGCTGGGAGTCTTGCTTATGATCCTTTAATAGCTTTACTTCTTCTTCAAGAGCGTCAATTCTTCTGGATGCTTGTGTAGCTGCCCTACGATACCAGACGAGGGATACAGCCCACAGAACCAAAATTACAACAGAGAAATCCATACTTTACCTCATCATTTACAAACTGCAGACACGATTGTCGGGTTAACACCATGCGAAGACAAAAACTCTCTTCTTTCAGAGTGCATCTTTCTTACCCATTCATTATAATCATCAACCCTTCCAGCGGATTTGTAAAAACCTCTTGGATCTAAAATCTCAACAGGAACCTTTTGTAAAAGCTCTTCGTTGCCTGGGTGTTCAACGTCTACAACCCAGTAGCCAAAGTCTTCGTCTATTCGCCAATGTATTTTTTCAGCTAATAGCGCTTCAAGCATATCTGATGAATGTGCTATTTTAACCTTTGTTGCATCACCGGTCCCTACCCCAGCAGCATCACCACCGATGTACCCTGTATTCATCATCCACATTGCGACGCCTGGCATCGTGGAGGCTAACTCTTCAAACCTCTCCGCTTGCAGCCCAAACCTTGCAGGAAAAAATGGCTGAGTAAAGGGAGATCTTGTCTTACCCCTCTCTTTGCCGGCGGCGGACGTCTTTGATGTTTCACCTAGCATAAAATATCCTGCAGCTTGAGACGGAGACGAGAACTTAACAATGCCTGGAGTACACGCATCTGTGCCTTCGTCCCGGTTTAGGATTCCCATAGACCTAACCGGGGGCAGGTTTTGTAGCGACGCTGCACCTGGAACAGCGCTTAGAGGAATAATAGAACGACCATTGCCAGTCCAAGCAATGAAGTCCCAACCATCGAGAGGCGTACCACCCTCGTCCACGATATTTGACCGTTCAACATTTTTACCTATAAACAAATTCAGGCGCTCTTCATCAGCGCCTGTTTCAAGCAAGATATCCCTATACCTCGCAGCTTCAATAGGTGTTAAATATTCCTTACAAAAGTTAAAGTCCCCATTTTCTTCAAGATATGCATTTTCAGTCCATGCATCAGCAGATGTAGTGCCTGCATAAATAACAGGTTCTGACTCATGGGTGAGTCCCTCAATTTTAGCAAAGCAGCCATTCTCAGTCACAGACAGTTCGCCTCCTGGCCATAGACATACCATATCGTCCTGTACAGGTTCAGTAAGTGCACCTTGCTCGCTGAACGTAGTGGTTGTTTTTCCTGTTCCTGAAAGTCCCATGATTGTCATGAGTATTTTTTCGCCGGATCTCTTTGTAACTGACTTTGCTCCTGCATGCAAAACAAGGCCTCCCTCGCTATATACTTTGTGGTTCAGCATTCTTAGCATTGCCTTCTTAGACTCGCCAAAATAGTCTGGTCCCATAATGTATGTTGTCCATGTTTCCATGTCAACGATGATTGCCTGATTTCCAGGCATGTCATCTGGCATAAAATCAGGTGTATAGACGACAGTAAACTCAGGGTTAAATTCTTCGTCTGGAGGGAATGCTAAAACCTGCTGCATCCCAGCAATGTTGGATGCCTCTAAGGTATAATACCATGTTGCCGCAACTTTTCTAGTTCCAGTGCCGATATACCCATCAATCACGAGGACAGTGCCTCTCGACTTGATATACTCCTCCTGACGCATTATTAGTTCTAGCGCTTTATCGCTAGATATCGTCTGGTGGCTCCAACTAGAAGAATCTCCATCCTCGATGATATACGTGTACTTGGCCATCCTGGCCTTGTTTCTGGAAACTTTGTTAATACTTCCTGCGCTAGTTCTCATTGTAGCAGGGGTATGTAGTTCTGCCAGCTTTCTTAGCTGTTCCTGGGTGGGGTTTTCGATATAACTAACAGGAAAACGCCTGCGTATGGGTGTCGAGCTCATATAATACCTTCTTTAAAAACACTGCCAGCGTGTTTAAACAAATATCATACAATTTGAGAGAGTGTTAAAGAAAATGATTAGCCAAACATCTTGATAGCCCACATCGCTGTGGCCATACCAAACTGAACTACGGCAAAGATTGTTATTGCCTTAGTTTTGAACATTTTAAGTTCATCGACGTCTTTTACTAGAACCTGCATTTGTGTTGGAGATGCAACCTCATCAACCTTCTCTTTCCACGCGCGGAGTTCATCAACCCTGTCCTCACGCTCTCGCATCCTAGCGATCTCTTGCTTTAGGTCTTGAATCTCTGAATTCAAAGACTGGATACTTTGGGCGAGTGTCTCAAGTTCTTTTAACACTAACCTTGAGTATTCACTCCAACCGTTGTCGGCGCTCATCGGCTGTCTCCTTCTTGCTTGTCTGGAATCGCTGAGAAGTGTGACAATATTGTCGCAGACTTATCTTCAATCTTTTGCCGGCGAACCTTTCTATCACAAATCATTTCATGTAACTCTTTTAGCTCACTAACAATAAAATCTCTAATCTCGAAGCCTTGCTTCCACTCATTGTGTTGCTCGCAGAGTTTCTCTCTTAATTCTCTTAAGCGAAGCATCGACTCTTTCATATCTGCACATTCTGGCATAATAACATTACCACCCAGCTGGTATCCTTTAAATATTGTGTGTTGTACAATATTTCCTAATCTTCATCCCCAATATCGGTTGGATCGGTACTAACTTTTATATATTTTCCATCTTGTTCTGACCAGGCGAGTGTCCAAGCCATAATTCCGTCGTTTGTATATGAATTACTATTTTTTTTAAGGTGACGATAGTTGTCTAGATCGTAAACAATTCCTGATGGAGCTTTCATAGAGGTTTCAATAGCATCATCAACGTAGTCTACCGAGTACCCGTAATCATTCTCTGTGCTTGAATATTGATATTCAAACATATTGTCTAGCATCTTGGCATAATGCTTCTCCATCGCTTTCTTTGCAGACGCATAGCCCCATGACCATGCAACAAATAGAGAAACTGCCCAGAGGCAAAACAGTAATATACTGCTCATAAAAAGCCCTTGAAAAATGTGTCGTATGCAATTAAAGAATGCATAACCGTTACTAGTAAATATAGCGCTAGCACAGGTAGAACTGATATTTTTGACAACCTGAGGCTTCTAAATAGCCACAAAAAGTATATCCCTATGGATACTAGCGAGATTTTTGCGGCCACAAAAGGCAGCGCACCTAAGTTTAACCACTCGGCCATTATGGGATTTGCCTCAGTTGCAATCCCATTCGTCACCCAGTACAATGTCGCAAATGCATCGAGTGCGTTTAGCGAAAATAATAAAATAAGCAACCGCTTAAAAATGTGATCACTTAAGTACTTGTCAACACGATCAATCATACCCGCCAGTTAGAGGTGGTCATTAATTAAGTATCATGCCTTCAAAAAAATCTAAAAAATTAACACCCAGGAGGAAACAGGTCAGTCAACTTAAACACGCTATTACCAATTCTACCATGGGTCCACACCCGCCTGTCCAAGACCTGGTAGTTCACATTCGCACGTGGCTCTACAGGAAGCCGGCGAATCCTGCGGATAACCCTCTCCGCGTTAGTGTAAGGCTTATCCCATTTTCTCACAAGAATGTGCAACTCAGTGCTAATATCTTTGATACAGCCGTTCCATGCCCTGTCTAGCCAACTACCATAACTAGCATCAGACCATACAACGGCCTCTGGTGCTAGCCTGCATAGACCTCCCTCTCGTGATGCAGACATAATCGCACTTCCTCCGGCTGAATGACCCACAAAAACAATCCTGACTGTACCGAGCTCGGAGGCATGAACAGCTCGAGCCCATCCCTGCAGGCGATTGCGAAGATCATTTACGTAATCTTCCAACGATCCACCGCGTGTCCACACCCTACCCTGCCTTTCACAACGAGTGCTAGTATTAGTTGACCACGGCATCTCAGGTACCGCTAACGCTACAGAATTACCTGACTCAACGATAGAATTCATTTGAGGAATAAGCCTTTGAGAAAACGTTTTTTGGCTAAACCCGCCGCAACCATGAAACCACACAATTAAAGTTATGTCTTCTGGCACTGCGGATTCCGGCACCATAAGGATACTATCTCTACCCCTATTTTTATGAAGCCGATCATTCTCGATATTCCATACCCATGATACTGAACTAAACGAAGCCAAAGAGATTGCACTCTCCCATCTATCAACCGTAACCCCATAAACACCGGGAGAAGGATGCACCTCTGACCCTCCGTATGCAGGAAAAGCAATCAACAGAAGAGCTATTATTCCATGCAGAAATATCATGGTATGACCAAACTGCCTAGCTTTCCTCCAGCAGCCCAATTAACATCACACTTCCTGATCCCGGTCGATGACAGCCCGTTGACCTTTCCTTTACTTGACCATTGCCAGACTGACC